>Ga0194051_1000204_pt1 | contig 34174 bp, 35 predicted proteins | sample SepL2320m_MetaG_FD_161275 | JGI IMG/M metagenome (GOLD analysis project Ga0194051, IMG submission 161275) | Anoxic zone freshwater microbial communities from boreal shield lake in IISD Experimental Lakes Area, Ontario, Canada - Sep2016-L239-20m | ecosystem: Environmental > Aquatic > Freshwater >... | reverse complement strand
GGGCCAGAGTGTTAGTGGCCAGAGTGCCGTGCGCCCCGGTGGCGAACATCGGCGTCAGTTGGGATCCGGTGACGGGGTTTGCGGTATCAGTCACCGGAGACCACCTGGATCAGCAGCAGCACCGACAGCCAACCGGGCGCCATCGCGAGCACGAATGCACCCAGTGTGGTCACCCACCGGCGGCCGGAGGACAGCACCAGAGCCAGCCCGATCAAGCTCGGCAATCCGACGACCAAGGCCACGACGAGATCGGGACGAATGGCCGAGTCGACCATCAGCTTGGCCACCACGGCGGCAATCTGACCGGAGACGCAGCCCACGAGTAACGCGCTGGTGAGCAGCCATGCCCGAGGCAGGGGTATCACGATTACCGACGATACGGGCCGGTGAGCCGTCTATGGCTGAACAGCTCCGGCGTGCCGAACAGGTATTTGGCAGGCGTCGACGCCGTCGGCCACCACCAGATCGGTCCGGACGGGGGGCCTGGCGCCCCTCTCGTAGTCCGCACCGGTCAGCGGCGGGACACCGGCAAGTGCGTCGACCTCCGCGGCGCTGAAGGCTCGTCCGCGACTGAGGAAACGCAGACCCACGGGTGCCTCCAGACTGAAGCCGCCACCACGACCCGGCACTACGTCGATCACCAACTGGGTGTGCTTCCAGGTCTCGAACTGCGGGCCGGAAATCCACACCGGGGCGCCCTCCAGGACGCCGAGAAGCACATCGCGGTCGCCGACGATGAACTCGCCGTCGGGATAGCACATCGGCGACGAACCATCGCAGCAGCCGCCGGACTGGTGGAACATCACCGGCCCGTGCTGGTCTCGCAGACGGTGCAGCAGTTCGGCCGCGGCGACCGTGATCAACGCGCGCGGTGGCGGCAGGGTCGAGGCCGTACCCATCTGCGCCTCCTGCCATGCGAGCATGTAACGCAGTTCACACTACCGCTCCTCACACCACCGCTACCGACCAGAATGGCGGGCATGGCCGACGACCCGTACCTGTGGCTGGAAGATATCGACGGCGACGCCGCACTGGCCTGGGTGCGTGAGCGCAACGAGACCACCATCGCCGAGTTCAGCGATCAACGGTTCGAGCAGATGCGCACCGAAGCCCTGGCGGTGCTCGACACCGACACCCGGATCCCCTATGTGCGCCGCCGCGGCAAATACCTCTACAACTTCTGGCGCGACGCGGCGAACCCGCGTGGTCTGTGGCGACGCACGACCCTGGCGAGCTATCGCGACCAGAGCCCCGACTGGGACGTGATCATCGACGTCGACGAGTTGGCCCGCACCGATGCGGAGAACTGGGTGTGGGCCGGCGCGGACGTGATCGAGCCCGACCATACGCTGGCGCTGATCTCGCTGTCCCGAGGCGGGTCGGATGCGGCCGTGGTGCGCGAATTCGATATGGGCACAAGGACTTTCGTAGTCAGCGGGTTTGCACTCGATGAGGCAAAATCACGAGTCTCGTGGTTCGACCATGACACCCTGCTGGTCGGAACCGACTTCGGCCCCGGGTCACTGACGGAGTCCGGCTATCCCCGGGTGGTGAAGCGCTGGCGGCGCGGCGAACCACTGGCCGAGGCGCAGACGCTGTTCACCGGATCACCGACGGATGTCATTGCCTCGGCCGGTGTGGACCGGACACCCGGCTACGAGCGCACGATGGTCTACCGCGCGGTCGACTTCTTCAACAACGAGGCCTACCAATTGCGCTCCGGCGAACTGGTGCGGATCGACGCGCCGACCGACGCTGGCATCTCCGTACACCGTGACTGGCTGCTGATCGAATTGCGCAGCGAGTGGTCAGGAGGTTCCTCGGTGTACCCGGCCGGTTCGCTGCTCGCCGCGGACTATGAGAAGTTCCTCGACGGCACAGCCGAATTGAGCGTGGTCTTCACCCCCGATGAACGCACCTGCCTGCATCAGTACGGATGGACGCGCGATCGGCTGGTAATGGTCACCCTCGCCGACGTCGCCAGTCGCGTGGAGATCGTCACACCCGGAACGTGGTCCCGGCAGCCGATCCTGGGAGCCGGTGCTGCCGATGCCTTCTCCAACACCGTCATCGTCGCCACCGACGACCTCGGCGACGAGATTTTTTTGGACTCCAGCGGATTTCTCACTCCGTCACGCCTTCTGCATGGCAGCGCCGGCGGCGAACTGACCGAGATCAAACGGGCACCGGCGTTCTTCGACTCCTCGGGCCTAGAGGTGTCGCAGTACTTCGCAACCTCTGATGACGGCACAGCGGTGCCCTATTTCGTTGTTGGACAGAAGGATTCACAAACTCCGGGTCCGACGCTACTGGGCGGCTACGGAGGGTTCGAGGTAGCCCAAACACCCGGCTACGGGGGCGTGCTCGGGCGGCTGTGGCTGGCCGAAGGCGGTACCTACGTGCTGGCCAACATTCGCGGCGGCGGGGAATACGGACCAGGCTGGCACACCCAGGCGATGCGGGAGGGCCGGCACAGGGTCGCCGAGGACTTTGCCGCCGTCGCGCGCGATCTGGTGGCGCGCGGGATCAGCACCGTCGGTCAACTGGGTGCACAGGGCGGCAGCAACGGCGGTCTGCTGATGGGGATCATGGCGACCAAGTACCCGGAGTTGTTCGGCGCCCTGGTGTGCCAGGTGCCACTACTGGACATGAAGCGCTTCCACCTGTTGCTCGCGGGTGCGTCGTGGGTGGCGGAGTACGGCGATCCGGACAACCCGGACGACTGGGCGTTCATCTCCGAGTACTCGCCGTATCAGAACATCAGCACCGCCCCGCGCTATCCCACCATGCTGGTCACCACGTCTACCCGGGACGACCGGGTGCACCCCGGGCACGCCCGCAAGATGACCGCCGCTCTGGAGGAAGCCGGACACCCGGTCTGGTACTACGAGAACATCGAGGGCGGCCATGCCGGTGCGGCCGATAACGCCCAGACCGCGTTCAAATCGGCGCTGAGTTTCTCGTTCCTGTCGCGGACGCTGTCGAAGCCGACGCCGGGCTAGGTCACCGAAGCAACACGATCCCGACGACCAACGCCAGCATCAGCAATGCGGGCACGGACTTGGTCAGCGGATCCTTGACTTTCGCGTGCATCGCCAGCGCCCCGATCATCAATGCCGCGACGACCAGCGCCGCCGGCACCACCACCTGTGGCACCCAGATCCCGATGATCAGCAACACCGCGGACACGATCTTGGCTCCGCCGACCGCGTAGAAGCACCATTCGGGCAGGCCGTAGGTGACGAACTCTTCTCTCAGCGACTGCGCTGAACCGCCACGAAATGCGGTCGCCGACTTGGGACGGACAAGCCACACGTTGAGGAGTCCGAGTCCGGCGATGACCTGGAGACCGATGGATACTGCCGAAGATGACATTCGATGCCTTCGCTGTAGGGTTGCAACCGATGAATGACAAATCCACCGTCTGATGACTTCATGAATACTCTCTATCAAACATTGAAGCCACTGTCGGCCATACTCTTCCTTTACTACGGCGCGGCCGTACTGTTTTCCAACGCGATGGTGGCCGAGTTCGAACAATTCGGACTACCTAACTTCCGCAAACTCACCGGCGTCCTCGAACTGCTCGGTGCTGCCGGGCTCATCGCCGGCTACTTCATACCGCCACTGGTGATTGCCGCGTCCGGTGGCTTGGCCCTGTTGATGGCCCTCGGCCTGGCCGTCCGCTTTCGGTCCAGGTCAACGCTGCCGGACTCCCTGGCAGCCCTGGCAATGTTGCTGATAAACCTGTTCATCTGTACCTACGCGCTGGGGCTTTTTTCCTAGCCGCGTAGGAAAACCCGTAATCGCTGAAGAATTCCCTGCCAGCTAGTCGTCGGCGGTGGCGCGGCCCACGATCAGCGGGTCGGGTTCGCCGACGATGTCATGGTCCTTGTTGTCGTAGTCGAACTTGCTGAGCACGTGACGCATTGCGTTGACGCGGGCCCGTTTCTTGTCGTTGCTCTTGATGACGGTCCACGGCGCGACCTCGGTGTCGGTCCAGGTGAACATGTCCTCCTTGGCCGCGGTATAGGCGTCCCACTTATCCAGCGAGGCCAGGTCCGTGGGCGAGAGCTTCCACTGCCGGACCGGATCAACGTGGCGGATGGTGAAGCGGGTGCGCTGCTCAGAAGGCGATACCGAGAACCACAGTTTGGTGAGGCTGATCGCGTCGTTGACGAGCATCTGCTCGAAAAGCGGTGCCTGCCGGACGAATTCGGCGTGTTGCTTGGGCGTGCAGAAGCCCATGACCCGCTCGACACCGGCCCGGTTGTACCAGGATCGGTCGAACATCACGATCTCACCGGCAGCCGGCAGATGGTGGACGTAGCGCTGGAAGTACCACTGGGTGCGTTCCTTCTCGGTCGGCTTCTCCAGGGCGACCACCCGCGCGCCGCGCGGGTTGAGATGCTCCATGAACCGCTTGATGGTGCCGCCCTTGCCCGCGGCGTCGCGGCCCTCGAACACCAGAACGTGCCGCAGGCCGTTGGCCTGGGTCCACTTCTGCAGTTTGAGCAACTCGATCTGCAGGAGGCGCTTCTGCTCCTCGTATTCGGGGCGGCTCATGCGCTCCTCGTACGGGTAGTTCTCCCGCCAGGTGTCGACGGGGGCTCCGGTGGAATCGATCAGTACCGGGTCGTCATCGTCGTCGTCGAAGACGGAGAAACCTTTTTCAAACGGTGTCGTGGTCACGCGCGCGAAGGTAGCCCGTTAGGGCAACGGCTGGGTTACCGGAAGGTGAACGGACGTAGACGCCGCACTCGGCGCAGGACCGCCGCGGCCAGGCACACCAGCGAGGTACCCAACAGCACCGAGCCCACCGAATCGGTGAAGTAGTGGTAGGCGGTGGCCTGGCCCAGGATTCCCAGCGCGGCGAATACCCCGACCGCTGCCAGGACCCAGCGCCGCGTACCCACCGCGAGCAGCAGCATGCCCAGTGCCACGACCATGAGCGTGGTGTGTCCACTCGGATAGGCCAGCGCATCGCCCTTCACCCTGCCGAACAGTGGCTTGAGCGCCTGACTCGCCCACACCCCGAGGTAGGGCGCCAGCACAATCATCGGAAGTAATGCCCACAGCCGACGGAAGACCGCCACGCCCAGCGAGCCGAGCAACACCGCACTGACGGTGCGGGGGTCGGTGAAGAACAGCAGTGAATTCAGCGGGCCACCCCTGGCCTGCTGAAAAAACCCGTCGATCGGCGCCGCGCCCTCGCGGACGCCGAACCCGAGCAGCACCATCAACGGCATGCCGACGAACGGCCACCCCAGCAGCGCCCTGTCGATCAGTTCGCGGTCCTCCAGACACAGGCCCGTCCCGTGCACCACATGGTATTGGCCAACCGGGGAGTTTTCCGGGAGCACGCACCGGAACGTCGTAATCTGACTGCCATGAGCTATGACCTGGTCATCCGGAACGGCACGATCGTCGACGGCCTCGGTGGTGAGCCGTACCGCGGGGACATCGCGGTGTCCGACGGCGTCATCGTCGCGATCGGCACCGTCGGTGGATCCGGCACCCGCGAGATCGACGCCGACGGGCTACTCGTCACGCCCGGATTCGTGGACCTGCACACCCACTACGACGGCCAGGCGATCTGGTCGGAGCGGATGAGTCCGTCGTCGTCACACGGTGTCACCACGGCGGTGATGGGTAACTGCGGGGTGGGCTTCGCGCCCTGCCGGCCCGAGGACCACGACGTGCTGGTGGATGTGATGGCCGGTGTCGAGGACATCCCCGGCGTGGTGATGACCGACGGACTGCCGTGGGACTGGGAGACCTTTCCGCAATACCTGGACGCCCTGGAGAGCCGCCGCCGCGATATCGACGTGGCGGCCTACCTGCCGCACTCGCCACTGCGGGTGTACGTGATGGGCCAGCGCGGCGCGGACCGTGAACCCGCGACGCCGGAGGACCTGGCGCTGATGCGCACGTTGGCGGCAGAGGCGATCGAGGTTGGCGCACTGGGTGTTTCGTCATCGCGATTCGCGTTCCACAAGACCGGCAGTGGCGAACCCATCCCGACCTATGACGCCTCTTACGACGAGATCGCCGCGATCGTCGGCGGGATGGCCGACGGCGGTGGCGGCCTGCTGCAGTTCATTCCGGACCTTCCGGCCGGCGGTTACGAACCGGTGCTGCAGCAGGTGTTCGAGGCGGCGGCCGACGCCGGGGTGCCGGTCACCTTCACCCTGACGACCGGCAACTCCGGTGATCCGATCTGGCCGGGCGCGGTGAACCTGATCGAGAAGTTCAGGGCCTCCGGTGCGGAGATCACCGCACAGGTTTTCGCCCGGCCGATCGGCCTGGTGATCGGCTTGGAACTGACCGCAAACCCGTTCGTGCTGTACCCGAGCTACCAGGAGATCGCGCACCTGCCGCTGGCTCAGCGGGTCGCGGAGATGCGTAAGCCCGACGTGCGGGCACGCATCCTGGCCGACACACCGGGGCAGGGGCATCCGTTCATGTACTTCGCGCAGTCATGGGAGTGGATGTTCCCGCTCACCGACCCGGCGAACTACGAGCCCGCTGCCGCCGACAGCATCCTGGCCCGGGCGCGGGCCCGCGGTGTCAGCCCGCTCGACGAGGCCTACGACCGGCTGCTCGATGACGACGGGCGGGCCATGATGCTGGTGGCGCTGGCCAACTTCGAGAACAACTCCCTGGATACCGTTGGTGAGCTGATTCGCCGCGACGATGTGGTGCTCGGCCTCGGCGACGGTGGCGCGCACTACGGGATGATCTGCGATGCCAGCTACCCGACCTTCGTACTGGCGCACTGGGCTCGCGACCGCGCATCGGGCCGCCTGAGCGTGGCCGAGGCGGTGCGGCTGATGACCTCGGTGCCCGCGGGGGTGGCCGGACTGGCCGATCGCGGCCGAATCGCCCCGGGCTACAAGGCCGATCTCAACATCATCGACCACGCTGGACTGACCCTGCACAAGCCGGTGATCACCCATGACCTGCCGGCCGGCGGGCGGCGGCTGGATCAGACCGCCGACGGCTACGTCGCGACCATCGTCGCCGGAGAAGTGATCGCCCACAACGGTGTCCCGACGTCGGCACTCCCGGGTCGTCTCATCCGCGGGCGGCAGGCGGCGCCGGCGGTCTAACCGCGGACACGAAAAAGCCCGGCTCGCTTATCCTCTTCAGGGCGGGCCGGGCTTTTTCGTTTGGCGACTTTAGAAGTCCATGCCGCCCATGCCACCGGTCGGGTCGCCCGCGGCTGCGGACGCCTTCTCCGGCTTGTCGGCGACAACGGCCTCGGTCGTCAGGAACAGCGCCGCGATACTCGCCGCGTTCTGCAGCGCCGAGCGAGTGACCTTCACCGGGTCGGCGACGCCGGCCTTGAGCAGGTCCTCATACTCGTTGGTGGCCGCGTTCAGACCGGTACCGGACGGGGAGTTGCGCACCTTCTCGGCAACCACACCCGGCTCCAGGCCGGCATTGAAGGCGATCTGCTTCAGCGGTGCCTCGAGCGCTACGCGCACGATATTGGCACCGGTTGCCTCGTCACCGGTGAGGTGCAGCTCATCGAGCGCCGGGGCCGCCTGCAGCAGTGCCACGCCGCCACCGGCGACGATGCCCTCCTCGACTGCGGCCTTGGCGTTGCGCACCGCGTCCTCGATACGGTGCTTGCGCTCCTTGAGCTCCACCTCGGTGGCAGCTCCGGCCTTGATCACCGCAACACCGCCGGCCAACTTGGCCAGGCGCTCCTGCAGCTTCTCGCGGTCGTAGTCGGAGTCACTGTTCTCGATCTCGCTGCGGATCTGAGCCACCCGTCCAGCGATGGCATCGGGGTCACCGGCGCCCTCGATGATGGTGGTCTCGTCCTTGGTCACGACGATCTTGCGGGCCTGACCGAGCAGCGAGACGTCGGCGGTCTCCAGGGAGAGTCCGACCTCTTCGCTGACTACCTGACCACCGGTCAGGATGGCCATGTCCTGCAGCATCGCCTTGCGCCGGTCACCGAAGCCCGGCGCCTTGACGGCGACGGACTTGAAGGTGCCGCGGATCTTGTTGACGACGAGGGTGGAAAGCGCCTCGCCCTCGACGTCCTCGGCGATGATCAGCAACGGCTTGCCGGACTGAATGACCTTCTCCAGCAACGGAAGCAGATCCTTGACCGTCGAGATCTTCGAGCTGATCAGCAGGATGTAGACATCCTCCAGAACGGCTTCCTGACGCTCGGCATCGGTCACGAAGTAGCCCGAGATGTAGCCCTTGTCGAAGCGCATACCCTCGGTGAGCTCAAGCTGCAGGCCGAAGGTGTTGGACTCTTCGACAGTGATGACACCCTCGTTGCCGACCTTGTCCATGGCCTCGGCGATCAGGTCACCGATGGTCTGGTCACCGGCGGAGATGCCGGCGGTCGCCGCGATCTGCTCCTTGGTCTCGACCTCTTTGGCCGACTTCAGCAGGGTCTCGGTGATCTTCTCGACGGCCTTCTCGATACCACGCTTCAGGCCGAGCGGGTTGGCGCCGGCCGCAACGTTGCGCAGGCCCTCACGAACCAAAGCCTGGGCCAGCACGGTGGCGGTCGTCGTGCCGTCGCCAGCGACGTCGTCTGTCTTCTTGGCGACTTCCTTGACCAGCTCGGCGCCGATCTTCTCGTACGGGTCCTCGAGCTCGATCTCCTTGGCGATGGACACGCCGTCATTGGTGATCGTGGGGGCGCCCCACTTCTTCTCGAGAACTACGTTGCGGCCCTTGGGGCCCAACGTCACCTTGACCGCGTCGGCGAGGGCATTGAGGCCCCGCTCAAGGCCGCGGCGGGCCTCTTCGTCGTACGCAATTATCTTGGACATTGCGAAGTGATTCCTCCGATTAGGGGGTGACACGTTCTTGGGCCGGGTCCAGTGCCCGCGACGGACGACCTCAGTTGTGTGCAGACTGGGGTCTCACCGTCCCGACCTAGCACTCACCGGTCGTGAGTGCCAATGATATTTCTAGCACTCACCCATGCCGAGTGCAAGATTGTTCACCCAGGGTGTACCCCCCTTTCGACACGCGTTCACAGCGCAGTCCGCTCGGATGGGATTGCATTAGAGTCCGACGCGATCAGAAGGGAGGCCTGCGGGTGCGGGCAGTTGAGGCGCCCAGCACCGGGGCATTGCGGGGCTGGCAGCGGCGGGCCCTGGTGCGCTATCTGACCGTCCGGCCACGTGACTTCCTGCTGGTGGCGACGCCGGGAGCGGGAAAAACGGCGTTCGCCCTGCGCATCGCGGGCGAACTCCTGGCCGATGGCACCGTGGAACGGATCACCGTCGTGGTGCCCACCGAGCACCTCAAGACCCAGTGGGCGGCCGCCGGTGCGGCGGCGGGGATCGCACTGGATCCGCGGTTCTCCAACTCCAATGCCACCACCTCCGACGATTACCACGGCGTCGTGGTGACCTATGCCCAGGTGGCCAGCCATCCGATGCGGCACCGGGTGCGCACCGAGAACCGGCGCACGCTGGTGATCTTCGATGAGATCCACCACGGCGGGGATGCCAAGAGTTGGGGTGAGGGCATCCGGGAGGCCTTCTCCGACGCCACCCGGCGACTCGGCCTGACCGGGACGCCGTTCCGCAGTGACGATAGCGCCATCCCGTTCATCAGCTACGAGGCGGACGCTGCGGGCTTCCGACACTCCAGGGCCGATCACAGCTACGGCTACTCCGATGCGCTCACCGACGGTGTGGTGCGCCCGGTGATCTTCCTGGCTTATTCGGGCGAGGCCCGCTGGCGTAACAACGCCGGCGAGGAATTCGCCGCCCGACTCGGTGAGCCGCTGAGTGCCGAACAGACCGCGCGGGCCTGGCGGACGGCGCTGGACCCCAACGGCGAGTGGATGCCCGCGGTCATCAGTGCGGCCGACACCCGGCTGACGCAGCTGCGTGAAGGCGGCATGCCGGACGCCGGCGGCATGGTGATCGCCTCCGACCAGAGCGCCGCGCGCGCCTACGCCCAACTACTGCGGACGCTCACCGGTGAGGCCCCGACGCTGGTGCTCTCCGACGATCCGGGATCGTCGGATCGGATCGGTGAATTCGAGGCGGGCACGAGCCGCTGGCTGGTTGCGGTGCGAATGGTCTCCGAAGGGGTCGACGTGCCACGGCTGGCTGTCGGTGTCTACGCAACCAGTGCCGCCACGCCACTGTTTTTCGCCCAGGCCGTCGGTCGGTTCGTCCGGTCGCGCACGGCCGGGGAGACAGCGAGCATCTTCCTGCCGTCGGTGCCGTCGCTGCTGCAGCTGGCCAGTGAACTCGAGGCGCAGCGCGATCACGTACTGGGTAAGCCACACCGCGAATCGCTCGGTTTCGACGAGGTCGACGAGCGTCAGCGCACCGAACCGGCCGACGGCGATAACGGGTTCGAGTTCCTGGGCTCGGATGCCGAGTTGGACCAGGTGATCTTTGACGGCGCATCGTTCGGCACCGCCACACCGGCCGGCAGCGACGAGGAAGCGGACTATCTGGGCATCCCCGGCCTGCTCGACAGTGCACAGATGCGGGATCTGCTGCGTCGCAGGCAGGACGAGCAGCTCGCGACGCGTTCGGCTGCAGGAATCCCCGCACGGGTGTCCACGCATGGAAAGTTGCGGGAGTTACGCCGCGAACTGAACACCCTGGTCTCAGCGATGCACCACCGCACCGGCAAGTCACACGGCTGGATCCACAGCGAGTTGCGCCGGGCCTGCGGTGGCCCGCCGGTGGCGGCCGCCGACACTGAGCACTTGCAGGAGCGCATCGAGAACCTTCGCAGTTGGCGCAGCGCCTGATTGCGGCTTCGGCAGCTTCGGCACCTGCCGGAGATTTAGGCCGGCCGGATGATTGCGTATGTTCTACCCATGACTTGGACTGAGAACGAGGTTCCTGATGAGAGCGGCCGGGTGGCGATCGTCACCGGCTCCAACACCGGCCTCGGCTACGACACCGCACGAGTGCTCGCGGCCCGCGGTGCGAGTGTGGTGATGGCGGTCCGCGACACCGCCAAGGGCGACGCAGCCGCGGCCCGCATCCGCAAGTTGTCCCCGGCCGCCGACGTCACGGTGCACAAGCTGGATCTGGGCTCGCTGGCATCGGTACGCGCTGCCGGCGCCGAACTCGCCGCCGCCTACCCGCGTATCGACCTGCTGATCAATAACGCCGGCGTGATGTACCCGCCCAAGCAGACCACCGCAGACGGCTTCGAGTTGCAGTTCGGCACCAACCACCTGGGCCACTTCACGCTCACCGGGCTGCTGTTGAACAATATGCTCGGTGTGGACGGGTCCAGGGTGGTGGCGGTTGCCAGCATCGCGCACAACATCCGAGCCAAGATCGACTTCGCGGACCTGCAGTGGGAACACCGCCGCTACGACCGAGTCGCCGCCTACGGCCAGTCCAAGCTGGCCAACCTGCTGTTCACCTACGACCTGCAACGCCGGCTGGCCGCGGCCGCAAAAACCCAGGGAGCCAAGACCCTCGCGGTGGCCGCCCATCCCGGTGTGGCCGCCACCGAATTGGTGCGTCATGTTCCCGGGGCGAGCCTGCCCGGCGTCAACTGGCTGTCCGGCCGGCTGCTGAACACCTCCGAACTGGGCGCACTGCCCACCCTGCGGGCTGCCACCGATCCTGCGGTGCAGGGCGGGCAGTATTACGGGCCCGACGGATTCAAGCAGATGCGCGGTTACCCGATACTGGTCACCTCCAGCGAGCAGTCGCACGACACGGCGATTCAGCAGCGACTGTGGTCGGTATCCGAGGAACTCACCGGCGTCACCTACCCGGTCTAGCGGTGCTCTGATGCGCAGCGTCGATGAGCATCAGCGCGTTGTCTCCCGGTTGTTCTCGGTACGGCCCGCCGTCAACGTCGGACTGGCTGATGCACTAGGCCTGGTACTGGCCCGGGACGTGGTGGCCCCCCTGTCGTTACCGGTGTTTGACAACTCCGCCATGGACGGCTACGCGGTAAGGACCGAGGATGTCGCGGGCGCTAGTGCCGAGAACCCGGTGAAACTTCCTGTGGCCGAAGACATTCCGGCGGGACGCATCGACCAGCTCACCCTGGCTCCGGGCACCGCGCATCGCATCATGACCGGCGCTCCGATTCCCTCGGGAGCAACAGCGGTGGTTCCGGTGGAAAGCACCGACGCCGGATTCGACACCGTCACGATCTCGGTGAGTGCGAAGCCAGGGCAGCACATCCGCGGCGCGGGCGGAGATGTCGTGGGCGGAACGACGGTGCTGCACGCCGGCCAGGTCGTGACGCCGGCCGCGTTGGGCCTGGTCGCCGCACTAGGGCTCGGTGAGCTGCCGATCATCCCGCGCCAGCGGGTTCTGGTGATCTCCACCGGTTCGGAGTTGGTGGCGGCCGGGACCGCATTGCAGGCGGGACAGATCTACGAGTCCAACGCGGTCATGCTGGCCGCCGCAGTGCGGGATGCCGGCGCCGAGGTGGTCGCGGTAGTCACCTGTGATGACAATGTCGAACGCTTCTGCGCGGTGCTCGACTCCCACGCCGGAGACGCCGATCTGATCATCACCTCGGGCGGGGTCAGCGCCGGGGCCTACGAGGTGGTCAAGGACGCCCTGGGCGGCGATGAGAGCGTCGAGTTCGTCAAAGTTGCAATGCAGCCCGGGATGCCGCAGGGCGCGGGACGCACCGCGACGGGGTGCGCGATCGTCACCCTGCCCGGTAACCCGGTCAGCGCACTGGTGTCCTTCGAGGTGTTCATCCGGCCCGCACTGCGCGCCGCGATGGGCGTCAGGCAGCCGAACCGGCCTCGGCGCACGGCCGTCTTGGCCGAGGGCTTGACCTCCCCGGCCGCGCGGCGTCAGTTCCGTCGTGGCGTCTACGACCCCGACACCGGAACCGTCGTCAGCTACGGTCCCCCCGCCTCACACCACTTGCGCTGGCTGGCATCGGCCAACTGCCTCCTCGATATCGCCGAGGACGTCACCGCGCTCGCCGCCGGTGAGCAGGTCGGGCTGTGGGACCTGCACCCGTAGAGTCATCCGACGTGGCCCGACGCCCCCGCTCCGCGGACGACAACCTGCAGTCCGGCCCGCAGCGGCTGCTGGCTCTGGCGCGATCGTCGATACCGCCCGTGCACCGTGGCGGACTGCCCTTCATCTCGGCCGGACTGGCCGTGGCCGCTCTCGGTCGCCACCACCGCTGGGCACGACGGGCCGGCCTGGCCGCAGCGGGCGCCAACGCGATGTTCTTCCGTCACCCGTCCCGCACCCCACCGACCCGAACCGGTGTGGTCGTAGCCCCCGCCGACGGCCTGGTCTGCCTGGTCGACATCGCGCCACCACCGCCCGAGGCCGGGCTGGGATCTGCGCCGGTGGCCCGAATCAGCATCTTCCTGTCCCTGCTGGACGCCCACGTGCAGCGCATTCCGGTCGGGGGCGAGGTGCTCGCGGTGGCGCACCGCCCCGGTCGTTTCCATTCCGCGGAATTGCCGGCCGCCAGTGAGGAAAATGAGCGCACTAGCGTTGTGATCCGCACGCCGGAAGGACAACACGTGGTGGTGGTACAGATCGCCGGGTTGATCGCCCGCCGTATCGTCTGCGATCTGCACGTCGGCGATCACGTCGGCATCGGCGACACCTATGGGCTGATCCGTTACGGATCGCGGCTGGACACCTACCTGCCCGCGGGTTCGGAGGTACTCATCGAGTCGGGGCAGCGGGCCCTGGCCGGCGAGACGGTGTTGGCCCGGCTGCCATGATCAAACCCCGCGATCAACCCAACCGAGGTTTGCGTATTCTGCCCAGTGCCACCACGGTTCTGGCGATCTGCGCCGGCCTCACGTCGATCAAGTTCGCCCTTGACGGACGCCCCCATATTGCGCTGGCTCTGATCGGTGCCGCCGCGGTGCTCGACGGTATCGACGGCGGTATCGCCCGCGCACTGCACGCCCAGTCCCCGATGGGGGCCGAGATCGACTCGCTGGCCGATGCGGTCAACTTCGGCGTCGCGCCGGCCCTGGTCATCTACATCTCGCTGCTGCCGACCTCACCGATCGGCTGGATCTTCGTGCTGCTCTATGCGGTGTGCGTCGTGCTGCGACTGGCCAGGTTCAACACTCTGCTCGATGACGACACCCGCCCGGCCTACACCCGCCAGTATTTCGTCGGCATGCCCGCGCCCTGCGGTGCGGTCGGCGCGATCGGCCCACTGGCGGCAATGCTGCAGTTCGGCCATGGCTGGTGGACCTCACCGTGGTTCATCTGCGGGTGGCTGGCAGCCAATTCCGCACTTCTGGTGAGCCGGGTTCCCACCATGGCCCTGAAGTCGGTGTCGGTGCCGGCCAATGCCGCACCGATCCTGCTGATTGTGGTCGCGGTCGCGGCAGCGGGACTGCTGCTGTTTCCCTACGTCCTGGTGCTACTGATCATCGCGGGCTATCTACTGATCATCCCGTTCACGATTCGCAGCCAGCGCTGGGCCGCCGCACACCCGGAGGCATGGGACGACAAACCCCGGCAGCGGCGTGCGGCCCGCCGCGCGGCGAGGCAGGCCCAAAACCCCAATCGCCGATCGGCAGCCCGGATGGGCCTGCGCAGGCCAGGGGGCTGACCCCGTGTCCGACGCGAGCCTGACGCTCACCGCACGGCTCAACACCGCCGCGCTTGATTCACGTCGCGGCGTTGTTCGGCTGCACCCGGAAGTCATTGCAGCACTGGGTATCCGCGAGTGGGACGCGGTTTCACTCATCGGCTCGCGCACCACAGCCGCCGTCGCCGGGGTGACCCCGGCGGGCACGCCCGCCGGAACCGCACTGCTCGACGATGTCATGCTGTCCAACGCCGGCCTGCGTGAGGATTCGACCGTGCTGGTGGCACCGGTAACGGTCTTTGGCGCGCGTTCGGTGACGCTGAGCGGTTCGGCACTGGCCACCCAGTCGGTGCCTTCGGCCACGTTGCGTCGGGCTCTGCTCGGCAAGGTGCTGGCCGTCGGTGACACCGTATCGCTGCTACCGCGCGACCTGGGACCGGGCACCTCCACATCAGAGGCCAGTTCGGCACTGACCGCGGCGGTAGGGATCACCTGGACATCGGAGTTGCTCACCGTCACCGGAACCGACCCGGCCGGACCGGTTTCGGTGCAACCGAACTCATCGGTCACCTGGGGCGACGGCGCCGACACGGCTACCGGCGCGACCGCCGCCGTCAGCCCGCCCACGCAGTGGCCTGAGGCGCCACCGGTGAGTATCGACGACCTCAAGGGTCAGCACGTCCAGGCCGGTCGGCTCACCGAGTGGCTCAAACTCGCCCTCGATGAGCCCGCACTTCTGGAAAAGCTGGGCGCCAAGCCGAATCTCGGCGTGCTCATCACCGGACCGGCCGGCGTCGGGAAGGCCAGACTGGTACGCGCCGTGTGTGCGGGCCGACGACTGGTCGATCTCGATGGCCCGGACACGGGCGCACTGGCGGCGACCGAACGCCACCAGGCTGTGGCCAGCGCGGTGACCAACGTGATCAACGGCGGCGGGGTGCTCCTGGTCACCGATATCGATGCGCTGCTGCCAGAACCACCCGAGCCGGTGGCCGCCATGATTCTCAGCGAGCTGCGCAAGGCGGTCGCCACACCGGGCGTCGCGCTGATCGCGACGTCGCAGGCACCGGATGTGGTAGACCCGAGGTTGCGTGCACCTGAGCTCTGTGACCGCGAACTGGGCTTGAGCCTTCCCGATGGCGCTACCCGCAAGGCTCTGCTGGAGGTGCTGCTGCGAGACGTCCCGGCCGGGGAACTGAAACTGGACGAGATCGCCGACCGCACACCGGGTTTCGTGCGGGCCGATCTCGCCGCACTGGTCCGCGAGGCGGCACTGCGGGCGGCCGCCCGGGCCAGCGAGGACGGCAAACCGCCGGCGCTGACCCAGGAGGACCTCGCCGGCGCCCTGACGGTGATCCGGCCACTGTCGAGGTCGAACACCGAGGAGGTTGCGGTCGGCTCGGTCACCCTGGAGGACGTCGGCGATATGGTCGAGACCAAACAGGCGCTCACCGAGGCTGTGCTGTGGCCGCTCCAGCATCCCGACACCTTCGCCCGCCTCGGCGTCGATCCGCCACGCGGGGTGCTGCTGTACGGCCCGCCCGGCTGCGGCAAGACATTCGTCGTGCGCGCCCTGGCCAGTTCAGGCCGACTGAGCGTGCATGCCGTCAAAGGTGCCGAACTGATGGACAAGTGGGTGGGGTCCTCGGAGAAGGCGGTGCGTGAATTGTTCCGCAGGGCAAGGGATTCGGCTCCGTCGCTGATCTTTCTTGACGAGGTGGACGCCTTGGCGCCGCGGCGGGGGCAGAGCTTCGACTCCGGTGTGACTGATCGGGTGGTGGCTGCATTGCTGACCGAGTTGGATGGTGTCGAGCCGCTACGCGATGTGGTGGTGCTCGGTGCCACCAACCGACCCGATCTGATTGATCCGGCACTGTTGCGCCCGGGCCGGATGGAGAAGTTGGTTTTCGTCGAGCCTCCTGACGCCGACGCCCGCCGCGATATCCTCACGTCGGCAGCCAAGTCAGTTCCGTTGAGCAAAGAGGTGGACCTCGGCGCGCTGGCCGCCGATTTGGACGGCTACAGCGCGGCGGATTGTGTGGCTCTGCTGCGCGAGGCCGCGCTGACGGCCATGCGACGCTCCATTGACGCCGCCGACGTCACCGCAGCCGACGTCGCCACGGCACGCGAGAACGTCCGGCCGTCACTGGACCCGGTTCAGGTGGAATCCTTGCGAGCCTTCGCCGCCGAACACTGAGCGCGATCCCATCATTCCTCGGACAGCTGGAACTCGACCATCGCGGTGACCGTCTCGATCGCGTCGGTGAGCACGTTCACCCGTTCGGCTAACGTCGGCGCCGATAACACTGCATAGCGATCAGCCTGACCCATGGGCACCCGGGCGGCCAGCGCGTAGATATGCCGAGACGGGTCATCGGCCGTTGCGGCGTCGACGGCCAGGGCATCGGATCGCAGTCGGCCACCCCCGGCCTCGATGACACGCCGGAACAGCGCGAGAATACGGTCGACCACCTCACCGATGCGCTCCGCGGTGACCAGCGGGCCGGGCTCATCTGGCCACTCCTGCACGACGGCCCGGGGGTAGGGATCGTCGGGTAGCCATTCCAGGATTCGGATCCGCTCCCCCACGGATGCGAGTACCTGGTGTTGACCCGAGCCGAGATCGGCGTATTCGGAGATGTGTGCCAACGCCCCCACGGCGCTGCGGGTGTCACCACCACCGACCTCAAGTCCTTGGGTGATCAGCACAACGCCGAATGCCGGGTCGGGCATCGCCATGCAGTCCTGTACCAGTCGGGAGTACCGGGGCTCGAAGATGTTCAGCGGCAAAGTCTCACCGGGCAGCAACGCCGATTGCAACGGAAACATCGCGGTCATTGCACTTACCTGAGGCCGCCGGTGACGACGTCACGCACCGGCGTGCTCGGTGCGGCAAAGGTACACAGGGCTGATGCCACTCCGACCCACAGGTCCGGATTGGTCGCGACCAGCTTGTTGCCATTCTCGGCGATCGCGGCAATCACCTCACGGCGGCCCGGGGGGGTCATGCCCGTGTACTCGCGACAGGTGGTGGTCAGCAGTGCCGCGCCCGGGGCGGCGACCGGGGTTCCGGCGATTCCCCTGCTGCAGCCTCCCGCGGCCAACACAACAGGAACGGCAAGCAGTGCGACGCCTGCACGTCGATACCACGTCATGGAGCCTCCAATTCACCGACGAGTGCGTCGACCACCGCGCGCAGGTCGCCGTGATGAGCCTCGGCAACCCGGCGCTGCCGTTGATAGGACGCGCCCCGGCGCGGGATCTCGGCGACCGCCGTCAGCTCATCGGCACAGTGCAGCGACTCGGCCACCGGTTGCAGCCGGGTCAGTAGATCGTCGAGATCCTCTGTCACCAGCCGCTCGTTACTGTCGGCGTCGAGGATGATGATCGCGTCGAGTCCGTAGCGAGCGGCGCGCCACTTGTTCTCCTGCACATGCCACGGTGGCATCACCGGCAGCTGTTCCCCCGCGTCCAGCCGACGGTCCAAGTCCACGATCAGACAGTGCGTGAGAGCCACCAGCGCCGAGAGCTCTCGCAGATTGGACACCCCGTCGAATACTCTCACTTCGACAGTTCCCAGATAGGGCGATGGCCTTATATCCCAGCGGATTTCGTTGACGTGGTCGATGATCCCGGTCGTCTTCTGGTCATGAACGAAGCTCTCGAATTCCCGCCATGACTGGAATTGGAAAGGTAGTCCGGCTGTCGGCAACTGCTGGAACATCATCGCCCGATTACTGGCATAACCGGTGTCCTCACCGGACCAGAAAGGCGAGGATGCCGACAGTGCTAGTAGGTGCGGGTACTGATTGAGCAGCGAGGAGATGATCGGCATGACCTTGTGCGCCGAGGAGACACCGACGTGGACGTGCACGCCCCAGATCAGCATCTGACGGCCCCACCATTGGGTGCGGCTGATCAGCTCGGCGTAGCGCGGCCCGTCGGTGAGTTCCTGGGCCGACCACTCGGCGAAGGGATGCGTGCCGGCACAGAACAGTTCCATACCGCGGTCTTCGACGACCGCACGCGTCGATGTCAGGGTTGAGCACAAATCATCCATCGCCTCAGCGACGGTCCCGCAGACTCCCGTGACGATCTCAATGGTGTTGCGCAGCAATTCCTTGTGCACGTGTGGGGTCTCACCGATATCGGCGATCACCGCTGCGGCCTCGTTACTGAGGTCACGGCTGTCGGCGTCCACCAGGGCGAACTCCCATTCGACGCCCAGCGTCGGACGCGGTGAACCGGCGAAGTCGATCCTAGCCGAGGCCGATGACACCGCAGGCAACTCGCTTGCCGCCATCGCCGGTGGCCAGCGTGGTCTCATCCGGCGGTGGGGCACCGTCGATCTGCTGGTAGCGCTCCACCGGGATATTGGAGAAGTTGTCCGGGTTCGCATGGATGATGATCGCTGTTCCGGCACCGTCCAGCAGATCCGCCTTGTCGAAGGCATTCGTGGTGGTGACCAGCATCGCAGTGCCGTCGCCGCGAACCTGCAGCGAGCTCAGGTCACCGGCGTGGCTGGGGTGCACGTCGGGCGCCCCACCCTGGAGGTGCCCGCCGGCGGACAGGAAATCGCCGGGCGCGCCACCGGTGGGCGCCACCGAGTTGACCTCGCACTTGCCGACGGCATGGATGTGCAGACCGTGCGGGCCGGGGGCCAGCAGGCCCGGCGCCGTGGTCTGCAAAGTGACGGTGGCGAAGGCATCCTGGTCCATGAACTCGATGGTGACCGCGGCGACCTGGGTGCCATCGGGGGAGTTGAGTTGAGCGGTCAGCGTGTTGGCTGCAGCGGGGGCGTCGGGCATCGCCCCGTGGCCCTCCATCATCGCCGCCGGGGCGGGTGAACCCGTCCAGATCGGCGGGGTGGTACCGGGCTGCGTGGCGACAGGCTCATTGGGTGAGCACGCGCTCAGCAGCGCGACGGGAGCGGCGAATAGTACGGCGATGGACTTCAGCGGGCGGAGGGGCTTGACCATGTGAGAGAGCCTAACCCGTCACCAACACGATCACGCCCGGAGGATCCTCGGCAATCTCGGGTATTCGCGCTTGCACCGGTGCCTCAAGTACTTTGCCGATAGATTCCGCGGCGGCCTGTTCACCCTCGACCGTGCCGAAATACACAGTCGTGGTTGGCAATTCGGCCACGGTCGAGGTCGACGCCGCGGTGACATTCCAGCCCGCTTCCTTGAGTCGATCGGAGACCCGGAGGGCCGCCGGCTCATCGCCGTTGACGCTGTAGACCCGCACATCGGCTTTGGGGACGGGAGCCGCGGTCGTGGTAGTTTCCAGCGTCCGCGCAGGTGGGTCGTCGGCGGCGTCATTACCCGAACTCATCGCCTGGAAGCCGACCAGCAGGAAGATCAGGCCGAGGAACAGCAGCACCATCACCATGGCGCGCAGGGGAAGCCCCGCAGAGTCGGGAACGCGCTCGTTCATCCGGCTAACTGTAACCGGGCCAGGTCAGGGAAACTCGAAGCCCAGTCGCCGCGCGGCCCTGGCTTTCTGCCGACTGGCCCGCAGTCGGCGTAGGCGCTTCACCAGCATCGGGTCGGCCGCCAGTGCCTCGGGTCGGTCCACCAGCGCATTCAGCACCTGGTAGTACCGCGTCGCCGACATCGAGAAGAGTTCCTTGACGGCTTCTTCCTTGGCCCCGGCGTACTTCCACCACTGGCGCTCAAAAGCAAGAATGTCGTATTCGCGGCGGGTCAGCCCCTCGGGCAGTTCCGCGTCGTCAACCGACTGCTCGGAACGTGCCATGGCCCCATCCATCAGATCCGTTGGCCCTTTCCGCATATCTGGTAATGACATGCCTGTGTTTCGAGGGCCATGTCGTCGTCCGCCATTGAAACACGTCCACGATCTACTACACGGCACCAAACCCCGCGCGTCGGCTCACTTTAAGCTAGCCGATCATGGCAGTACGACCCATCGTGATCCTCGGCGATCCTGTTCTGCACGCCCCGACGAGTCCGGTATCCATCGGGCCCGACGGATCGATGTCCGCGGATGTGATCGAATTGATCACCGACATGTACAACACCATGGATGCCGCCAACGGAGTCGGTCTGGCCGCCAATCAAATCGGTGTGGGGTTGCGGATCTTCGTCTATGACTGCCCTGATGAGCGGGGTAACGCGACCTACCACCGCGGGGTGGTGATCAATCCGGTCCTGGAGACGTCCGAGATCCCCGAGACGATGCCAGATCCGGAGTTCGATGACGAAGGCTGCCTGTCGGTTCCGGGCGAGTCGTTCCCGTGTGGCCGCGCGCAATGGGCCAGGGTCGCCGGACTGGACGCCGATGGCAACCCGGTGAGCCTGGAGGGGACCGGTTTGTTCGCCCGGATGCTGCAGCATGAGGCCGGTCACCTAGACGGGTTCCTCTACGTCGACAAGCTGATCGGTCGGCACGCCCGCGCGGCCAGGCGGGCGGTCAAGTCCAACGGTTGGGGTGTTCCCGGATTGTCGTGGCTGCCCGGCGACGTACCCGACCCGTTCGGTCATTGAGCCGATGTCGCGATGGCCGGCGCTGGGCAGTCGGGTCAGCATGCGTTTCCGACAGGCCGGCGGCGGACAGACGGACGTGATCGGCCACCTCTGCGCACTTTCTCCGCTGATTACGATTCGCACGAAATCCGATGGGATGGTGTCGATCTCACCAGATGACGTGGTGACGATGCGAGAACTGAGCCACGCCCCGATCCGGGCATCCGAGATCCGCAACCTTGAGTACGCCGCCGCCTTGGCCTGGCCGGGGACTGAACAGCACTGGCATAGCGGTTGGCTTTTGCGAGCCGGGGGCGGGCACACGAGTAGGGCCAATTCCGCGGTACCACTGGATTTCTCGTCATCGCTAGCTGACGTCAACGAAATCGTCAGCTGGTACGACAAGCGCGGACTGAAACCCTTGCTGGCACTGCCGGATCGGTTGGTTCCGGTTCGAAACGAAGGCACCAAACAGACCAGGGTGATGGTGCGAGACCTCGATCTGGCCGGTGTCAATGCCACCGCAACCCTCGCCGCCCGGCCTGATGCGGCGTGGCTGGCCTGTTATCAGCGGGACGTTCCAGAAGAGGTGCTGACGGCCGTCATCGACGGCGAGGTGGTGTTCGCGTCGGTGGCCGACGCGGCGGTCGGCCGTGGCGCGGTCACCTCCGCACCGGACGGCACGGTCTGGCTGGGAATCTCGGCGGTCCACGTCACCGACACGCAACGCCGGTCGGGCCACGCCACCGCCGTGTGCGGGGCCTTGCAAACCTGGGGCCGCGATCACGGCGCGCAGCGTGTCTACGTGCAGGTGCTCGAAGACAACCATGCCGCGACCGCCCTGTACGCCTCACTCGGCTTCGGTTTGCACCATCGGCATCGCTATGTCGACGCGCGACGACTACTGACCACTAGCCTGTAGCCATGGCTGCCGCGGGGTTACGGGTGGCCACCTGGAATGTGAACTCGATTCGCACCCGGGTGGACCGCGTTGTTGACTGGCTGGTTCGCGCGGAGGTTGACGTGCTCGCGATGCAGGAAACCAAGTGCAAAGACGACCAGTTCCCGACGATGCCGTTCGCCGCTGCGGGCTATGAGGTGGTACACAGCGGACACGATCAGTGGAACGGGGTGGCAATAGCCTCACGGGTCGGACTCGACGACGTGGCGGTGGGTTTTGAGGGCCAGCCGGGCTGGGGCAAGGACGGCGCGCCAGCCAAGGCGGAGGCGCGCGCCATGGGCGCGACCTGCGCCGGCGTGCGGGTGTGGAGTCTGTATGTGCCGAACGGCAGAGCGGTCGAGGACGCCCATTACCGATACAAATTGGAATGGCTTGCTGCACTCCGGGTTTGCGCAAGTTCCTGGATGCAGCATGAACCTGATGCGCAGATAGCACTGGTCGGCGACTGGAATATCGCTCCGAAGGACGACGACGTGTGGGATATGGAAGTGTTCCGCGATAGCACCCACATCACCGCACCTGAACGTGAGGCGTTCGCGGCCATTGAGGAAACTTTCGCCGACGTGGTGCGGCCCTTCACCCCCGGACCGGGGGTGTACACCTACTGGGACTACACCCAGCTGCGGTTCCCCAAACGCGAGGGCATGCGGATCGACTTCATCCTGGCTTCACCGGCGTTGGCTCACCGGGTGATCAATGCCGAGATCGTCCGAGATGAACGCAAGAGCGGTAAGAACAGGATCGGGGTGCCCAGCGACCATGCGCCGGTCTTTGTCGACCTAAACCCGTCGAGTTAAACCCTGACTAGCATCTTGCCGATATTGGCGCCGGTGAATAGTCCGTTCAGCGCGCCGACACATGATTCGAGGCCGTCGAAGATCGTTTCCCGATGCCGCAGGGAGCCGTCGCGCTCCCACCGCCGCAGGTCGGCATAGGCCTCGTCGAAACGATTCCACATTTCCAACGCGTTGAACCCCTGCATCGATGCGGTCTTGGCGAGCAGGTTGACGTAGTTGGCCGGCCCCGGATGCTCACCGGTCAGATAACTGGAGATCACCCCGCACAGCACTACCCGGGCCCCGGGTGCCAACCGGCCGAGCACCGCGTTGAGAATCGGCCCACCGACGTTGTCGAAGTAAACGTTCACACCCTTCGGGCAGTGCTGTTTGAGTGCGGCCGACAGATCGTCGTTCTTGTAGTCGATGCACGCGTCGAGTCCGAACTCCTCAACGACGACACGACACTTCTCCACGCCACCGGCGATACCGATCACCCGTGCACCGGCGATCCTAGCGATCTGTCCGGCGACCGATCCGGTGGCACCTGCGGCGGCGGAGACCACCACGGTGTCGCCGGGCTGCGGTCGGCCGATGTCGGTCATTCCGAAATACGCTGTGACACCGCTTGATCCGTAGACCGACATGATCGCCACCTGATCGGTCTCGCCGGGTATGACTGTGCTGAAGACGTCATCTCGGATAATCGAGTACTCCTGGAAACCGGTCAGCGTAGTCACGATATCGCCGATTCGGTATGCGTCACAACGTGATTCGACCACCTCGCCGATACCGGCGGCGCGGATCACCTCGCCCAATGCCACCGGCGGCAGGTAGCCGGGCTGGTCGTTGAGCCACGTGCGGGCAGCGGCATCGAGGCCGATGTAAGTGGTACGGAGCAGTGCTTCACCCTCGGCGGGCTCCGGGGCCGAAGTGGTGACCAGCTCAGTGTCCTCCGGGCTGACGAGACCGTTCGGTCGGCGGCGTAACAGGATCTGGCGGTTGATGATCGTCACAGCAGAAAGTTACCCGAGAGGCCAGAAGCTACTCGAGAGATTCCGAATAGCGGCCCGGGTTGAACAGTGATGCGATCGCCCCGATCGCCATCATTATCGCCGCGGCACCGAACACCACCACCAGACCGGAATGGAACGGACCGGTGATCAGTTCCGGAAAGAACGTCGTGCCGGTCAGCACCTCGGCGTTGACTCCGGGTTGGGCCAGTCCGTTGAACGGCGCCAGCAGTTCAGCCATCGGGTTGTACCCCAGGAAGGCCGCGAACAGACTGCTCACCGGCGGGGTGTTGGCGACCTCGTGTGCCATCGTTGCCGGGATGCCCTGCTGTTGAAGTCCAGCGCTCATCGCCTGAGGCAGGGTGTGGGCCAGTCCGGCGATCATCAATGAGAAGAACACGCCGATCGACAGTGATGCGCCGGCGTTGAAGAAGGTCGCGCGAACACCGGAGGCGGCGCCGCGCTGGGCGGCCGGGACGCTGGACATGATCGCCGCGGTATTCGGTGCGGTGAAGATCCCGCCACCGAGTCCGTTGAGGAAGATCAGCACAGCGAAGACGACATAGTTGAAGTTGACCGGGATCATCACCAACGCGACGAATGAGACCGCCGTCAACACCATGCCGCCCACGGTGAACGGCCGCGCTCCGTACCGGTCGGCCAGTGAGCCGGCCAACGGTCCGGCGACGAGATACCCCGCAGTCATCGGAAGCATGTAGATCCCCGCCCACAGCGGGGTCGACTCAAAGCTGTAGCCGTGCAACGGCAGCCAGATCCCCTGCAGCCAGATAATGAGCATGAACTGCAAACCACCGCGGCCCAGCGACGCCATCAGCCCGGCGAGGTTGCCCATGCCGAACGCCGCCGAGGAGAACAGCCGGACATCGACCATCGGCGCGAGCACCCGAAGCTCAATGAAGTAGAACGCCACCAACAACAGCAGGCCGGAGCCGATCAGGCCGAGTACAAACGGGTTGGTCCAGCCGGTGCTGTGGCCGCCGTAGGGCTGGATTCCGGAGGTGATGCCGATCAGCAGGATGGTCAGGCCCACCCCGAAGGTCAACGTTCCCGCCCAGTCCATCCGCCCGGGTGTTCGGACACCGACCTCCCGCAACGAGCGGATGCTCCAGACGGTGCCCACGATCCCGAGCGGGACCCCGACCCAGAAGATGGCCTGCCAGTGGATCTCAGCCAGCACCCCACCGATCAGCAGTCCGAGGAATGAGCCGGCGACCGCGGCGACCATATTGACGCCCAGTGCCATCCCTCGCTGGGTGGCGGGGAAGGCGTCGGTGAGGACAGCCGACGCGGTGGCCATCAGCATGGCGCCACCAACGCCCTGAACCACGCGCCACCCGATCAACCACATGACTCCGGCGTCGAGGTGGAAGGGGTCGAAGGACAGCGCGACTGCGGCGACGGTGAAGACAATGAAACCCAGGTTGTACATCCGGACCCGGCCGTACATGTCACCGAGGCGGCCGAAGGGCACCACCAGAACGGCGGTCACCACCAGATACCCCATCAGCATCCACAACAGGTAGCCGACGTTGGCCGGTTCCAGTGGGTTCAGGCCGATGCCGCGGAAGATGGCCGGCAATGAGATCAACACGATCGAGGCATTGATGGTGGCCAGCAGGGTGCCCAGGGTCGTATTGGACAGCACGACCCATTTGTGTCGCGGGTGCTCGGTGGTGGCCTCGATACCGGGAAGCCGCTGAAGCTGCGTCATCATCATTTCGTCGTCGCGGTGAACCCCGAACGACAAAAGCATATATTAGCTATGTAAACCGTTTTCCGAAGGGAGTGCATCGTGAATTTCCTGCCGTTGCCACAGGCGGGTCAGACCCCGGTGCGGGTGCTCACCATCGCTGGATCGGACTCGGGCGGCGGCGCCGGCCTGCAGGCCGATCTGCGCACCTTCGCCCTACTGGGCGTGCACCCACTGGTCGCCGTCACTGCGGTGACGGTGCAGAACTCTCTGGGCGTCAAGGGTTTCCACGAGATCCCCCCCGATATCGTCACCGGTCAGATCCAGGCGGTGGCGACCGATATCGGTATTCAGGCGGCCAAAACCGGAATGCTGGCATCCTCGGCGATCATCGAGGCCGTCGCGGACAGTTGGCTCGGCCTGGGACTGTCGGGCGCGGTGCCCTTCGTCGTCGATCCGGTCTGCGCCTCGATGCACGGGGACCCGCTCCTGCACCCGTCGGCACTGGAAACTCTGCGCACCCGGTTGTTCCCGCTGGCCAGTCTGGTCACCCCCAACCTGGACGAGGTTCGACTGCTGGTGGGCATCGATGTCGTCGACGACGTGACCCAACGTGATGCCGCCCGGGCCCTGCACGACCTCGGCCCGGCCTGGGCGCTGGTCAAGGGCGGTCATCTGCGCACGTCGTCGCGCAGCCTCGATCTGCTCTACGACGGCAATGACTTCTTTGAGTTCGACGCGCCTCGGGTGGACACCAGGCACGACCATGGCGCCGGCGACACCCTGGCTGCTGCCACCGCATGCGCCCTGGCTCACGGCTATGCGATGTCCGAGGCGGTCGCCCTCGGGAAGGCCTGGGTGACCGAGTGCCTGCGATCCGCCTATCCGATCGGCGCGGGGATCGGACCGGTCTCGGCGCTGTTCCGGCTGCAGGTATGAGCACACTCGACGAGATCGCCGGCGCGCGGTACGCACTGGGCTCGAAAACCCTCGACGTGGCTGTACTAGCCGTCGATGCAACGTTGCGGGTTAAAACATGATCGACTACACCACTACCTAGACACCACTATCTAGACACCACTATCTAGACGAAAGGATTTTTGATGTCAGTACGATTCCGGGGCGCAGGTGTGGCACTGGCCGCAATCGGCCTTTCCCACTTCGCACGACCGCAGGCGTTCGAGTCGATCACCGCGGCGGCTTTTCCCGATAACACCCACCGGCACACGCTGATCGACGGCGGAATCGAAACCGCAATCGGTGTGGGCCTCATCGCCTCGCAGACGCGGAAATTCGCACTGGCGGGACTGGTCGCGTATGCCGCATACCTCGTGGCCAACGTCGTGCGGAACCGCCGCTGAACCAACCGCTGCAGCGCCGACTTGGTACGGCCGACGCTGTCATCGTCGGACTCGGCTCGATGATCGGCGCCGGGGTGTTCGTGGTGTTCGCGCCGGCGGCGGCAGTCGCGGGTTCGGGCTTGTTGTTCAGCTTGGCCGTAGCCGCGTTGGTCGCGTACTGCAATGCCACATCCTCGGCGCGACTGGCGGCTCAGTATCCCCAATCCGGCGGCGCCTACGTCTACGGCCGCGAACGACTGGGCGCGTTCTGGGGATACCTGGCTGGCTGGAGTTTCGTCGTCGGCAAGACGGCATCGTGTGTGGCGATGGCGCTCACTGTCGGGCTGTACCTCTGGCCCGCCTACGCCCACACCGTCGCCGTCGCGGCGGTGGTGGCGCTGACTGCGGTGAACTACCGCGGCATTCAGAAGTCTGCATTACTCACCCGGGTGATCGTTGCCGTGGTGCTCGCGGTTCTGGTCGGTGTGGTTGTGCTGGTGACGACATCGGGGCGGATCGATGTGTCCCGCGTGACGCCGACCGGCGGCAGCGTGATCGGCGTCCTCCAAGCAGCCGGACTGCTCTTCTTCGCCTTCGCCGGTTATGCGCGGATCGCGACTCTCGGCGAGGAGGTTCGAGATCCGGCCCGCACGATCCCGCGCGCGATCAGACTCTCCCTGGGCATCACCCTGGTGGTCTACACGACGATGGCGCTGACGTTGCTGGCGATCCTGGGACCCGAGCAACTGGCAGCTGCCACAGCACCATTGGTCGATGCGGTCCGCGCCGCCGGAGCGGGCGGGTTCGAGCCCGTGGTGCGAGCCGGTGCGGCAGTCGCGGCGTTGGGATCGCTGCTGTCGCTGATTCTGGGCGTATCGCGGACCACCCTGGCTATGGCGCGCGACGAGCATCTGCCGCGTTCGCTCGCATCGATACATCCGCGGTTCGCCGTTCCGCACCGCGCCGAGATCGCCGTGGGGGCAGTCGTCGCGGTCGTCGCCGCAGTCACCGACGTACGTGCAGCGATCGGGTTCTCATCATTCGCCGTGCTGGTGTATTACGGGATCGCCAACGCTTCCGCGTGCACCCTCGGTCGACGCGCGATCCCGGCGATGGGGCTGGTCGGCTGCCTAGTCCTGGCGCTCTTCCTCCCGTTGAGTTCGGTGATCATCGGGGTCGCTTTGATCGCCTTCGGCGCAACGATCTACGCCGTGCGACGGTTGCGATAGGCCGCTACCGCGGTCGGCAGGGTCGCGAAGATGTGATCGGTACCGATCTTGTCGAGAAGCCCCGCGGCATCGAGTGCCTCGCGCAGATGCCAGGTGACCCGCGCCATCGCGAACACGATGCCGCGACGGTTGAGGTCTTGGCGTAGTTGGTCGACGGCATCGAGTGCGGTCAGGTCTACTTCGACATTGGCTTCGGCATTGAGCACGAACCACTGCACAGGATCCGGATTGGCGTCGACCGCCGCTATCGCACGCTTGCGGAAGTCCTCGGCATTGGCGAAGAACAGTGGCGCGTCGTAGCGGTACACCAGGAGGCCTGGCTCCAGGTGGGCCTGCGGATAGTCCTCGACATCGTGCATGCCGGGCACCCCGGGCACGAATCCGAGCACGCTGTCGTGCGGACGGGCGACGCGACGCAGCAGATCCAGAATCGACAGTCCGACGGCCGCAAGCACTCCGTACAGCACCCCGAAGATCAGCACCGCTAACGCGGTGAGTAGCGCGAGGATCAACTCGCTGCGCCGAAACCTAGCCAGTCGCCGAAAGGCGGCGATGTCAATCAATCGCAATGCCGCGTAGACCACCAGGGCACCAAGGGCGGCCGTCGGAAATGTGGCGAGCAGTCCGTGTGCGAAAAGCATTACGACCAGCAGCAGACCCAGGGTCACCAGCGAGGCGAGCTGGGTGCGGGCACCCACCATTTCACCCAGTGCCGTTCGGCTTGCACTGGAACTGACCGGAAAGCCATGGCACACAGCTGATCCCACATTGCAGAGGCCCAGAGCGCGCAATTCGGCATTGGCGTCGATGGTCTCGCCTTTACGTGCCGCGAAGATACGGGCGTTGAGCACGCTGTCGGAGAACGCGACGAGGGCCACACCGCCGGAAGCCGCAGCCAGCACTCCCAGGTCACTCAGCGGCACTGGACTCAGTCCGAGCGCCGGCAGCCCGGCGGGCACCTCACCGATGATCTGGATTCCATGTCGGTCTAGCGAGAAGACGGCCACCGCCGCCGAGGCCAGCGCGACCGCGATGAATGGGCCTGGAGCCCGGGGTACCAGTCGTACCAGCAGGAACAGGACGGCAAGCACCGCGGCGGAGAACATCAGCGTCGGCCAGTGCACATGTGGCAATGCCGCGGCCAGCGAGCGCACCTCTGCGATGACGCCGTCGCCGACAACGGGTGTGCCGATCAACCTACCCAGCTGTCCGCCGATCATGATCAGCGCGACGCCTGCCATATAACCGATCAGAACCGGCCTCGAGAGCACCTCGGCGATGAATCCGAGTCGCAACAACCCGCCGGCGAAACAGACCAGCCCGACCATTGCGGCCAACACCGCGGCCAGCGCGGCGTAGCGGCCGCTGTTCCCGGCAGCCAGCGGTGCCAGTGCTGCCGCCGTCATCAACGCGGTGGACGACTCAGGACCGGCGGAGAGGTAGCGCGATGAGCCCATGACCGCGTAGATCACCAACGGCAGTAGCGACGCCCACAAACCGGCCACCGGTGCCAGACCCGCCACCGTGGCATAGGCCATGGCCTGCGGGACGAGGTAGGCCACCACGGTGAGGCCGGCCATAACGTCACCGCGTAGCCAGGATCGTTGGTACCCGCGGAACTGGGCCAGCCCGGGTGCGACCGCTGCCCAGGCGAGGCCCATGCTCATGGCACGGTGACGACGTGGCGGGTGCGGTCCGCCCGCACGGGCATCCCGTTCCGGCCGTCGAGATCCTGGGCGTAGAGACCGACCACGAAGGCGACTCCGCCGCCGTTGATGCCGAGAGCGGTTCGGTCGACATGGTCCAGGGTGTCGGTCGCCTTGTGGTAGTTCGGGTCGAACGGCGCATCGGGTGTCCCGCCCCACAGTGCGGCTTGCTCGGCGGTCATGTTCTCCTCGGCTCCGGTGAACAACCCACCGGACGGAATCCCGGCCATGGTGAAGCCGTCATAGTCGGACCGGCCGTCGAACGACGTGTCCTCAGCCGTCTTGCCGACCGACTTCAGGTATTCGACGAACGTCCGCTCAATCCCGGGCGAGCCCTCCGGCACCCGGGGAGGACTCTGACCGTCTTCCAATGCCGTTGACTGATCGCCGTCGTAAGTGAAATAGCCGGGGTTGGGGGAACCAATCATGTCGAAATTCAGATACAGCGCAATGTCTTTGAGTTGATCGACATTGAGCGACTCGATGTATGTCATCGAGCCCACGAGACCGATTTCCTCTGCCCCCCAGAAGCCGAATCGCACCGCGTGCTTGAGCTCCGGTGAGCTTCCCAGTTGTAGGGCCGTCTCCAGCACGGCGGCGACTCCGGATCCGTTGTCATTGATACCGGGGCCGGCCGGGACGCTGTCGAGGTGGGCGCCGACCATCACCACGTCGCGGTCCGAACCGGTCTTGGTCGTGGCGATCACGCTGCGTGCGTTGATGGTGTTGGTGCTGGCGGCCAGTTTGAGGGTGGCCGGGCCGGGTGCGGCCCGCAACCGGGCACCGTCAGCCTTACTCACGCTGATCACCGGGATCGTCACCGCAGTGTTCTCACCGAGGGTGCCGCCCATGCTCTCCTCGTCGACGTTATCAGCGACGATCATCGCGACGGCCCCGAGTTTGGTGGCGATGGCCTGCTTTTCCGAGAACGGGCAGCTTCCACGGTCCACCAGCACCACCGCACCCTTGACCGCGATGCCGTCGTAATCAGCTGGTACACACCCCGGCGTCTCGTCGGCGGGTGCGGCGACCAGTGGGCCGCTGACACCGGCGGTACCGGCGCTGAACTCCAGCGTGTTGGCGTTGATAACCGCGCCGCCCACCGTCAACTCCGGCTTTGCGGTCTCAAACACGCGGGTCTGGAAATCCGGGGTTTGAACGTCGAAGCCCTTGTTGCGCAACATCCCTGCGACATAGTCGACGCTGGCGTCATAGCCCGGAGTTCCCACCGCGCGGGTGCCGTCATGGCTGTCAGCGATGGCCTGCAGCTTGGCCAGGTGTGCCACCAACGCGTCGGTGGTGACCCGCTGACGGAGTACCTCGCCGAATTCCTTGGCGGGTGTTCCTGCCGCCACCGGTTGCGAGATGTCAGCCGCCCGAGCACAACCGAGCGCCAGTACGGACACAACGGCCACTAATGCCGTCGTCCGGCGTACGCGCTTCACGGCATCCAGGTTAGACGCTCGCGGCTACGCTTCAGCCGATGCGAGTGTTGAGAACGCCCGATGAGCGGTTCGCCGACCTACCCGGATATCCGTTCGAACCGAGCTACCGCGATGTGGAAACCGCAGGCCTGCCTCCGCTGCGCATGCACTACGTCGATGCAGGCCCCGCCGACGGACCCGTGGTCGTGCTGTTACACGGCCAACCGACGTGGTCGTATCTCTACCGCGACATCATCGCCGTGCTGGCCGACGCAGGCCTACGGGTCATCGCCCCGGACAACATCGGTTTTGGCCGCTCCGACAAGCCTGCCGAACCCACCGACTACACATTTGCCCGCCATATCGACTGGGTCCACGGCCTGATCGCAGGATTGAAGCTGCGTGATATCACGCTGGTTGTCCAGGATTGGGGCGGGCCGATCGGGTTGAGCGTCCTGGCCCGCGAGCCGGACCGATTCGCCCGGGTGGTGGCTACCAACACCATCCTGCATACCTGCGATCCGGCATTGGCCGGCAGGCTCACCTGGGCTCACCACGGCATCGACCAGGATCGGGTGGTGCTGCAGGAGACGTTGCTGGACTACGTGTCGTTTTACCAGCGCTCTCCGGACATCACACCGAGCGTCTTCCTCGACGCCGTCGCCGGGCCGCTGGACCCCGCGGTGCTGGCCGGCTATGACGCGCCCTTCCCCGATCGGACCTACAAGGCCGGGTTACGGCAGCTGACCGCGTTGATCCCGCTCACTCGTAACGACCCTGGCGCCAGGATCGGCGCAGCGACGATGGCTGCACTCACAAAGTGGCAGAAGCCCTTCCTCACGGCGTATTCCGATGGTGATCCGGCCACTCGCGGCTGGGACGCGGTATTCGCAGAACGCGTCCCTGGTGCCCGGTCGCAGAACCACACCACCATCTCAGCAGCCGGGCACTTCGTTCAGGAGCAGCAGGGTGAACGACTCGCGGAAATCATCGTGGACTTCGTGGCCGGCACGTAACACCGCTATAGCTGCGAGCTGAGACGCTTCCAGCTGGCCGCGAAGCCGGGGTGCAGCCGCAGGGCGGTCACCTCACCCATGGCGACCCAATTTAGTGCGCGGCTTTCGTGGTTGGGCACGGTAGGCAGCGTTTCCGAGGCGTCGGCTACGACGGTGGTGTAGGTCCACCGAACGTCGCCCGGACCACGCACCTCGGCGGTAACGACCTTGAACCGCACACTGAGTTGGTCGCTGGGCAACCCGGCCTCCTCATGTGCCTCCCGGAGGGCGGCCTCCTCGGGCGTCTCATGACTGTCGAGGGCACCGCCGGGCAATCCCCAGGTGTCGCCATGGTGGCTCCACTCTGCGCGATGCTGCAGCAGCACGGCCAGGGTGCCGTCCTCGAGCGGGGCACGCAGCAGCAACCCGGCGGCACCGTACCGGCCCCAGTGCCGGGTGCCCGCATGAGACACCACCCAGCCGTCACCGTCGCCTCGCACGCGTTCAGGATAAGCACGCCACCGATGGCGGCTGCTCTTAGACTTCATTCAAGAGAGTCGGGCACCGGGAGACGGCGCACCGGCGAAGGGGAGCGAGGTCCGCGCGAGGTGACCGTCGAGCTGGCGCACCCGTCGAGCGAGCCGTTAGCACAGCGGACGCCCACTGGGCCTGCTCACTCAAGGCGGTGGTTCGCCAACACCACCCCGGGGCGGATTCTTGCGATCGGGGCCATCCTGGCGATGCTGGGTGTGCTCAGCGCGTTCGCCATCTCGACCACGATCACCGAACGTCAACTGCAGCTGACCAACGTCCTCGACCACACCGAGCCGATGGCGTTCGCGGCCGGTCAGCTCTACACCACGCTGTCGGTGGCCGATGCCGCCGCCGCGACTGCCATGATCTCCGGTGCCGAGCCGCAGGCCGTGCGGCAGCGCTACGAGCAGGCGATCACCGACGCGGCCGTCGCCGTGACCCGGGCATCGAGCGGGCTGACCGACCCGGCCCTGGTCGAACTACTCGGCCGGACCAATGCGCGTCTGGCGGTCTACACCGGATTGATCGAGACCGCGCGGACCAACAACCGGGTGGGCAACCCGGTCGGCTCGTCGTACCTGTCGGAGGCCTCGGCCCTGATGCAGCAGACGATCCTGCCGGACGCGCAACGTCTCTACGAGGCGACGTCGGCGCGGGTGGATGCTGAGACGACCGCGTCAGCCACGATTCCCGCGCCGGTGATCATCGTCGTCGCCACCACCCTGTTGTTCGGCGCTTTCGCCCACCGCTGGCTGGCCCGGCACACCAAACGACGGGTCAACGTCGGCCTGGTGATCGGCGGGCTGGCGATCGCGATCATGATCATCTGGGTGGGCACCGCGCTGGCCATCTCCACTGCGAGCAGTCGCGCCGCGAAGAACACCGCGGCCGAGTCGCTGCGCGCGGTGACCAGCCTGGCCATTACCGCACAGCAGGCCCGGGCCGATGAGACGCTGGCGCTGATCCGACGCGGCGACGAAGACGTCCGCAAACGTTCCTACTACCAGCGGGTCGATCAGATGCGCGACGAACTTCGCGACTACCTCGGACGTACGAACACCGTCGACAAGAGCGGCCTGGCCCAGGCCGACCAACTTCTGCAGAAGTGGCGCCAGGCCGATGAGCGGATCGACGACTACATCAGGGTGGGTAACTATCAGGCGGCGACCCAGGTGGCGTTGGGCACCGGCGACGACGATTCCACGCCGGCCTTCGATAGGCTCAATGATGCGCTGAACCAGGGAATCCAGCAGAGCCGCACGCAACTGCGCAGCGACATCTCGTCGGCCCGCCGGGTGTTGTCGGGCACGACGGTGGGTGGGGCGTTGCTGTCGGTCGGCGCCGCACTGGCGGTGGCGTTGGGCCTGTGGCCGAGGTTGAGTGAGTACCGATGATGCGGGTCATCAGCGCGCAGAAGTTCGCAGCGATCGCCGTGACGGCGGCCACCCTGCTCAGCGGCTGCGCG
>Ga0194051_1000202_pt1 | contig 34360 bp, 31 predicted proteins | sample SepL2320m_MetaG_FD_161275 | JGI IMG/M metagenome (GOLD analysis project Ga0194051, IMG submission 161275) | Anoxic zone freshwater microbial communities from boreal shield lake in IISD Experimental Lakes Area, Ontario, Canada - Sep2016-L239-20m | ecosystem: Environmental > Aquatic > Freshwater >... | reverse complement strand
TGTGGGGGAAACAGTCCGTCTTGTGGCCACAAGATTTAGGAACCGTTGAGCGAGTTCTTTGGCTACTCTGTCGCCACCAAGACATACCTAGCTGCAGAGGTTGAACCCCTAGATGAGACTCGAAGACGTAGACCTGCTGGACTTGGACCGCTTTGCGCGTGAAGAGCACCACGAGATGTTCACGGTGCTTCGAGCCGAGGACCCAGTTCACTGGACACCCGAGCCAGATGGGCCTGGGTTTTGGTCGATCACCAAACATGCTGATGTGCAGCTCGTTAATCGAGACACCGATGGGTTTAGTGCCGAGCAGGGCGGTATCACGCTGCTCGAATCATCCACTCTGGACGAGGGGATGGACATGCGCGGCAAGATCATGGTGATGACTGACCCGCCACGCCATACCCGCTACCGGTTGCTGGTCAACAAAGGGTTCACGCCCAGAATGATCGGGCTGATCGAAGCTCACCTGGAGTACCGCGCAGAACTGCTTGTGGACTCGGTGATTGAGCGTGGCGAATGCGAGTTTGTTACTGAGCTCGCAGCCGAACTGCCCTTGCAGGCAATCGCAGACATCATGGGGGTGCCTCAGGAAGAGCGGCACCTGATCTTTGATTGGTCGAACCGTTTAGTGGGGTCTGATGACCCTGAATACAACCAAGATCCCGAGGACAAAGCGGACGCGCTCGTCGCGGCGACCGAGTTGTACATGTTCGCAAGCGCCCTTGGTGAAGCCCGACGGAATGACCCTCGTGACGACGTTGTGACCAAGCTCATCAACGCCGAAATCAACGGCGACAAGTTGACTTCAGAGGAGTTTGAACTCTTCATCTTGTTGCTAGCAGTAGCGGGCAATGAGACCACTCGCAACGCAACAGCTCACGGGATGTATGCGTTCATGACCTACCCCGAGCAGTTTGCAAAGCTCCGTGAGCATCCAGAACTCATGGCCTCTGCAGTAGAAGAAGTGCTGCGCTGGTCCTCGCCGGTGCTCTATTTCCGCAGGCAAGCCACACGCGACTTTGAACTCCGCGGAAAGCAGATTCGAGCCGGGGACAAGATCGCCATGTGGCACGTATCGGGTAACCGCGACGAAGCGGCCTTCGAGGATCCCTTCACCTTCGACATCACGAGAAGCCCGAATGATCACGTGGCCTTTGGTGGCGGTGGAGCTCATTACTGCCTTGGTGCAAACCTGGCCAAGCTCGAGCTTCGGCTGTTGTTTAACCAGCTCGTGAACAGAACCCCAGATATGCGAGTTGCCGGCCCAGTTGAGCGACTGCGGTCAAACTTCATCGGCGGTATCAAGCACATCCCGGTTGAGTTCACCCCAGGTGAGCGAATCCATGCCTTGGACATGTAGATTCTATAAAAAAGTGACCAAACGGTCAGGAAGATCATCAAGGAGCAGTCGTGTTAAAGGGATTTAAAGAGTTCATCATGCGGGGCAATGTCATTGACCTAGCAGTAGGCCTTGTTATCGGCGTGGCTTTCGGGGCGGTAGTGAAGTCCTTCGTGGACGATGTACTGATGGCCTTTATCGGTGCCGTGTTTGGCTCGCCGAACTTCAATGACCTCACACTGAGCGTCGGGTCGGGCGTTGTCTTCTACGGGCGGTTCATAACAGCGTTGTTGAACTTCGTGTTGGTAGCCGCAGCTGTTTACTTTGTAGTAGTCGTGCCCATGAACAAGTTGGCAGAGCGCCGATCAAAGGGTGGCGATGAAGACATCGAACCCACCAATGAAGAGAAGATGGTTGCGCTGCTCGAGCAGATCGCAAACCAAAAGAGCTGACCGTGGTCTGCGGCATTGGCGCCGGTAAGCGACGGAATCCGTAGCTTACCGGCGCCAATGATTCAGGAGAGGGAGTTCGGCGGAGAACGGCCTCTCTCGTTCGGCTCGGTCGGGCTGAAGTACTCAGATGCGCTTGAGATGCGACCTGCTGATTCAAAAACGGCTGTGGTGGCCTCGGCGATGGTCGCAGCGCCAAGCACCATCCGAGCTTGAACGAACATGTCGAGCGCAACACAGCGCACGGCGCGCAGTAACTCGGTTGGAGCTACGTCGCAGACGACAGGGGGCGGTCTCGGGGTGTCTCAGCCAGCCAAACCCGAACGCAGAGCAGAAGCCGGCTGCGAGCCGCCGGGTCGCGCAACCCGATCGAGTTCGAAGCAATTCTTCGGAACTTCCCATAACCCGATTAGTGACTCATCAGGCACAATAGAGGTTCAGTGTAGATTGTGCCTCACTAGTCATGGTGAACTCAGATAGCATGATGTGACCCATCAGGCACATCTGGGTTGGCTCGGGAGGGCATCATGGCAAAACGAATGTGGACGATCCGCACGGGTGGCGACCTTGGCGCGTCCGTAGCGGAGATACGTCAACTCAGCGGCCACACACAGGCCCAGCTCGCAGACGAGGCCGCGATCAGCCGCGACTACCTCGCCAAGCTGGAATCCGGCCGCTCTACCAAGGTCCTCGAGCACCTCCTCCGACTGCTGCGACGCATGGGCGCGACCATCACCGTGAGCTTCGAGGAGTCCGATGGCACACCGTGAACCCCTCGGGTTGTGGCTGTACGACACCCATATCGCTACCCTCACCTCCAAAGGCGGACCCGGTGAGGTGTCAGTCAGCTTCAGCGAGGACGCGATCGAACGGTGGGCAGCTCGCAGCCCCATCCTGTCGTGCTCCCTGCCATTGGCAACGAAGAAGACAAGAGCTGACGAGTTCTTCCGAGGCCTGCTCCCAGAAGGCCGGCATCTCCAAGCAATGGCGTCTCACGCCGGTGTCGCCACGCTCGACACGTTCAGCCTGCTTGGCCGATACGGCAAGGACGTCGCCGGCGCCGTCGTCATCGCAGACACCGATCCCGGTGCCAGGCCGGGCGAGGTCATCCCCTACACCGCCGAGTCCCTCGAGGAGGAGATCGCCGGACTGCCTGAGCGCCCCCTCGGGTTGTACGAGGACAGCGAACTGTCAATAGCGGGTCTTCAAGACAAGATGCTGCTCGTAGCGCTCGGCGACGGGCGCTGGGGCCGCCCAGCCCACGGTGCGCCCTCCACCCACATACTCAAGGTCGAAGGGCGTCTGCATCCGGGCATGGCCGAGATGGAAGCCGGCTGTCTGCGCATCGCACGGGCGGTCGGGCTGTCAACGGTCGACGCCGACGTGCAGAGGATCGCCGATCTGCCGTGTCTAATAGTGAGCCGTTTTGATCGCCGAGTGGTTGCCGACGGAACTGTCGAACGCCTCCATCAGGAGGACTCTTGTCAGGCACTCGGGAAAAACCCGTCGTCGCCGAACGGCAAGGGCAAGTACGAGGCGTACGGAGGGCCGACATTTGCTGAGATCGGCGGACTGCTTGACCTGTACGCCATCGACGCGAGCACCGAACTCGAACAGCTCGTCAAAGCAGCAACGTTCACAGTCATCATCGGCAATGCCGACGCACACGGAAAGAACCTGGCGTTGCTCCATCATGAGGACGGCGGTGTCGTGCTCGCCCCACTGTACGACACGGTGCCCACCGTTCTCTGGCCGAAACTCGGCTCGACTGGGGCTATGTCGATCAATGGCAGCAGCAGCCTCGCAACGACGACGATCGACGACCTAGTCACAGAGGCGGCACACTGGCCGCTCAGCGAAGCACGGGCACGCGCAGCAGCCACCGCGTGCGCCAGCGAGATCCTCGACACCCTGAACGCGACCGAAGCCCCGGAGGCGCTCAAGGAACTCGTCAACGTCCGGGCACGCCAACTCCTCGCATAGAACCCCGCCCGCTCCTCTCTAGGTGTGCATAACGCTGTAACGAGTGACCGACACGTCGAATGAGCTGACCCTCGACTACGTGCGCTCGCTAGTAGCCGGCGTCCTTTCGATGGGCCAACCCCTTGGCGATCTCTCAGTGTCAGGAGTGAGAGCACAGCCAACCCGTGGATCGCGTTTTCTGATCTATGGAGTTATCGATGAGCTCGTCGCGTTCGGCATTGGCGCCGGTAAGCGACGGAATCCGTAGCTTACCGGCGCCAATGAGTCAGGTGGAGGGGGGCGAAGGACCGAACCCTGCAGGTTCGGTCCTTGCCGATGTCTCGCGACATCACACTGGTGCGGACGGGGGGACTTGAACCCCCACGCCCTTTCGGGCACTGGGACCTAAACCCAGCGCGTCTGCCAATTCCGCCACGTCCGCACGAACCGCACACACTAGTTGCCCGAGCTGGAATGGCGAACCCGCTAGGCGGCACAACGATGGTCTCCGGGCGCGTTATCCTCAAGGCCTATGCCAATGTCAGATACCTCAGCCGTTCCCCCTTTCCTCCTCGACCCGGCGACGGCTCAAGGCGGTTCTGGGATGGAGCCCTCAGCCGATATTTACGCCCGACTCCTGAAGAACCGAATTGTGTTCCTCGGGTCAGAAGTGAACGATCAGGTTGCCAACTTCTTGACTGCTCAGTTGTTGTACCTCGAGGCTGAGGACGACAAGAAAGACATTTGGCTCTACATCAACTCTCCTGGTGGATCAGTAACCGCTGGCATGGCCATCTACGACACCATGCAGTTTGTCTCGCCAGACGTTGGCACCATCTGCATGGGCCTCGGAGCTTCGATGGGGCAGTTCCTGCTGTGCGCAGGAGCCCCCGGCAAGCGGTACGCGCTACCACACGCTCGCATCATGATGCACCAGCCTTCGGCCGGAATGCAGGGCCAAGCAACAGACATTGCTATTCAGGCAGAGCAACTCAAGTACATCAAGCACCTTTTGGCAGACTTGATTGCTGAGCACACCGGCCAAACCACCGAGCAAGTAAATCTGGACTCGGACCGCGACCGTTGGTTTACAGCAGAGCAAGCCAAAGAGTACGGAATCATCGATAGCGTGATTCAGCGTCGTCTGCAGATTTCGGCCCCCGAAGCATCTGAGTAGCGACTGCTCTTCCAGAGGAGCCTGCGTGAATCGGGCGAGTATCGCCCGATCACTTCACAAAGAGTTGAACCACAAAGTACTGCCCGTCTGCAACAGCAACGCCTGTTCCAAATCTGGTGTACCCGCTGTTTAGGATTGCCTCTCGATGTTTCGGGCTTTCCATGAATAACTGGTGCATTTCTGCTATCGATCCTGCCCTACCAACGTTTTCGGCAATTTTTGTCCAGTTGCTTCCGCTACCTTGACTCAAGTCAGAATGAGAGGCTGTGCCCGCGGCGGCCATTTTTGCCGCCCAGGCTTCTGCCTTGGCAGTCAGCGTTTGATCTTGGGCGAGCAGTCCAAGTCCTGCATTGCCACGCTCGCTGTTGATGAGAGCGGCCGACTCGACTGCCTCGGAGTTGCTGAGGCAACTCGTAGCCAGGAGTGTGGCACCTCCCAGCAGCAGAATAGTTACTGTGAGTCGCGCTACTGAAGTTCGATTCCGCACTGCTCTGACGTCCACACTCTGATCCTATCGCTTCGGCTGTCAATCTCCCCAAGTCGCTTGTTCAGGTCTTCTCGCCTGCGCTCAAATTGTCCGGGGTCTATTTGACCGTCCTGACGTTCTGTTGCGAGGAGATCAACAATCTCGCGCACAGAATCTGCCACGGCTACGAAGTCGGCTCGAATCTCGGGAGGAGCCTGCGATGCCAGTTGGCGAAGTTGCGATGCCTCGGTGGTGGCCTCGGATAAGTCACCTGCGCGCAGGGCTGCCGAGATGCCACTCATGTCAGCGGCCTTGGAGAGCGGGGCACAAAAAGCGGGTTGACCATCTCCACAAGCTGAACCAACTAATCCGAGCGTGAGCAGGATGAGGGTGGCCGAAGCAAGCCTTGCGGACACCGGCATCTGTGAATGAACCGAGGTCATTGGGGCAAACTGCTTTGTTTAGCCAAGACAGAAACCCGCGAAACGCGTTGCATCTGCCTTAGGCCCGCGCTGTCTCCGCTAAGGCCCGTATCTCAGACACCGCATGAGACAGACCCTCAGGGTCGCGGTACAACGCACTTCCAGCAACGAGCACATCTGCACCCGCTGCTGCTGCGCCTGCCACAGTTGCAGGCCCAATGCCGCCATCTACCTCGAGGTCGATGTCACGACCAGTCAGTTCGATCATTTTGGCAATCTCGGTGATCTTGGGTTCCATGCTTGGGATGTACTCCTGTCCACCGAATCCTGGATTGACGGTCATGACAAGGATCAGATCTACAAGGTCCATGACGTGTCGCACAGTCGAGGCCGGTGTTGCGGGGTTGAGTGCCACGGCCGGTCCCGCTCCAAGCTCACGGATATTTGACAGCGTGCGATGCAGATGAGTGCAGGCTTCTGCATGGACAATAACGATCTCGCAGCCGGCCTCTACGTACTTGTGGACGAGCTCGTCGGGATTGACCACCATGAGGTGCGCCTCGAACGGAATATCGACGAGTGGTCGACATGAGCGAATCACGTCCGGCCCGAATGTGAGATTTGGCACGAAAACGCCATCCATAACGTCCCACTGGATTCTATCCACGCCCGCTTTCTCTAGGCTGATGCATTCCTCTCCGAGCCGAGAAAAATCGGCGGGGAGGACTGACGGTGCAATTTGGACTGGACGCGGACTCATCTCGGTCACCTTCTGGTCGGGACACGGCGTCACCTCGTCGCCGCTTCCTGACCCTAATCGCGCAACCCACCCTCGCGTGATTCGGGTACTTGGTTCTTGAGACTTCCCACACGTGGAGAGGTTGAAGTAGCGGGTCCGAACGACTCGCAGCGCTGCGGTTTAGATCTGGCTCGCTCGGGGCGTACGGTTGCGTGATGCAGAAGGTGCCAGAAGCAAGATCCGAGGAAGATCCGCTGCTGATTGAGCGCATGGTGGCTGGCGGTTTGGGGCTCTGCCGCGAGGAATCGGGTCGAGTTGTGCTTGTTGAGGGGGCGCTGACTGGTGATTCCGTTCTGGTGGAGATCACGGAATCTTCAGCGAGGATGGCCAAAGGGCGAGTCAGCGAAATAGTTTTGCCGGCGGCGGGTCGACGCCATGAACCCTGCCCCGAGGTCGCCGCAGGTTGCGGTGGATGTGACCTGCAACATGCCGAGCCGTCGATGCAGCTGCGGCTGAAAGCGGAAATATTGACAGATGCACTTCACCACATTGCTCGCCTTGATCGGATCACCATCTCGTTTGGACAGGCACTGCCGACAGCGGGTTATCGCACCACAGTTCGATGCGGTGTTGATCGCCAGTCTGGCAGTGCCGACTCATCCGGCAGGGTCGGATTTCGGAAACGTCACAGCCATGCAATCCATCCGGTTTCAACCTGTCTGGTGGCTCACCCGCTGCTCACTGAGATGATGCAGCAGGGGCGATTCTCGGGAACGAGCGAGGTCACCTTTCGGGTAGGTGCTCGCACGGGTGATCGGCTGGTGATCCTGTCTGGCGAATCGGCAGATGCAGCAGCTACCGGTTTGCCTGAGGGTGTTCGCGTGGTGACGCAACAGGCGCTCGACCGAGGCGAGCAGGCTTGGATCTATGAGCAGGTTGCCGGTATGCAATTCCGGATCTCGGCTAGATCGTTTTTTCAGGCTCGGCCCGATGGGGCCGAGGCCCTTATTGAAGCAGTGCGTCGAGCTATTTCGCCCTTCGATCCGTCGAGCGATCGGCTCGTTGACCTGTATGGGGGAGTCGGGCTGTTTACGGCCGGGTTGAACGCACAGCAGGCTGTGCTTGTTGAACGTTCAGAATCCTCGTTGTCAGATGCTCGGGTCAACCTTGCCGAACTCGATGCACAGGTTGTTGGCAGCTCTGTCGAAAACTGGCGGCCAACCCAGGCCGACGTAGTGGTGGCCGACCCTGCTCGGTCGGGGCTCAATGCGAGCGGAGTCGCAGCAGTTGTCGCTACCGGTGCCGAACGTGTGGCCTTGGTGAGCTGCGACCCTGCGTCCCAGGCTCGAGACCTGCGCCTGTTGGTAGATGCCGGGTTTGAAGTGCGAGAAATTGAGCTGGTGGATATGTTTCCGCAGACGCATCATATTGAGGCCGTCACCAGTTTGAGACGAGTCAGAACTTGAGGCCTCAGTCAGTGAGGAATGGTGGAAACTGCGGAGCGGCACTCGCTCTGTTTTTGAGTGTTCTGCTAGCCGCGTGTGGTCACTCCAGTGCACGGGTGCCGCTCAGCGAAGAGCCAGCCGCATGCGAAGTGCATGAGCCACAGAGATTGAAACCCGAGGTGGTGGCGACCATCCCGCATCAGACTGATGCCTACACCGAGGGCCTGCTCATTCATAACGGAATGCTGTTTGAAAGCATTGGTCTGTATGGGCAGTCCGCGCTCCGCTCAGTCAACCTTGAAACAGGTGAGGTGCTCGGTCAGGCCAATTTGGCAGACACGGTCTTCGGGGAAGGACTTGCCGATGGGCTGAACGGCGAGTTAGTGCAACTGACTTGGAAGGAAGGGATTGCTTACCGCTGGGATGCTCAGAGTCTGGAGAATCTAAGCACTGCGACTCCGAGCGGAACCTTCTCCTATGCCGGACAGGGTTGGGGACTTACTCGAATGGGAACCAAGGATTTTGTCATGACGGATGGATCTGCGGACATCAGGTTGAGGGATCCGCAGGACTTTTCTGTTCTGGGCCGACACCACGTGACGCGCTCGAACGGCCCGACCATCGGACTCAACGAGTTGGAGTGGGATGGCACATCAGTCTGGGCGAGCAGGTATCAGACCGATGAGATCCTCCAGATTAAGCCCGGATGCTGGACGGTGACAGCGGTGGTTGACCTGTCCGCGTTGCATGAGGACGCCGCTCAGGAGGCATCCCGTGCCGGCACCAAGATTGATGTTGCAAATGGGATTGCCAAAGTGCCAGGAGCAGACACGTTCCTTGTGACCGGAAAGCTCTGGCCAAGCATCTACGAGGTCAGGTTCGTCCCGAAGTCTTCTGAGAAAGGGAGCTGAGTCAAACTTCATCGCGTCTGCGGCGGAAAATCGACACAGACTTTCGGTTCTCCGCTGCAGAAGCGATGGTGTTCGCTACGACATGTCTGTTGGCTCTGCCACGCAATCGACGGGAGCGGGTCCTCCGTGTTCGGCAAGCCAATCCAAGGTCTCGCAAGTGGATGGACCAAGCACCCCATCGTGGCCGAGGTCGGGGTACAGCCGCAGCGTTACGTCCACCCCGAGTTCTTGGAGGTGCTGAGACAGTAACTCGGTGATGCCGGCGGGAATATCTTGGTCATCCTCTCCTTGTACGAGCAGAAGTGGCCCAACCGTTGGTTCCTGGTCTGGGTTTCCCACGGTTGCAAGGAGCTCAGAGATTTTTGTCATCTCGGGGGGTGAAATAGTAAACACCTGATCAGCCTTCTCGGTCTCGAATTCTGGAAATGCGTCGAGCAGGCAACCCGACTGAGTCAGCAGATCAAAGTGCGGCGCTGCAGCGGGGCCGCTGAAGCGCTCCAGCGTTACTGAGGGGTCAACGGTTGAGAGCCCTACAAGCAGATACAACCCGTAGACCACGTCGGCTGGCAACCCTCCGGCAATGATGGCTGGCAACGCACTCCCCAAAGAACTTGTGGGGGCGATGGCCACAGTCGCGGCAAGTTGAAGTTCGGGATGCCGGGCTGCGGAACGTGTTGCAAACAGAGCTGCTTGGCCGCCTTCTGAGTGCCCAATGGCAAACCAGGTTGTCGACAAGTTGGGATTGGCTGATCGAGCAGCAGGCACAATGTCTGCTAGTGCATTGCCTAGGTCAATCCCCACGCTGTACGAGTGAGGGCCAGGAGTTGCGAGGCCGATGTAGTCAGATGCGGCCACTGCATATCCGGTACTGAGCAGTGCTCGCACCTGCTGGGCGTACTCGTTGTAGAACAAGTTTTCGGTAGTTGATGGGGCGCACAGGTCAGCTACGCCTGTCGTGCCGTGCCCCCAAGATGCAACCGGCCAGCCGCCCTCCGGCGCAGTTCCAGGCGGGGTGAGTAAGGTGCCGCTGACTGCAACGGGTTGACCAGTCTGGGTGGATGACACATAGAGCAACTCGATTCTTGATGCTCCCTCAAAGGTCTTGCTCCGCCTGGGTGGAGTGGCGGCAAGAAGCGTGCCAGGTTGAGTGGAGGGGAGCGGATCAGGCACTCGATATGCATCCCCTTCACGTTCGAGTACTGCTATCGGCGCCGCCTGGGTGTGAGGGAGCGTGGTTACGGTTGACTTCTCGGAAGATGCTGAGGGCCGGCTGGGCTGGGTCTGGCCGCTGGAGCAGGCGCTACTCAGGGCCACTAGCGAGGCGAGGAGGATCGCTACTCGGAAGAGCGCAGTTCGTTGGGTCTGGCGTTTTAGCGTTCGCATGAAGTGCAACTTTGACACGCGCATCGCGTCTGGAGCGGAAAATCGACAGTATGTGTCGATTTTCCGCTCCAGACGTTTGAGAAGTTTTTGTTGTGCGCCCCCTGGGACTTGAACCCAGAACCTGCGGATTAAGAGTCCGATGCTCTGCCAATTGAGCTAGAGGCGCATGTTGTTCTGCCGACCCGGATCGGCAGAACAAGTTTGTAGTTGCCCGGCGGCTTCAAGCACAAGTGCAGTCAGCCGCCGGGCCTTGGGGTGACCGAGGGGACTCGAACCCCCGACTTCCAGGACCACAACCTGGCGCTCTAACCGGGCTGAGCTACGGCCACCATGACAAGGAGCCTGAGCATATACGCTTCAACCCGAGAGTTCGAAGCCAGAGGTTTCTCAGCTTCTTCGGGTTGGTCCGGTGTCGGGTTGAACTGATCGGTAGCCTGTTCGGGTGCTCAGCGACAGTTCCACAACTTCGAAGCTCTCGCTTGGGGCACTCTTTGTCCTCACGCTGGGAGTCCTGGCTGCCTATGCGCTGAGTTCCTCAACTAGTTCGACCGAAGTATCTGCCTCGGCTTCCAACACCGTGAAGCGGGCCCCATCCGCAGCGAGCACCACAGCGCCCTCCTCTCAGGTGTCAAACACGCCGAGCGGGTTGGCTCTGAGCATGGCGGTGGCTAACGCTGGAATCAAACTCGACAAACGTTGGCCGAAGACTCTCACGCTGCTCACTGACTCTGTTGGTCTCGGGGTGAAGGACGCGCTGCCGGCCGCGTTACCTGACTGGAAAGTGGATGTCCGTGGTCGTCCAGCACTCATGCTGAAGGCGGCAAATGCGGAGCTAGCGGCCGATCCTGCCCCGGTCGGTGCTGTGGTGGTGGTGGCGCTTGGATATAACTCCCTCTGGGGCAAGGATCGCTCTCAGTACGATACGTGGGCTGCACAGTTCAACCGCGAAGTCGACGCGCTCATTGCCACACTTCGGGAAAAGGGAGCGAAGAAAATTGTCTGGGTCACACTGCGCGACCCGGACCCCTCGTTGATACCTGCAGCAGCGCTAGCTCAGGCAGAGAAGTACACCTGGTACTTCCCCTATGTGAATGAGCAGCTCGATGCACTTGCAGTTCGTGACCCGCTCGTTGCGCTTGCGGACTGGGCGGCGGTCTCGAACCTTCCCGGCCTCACCTATGACGCGATCCATCTCAAGACCCTTGGCGCGAATCTGATGGTTGAAACGATGAAAGCCGGCGTTGGTCTGCCTACCGCTCCCGTGCCGGGTTTGTGATTGGTGTTGACGCTCAGGGCTCTGATCGTGAGAAGATCAACCCTCACATAGCAAGAGCCTGCTCTTGTTGGCCGCCCTCGTAGCTCAGATGGATAGAGCAACGGACTTCTAATCCGTCGGTCGTTGGTTCGAATCCAACCGAGGGCACTGAAAACTTCACCCGTGATGCGGCACCGGTGCGCCTGAGATGCCCGTGTGCACCTGATGCCGGGAAGTTAGATGCCGGGAAGGTCCTCTTCGAGGCCGAGCCAGATCTGAGCCGCGTCGATGTACGTCTTTTCGCTGATGAAGGCGTGTTGGGTTCCCGTGTAGAGGTCGCGAAAGGCGCGTTCCATGCGGCTTCCGTCGCGAATTGCAGTGGTCCCAGCGGCGAGGTGCGCCCACTGGCCAACCTCTCGGGAAGCCTCAGTTGCGTAGGTTGCAGCCACGCGCATGTCGGCCCGCATTCTTGGGGTGAGTTCCTCACCTGCAGCCACGGCTTGTTCAGCCGAACCAAAGGTGTCAATGACACCAGCATGAGCGGCCCGCCACATGCCGGTGAAGTGCGCAAGGTTGCGCTGGAAGGTAGTGCGCAGGGCAAGGGTTTCCATGTCTGACATGCGAACCTTCTTCAGGGCCAAGTCGGCTATGTCGTCGAGCATGCTTTTGGACACTCCAAGTGCCCAAGAAGCATGGCCCGCAGCGGTGATAGGCATGAGTCCCATGCGAAACAGCGGACTCGTTCCGCGCTCGGGTGAGCGGGTAAACAGGGGGAAGCAGCGAGACTCAGGCACAAACACCTCGGTCACCGAGTAGTCGTAGCTTCCCGTGCCGCGCAGGCCCTGAACATGCCAACCGTCGTTGAACTGCACTTGTTCTCGGGGAACGAGCGCTGCGCGAATCTCGGTGAGTTCAAAGATCGCCTCGCCATTCACCACAGGAAAGAATCCGCAGGCGATGTACTGCGAGTGACCTGTTCCTGAACCGAAGTTCCACGATCCCGACAGCATGTAGCCGTCTCCTATGGATTCTCCTGAACCGTTCGGAAAGAACTGTCCGCCGACGGTAACTCGGTCGACGGGATTGCCGAAGAGTTCCTGAAAGCCCTCCTCGGGCAAATAAGCAGAGGCCGCCATTGCGGAGGGCATGTTGGCAATCCCGATCCACCCCATCGCACCGTCTTGAATTGCCATCTCAATCCAAGTTTCGATGATCTCGGTAAAAGTTGGCTCGCACCCGCCCGCTTGCGGAGTATTCAGATATGACAACAGGCCGCTCTCCCAGAGGGCGTCAACGAGCGGGGCCGATGTCGTCCGCTGCGATTCACATCTGGCCGCCTCTTGTTGGCTGATTTCTCTGAGGCTTCTTGCGGCAGCAGGGCCGTCGAGGGTCAAGGTCATGGTTGAAATTTACCAGAACTGCGGGCAACAACTAGGTCGGCAGAGTTGTTCCGCTCCGCTCACTCTCTGGCAATATCTCGTGGTGCCCGCCAAGTTGCCCCTGATTCTTCTGCCGCCCTCCGAGGGAAAGGCTGCCGGTGGCGCGGGGCCAGCGTGGTGCGCCAACAACATGGCGGTGCCGTTGGAAACTACTCGGGGTCTTGATGCGCGGACCGTGGTGATGAAGGCGTTGAGCGCTGCCATGGCTCGCAACGCTGCGCAGCGGGGCAAACTGCTCGGAGTGAAGGGTGCTGCGCTGCAGTCGGCGACAGAAGCGAATCGCTCCCTGCTGCTCGCAACGACGTTGCCAGCCATCGATCGATATACGGGGGTGCTGTATGAGGCAATTGAGATCGGCTCGCTCGCGGCTGCGGCACAGCGTCGAATGGACCGAAGTGTTCTGATCTTTTCTGGCTTGTGGGGGCTGTTGACTCCCCGGGATCTGATCCCTGATTACAAGCTCAAGATGGGTGCATCTTTGCCCCGGCTCGGAAAGCTTTCCACTTGGTGGAGGCCGCTGTTGTCTCCGCAACTGGCCGCACACGCACAAGGTCGTCGAGTCTGGAACCTGTTGCCGATTGAGCACAACGCAGCTTGGACTGCGCCACCACAGGTCCCGCAAATCTCGGTAAAGTTCTTTGAACGTCGTCAGGATGGTTCACTTGTTGCGGTGTCGCACTGGAACAAGTTCTTGAAAGGTGCCCTAGTCCGGCACCTCCTAGAGCATCCCGACTGCAGTCCGAGCAGTCTCGAGCACTGGGATCACCCATCTGGTTATGTCTTGAACCCGTCGCTGACCGAGCAGCGAGAGTCCGTCACTGTCTTGGCCTTCGTTCAGAACTAACTCGCTCGCTCTCCTCGTGCTCAGTCTGGCTTGGCCGACTGCAAGCGGGGCGTACTGGGCGGGTATCTTTAGGGGGTGATGATGCTTGCCGAGGTGGAGACCTTTCTTTCGAGGCCTATTGCACCGACGCGTCGTGTTGCCCTTGGTCGATTGGAGCTACCCGTGGACCCCGCCCCCGGATTTGGCGGAATCTTGCTGGGAGCGATTACGGCTCGGTTTGCGCCCGAGATCGATCCCGATCTTCACGGGGAACTTCTACAGTTGATGTCTCAACTCGAATCAGGCAAGAGCATTCCGCAGCCAAAACTGCGTCACAGGCTCCAAGAAGACACCGTTGGCTTGCAACGCTGCGTTCATCGGGTAATCGGCGATGGCGAGCATCTCGAGTTTCAGTTCGAGGATGAACAAGGCACCCCCGCTCAACATGTATTGTGCGCGGTCTACGCCGCTGCTCGAGTTCCTTGGGATGTTGTTCCAGCAGTGATGTCGACTGTCCACAAAGGGTTGATGTGGCAGGGGGGAAGCGAGGCAGCGTTACTTGCCCATCTGTCGGGCCGCAGCGGCGTGGTGTCGATCAGTTCTGTGGGAGATCCGATTTCTTGGGCGCTTGCAACGCTTGATCTGCGTGACCCCAATTCGGCTTCACCCTCTCGAAAAGATGTCCAACGCGCCTTTCGTCGCAGGCTGCGTGCAGCACACCCCGACCACGGTGCGCAGAACGATTCCGCAGCAGCGCGTATTGCCGAACTCACTGAGGCTCGACGAATTCTGTTGGGGTAGTGCCTGAAAGAAACTGAAGAAGGCCCTGGTTGGTTATGGGTTGATCTCTTCGAGTTCTTTGCCGCGAGTCTCGGGCAGGGCCAACGCCACAACTGCGCCGAGTAGGGGAGTGATTGCCAACAGGGTGAACGTGAAGCCGTAGCCGCGCGCATCAATGAGTGATCCGGCTACAAGTAGGCCGACCACGGAGCCGGCAACGGCAATTGCGGCGACTGCACCGCGCACGGTTCCGCGGTGTGCTGTGGGAAAGAGTTCGGGCGCAATGACTGCGAGAGCGGGCGCTGCCATACCGCCCACTACAGAGCCGAGTAGAGAGGCAAACCACATCGGTACTCCAACAACCGAGAAGAAGATTGCGTTGAAAATTCCGATGGCTACGAGGCCGGGGACGATGGTGATTTTTCTCCCGTGCTTGTCGGCAAAACGTCCTCCCATCAGAACGCCAATTGCTCCGGGAAATGATGTGGTGAGGACAAAGACCATGATCATGACTGCGCTAAAACCGACCTCGGTGCGCAAGTAGTCGTTTTGCAGTTGCGAGGCAGGCGCAAGAAACACGTTGAGCAAGAAGAAGATCCCCGCTACCAGAGCGAATCGCCACAGGTTGACTCGTCCCGATGATGGCGATGATCCAGGCTCTGAGGTACCCGTCGAAGACCCGCGACGGGGTGCAGAGCCAAGAGTGGGCGCAGAACCGGCAGAGGCAGACACAGGAGCAGAACTTGGGTTTGTGGAAGCGATCAGGGGAGCGAGTGGTTCTGCAGCTATTTCTGCGCCGAGTGCGGCTACCGCAACAGACTCCCGGTCTTGGGTGAGCTTTACGAAGCGCCGACTTTCGGGCAGGTGTTTGCGAACATTCCAAATCAGTGGCAGGGAGAGCCCGGCGACGACAAAGGTGAGCCGCCAGCCCCAGCCACCAAGGTCAGCCAACGGAAGGGTCATCACGATGATGCCCGCTCCAAGGCCATAGGCGAGTGTGCCGAGGCCAGCGACCATGGCGCGAGAACCAGGTGGCATCTCTTCAACAGCGATCGTGTCTGCGCAGAGCAGTCCGGCAATAGCGAGGTTTCGAGAGAAGAACTGCAGGGCACCAACTGCCCACAGGCTTGGAGATAATGCTGTGATCAAGGTGAGTGCTGCTGCGGTCAGAAACGACGCGAGCGCCACTTTGCGCCTGCCGATCCGATCAGCAAACACCATGACCAAAAGCGTCACTACGACGCCGATTCGCACCACGGCTAGGAGCGTGGTTTGTTGGCTTCTCGAACCATCTCCTAAGTCTGCTGCAACAAAGGTCAGTACCTGCGAGAGCAAGCCGTAGAGCATCCCGCCCACCATGTTGAGCAAAGTGACCGAGGCAACCAGCGTGGCTTGGCGCGCCGAGAGGCGATCCGGGGTTGCCCACCAGGGGTGGCGGCCCTTGCCCACACCATCGGGCAGAGCTTTGCGGACGGGGATTGCATACAGCCAGCGCCAGTAGGGCACTGCGAGTTGATAGTCGATTGTTTGCTCAAGCTGAAAGCGTTGCTCGGTCTTGTGAGGGGAGTCTTCGGTTGCGCCGGTGGGACACGGTTTCCAGCGAAGGGTTCGCTCACATTTCACAAACGGCCCGGACTCGGCAGTGAGCGTTGCTGACCCTGACTGAGTGAGATCCGCCGCGGTCGAAAGGGCTCCCTCTAACAGCAGTACGTCATCGCGAGGTTCCAAGCATTGTAGAAGTTCAGACTCTCCGCATTCAGAGAGATTGTGGATCCTCGCCATACGGTCCTCATGCTCAGCAGCCAAGTGATCTTGCCGGAGATCAGATCCTAGTGATCAGAATCAGGCAATACTGAAGGCGTGTCTCGACTCCTCGTTCGGCCCTCCGCCCCACTTTCTGGTGAGGTCACCATTAACGGGGCAAAAAACTCTGCGCTCAAGTTGATGGCTGCTTGCGTGTTGGCCGAGGGTCGGTACGTGCTGCGAAACGTTCCGCAGATCTCCGACGTGGAGTACATGTGCGCACTGCTTGAGGCAATGGGTATGAAGACCCGTCGGAGAGAGGATGGCGCACTCGAAATTATCCGTGGTGCAGAGGTGATTCCAGAAGCCCCCTACGAACTTGTGGAACTCATGCGTGCATCGAGCGCTGTACTCGGACCGCTCCTTGCAGCAGTGGGTGAGGCACGCGTCGCGATGCCAGGCGGGGATGACTTTGGTGCGCGTCCGATCGATATGCATCTTCAAGGCCTTGAAGCACTCGGCGCCAAGTTCAATCTGAGCCACGGGATGATCCACGGCCGGGCTGAGCGCCTGATTGGTGCCGAGGTTGTGCTTGATTACCCCAGTGTTGGTGCAACCGAAAATCTGTTGATGGCCGCAGTGCTAGCCGAGGGCCGCACGACGGTGCGAAACGCTGCAAGAGAGCCCGAGATAGCCGACCTCGGAGCGTTCTTGAACCGCATGGGCGCACAGATTTTGGGTGCGGGAAGCTCGGTGATCACCATCGACGGCGTCAGCGACTTGCGAGCAGTCGAACACACTGTGATTCCTGATCGAATTGAGGTCGCCACCTTCTTGTGTTGCCTCGGGGTAGCCGGCGGTGAACTGACGCTGCGACACGTGCGGCCAGACCACGTGGACCTGCTCATCGAGAAGTTGGGCGCGATGGGCATGCGCATCTCGCCTGAACCCGACGGGCTGTGGGCGATGGCCTCTGGGCGTCCGCGGCCAGCGAACGTTGCTACCTTGCCGTACCCGGGTCTTGCCACGGATTACCTGCCGCTGCTCGTTGCCCTTCAGTGCTTCAACACCTCTGCGAGTTATGCCACCGAGAACGTTTTTTCGGGACGCTTTCGCTACGTTGGTGAACTCGCCCGCATGGGGGCCCATGTGCGTGTCGATGGCCACCATTTGGTGATCGACGGTGTTGAGAGACTCTCGGGAGCACCGGTTCGCGCTGTTGACATTCGTGCTGGTGCGGCGCTCGTTGTTGCAGCTTTAGGTGCCGATGGTGAGACGATTATTTCTGATGCGCATCATCTCGATCGTGGCTATGAAGGGCTTACTGATCGGCTGAGTTCCATTGGTGCGCACATCGAGCGACTGCCTCACTGAGCAGCTAGATTGCGCATCCGCCATTCGTAATGGCGAACTCCGTCGCCTCCGGATTCGGACGGGCGGCTGCTGCGAGCTACTGCGGTCCGCCCCGGGCGTTTCTTGGCGGGGAGGTAGGTTGAGAAAGGTCCTCAGATCCAGACCTGTCTCCCAACTTGGCTGCTCGCTTGTTCGCGAAATAAAGCAGCGCTGCAAAAACGCTCACGGGGACGAGCACCATCAGGATTTCGTCCCATCCACCTTGGTGTGCGAGGAGCAAGTAATGCAGCATCTGGAACATAAACCTAGTCCGCGGGGTTGTCATAGGACCAATGAGGAACCATCATCTATTCAGCGAACGGTGCCATTGAGCACATCGCGCTGATCCCTCGAGTGAAGTAGGCATCGTGCAAGCTGAAGTTGAAGTAGTCATCGAGATCATCCGGCCGGCGATCCAAGCCGATGGGGGAGACATCACGTTGATCGATGTGGATCAAGACTCCGGCATTGTCATTGTTGAACTCTCGGGAGCGTGTGTGAGTTGCCCCGCCTCAACGGTGACGATGAAAGCGGGGATTGAGCGGATCATGATGGACCGAGTCCCTGGCGTGACTGCGGTTGTGCAGCCCGGTGAGGATGCCGAACTCGGAACAGCGGTGACTCTCTAGCTCGCTAGCTCTCTAGCTCGGCAACGCTTAGATTTGTCGCGAGGTGTTGAACTAGGCGCAGTTTGCGCAGCGACCTAGCACGTCAAGACGGTGATGTTCCGCTGTGAATCCGACCGATCCGGCAGCATTCTCAAGCGCAGCGGTCATGGATTTTTCTACCTTGTCGCTGAGCGTGATATCGGCCACGCGCCCGCACTGCGTGCACACCAAATGATGATGGTGAGAGGTCAGGTCCTCGGCGAGTTCAAAGTGGCTGTACTCATCACCGGCGATGAGTCGGTGCACAATTCCTGCCTGAATAAGTTCAGTGAGGTTGCGGTATGCGCTGCTCTGGGCAAGGTCAGAATCCTGGTCGAGGATTTCTGGAATGGTCAGCGGGCGATCCGAGGAGGCCAAAATTTGCACCACCGCCCTTCGTGAGGAGGTATAACGCAGGTTCTGCGAACGAAGCCGTTGCGCAGCCGTGATGTGAAGTTCTTCCGCAATTTGGCTTTCGCTGCGTTGCGAGTTGCGCCCCTTCTCCAGAGTTGACATTTCGATAGCCTAGCCGTGAATGGTGAACTGGGAACAGATGAGAACCGAGGTTCGACGGGTATCGAGCGCTCGTTCATGACTAGATCTGACCGCCCTCAACTGATTGGTTTGCCAACGCGAATCCGCCTTGTTGAGGTCATCGGGAGCGGTGCTTTTAGTGTGGTCTGGCGCGCACGCGATTCTCAGTCTGGGCGTGACCTCGCCGTAAAAATACTTCCGCTTCAGTCGAGTGATGCACATGCTGCAGGGCGGTTGGAGCGTGAGGCTCGGGCGTTGTCGAGATTGAACCAGATCGAGGGCACAGTCTTGCTTCATCAGGTGGGCATGGCTGCGGATGGAACTGCTTGGCTACTCTTAGATTTTGCGCCTGGCGGATCGCTTCGAGATTGCATTGCTGCTCGAGCAAACGAGCTAGCTCTGCCGGGAGTCTCTGCTGCGGTTGACTTGGAGGTGGGCGAGGAACTGGCGGCAAATCTGTTCTCTACCTTGGCCGGAGCCCACGCATGTGGTGTGATCCACGGAGATATCTCGCCCGCAAACGTGCTCTTTGGGGAATCAGGAGAGCCGCTCTTAGCTGACTTCGGCATGGCTGCCCTGCTTGGCGGAGGTGACGGGGCAGCAGGAGTCTCGGGGTTCACGCCGGCCTACGGCGCCCCCGAACGACTTCGCGGTGGCAATCCAGATCGCCCTTCGGACGTGTTTGCTCTTGCCGCAACCCTCTGGCATGCAGAGTTTGGGCAGCTCCCACAGGTAGCCAGCCCCGGACTCAGTCTGCCGGACCCGCTTCAAACCGGCGCAGATCCAACTGTTGTGCGCCAAGGTGCGCCTGCTATCAGGCAGGAAGACTGGATGATGGGCGCTCTCTCGCTGAGCCCAGCGGACCGACCAGATGCGGCAACTGTTGCGAAGGCGCTGAAGAGATCGCGATTGGGTCAGAAGGGCAGGCGCTTGGGTTGGAAGTATCCTCGCCGAGATGTCGAATGAGATGAACACGCAATCAGTCGCGGAATTGGTACTGCTCGCCGTGAGTGAGGATGGCGTGGCAACCCTCACGCTCAACAATGGCAAGGTGAATGCGTTGAGCGTGGAACTGCTGATGCAGTTGGAACAAGCTGCAGTTGCTCTTGGGGCAGATGACAAGGTTCGTGCTGTGGTTGTCACCGGTAACGCTCGGGCATTTGCTGCCGGTGCCGACATCACGCAATTTGCTGAAACGGCCGGTGACGAGTCCGCTACCGAAACCTCAACCGAAACCGCGGGAATCTCGGATCCCCCCTTTGCAGTTTCATCACCTCGTCGAATTGCGCAGATCGGCGCAGCTTTTCTTGGCGCACTCGGGGCAATTGAGGCATTGCCCTGCCCGAGCATTGCTGCAGTCTCTGGCGTTGCATTGGGTGGAGGCTGTGAGCTTGCACTCGCCTGCGACTTCCGCGTGGCGGGCCTGAACTCCCGGTTCGGCCAGCCCGAGATTTTGCTGGGGATTATTCCTGGCGGCGGCGGAACGCAGCGTCTGAGCAGATTGGTGGGGTCTTCTCGCGCAAAGGAATTGGTCTTCTCGGGTCGGATGATCTCAGCGGAGGAGGCGCTCTCGATTGGATTAGTCAACAAACTCGTCGAGGCCGAACAGGTACTCCTGGAGGCTCTTGCTTGGGCGCAGAGCTTTGCGAGTGGACCAAGGCACGCGCTTGCACTCGCGAAGGCTGCGATCGATCGAGGTCTTGACGTGTCCCTCCACGAGGCACTGCTGCTCGAGCAGGAGTTCTTCGTGGAGTCGTTCACGACTCCCGATGCGGCGATCGGCGTGAAGTCTTTTCTGAGCGATGGTCCGGGCCACGCAGAGTTCGGCTGAGTCAGTTACCAAACTCCCGATTGATCCCCGTGGTAACTATTCAGCCCACGCAATCAGGCCAAACTCGATTGGCAGTTCGATCAGCTCATGGCGGGGCACCACGCGTGCGGTAACTCCCATCCGGCCCGCAGTGCTGAGCACCGCCGTGCCGGTGTACCGAAGGTGATGTTCATCCTCCGCACCTGCTGCCTCGAGTGAGACCGTATGGGTGGTTTCGAGTTCACCGGATTGCCCAACGTGGCCTACTAACAGTTGAACGTCAACCTCACTTGGATCGAGCCCACCAAGTGCAACGCTGGCCACAACGCTACGCTCCGCTCCAAGATCAGCCACATCCTCGTTGATCTCGATTCGGTCAACGTGCACCTGATGCCACTCTGATTCGAGACGGGACCGGAAATCAGCGAGTGTTCGAGCGCCAGCAAAATCATTCGCGGTGAGCTCAACGGCTCGGGCCGCTGCGGGAATGTAGAGACCCTCTACGTAGTCCCTGACCATTCGGTGCGCACCGACAAAGGGGCCGAGTGTTCGGAAGTTCTCTTTCACGCGTGAGAGCCAACCAGCAGATGGAGTCGACCCGTCATCGGTGTCTTCGTAGTAGAGGGGAACGATCTGGGTTTCCAGTAATTCAAATAAACTGTTCGCCTCAAGTTCGATTCTTCGAGCCTCATCTTGGATGGACTCAGCAGAGGAAATGGCCCAACCATTTGGACCGTACACCTGCCCCGAAGCAGTCGGGTCCTCGGAGCCAGAACTGAAGCATTCCGCCCACCAGCCATCGAGTACCGAGCAGTGCAACGCACCGTTGAGTACGGCCTTCATGCCGCTCGTGCCTGATGCCTCCATCGGGCGAACTGGAGTATTCAGCCAGACGTCGGCTCCCTGCACCAGGGAACGTGCCAGAGCCATGTCGTAATCCTCAACAAACATGAAGCGGTCACGAATCTGCGGGTCAGCCGAGAATGCAACGATCTGTCGAATGAGTTCTTTCCCTAACTCATCAGCTGGGTGCGCCTTGCCAGCAAAGATGAACTGAATGCGGTGTTGCTCGTTGAGCAACAATCGCATGAGCCTCTCTGGCTGGCTCAGCAGTAGCGCTGCACGCTTGTAGGTGGCCATGCGACGCGCAAAGCAGATCGTGAGCGCAGTTGGACTCAGCGCAGTATTTACCCATTCGAGCTCAGATGATGAGCGTCCTTGGGCTAGGCCGTGACTCCGAAGTCGGTCGCGAACATGGTCTACCAGCCGAAGCTTTGACGCGTCACGAGCATCTTGGAGCACCTGGTTATCCGCCCGGAGCACGGACTGCCACGCCTCGGCATCAGCCCACTGCCAGTTCTCACCCACGGTGTCGGAAAACACCTCAGCAATTTCGGCCGATACCCACGTGGCGCCATGCACCCCGTTGGTAATCGAACCGACGGGAGTTTCCTCCTCGGGAACGCCGGGCCAAAGGTCTGCAAACATCTCGCGGCTGACCTCGCCATGTAATGCCGAGACACCGTTTCGCCGCTCTGCAAGGCGCATACCCATGACTGCCATATTGAATGGCTCCTCGGTTGCCTCATCAGGTCGGTGACCCAGCTTCATGAGTTGCTCAATCGAGATTCCGCAGGCGGCGGCCCAAGTGCCAAAATACTTCTCCATCATTTCCCGAGGGAACCGGTCGATACCAGCCGGGACGGGGGTGTGCGTAGTGAACACGGCTCCAGAGCGCACAGCCGCCAAAGATTGATCGAATGACAGGCCGTCGGCACTCATGTGTTCGCGAATTCTTTCCAGACCTAAGAACCCAGCATGCCCTTCGTTGGTGTGAAACACCTGAGCAGGAATGCCGAGCGCCCGAAGCGCCCGAATTCCCCCCACACCAAGCAGGATCTCTTGGCGCAAGCGGTGCTCAACGTCGCCCCCGTAGAGGCGATCAGTCACGAGCTGCAATGACTCGGGGTTCTCTGGGATATCTGCGTCGAGCATGTACAGCGGGGTTCTGCCCACCGTGGCTTTCCAGACCTGAGCAGTCAGCGTTTCTCCTGCTAAGTCAAGGGTAACTCGGACACCTTCACAGAGTTCTAGGGCCATCGCATGAGGGTCGAGGTCGGGGAAGCGTTCCTGTTGCCATCCGTCCACGCTCAGGGATTGCCGAAAGTATCCGTGCCGATAAAACAGCCCGATCGCAACGAGCGGAACTCCAAGATCGGAGGCTGCTTTGAGGTGGTCACCCGCAAGGATTCCGAGGCCACCGGAATACTGCGGGACAGCCTCAGAGATGCCGAATTCAGGGGAGAAATATGCAATGACTCCTGATTCGTTGGGCTCTAGAGGAGTTTCAGCTGATTCACCTTGGGCAACTTGTTGGTACCAACGGGGCAGTTCAAGGTAGGCACTCAGCGCTGCATCCGCTGCAGCGAGCCGCTCTAGAAAAAGAGAGTCAGTACTTAATTCGGCAAGGCGTTCGGCAGACGCTTCGGCGAGTACCCGGCGAGGATCATGGCCGCCCTCATCCCAAACGAAGGGGTCGATCATGATGAACAATTCGCGAGTGGGCCGATCCCAAGACCAGCGAAGATTGCGCGAGAGTCGATTGAGCGCAGCGAGCGGCCCAGGTATCAGTGGCCGGACAGTGAAACTCTTCAGTGCTTTCATGGAGTGTGAGGGTATCTCCATGAGAGAGCATTTCAGCGGTGGGATTTCGCAAGGTTCTGGTCTGTGGTGCATCGGTGGGCTTTGCAGAGCGCAGCACGGTGCTTCAAAGTGCACTGGGCATTCACTCCCCGGTGGTAGAGGGTTGGGTGCAATCCGCCGGTACTGTGTAGCTAAATGTGTAGGTTCAAGGGTTGGCCGAGTTGACCGAGGATGCAGAGAAGGGCGGTGTTACTGGCCTTGCGTGGACCTTTGGCGGCATCTTTGCGGTGCTCACGGCGGGTGCGCTGCTGTTTATCGTGATTGGGGTTCCCTTTCCTGCTAACACGCCACCTCCTGTTCGTTCATCGTCTCCAACGAGCACTGTTGCGGCGGTGACGAGCACCACTGACATCAACGAGGGCCCGCTGCCGACTGACAAAGTTGCCTATGTGACTTCAACCGGTGCCGTGCTCAGCGGCACTGGTGCAGAGCCACCAATCGAGGTTGCTTCGGATGCCGCTCGAGGGCCAACGGGTCTGGGGGCGATTGCCCTTGCACCCACAGGCGACCTGATTGCCTACCTGCGCACAGACGGGGCACTCGTGGCAGTGCCTTCAGCGGGTGGCGCTGTGGTGGTCCTTGCCACCGATGCGGTGTTGACGGGAATCGGCACTCATAACTTGTTGGCTTGGGACCCAACCGGTGCGCAGATTGCCTACATTGCGGTAGGCACAGCAGAGATGGCAGAGCCACGCGCTACCACTGCACGGCCATTGTCTGCTGGACAAGGTGTGTATCGGGTGCCGCTTCCCGAGGGTGTCTTGGGCAATGTGGTCAAAGTGGTTGATCGAACAGGTGCCCCAGTGATCCGAATTGGCGACCCGTCAACGCGGTCCATTGTGGGAGTTGCGAGTTCAAAGTCGGACGACCTGCTGTTGTTGGAGTCCGTCATACCCGGAACCAAAGATCCCTATACCTTGTCGGCTGCTACCTCTGGGTCGAACGCCATCACCCCCACCTTTCTTTCGGCTGATGCGCCGACGTTCTCATCCGATGGCAGCTTCATCATCGCGGTAGGGCCAGACAAGGGCGGAAAAGAAATGATCCGCGTCGCAACGGATACCTTGAACCGCACGACCTTGGTCTCGGCGGATCGCATCTGCACTCCCTCGGTCTCTCCGGACAGCACAAGGATTGTCTATGGGGCTGGACCGAACTGTTCGCGGTTGATGTTGATCTCTTCTCGAGGTGGCGCCCCGATAGAAATCACCCCGCCCGCGCAACCAGGAAGTGCAAGCTATCGCTACGGGGAATTGAGTTGGACGGCGGATGGAAGGTTCATCACATTTGCTGACTGTCGGTCTACCGACGGCCCCGTCACCTGCGGTGGCCCCGTAACCTTCTTAGACCCTGACCGGTTGCTGGTGGTGCCGGGAACAATCGCCAGCACGGTGGCTACTGTCTCACGGCCACTCCTCGGTGACCTGTCGCTCACGGTGGTGCTCGCTGGACCGATTGACTATGTCGGCACCTTCCCCGTGGATGCCGAGAGCGAGGGTGAACTCGTGGAGGTAGACGGGTCGACCTCTGAGGTGAACCTTGACCTGGTGAGTGGTGATCAGACGCTGAGTTTGGACCTCGAGGTGGCTGAGGGGAGTCAGTTTGTGAGCGGAACAATGACCCTGGTTGCTCCGAGTAGTGGTATCAATCGTTCGTTCACCGTGTTAGGAACGGCCTCGGTGATTGGCCTTCGTGTTGCCTCGGTCAGCGGCATCTGGATCTCGACGGATGATCTGCCATTCGTGTCGGGCAAGTTCAGACTTGGACTGCGGCGAGGATGACATCGCAGCGGCAACTCCCCAATGCCCGTGGGAATGATGTCTTGGATTCGGCGAGTCGGATGCTGATTCGAGATGTGTATCCGGTGACTCCGTCCATGCTGCCAGCCAAGGCTGTGGTTGATGACCTCGTGGCTGTGGGGGCCGTGCTCGTTGCAGATGGTCATGGGCTCCTGTCGGCAAGGCTTCGTTGGCGACAAGCCGATTCTCAGGCAAAACCAAAGCCGAAATGGCAGACCGCGCCGCTCGAAGTTTCCCCGTCTGGTCAGGCAACGGGAACGGTTCGATTCGCTGACGCTGGGCTGTATGAGTTTCAGATTCAATCCTGGCCAGACCACTTTGAAACTTGGCGTCGCGAGGTACAGCTTTTTGCTCAGGCTGGCGATTCGCTGCAGTTGGAGTTCGAGGACGGGGCTCAGATTCTTGAACACCTACAGGGGCAGTTGCAGAAAATTCCGGCAGAGAGAGTTGGGGATGCAATTGAGCAGTTGCGGAGCAGCAACTGTGCTGATCGGGTTCGGCTTGCCGCGGCAACCGATGATGCGGTTGCGCAAGCAGTCGCGGGGATTCCGACCGAGATCACGTCCTCGCCAAGTTTTTTGTTACGGGTAGATCGTGAACTTGCAGTTCGCGGCGCTTGGTACGAGTTCTTCCCAAGGTCAGAGGGCGGCTTGGCCCCCGGTGCGAATTCATGGAATCAACTTGAACGCGTTGCTGCAGCCGGGTTTGACGTGGTGTACTTGCCGCCGGTGCACCCCATTGGGATGGCGCACAGAAAGGGCCGAAATAATTCACTGAAAGTATCCCCTTCTGACGTCGGAAGCCCTTGGGCGATTGGCGCGGCTGAGGGCGGCCACACCGCAGTGCACCCAGAGCTAGGAACCATTCAGGACCTGCGGGCATTTGTTGCACGTGCAGAAGAACTCGGGGTTGAAGTCGCTCTGGATTATGCCTTGCAGTGCAGCCCGAATCACCCGTGGGTACACGAACATCCCGAGTGGTTCTTGCAGCGGTCTGATGGCTCAATCCGCTACGCCGAGAATCCCCCGAAGAAGTATCAGGACATTTTTCCGATCAACTTCTGGCCTGCAGAGGAGAGCGACCGCATCGCCCTGTGGAATGCGTGCTTGCAGATCCTAGAATTCTGGATCGACTGTGGCGTGAAGGTATTTCGCGTCGATAACCCGCATACAAAACCGCTGGCCTTTTGGAAGTGGATCATTCGCCAAGTGCAGGCCGCTCACCCCAAGGTCGTGCTGTTATCCGAGGCGTTCACCGACCCGGTGATGATGCACAGTTTGGCCGAGGTTGGGTTCAGCCAGTCGTACACCTATTTCACGTGGCGACAGACGAAAGACGAGATCACCTCGTACGGCGAGGAGTTGGCACATGCCCCCTCGGCTGGCTGGTTCCGGCCGAATCTGTGGCCAACTACCCCCGATATTTTGGCTGATCCGTTACGCGGAGGCTCGCGCAACGCCTTTGCATCCAGAGCGATTCTTGCAGCGATGTTGGCCCCAAGTTGGGGTATCTACTCGGGGTATGAACTCTGCGAGAACAACGCGCTTCCCGAGGCCGAGGAATATCAGTTCTCCGAGAAATACGAGATCAAAAAACGCGATCACGAGCGTGCTGATTCGCTGTGGCCGCTTCTGGGCGAACTCAATCGGATTCGCCGAGCACACCCAGCAACCTGGCGCATGAATTCGCTCAAGTTTCACTACGTAGATCATGAGCAGGTGATTGCCTTTACTCATCAGCGTCAGATGAAGGGCGAGGTAGGTAACCTCACCGATACTGTTGTGGTAATCATCAACCTGAGGCCCGATGAACGCTGTGAGGCGACGGTGTACCTAGATCTTGCTGAACTCGGACTGAGTGGCCGCTCAAGCTTGAATGTTTTCGACGAACTCACCGGAGAGACCTGGGTTTGGGGACCATCTGGCAACTACGTGCGCTTTGATCCCGAGGAGCGGGTGGCACACGTCTTGAGCCTTTCTGTTTGAGAGCGTTGCTCGATGCGGCAGAATAAGCAGATGAATGATCGAAGTATTGCGCGCTCCATTGCACTTGGCCGGGTTGCCTTCGGCCTTGTCATGTTGCTCATTCCCGACAAAGTGCTCGCACGAGTTGGAGATGCTCCTCCCGGACCGCTCATGTGGATGGCTCGTGCGTTTGGAATTCGGGACATGATTCTTGGCTTCGGGGCGATCATAGAACTCACCGAGGAAGATCCCGAAGGGCGCTGGGTTGCCTATGGGGCTGCTGCGGATACCTGCGATGCTGTTGCTGCAGTGGTGTGGCGCGAGGAACTGGGCGTGGGTGGCATGGCAGCTACTCTCTCGCTCGCAGTTCCCGCCGCAGCAGGTGGATGGTGGTCTGCATTCGGTCTCCATCGGACCCGAATGGCGAACCGCACCGGTACCATAAGCAAGTGATTCAACCCCCCACGTCCGGATCAATTCTTTCTTCTAATACCCAGTGGTACCGATCAGCAATCTTTTATGAAGTTCACGTTCGCGGATTCTTTGATGGGTCCAACGATGGAAACGGTGACCTCCGTGGGCTGACTTCAAAGCTGGACTACCTGGAATGGCTGGGTATCGACTGCCTGTGGCTCCTGCCTTTTTATGAGTCGCCGCTGCGCGACGGCGGGTATGACATCTCGGACTTCTTGACCGTGCACCCAGATTTTGGGACCACTGATGATGCAGCCCACCTGATCGAAGAGGCGCATCGCCGAGGAATTCGGGTGGTCGCAGACATGGTGATGAACCACACCTCCGATCAGCACCCGTGGTTTGTGGAGTCGCGCCAAGATGCAACAAACCCAAAAGCTGATTGGTACGTCTGGGGAGACGACGATCAGCGGTGGAGCGATGCTCGGGTCATCTTTGTAGATACCGAGCCCTCAAACTGGAGCTTCGACCATCAGAGGCAGCAGTACTACTGGCATCGCTTCTTTCACCATCAGCCAGACCTGAACTATCGCAACCCCGAGGTTCAAGACGCAATGATCGAGGTGATCTGTCATTGGCTTGGACTTGGACTTGATGGGTTCAGACTCGATGCCGTTACGTATTTGTTTGAAGCCGATGGAACCAACGGCGAAAATCTGCCGGAGACTCATGAGTACCTGCGTCGCGTGCGCAGTGAGATCGACGCCCGTTACCCCGGCAAAGTGCTGCTCGCCGAGGCCAACCAGTGGCCTGAGGATGTGGTTGAGTACTTCGGTGACGGCGACGAATGCCATATGTGTTTCCACTTTCCGCTCATGCCGCGAATGTTCATGTCGTTGCGGCGAGAGGAGCGCACACCGATCACAGAAATCCTTGAGCGCACCCCAGAGATTCCCGAGGGGTGTCAGTGGGGAATCTTTTTACGGAATCACGATGAGCTCACCCTAGAGATGGTGACTGACGAAGAGCGCGATTACATGTGGGCCGAGTACGCCAAGGACCCAAGAATGCGCCGCAATGTGGGCATTAGTCGGCGGCTGTTTCCACTCGTCGAGAACGACCGCCGGCAGGCCGAGTTGCTGCATGCTCTACTGCTCAGTCTGCCCGGCACCCCCATTGTGTATTACGGGGATGAGATCGGCATGGGTGACAACATTTACCTTGGTGATCGCGACGGGGTCCGAACACCAATGCAATGGAGTCCTGATCGCAATGGCGGGTTCTCGACTGCGGACTTTGCGCAGCTGTATCTTCCGCCCCTCATGGACCCTGTCTACGGGTTTCAATCAGTCAACGTTGAGGCAGAACGGCGTAACGGGGGATCATTTTTGAACTGGTTCCGGCGAATGCTGCACGTGCGGCGACAGCACTCACTCTTCGGTCTGGGAGGATTTGAGGTGCTTGAAGTTTCAACCCCTGCCGTGTTTGCGTATTTGCGTACTCCTGCAGCAGATGATGAGCAGGCAAACCCCGTGCTCTGTGTCAACAATTTCTCGAGCGCTGCTCAACCGGCAGAGTTGTATTTATCGCATCTAGCCGGGCGTGTTCCGGTTGAACTTCTTGGCAAAGTCGCATTTCCTCCGATTGGTGACCTGCCGTACTTCGTCACTCTGCCACCCTATGAGTACCTATGGTTCGAACTGACTGAGCCGACGGGGTAGAACTGACCATCGACGCTGAAACGTTTTCTCGCGAACTTGTTGCGCTTCTTCCGGCATTTCTAGCCGGGCAGCGCTGGTATTCGGCTGTGGAGGAACCGCGGGTGGAGTTACGCAAGGTCGATACGCTCGCTGATGGTTGGCCCACCCTGATGTGGTTGCTCATCGAGGTGCGCGGTAACAACGGAGCGGACGACCCAAGCTGGTATCAAGTTCCCGTCGGTGCAACGGCTGAGCGGCCAGACCACGTGGCCGAATCTGCAGTACTCGGTGAGATCAGTTCTCCTCGAGGACCAACTCATCTGTTCGACGCGTTGGCAGATGATGAACTAGCGCTGCGATTTGCGCACATCGTGGCCCCGGATCTTCACCCTCACTCGGCTCGGGTGCAGGGCGGCGAACAATCGAATACGTCCATTGTGTTGGACGAGCGATACATCATGAAGGTATTCCGGCGGGTGCAACCGGGCGCAAACCCCGATGTTGAAGTGACCGAGGCCTTGGGCAAAGTGGGCTTTGGTGCGGTGCCTGTCCCCGTGGCAATCTGGCGCAGAAATCAAACGGACTTAGCTGTGGTGAGGCGCTATGAGCGCAGTCGTGGCCAAGGGTTTGAGCTCGCAACTGACTCCCTTCGTGAACTGTTTAACCGCAGGCGGCCACCAAGGGATTGCAAGCTCGACTTTGCAGAGGATGCCCGTCTGCTCGGGCAGAACGTTGCGCACCTACACGTTGCCCTAGCCGAGGCTTTTGGGGCTGAACGGGCGGACGGTGCGGCCTGGGCAACCGACATGGGGGCGCAGCTGCATCGAGTTGCCTCGGGCAAGTTAGATACCGCGCGAATCGAAAAAATTTATGACCGCTTGCGCAACGCTGCAGACCTTGGAACGGCCATTCGAATTCACGGAGACTTGCACTTGGCGCAGGTACTTCGTTTGCAGCGCAGCTGGATGGTGCTCGACTTCGAAGGGGAACCGGCGCGACCCGTGGAAGAGCGCCGTCACCCCTCATCACCGCTGCGCGATGTTGCTGGTATGACACGTTCGTTTCAGTATGCAGCGGCAATGGCCTTGCGAACACATGGCGAGGCTGATCATGAGCTTCGCGTGCTTGCCGACGCGTGGACGGTCCGAAACGTCAATACGTTTCTAGCGGGTTATGCAGATGTTGATGCTGCGCATCGATTACTTCCACAATCCCGGCCGAGCAGAGACGCGCTGCTAAGCGTGTTTGAGCTAGACAAAGCGGTGTACGAGGTTGCATATGAGTTAGCACACCGACCAGAACTCGTTGATCTGCCGGTTCAAGCAGTAGAGCGATTGCTTGATGGCGAGGATCAACTGTCGGCAACTGAACCGGAAGGGTGAGAGGTGAGTGCTCACCGCGGAGCAGCGCAGCAACCCGGTGAGTTGGACCTCTTTCTCTTTGGAGAGGGTAACCACCGCCGATTGTGGGACCTGCTCGGAGCGCACATTCTTGAGACTGGCGGATCAAGCTTTGCTGTCTGGGCGCCGAACGCTCAGGGGGTTTGCGTGGTTGGAGACTGGGCCGGCTGGTCTACCGAACCCGGTGATGCTGCGGTGTTGGCTCCGCAAGGAAACTCGGGCATCTGGTGGGGGATTGAGCCGCGAGCAAAAGCAGGCCACCGCTACAAGTTTCTGATCCAAGCAGCCGATGGTCAGCAGGCGCAGCGGGCCGACCCCGTCGCGATAGCCGCCGAGGTTCCTCCCGCAACTGCGTCGATTCTGTTTGAGAGCACGTATGAGTGGCTCTCCGGTGCAGGCGAAGCTTGGCGTTTGGCGCGATCAGAGCGCAACAGTGGGCGCCTGTCTGTTTACGAAGTGCACCTTGGGTCTTGGCGCCGCCATCCTGATGGTCGGGCGCACACAGCACGGGAGCTAGCGGAGCCTCTTGCTGATTGGGCAAGCTCGCTCGGCTTTACTCATATTGAACTCATGCCCGTTGCTAGTCATCCCTTTGGTGGATCTTGGGGCTATCAGGTCTCGGGTTATTACGCCCCGGATGCCCGATTGGGGTCACCTGATGACCTTCGTTACTTGATCGATGTGTGTCACGATCGCGGACTAGGGGTGATTCTGGATTGGGTGCCGGCGCACTTTCCAAAGGACCGATTCGCACTAGCCCAATTCGATGGCACTGCGTTATATGAACACGCTGATCCTCGCCGGGGCGAACACCCGGATTGGGGCACGCTGGTTTTTAATCACGGACGCAACGAGGTCCGCAATTTTCTTGTAGCGAATGCGCTGTATTGGCTCGAAGAGTTTCGCGTTGATGGGCTGCGAGTAGATGCCGTGGCCTCGATGTTGTACTTGGATTACTCGAGGCAGCCGGGGGAGTGGGTGCCGAATGAGCAGGGTGGCAGAGAAGACCTAGAGGCTGTTGCCTTTGTGCAAGAACTCAATGAAGTTGTGGGCCAAGAACAACCTGGGGCGTTGGTCATCGCTGAGGAATCCACCTCTTGGTCTGGGGTGACTCGACCAACCGAATGGGGCGGCCTGGGGTTCTCTCGCAAGTGGAACCTCGGATGGATGCACGACACTCTGAGCTATTTTGCCCAAGACCCAATCCATCGCGCCTATCACCATGGAGAGCTGACCTTTCCAATGGTGTACGCCCGCGATGAACGGTGGATTCTTCCGCTCAGCCACGACGAGGTGGTTCATGGCAAGGGCTCCTTGCTCAACAAGATGCCGGGCCACCGCGATGAACAACTGGCGCATCTTCGTAGCTTGCTTGCCTGGCAGTGGTGCCACCCCGGCCGACAATTGCTGTTTATGGGATGTGAGTTCGCTCAGGAGCGGGAATGGTCCCATGAGAGCGAGATCGACTGGTATCTGTTGCAGCGCGAGGGCCATGAGGGGGTGCGAAAACTGGTGGCTGACTTGAATCGGGTGCAGGCGCAGTACCCGGCATTGTGGGCTGGCGATGATGACCTAGGCGAGCACATGGGTTGGCTTGATGCAGATGATCACGAGCATTCAGTTTTTTCGTTCTGGCGCTCGGTTCCCGACTGGTACGCCCTGCAAACCGGCCAGATTGCACAAACGGCACAGCTCCGGGGCATTCACACACAAGCCGTGGCGGTGGTTGCAAATTTAACCCCCGTGCCTCGCTATGGCTATCGCCTCGGGGTAGCAGGCGGCGCCCCGTGGCAGATCCTGCTCGACACCGATGCGCAGGAATATGGTGGTACCGGCACGGCCGTGGGCGAGGGTTCAGACGGACTCCTCCACGTTGACCTCAGCACTCCTTGGCAGAACCAGCCGGGTTCGCTGCTGCTTACGCTTCCGCCGCTGTCGGTGTTAATTCTGGCCCCAAGGCAGCTACCTTGACAGACGTGGATCTCACTCAGGCGGACGTAATCCAGTGGGAGTGATCCAGTGGATGTAACCACTGCGTGCTACCGGCACCCGCAGCAGGAGGCCGCGGTGAGTTGTCAACGGTGCGAGCGACCAATCTGCACAAAATGCATGGTGCAGGCATCGGTTGGCTTTCAGTGCCCTGAATGCACCTCGTCTCGACCCCAAAAAGTGATCAACAGTCGCACACTCTTTCGTGGCCATAACGAGGTCGTGGTTGGCAAGATCATCATTGGAATCAACGTTGCCGTCTTCGTCGTGATGGTGCTGCTCAGCGGGAATCCCAATGGCGCTTCTGGTCCGGTATACGAAAATGGGGCACTGTTCGGCCCCCTCGTTGCTGCTGGTGACTGGTGGAGAATTTTCAGCAGCGCGTTTCTTCACGCCGGAGTGTTGCACCTTGGGATGAACATGTTGTTGCTGTGGTTCCTGGCTCAAGAGATGGAACCCGTGCTGGGCAAGATGCGCTTTGCGATCATGTATGTGACGGCACTGATCGGTGGCTCACTCGGAGTGCTCATCATTTCCCCGGTCTCTCCCACGGTGGGGGCTTCGGGCGCAGTCTTTGGCTTGATGGGCGGGTTGATCGTGTTGCAGCTGCGAGCACATCAGAACCCGTGGAAATCCGGCATCGGCGGGCTGGTCCTGATCAATCTGTTGCTCACTTTTGCAATCCCCGGGATCTCCATCGGCGGTCATGTGGGCGGCCTGCTCGCCGGAGCAGCAGCGGGAGCGGTGTTACACCCGGTCAGTTGGCCGCAACAGGGCGCAGCGCTGCGTTCAACGGTCGTGGTGGGGTTTGCATTCACGCTCGGGGCGTTCGCCCTGCTGGCGGCCAGCTACTTCTCAACGCGCCCTCTTTTTTAGCCACCCCATCGCCGCACCTGTTCTGTTTTGCGCCAGACCCCCGGACGGGGCCCCTCGCAGAACAAACGGGATGGGGAGTGCTTCGATGTTCAACGGTAGCGGTTCTGCAGGTTCTGCAGGTTTGTTCGCCATACGTGGCGCAACACGGGTTTGGCGACCGTGGCACCGAGGGGGCCACCGAGCCACCACGGAAACTTCAGCTTCTCGGTCCATTCGAATGAGGTCTGTGTGGCCGATTCTGCTGGGCCAATTGGGCTGAGCTGAAACACGCCAGTCCCGGTAATGAGACCAACATGGCGCACTCCCATTTCTTTGGCCGGGACCCAACTCGTGATCTCCATATGGTCGGTCAGGCGGAATGGTCCAATGGCAGTTGCACAATCAAATTCGGTTCCGGCACCAGATTGCTGATCGCTCGTAAACGCAATCGACACTGCATCCTCCATCCACTCGGGATGCGTTGCGATGTTCTCGATGTCTGCCCACACATCTTCAGGAGAGGCATCGAGTACAACATTTACCGTGATACTTGGCATCTGCGAACAGTACTGAGTGCAGCAGCGATTGTTTTGGCAGCACAGTGGGAAGTTGAGTGAAGGAGCCAGCCATTGAATCGCGACTGCAGTACCTGAGATCGAACGAAGATGCGCGCAATTACGAGGCAAGATTGTGAAGAGGCAAGATTGTCATGATGGCAGATTCAATTTCTACTGAGGCACTTGCACGGCAGCTTGCCGAGGTTGGCCGTGAGGTGCGCGATCTGCTGCGGAGCACTGCCGTTCACGGAGCGCAGATCGGT
>Ga0194051_1000201_pt1 | contig 34383 bp, 33 predicted proteins | sample SepL2320m_MetaG_FD_161275 | JGI IMG/M metagenome (GOLD analysis project Ga0194051, IMG submission 161275) | Anoxic zone freshwater microbial communities from boreal shield lake in IISD Experimental Lakes Area, Ontario, Canada - Sep2016-L239-20m | ecosystem: Environmental > Aquatic > Freshwater >... | reverse complement strand
ACATGCGCGCCGTGGCAGGCGACGATCTCGCCCACCTGGCCGCGCAAGTAACGCGGCAGGCGGGTGTGATGAACGGGGTTCAGGTGCCGCGTGCGCACCACGTCACCCAGCTTGAACAATGGTATCTCATCTGCCTTGCGTTCATAGCTGCCGGGCGCGGTGACGGCAGACCACACGACCTCAGCAGCAGTTGGCGTCACAGGCTTTCCATGGATTGCTGCGGTGCCGGAGGCGATTTCCTCCGCCGTCGCGAGGCCGTGCTTCTGCAGCAGCCGTTCGAGTCCGCTCAACCAGTGCTCGTAATAGCTGGACGTGATGTAGTGGCCGGGCTCCATCGCCTCGCAGGCGGCGCGGTCCTCGTCCAGAGTCCAGCCGCCGATGTCGCCCACGGCAGACATCAGCGCGAACATCCGCGCCTCCCACGGTGCGTGGAAGACGGGCTCATTCACCTTCGCCACCACCGGGCCGAAGCCCATCATGCCGCCGCAGTCATGCGCACCGTTCACGCGGTTGCCTCCAGATAGGATTCCCACAGGTCGATGCAGACGGCATCATTCGTGTCCTTGCCCCACAGGTCCTGCGCCGTGAATCGCACGCTGTAGAGCCATTGCGGATCTTCGCCAGATCCATGCGCATTGGAATCGGGGAAGACATGCGTGCCATGCACCGCCACGATCTCGCCCGCCTTGCCGCGCGCATAGCGTGGCAGCCGCGTGTGGCCGGACGGATTGAAAGTCCGTACACGGACCTTGGTGCCAATGGCAAAGCCCTGTGGCCGGTTGCTCGGCCGGCTCGCCGGCCCACCGGAGGCGAGGATGGCCGGAATCATGTCCGCCTTCGCCACGCGCTTCACCGGCTTCGCGGGCACGGCCATGTGGCCCTGCTCTTCTTCCATCGCATTGACGAGCCCCAGCTCGATCAGCTGCAGGATCATCGCAGAGTGCCGCATCTCGTAATAGCTGGAATGCCAGTACTGCATCGCGGGCAGCCGCTCGCGGGCGTGGCGGGCTTCATCGATGTTCCATGAGCCCGTCATGCCCATGGCCAGCACCAGCGCGAAGGCGCGCGGCTCCCAGCCGTCATGCCAGACCGGCTCGTCGTCCTCATGCAGCACCGGGCCGAAGCCGGTGAAGCCGCCCATGTCGTGCGGGCCGTTCATGCCGTCACGATGCCGGTACCGATCATGGCGTTGCGGGTGACGATCCCGGCGAGTTGCTCCTCGCTCCAGCCCTCGGTGCCGGCGGGCCGTTCAGGGATAACGAGATAGCGGATCTCGGCGGTCGAATCCCAGACGCGCACCTCGCGCGCGTCGGGCACGCTCACGTCGAATTCCTTCAGCACCTCGCGCGGTTCGATCACCGCGCGGGAGCGATAGGGCATGGACTTGTACCAGACGGGCGGCAGCCCCAGCACCGGCCACGGGTAGCAGGAGCACAGCGTGCAGACGACCATGTTGTGGGTCTCAGGCGTGTTGAACAGCGCCACCATGTGCTCGCCCTGGCGGCCAGTGTAGCCGAGGGACGCAATGGCAGCAGTGGCATCGCGCTTCAGCCAGTCAGCGAAACCAGGATCCGTCCAGGCTTTCGCCACGACGCGGGCCCCGTTGCGCGGGCCGATCTTGGTTTCATAGGTGTCGATCAGCACGTCGAGCGCCTTGGGGTCGACGTAGCCCTTCTCGACGAGAAGCGATTCCAGTGCCTTCACCCGCAGCGCCAGCGGCGAAAGCTCGGAGCCTTCGTGGTCGTGATCGTGGTGGTGTCCGTCATGTGGCATGTTGTCGGCCTCGGTCTTTGCGATCATCATAGTGGGCGGATCGGGGAAGAGGAAGCGGCATGGAGAAACTCTCAGGGGTCAGGGCCTGCGTGTTTGACGCCTATGGCACGCTGTTCGACGTTGCGAGCCCCGTGGCAAAGCTCGCCGGCGAGATCGGCCCCCATGCCGAGGACATCTCGAAGCTGTGGCGGCAGAAGCAGCTCGAATACAGCTGGTTGCGCAGCCTGATGGGTGTGCACGCCGATTTCTGGCACGTGACGGGCGATGCGCTGGATTATGCGCTGGAGCAGTTCAACGTCAGCGAGCCGGGCCTGCGTGATGAGCTCCTTGCCCTCTATTTGAAGCTTGACGCCTATCCGGAGGTCGCGGATGCGCTCGCCGCGGTGAAGGCCAAGGGCAAGCTGACTGCGATCCTCTCCAACGGCAGCCCTTCGATGCTCGATGCCGCAGTGCGCCACGCCGGGTTCGACAAGCTGTTCAACATGGTGCTGTCGGTCGAGGATGTCGGCATCTACAAGCCGTCCCGCCGCGTCTATCGCCATGCCATGCAGAAATTGCAGATCCACGAGGCGCCATCGATCTGCTTCGTCACCTCGAATACGTGGGACAGCCACGGCGCCGCGCAATTCGGCTTCCAGGTGGTGCGGGTGGACCGCTTCGGCTGGAAGGATGACCGGCTGCCGGGGAAACCGGCAGCGCTGGTGAAGGATTTGAGCGAGCTGGCGGGGATCGTCTGAACTACCGCCGCGCCTCGATCGCATCCCAGATCAGCGCCGCGATGTCTGCCCCGCCGAATTTCTTCACTTCGCGGATGCCGGTGGGCGAGGTGACGTTGATCTCCGTCAGGTAGTCGCCGATCACGTCGATGCCGACGAAGATCAGGCCGCGTGCCTTGAGGTCCGGTCCCAGTGCCTCGCAGATCTCGTGTTCGCGCTTCGTCATATCTGTAGGTTCAGCCTTGCCGCCCACATGCATGTTGGAGCGGTTCTCGTTCAGTGCCGGCACACGGTTGATGGCGCCCGCCGCCTTGCCGTCGACGAGGATGATGCGCTTGTCGCCCTTGCGCACGTCAGGCAGATATTTCTGCGCAATGAAGGGCTCGTTGAACATCTGCGTGAAAAGCTCGAGCAAGGATGAGAAGTTCTGGTCGCCCTCGCCCAGCCGGAACACGCCCGCGCCGCCATTGCCGTAAAGCGGCTTCAGGATGATGTCGCCGTGCTGGCGGCGGAAGGCGGCCAACTCCACCGGGTCACGCGTGATCAGCGTCTCGGGCATGAACTGCGGATAGTTGAGGACGAAGAGCTTCTCCGGCGCGTTGCGCACTTCCTTGGGGTCGTTCACCACCAGCGTCTTGGGGTGGATCGTTTCCAGCATGTGGGTGGCGGTGATATAGCCCATGTCGAAGGGCGGGTCCTGGCGCATCAGCACCACGTCTTGCCTGCCCAAGTCGCAGCGGCGCTCTTCGCCCAGCGTATAGTGGTTGCCCTTCTCGTCGCGCACGGTGATGTCATTGCCGGTGCCAGACAGCGAGCCGCCGCCCAGGGCCAGCGTCCTGGTCTGGTAGTAGAACAGCCTGTGCCCGCGCCGCTGCGCCTCCAGCATCATGGCGAAGGTTGAATCGCCCGCGATGTTGATGGACTCGATCGGGTCCATCTGCACTGCCACCTTCAGAGCCATCAGCCGTCTCCCTCGAATGCGTTCTCGATATGCTGCGGCCAGTGGTAGGGGCTCACCGCGACGATGTCAAAACGGCAGGCCTGCAGTGCTGCCCTGCGGTCCTCCGCCATGAACTGGCGTGCCGCGGCGGCGATGCGCCGGGCCTGCCGCGGAGTGACGGATTCCACCGCGCGATCGAGGTTCTTTCGCGCCTTCACCTCGATGAAGGCGGTCACCTCGCCGCGCCGCATGATGAGGTCCACCTCGCCCACATGCGTCTTGTAGCGCCGTGCCAGCAGACGCCAGCCCTTCAGCCGCAGCGCCCACAGCGCGATCAGCTCTGCGCTGCGGCCTGCTGCCTCGGATTTCTTCCGATCATTCGCCATCGCCTTCCCGGCGGGAGAGGATGCGTTGATAGACGTCGGAGCGATTGAGGTTGAAGCGCTTGGCCAGTTCGGAGGCCGCCTTGCTGGCGGGCATCTCGGCGAGGGCATTGGTGATGGCGTTCTCGAGTTCGGTTTCGGACACCTCTTCCTCGCCCTCTGGCGGTCCGACAAGCAAGGTGATCTCGCCCTTCACGGATGGCCGCGCTTCCAGTTGTGTGGCGATCTCAGCGGCCGCGCCGCGCAGCACCTCCTCGTGCAGCTTTGTCAGCTCGCGCGTGACGGCAATATGGCGGCCGGGGAGTGCAGTGGCGAGATCGTGCAACGTTTCGATGATGCGATGCGGGCTTTCGAAGAAGATCAGCGTTGCCTTCAGCTTCGCGAATTCCGCAAACAGCTTTTTGCGCTCGCCTTGCTTCTGCGGCACGAAACCGGCGAAGAGGAAGCGGTCGGTGGGCAGGCCCGACAGGGCCAGTCCGGTGAGCACGGCCGAGGGGCCGGGGCAGGCCGTGACGGGAATGCCGAGTTCCACAGCTTCCTTCACCAGCCGATAACCTGGGTCGGAGATCAGCGGCATGCCCGCGTCCGAGATGAGCGCGATGGTGGCGCCCTGCTGCAGGCGTGCCAGGATCTCGGGCCGCACCTTCTGGGCATTGTGCTCGTGGTAGGACCACAGCTTTGCCTTGATGGCGAAGCGCTCCATCAGCTTGGCCGACGTGCGCGTATCCTCGCACAGCACCGTCTCGGCGGCGGCCAGCGTTGCGAGCGCGCGGATCGTCATGTCACCCAGATTGCCGATGGGGGTCGCCACCACATAGAGCCCCGGCGCCAGCGGCTCCGCCTCGAAGCGATGGGCGCCGATGATGTAGCTGCGATGGTCGTCGTTCAAGTCAGCCACCCTTCACGCCCAGATTTGGCGCCATCCCGGCAACGTAATGTTACGAAGCCAGTTCCGCAATCACCGCATTGAGCAGCTTGCGGCCGTCAGCAGTGGCCATCAGCTGCGGGCCGTTGCGCTTGATGAGGCCCATCGATTTCATGCCCGCGAGTTTCGAGGAATCGATCTCGCGGCCTGCCAGTGCTGCGTAACGGTCCATGTCGATGCCCTCTGCGATGCGCATGCCCATCAGCAGATATTCGCTGGCCTGGTCCACCGGCGGCACGACCGTATCGGAAACGATCCCGTGGCCCTGTGTTCGCACCAGGTCACGCCAGGTTTCCGGGTGGCGCTCGGCGATCAGCGCGCGGCGGTTATCGCCATCGGCCAGCCTGCTGTGTGCGCCGGGGCCGACGCCGGCATATTCGCCATAGCGCCAGTAGAGCAAATTGTGCCGCGATTCCTGGCCGGGCCGCGCGTGGTTCGAGATTTCATAGGTCGGGAGCCCGGCCTTCTCGGTGAGCTCCTGCGTGAGGTCATAGAGGTCGGCGGCGCGGTCGTCTGTGGGCGTCACCAGCCGCCCGCGCTCATAAAGATCGAAATATGCCGTGCCGGGCTCGATCGTGAGCTGGTAGAGCGACATGTGGCCCTGCTGCTCGGCCAGCGCACGGGTGAGTTCGGCGCGCCACTGTTCCGGTGTCTGTTTGGGCCTCGCATAGATCATGTCGAAGGAAACACGCGGGAAGATTTTCGCGGCAAGGCGAAAGGCGGCGATTGCTTCTTCGGATGAATGCTGGCGGCCCAGCGCCTTCAGGTCCTCGTCGTTCAGCGCCTGCACGCCGACCGACACGCGGTTGACGCCCGCTGCGCGGTAGCCGCGAAAATTCTCGGCTTCGATGGAAGTCGGGTTGGCTTCGAGCGTGATCTCGACATCGGGTGACATGCTCCACAGCGAGGCAATGGTCTCGAGCACGTGGCCCACCGCTTCCGGCGGCATCAAGGAGGGCGTGCCGCCGCCGAAGAAGATGGAGGTGACGGTGCGGCCCGGCGTGCGCGCAGCGAACCACGTGAGCTCGGTCCCGAGAGCCTTCGCGAAGGAGCGCGCGTCCACACCCTCGTGGCGCACATGGCTGTTGAAGTCGCAATAGGGACACTTGGCCTTGCAGAAGGGCCAGTGGACATAAATGCCGAAGGCGTCAGAAGAGGTCACGGACCAGCTTTTCCAAGGCTTTCGCGCGGTGCGAAATGCGGTTCTTTTCTTCGGGGCTAAGTTCCGCGAAGGTGCGCGTTTCGCCATCCGGCACGAACATCGGATCGTAGCCGTGGCCGAGCTGGCCGCGCGGTGGCCAGGCAAGCGTGCCTTGCGCGCGGCCCTCGTAGATGCGCTCCTCGCCGTCCGGCCAGATGACGCACAGCGTGCAGGAGAAGTAGGCGCGGCGCTTGTCGGGCGTCGTCGCACCCTTGGCCTGCAGCTTTTCTTCCACCAGCCGCATGGCGCGATTCCAGTCACGGTCGGGTCCGGCCCAGTCGGCGGTATAGACGCCGGGCTCGCCGCCCAAGGCTTCCACGCAAAGGCCTGAATCATCCGACACCGCAATCAGCCCGCTCGCGGTCATGGCAGAGAGCGCCTTGATGCGGGCATTGCCGGCGAAGGTGTTTTCCGTTTCCACGGGCTCGGGCAGCCCGAGGGCGCCCGCGCTCACCGCTTCCACCCCATAGGGCTTCAGCAGCGCGGCGAATTCCTCGAGCTTGCCCTTGTTGTGGGTGGCGATGACGATCTTCGCATCGCGGAGCGTACGCATCAGGCGATGGCTTCCTTCTGCTTCGCCACGAGCTCGCCGATGCCCTTCTTGGCCAGTGCCAGAAGTTCGCCCAGCGTGGCCTCGGAGAAGGGTTCGCCCTCTGCCGTGCCCTGAATCTCGACGATGCCGCCGGAGCCCGTCATCACGAAGTTGGCGTCGGTGCCGGCGGAGGAATCTTCCGGATAGTCGAGGTCGAGCACAGGGGTGCCGTTGTGGATGCCGCAGGAGATGGCGGCGACATGGTCCTTCAAGGGCCAGGTCTTGAACATCGAGCGCTGCTCCATCCACTTCAGGCAGTCGAAGAGGGCGACCCAGGAGCCGGTGATGGCGGCGGTGCGGGTGCCGCCGTCGGCCTGCAGCACGTCGCAGTCGAGCGTGATCTGGCGTTCGCCCAGGGCGGGCAGGTCGACAACGGCGCGGAGCGACCGGCCGACGAGGCGCTGGATTTCCTGGGTGCGGCCGGACTGCTTGCCGGCGGAGGCCTCACGCCTTGTGCGATCATGGGTGGCGCGCGGCAGCATGCCGTATTCGGCGGTGACCCAGCCCTTTCCGCCACCCTTCAGCCACGGCGGCACACGCTCTTCCAGCGAGGCGGTGCACAGCACATGCGTGTCGCCGAAGCGGACGAGGCAGGAGCCTTCGGCGTGGCGGGTGAAGCCACGGGTGAAGCTGACGGCGCGCAATTCGTCTGGTTTCCGCCCGGATGGACGCATTTTGGTCATTCCTTGTCCTGAAAAGGGGGCTTCTAGCCCCTTTGATTGACCTCAGCCAAGTTGATTCCTACATTGAGCCCATGAGTGTGATCCCGCCCAAACCATTCACCGAGGAGCGGCTTTCCGGCATTGCCGGGCTCGACCAGCGCTCGCGTGACATTTTCCGCCGCCTCGTGGACACCTACCTCGCCACTGGCGAGCCCGTGGGCTCGCGGACGATTTCGCGCATCCTGCCGCACAATCTCTCCCCGGCGTCCATCCGCAACGTCATGATGGACCTTGAGGACGCAGGCCTGATCTTCTCGCCCCACACCAGTGCAGGGCGTGTTCCCACCGAGCAGGGCCTGCGCTTCTTCGTCGATGCGGTGATGGAGGTGGGTGCCATGCCCACCGACGAGCGCGCGATGATCGACGCGCAGATGGCGGCGTCGAACCGCCAGCGCCGGGTGGAGGACGTGCTGGGCGAGGCGACGACGCTGCTTTCGGGCCTGTCGCACTGCGCCGGCGTCATCCTCGCGCCCAAGATGAATGCCAGGCTGAAGCACATCGAATTCGTCAACCTGGGGCCGGGCCGGGCGCTGGTCATCCTCGTCGGCGAGGATGCCAGCGTGGAAAACCGGGTGATCGAGGTGCCGCGCGGGCTGCCGCCGTCCACCTTCGCGCAGGCCTCGAACTATCTCTCAACCCGCTTCCAGGGCAAGACCATCGACGAGGTTCAGCGCTTCGTGCGCGACGAGATGCAACTGCTCCGTTCGGAACTGGACGAAATCTCGGCCCGCATCGTCGAGGCCGGGATCGGGCAATGGTCGGGCGAGGCGGAGGCCGACGACAAGACGCTGATCGTCCGTGGCCAGGCCAATCTCATTGAGAATGGCACTGCGGCGGCCGACCTCGAGCGCATCCGCAAGCTGTTCGAGGACATCGAGAACAAGAAAGAGCTGGCGCAATTGCTGGGAGCCGCTGAATCCGGCGAAGGCGTGCGCATCTTCATCGGTTCGGAGAACCGGCTGTTTTCGCTGTCGGGCTCCTCGATCATCGTCACACCCTTCCGCAATGCCGAGGAAAAGATCGTCGGCGTCATGGGCATCATCGGCCCCACCCGCATGAATTATGCCCGGATCATCCCGATGGTCGACTACACGGCCAAGGCAATCGGACGGCTGCTCACTTGATTTTTGCACCCGGGCAGCCGATATGCCAGCCATCACTCAATTCCCAAGGACTGGAAAGCCCTTAGCCATGGCCGAAGACAAGAACCCCACCGACGAGCCGAACCCCGACATCGCCCTCGAAGAGGCGCTGGTGGAAGAACTCGACGAGCGCGACATCGAGATCGCGAGACTGCGGGAAGAGGCCGCCCAGTACAAGGACCGGCTGCTGCGCACTGCCGCCGACATGGACAATCTGCGGAAGCGCGGCGAGCGCGAGAAGGCGGAGGCAACGCTTTATGCCGCCACCAATTTCGCCCGCGATCTGCTGAGCGTGTCGGACAACATGCAGCGCGCCCTGGCCCACAAGCCGGCGGACGATGCCAGCGATGAAACCAAGAATCTTTTTACCGGCATCGAGATGACGGAGCGCGAGCTCCTCAACATCTTCCAGCGCTACAACATCCGCAAGGTGGAGACGGTGGGCGCCAAGTTCGACCCCAACTTCCACCAGGCGCTGTTCGAGATGCCGACCAATGACCATCCGCCGGGCACCGTGGTGCAGGAAATGCAGTCCGGCTTCGCCATTGGCGACCGCTGCCTGCGCCCCGCCATGGTTGGCGTCGCCAAGGCCGCCGACTGAGGCTATCCCTCGCGAATGGTTTCAACATGCCCGGGCTCAACCCGGGCATTTTCTTTGGGCCATGAAACAGTCACGCGGGCGTGGGATGAAGCCTCCGGTTGTGCTATGACGCGACCGTCGAACGGAGGTTCCCATGACTGACACCGGCACCGTCATCTGGTCCGAACTGATGACCACCGAGGTGGACAAGGCCAAGGCGTTCTACAGTCAAACGCTCGGCCTGGAATTTGAAGTCTTTGGTGCCAACAACCCCGGATACTGGCTCGCCACCATCGATGGACGGCCGATCTGGGGCCTGATGGACATGACGCAGAGGCCCGGCGGTCCCACCGGCTGGTTCACCTACATGGTGGTCGACGATGTCGATGCCCGGGTGAAGGGGGCGCTGGCGGCCGGTGCTGAACTCTGCATGCCGGTCTTCGAGGTGCCGACGGTGGGCCGCATCGCCATCCTGCAGGATCCGACGAGTGCCCTCATCGGCTGGATGAAGCCCATCCCGCGCGGATAGGACCGGCATAAGGCGGAAGCAACTGCCCTTCAAAGGCCTTTGGAGAGGTTCTGACGGCCCTCCTGCAGGGGTAGGCTAGGGGCCTACTACTAGGAATTCTTTGCCAAAAACAATCGTTACGAAGCCCGCCTCGTCGGGGTGCGTTCCGTAGGCCTGTCGGATCAGATAAGACCAATCGCCTTGTCAGCGGCGGCGATCCCGGAGAGATGCGCGCCGTGAACGGTGGAGTAGAAGGGGATCGAACAGTGTTCTCCCGCCAGCACGATCCTGTCGCCCACCGGCTCCTGGAAGCTGAGACGTGACGCCGCCTTGCCAGGTTTGGCGTGGGAATAACCGCCGAGCGCATAGGGGTCGGAAGCCCAGTGGGTGCGGAGTGCCTTCACCACGCGCGTCTTGATGCCTGATCCGAAGGCTTCCACCATTGCCTCCATGGCCAGCGCCATCATTGCGTCGTCGCTGAGCCTTTCCATCTCGGCACCATAGGAACCACCCATGTGCGAGACGAGGAGTGGCCTGCCGAAGGGGTTGATATGGAGGTTGAAGGGCCGCTTCGCCGGATCTTCGAAAATCACATCGCCATAGATGTGGCCGAAGCCTTCGATGGGCTTGTCCAGCAGGACTGCGAGCTTCTCCGAAACGCCCATCGGGCAGTCGTGGAAGGCCCGCACCAGCTCTGCCGGAAGTGCGGGGTCGAAGCGGATGCCATCGGCGATCAGCACGTTGATGGGAACGGCAAGAATAATGGTGAAGGCCGTCACCGTCCCTCTTTCCGTTTCCACCCGAACCTGTGGGCCGGACCAGTCGATGCGGCTGACCGGTGTTGCGAGCGTCACCGGCAGGCCCGCCGCGTTGCGCGCCACCAGCGCGCCATAGCCGTCCTTGACCGGGAAGTCGCCACCTTCGTCAACGTAGCGGGCGGCATCGAGGGTCGAACAGCTCTCAGGGGCATGCGAGGTGATCTGGCCGATGATTTGGTCCATCAGCGGGTTCCACCGGTTGCCGGGTTCGAGATAGGCGGAGAAGGGCACATCCTCCCTCACCTCCGAAATTCTCGTCAGCACGTCGATGATGTAGTCGACAGCCTCTGCCTGCACCGCGTCCGGCAGCGGTCCGCCTTTGCCCATGCGGACGACATCGGCCCAGCTGATCTTGTCATTGTAGGCAAAGCCCAGCCGGTCGGCGATCGTGGTGAAGGGGTTCTGGCTCGCCGCATGCAGCCAGTGGGCGCCGCAGTCGAAGGGCAGGCCAAGCGTGGCGGTGTCGGTGAAGGCCCTGCCGCCAATCCGGTCACGCGCCTCAAGTACGATAAAGCTCTTGCCTGCCGCCTGCAGCGTCAGCCCCGCGGCAAGGCCGGCGGCGCCAGCACCAATCACGGCGACGTCGTAGTGTGTCATGGTCTGGTCACCCGTCTGAGCGTGAGGTTGATGCGCCCGCTGTCCTTCAGCAGGGTGGATGTGCCTTGCAGAATGCGGTCGATGCCATGATAGCAGAGGCGCGAAGCCCCGCCCATGACCAGCACGTCGCCGGAGGCGAGCTTGAGGGTCTCCGTCTTGCCGCCGCGCTCCGGCCCGCCCATGCGGAACACCGCCGTATCGCCCAGCGAGACGGAGAGGACCGGGGCCGAGACGTCGTCCTCGTCTTCGTCCCGGTGCAGGCCCATCTTGGCGCCGCCGTTGTAGAAATTGACGAGGCAGGCTTCAGGATCATGAGGGTAGCCGGACACCGCCCGCCAAAGTTCCAGCAGGGCCCCGGGGATGGCTGGCCAGGGCCTGGCCGTCTCGGGGTGGGTCGGCTGGTAGCGGTAGCCCTCCCGATCCGACACCCAGCCGAGGACGCCCAGATTGGTCATCCGCACCGTGAAGGGCCGCCCGGTGCGGGGCATGACGGGGGTGAACAGCGGGGCCTCCGCAACGGTGCCGCGCAGGGTCTCCACCAGCTGGCGCTGCGCGTCCGCGTCCAGGCGGCCGGGATAATATCGAAGTCCGGGTTGCATTCGCCGCTTTTCCCACCACCGGACTTGCGCGGGCAAGCCGTTTCTCCGCATGATTGAAAACAATCGACTTTAAGGGGAGGCGTGGCCATGAAGTCCTGCAGGCTCATCAGCGGTGGGGAGGCCTATGACGGCAAGCAGGGGCTGTCCTATTTCTCGGGAATCTCGGCGGAATCGGCAGGCTCCGAGAAGCTCTGCATGCACATCGTGACCATTCCGCCCGGAGCCTCGGCCCGGCCGCACTATCATGAGGCCCATGAGTCCGCCATTTTCGTGCTGGAAGGCTATTCCGAGATACGCCACGGGCCCAACCTTGAGCACGTCATGGCGATCAAGGCGGGGGATTTTTGCTACATTCCCGCGGGCGTTCCGCACCAGCCCTACAACCCGACCGACAAGCCGGTCAGGGCGGTCATCGCCCGGACGGACCCCAATGAGCAGGAAAGTGTGGTACTTCTCGATTAACCCCAACAAAATTGCGTGGGGGAACCGCTTGATAGCCCGTACCCCCCTGCCTATATAGCCCTCGACAGCCGGTCACCCGAAGAATCGGGCAACCGGGACCTAATCTTAATCAGGAGGCGGACCCCCCTTTAGCCAATTGGGGGTCGGGCAAGTGCCTATAGGGCTTTCCCAAGCTCCGCCTGCCAATTGGAGGATCAAGATGGCGAAAGTGATTGGTATCGACCTCGGCACCACCAACTCCTGCGTTGCGGTGATCGAAGGCAAGAGTCCCAAAGTGATCGAGAATGCCGAGGGTGCGCGTACCACCCCCTCGATCGTCGCGTTTACCGCGGACGGAGAAACTCTGGTTGGCCAGCCGGCAAAGCGCCAGGCGGTCACCAACCCCGAGAATACCTTCTTCGCGATCAAGCGCCTGATCGGCCGCCGCTTTGACGACCCGATGGTTGCCAAGGACAAGAAGCTCGTTCCCTATTCCATCGTCAAGGCCGACAACGGCGATGCCTGGGTTGAGAGCCGCGACAAGAAGTTCTCCCCCTCGCAGATCTCGGCTTTCACGCTGACCAAGATGAAGGAAACGGCGGAGCGCTATCTGGGCGAGCCCGTCACCCAGGCGGTCATCACCGTCCCGGCCTACTTCAACGACAGCCAGCGCCAGGCCACCAAGGATGCCGGCAAGATCGCCGGCCTCGAAGTGCTGCGCATCATCAACGAGCCGACGGCTGCGGCCCTGGCCTACGGCCTCGACAAGAAGGAAGCCGGCACCATCGCGGTCTATGACCTCGGCGGCGGCACTTTCGACGTGTCGATCCTCGAGATTGGCGACGGCGTGTTCGAGGTGAAGTCGACGAACGGCGACACCTTCCTCGGCGGCGAAGACTTCGACATGCGCATCGTCGATTACCTCGCCGATGAGTTCAAGAAGGAGCAGGGCATCGACCTGCGCAAGGACAAGCTTGCGCTGCAGCGCCTGAGGGAAGCTGCCGAAAAGGCCAAGATCGAGCTGTCGTCCGCGACGCAGACCGAAATCAACCTGCCCTTCATCACGGCTGATGCGTCGGGTCCGAAGCATCTGACGATCAAGCTCACCCGCGCCAAGCTTGAGGCTCTCGTGGATGACCTGATCCAGAAGACCATCGAGCCGTGCCGCGCTGCACTCAAGGATGCGGGCCTCACCGCAGGCCAGGTCGACGAGGTCATTCTCGTCGGCGGCATGACCCGCATGCCCAAGGTCATCGAAGTGGTGAAGCAGTTCTTCGGCAAGGAGCCGCACAAGGGTGTGAACCCGGATGAAGTCGTGGCTATCGGCGCCGCGATCCAGGGTGGCGTGCTCAAGGGTGAAGTGAAGGACGTGCTGCTGCTCGACGTGACGCCGCTGTCACTGGGCATCGAGACGCTGGGTGGCGTGTTCACCCGCCTCATCGACCGCAACACCACGATCCCGACCAAGAAGAGCCAGGTGTTCTCGACCGCTGACGACAACCAGACGGCCGTGACCATCCGTGTCTTCCAGGGCGAGCGTGAAATGGCGGCCGACAACAAGATGCTCGGCCAGTTCGACCTGATGGGCATTCCACCCGCGCCACGCGGCATTCCGCAGGTCGAGGTGACCTTCGACATCGACGCCAACGGCATCGTCAACGTGTCCGCCAAGGACAAGGCGACGAACAAGGAGCAGCAGATCCGCATTCAGGCCTCCGGCGGCCTGTCGGACAACGAGATCGACAAGATGGTCAAGGAGGCGGAAGCCAACGCCGCCGAGGACAAGAAGCGCAAGGACCTGGTGGAAGCCAAGAACCACGCCGAAGCCCTCGTCCACTCGACCGGCAAGTCGCTCTCCGAGTTCGGCGACAAGGTCTCGGCAGCCGACAAGTCGGCCATCGAGAGCGCCATCGCGGACGTCAAGTCCACGCTCGAAAATGGCGATGCTGAAGCTGTGAAGGAAAAGACCAACGCCCTGTCGCAGGCCGCGATGAAGCTTGGCGAGGCCATGTACAAGGCCCAGGCCGGCCAGGCCGAAGCCGACGCGCAGCGTGATGCCGGCGGCGGCCGTGCTGCCGAGGACGACGTGGTCGATGCCGACTTCGAGGAAGTGAAAGACGACGACAAGAAGGCCTGAGGCCTTTGAAGACCAGGAACCCCGCTTCACGTCGTGCGCCTCGCATGAGGCGCGCCTCGCGGGGCGGGGTTCTGCTCTCTCCTATTCCCAATTGTTTCCGTTCCTGCGTGCATTTCACCCACGGACGACAACCGACAGCGGTACGCATTCATGGCCAAGCGTGACTATTATGAAGTTCTGGGCGTTGGCCGGTCGGCCGACGAGAAGGAACTCAAGGCCGCCTATCGCAAGCTCGCCAAGCAGCTTCATCCCGATGCCAATCCGGGCGATGCCAAGACCGAAGCCAAGTTCAAGGAATTGAACGAAGCCTATGACGTGCTGAAGGACCCGCAGAAGCGCGCGGCCTATGACCGGTTCGGCCACCAGGCCTTCGAGAACGGCATGGGCGGCGGGCGCGGCGGTGCTGGCTTCGGACCGGATTTCAATTCCTCGATGTCCGACATCTTCGAGGACCTGTTCGGCGACTTCATGGGCGGTGGCGGTGGCGGGCGTGGCCGCCGCGGTGGTGGCGGACGCAACACCGGCGCTGCCCGTGGCGCCGACCTGCGCTACAACATGGAGATCAGCCTCACCGAAGCCTTTGCCGGCAAGACGGCACAAGTTCGCGTGCCCTCATCCGTGTCCTGCGAGGTGTGCAGCGGCACAGGCGCCAAGCCGGGCACTTCGCCCAAGACCTGTTCGACCTGCGGTGGCCAGGGCGCGGTGCGTTCGCAGTCCGGCTTCTTCACGGTGGAGCGCACGTGCCCCACCTGCCAGGGCCGCGGCCAGGTGATCTCGGACCCCTGCAACCCCTGTTCGGGCCAGGGCCGCGTCACCAAGGAGCGCACGCTCTCCGTCAACATTCCGGCTGGCGTCGAAGATGGCACGCGCATCCGGCTCGCCAGCGAGGGCGAGGCGGGCATGCGGGGCGGCCCGTCGGGCGACCTCTACATCTTCCTCTCGGTAAAGCCGCATGAGTTCTTTCAACGCGATGGCGCGGACCTGTTCTGCAAGGTGCCCGTCTCGATGACGGCGGCTGCCATGGGCGGCGAAATCGAGGTGCCGACGATCGATGGCAAGAAGGCCCGTGTCTCGGTTCCCGAAGGCACCCAGACGGGCAAGCAGTTCCGACTCAAGAACAAGGGCATGCCGGTGCTGCGCTCGTCTCAGATGGGCGACATGTATATCCAGGTGGCGGTGGAAACCCCCGTCAACCTGTCGCGCCGCCAGAAGGAGCTCCTCAAGGAGTTCGAGACGGAAGCCAAGAACAACAGCCCCGAGTCGGAAGGTTTCTTCGCCAAGGCCAAGGCCTTCTGGGACGGCTTCGGGAGCTGATGTCTTGTCCTCTCCCGTTGAAGGAACGGGAGACGACGAAAATCTCAGTCCACCTTTTCGCCGGGGTAGACTCCCCACAGCTGGGTCTGCTGTACGAAACCGTCATAGCCGCCGGCGCTCAATTCGCACCAGTCGCCGTCGCAGTTCTCGACCTCGGCGACGACGCCGGAGCCCACTTCCGCCACCACGCCGGCGCCGTTCTTCGGCCCGGTCATCAGCGGCACGTTCTGGCCCTGCTTCCAGGGGGCGATCTCGGCGGTGCGCTTGCCCGCCAGCATGTTCTGCAGGATCCAGCCTTCCTCACCGTCCGAGTCACGCACCCGGCGCCAGTTCTCGAACTCGGCGACGATCTCGACCGGCAAGCCCTTGCGCTGGAATACCCAGGCCACCGGATGATCGCTGGAGGGGCCGCGGCGGACATTCACCTTCTCGGCCTTCAGCGACACGAAACGCGGGATTGGCAGGCCCGAGGGGCCGACGGGCTTCGCGCCTTCCTGCCCGATCGAGCCGGTAACGGCGCCCTTTTCGGCACTGGCCTGCGAATCAGCGCGCTTGCTGAACAGCGACCAGGCCACCCCCGCCGCGACGAGCAGGCAGGCCAAACCAAGGATGAGGGAGCCAAAACGCCGTTTCTTGGCTGCGCTTGCCACCATGATTTACAAAAATCCTCTTCACGGCCCGGCCGCTGCCATGCGGGCGACGGGCCCCTACGCCACAAAGCCAGTTTACACCACCGACCAGCCCGTGCAAACGAAGGAAACACTGGTCGTGACCGGTAGCAGGATTGATCCTGCAGGGTTAAGATTGTGTGAGCATTGAGACCGGAGCCAGGATCACCGCATGAGCAAGCGCAAGCCACTCGTCGTCGTCACCCGCAAGCTGCCCGACGTCGTCGAGACACGGATGATGGAGCTGTTCAACACCCGTCTCAACGCCTCCGACGCGCCCATGGGCCGCGCCGAACTGATCGAGGCGGTGAAGACGGCTGAAGTCCTCGTCCCCACCGTCACCGACCGCATCGACAAGGCGGTGCTCCTTCAGGCGGGTGACCAGCTGAAGCTGATCGCCAACTTCGGCAACGGTGTCGACAACATCGACGTGGAGACCGCACTTTCGCGTGGCATCACCGTCACCAACACGCCGGGCGTGCTGACGGAAGATACCGCCGACTTCACCATGGCGCTCATCATGGCTGTGTCCCGCCGCATCATCGAGGGCGCGAAGGTCATCGGCGCCGACAATTCCTGGGGCGGCTGGTCGCCCACCTGGATGCTGGGCCATCGCATCTGGGGCAAGCGGCTGGGCATCATCGGAATGGGTCGCATCGGCACGGCTGTCGCACGTCGCGCCAAGGCCTTCGGCCTGCAGATCCACTATCACAACCGCAAGCCCGTCCATTCCAAGATCGAGGAACAGCTCGAGGCCACCTACTGGGAAAGCCTCGACCAAATGCTGGCGCGCATGGACATCGTGTCGGTCAACTGCCCGCACACGCCAGCCACCTATCACCTGCTCTCGGCCCGCCGCCTCAAGCTGATGAAGCCGGAGGCCATCATCGTCAACACCGCGCGCGGCGAGGTGATCGACGAGAACGCGCTGGCCCGCATGCTGGAAGCTGGTGAGTTGGGCGGCGCTGGCCTCGACGTGTTCGAGCATGAGCCCGCCGTGAACCCGCGCCTGCTCAAGGCCAAGAAGGCCGTGCTGCTGCCGCACATGGGCTCCGCCACCATCGAGGGCCGCATCGACATGGGTGAGAAGGTGATCATCAACATCAAGACCTGGGTCGACGGCCACAACCCGCCGGATCGCGTGCTGCCGTCGATGCTGTGAGGCTTCTGACCGTTCTCCACGGGCATGATGACGGTGTGTGGTGGAGCTGTCAGGCAATCGCCCGCAGCGTCTTGCCCCGTGAAGCGGCATAGCCCCGAACCGCATTGCCAAACGCGGTGAACAGCTTCACCGAGTCCGGGTTGTTCAGCGCCTTGAACTCCGGGTGCCATTGCGTGCCGAGGGCGAAGGTCTTGGCGTCACGCACCGACACCGCCTCGATAATGCCGTCGGGCGCCGTCGCCTCAACGGCGAGGCCCTTGGCCAGCCGCTTGATGCCCTGGCGGTGGATAGAGTTGACCATCGTCTCGCGCTTGCCGAGGATCTGTTCGAGCATCCCGCCGGAGCGGATGTTGATGGCATGGGACGGCGCATAGCGCACGTCGACGTCGTCATGCTGCGGCGCGCGGTGGTCGAGGCGGCCCTCAAAGGTCTGCAGTTCGGTTTCGAGCGTTCCCCCTAGCACCACGTTCAGCTCCTGGAAGCCACGGCAGATGCAGAACAGCGGCAAGCCGCGCTTCAGCACCTTCTCGATCAGCTTCAGGGTGGTTGCGTCGCGGCCATGGTCATAGGGCTCATGGGCGGGCGAGGGCTGCTCGCCGTAATGCGGCGGGTGCACGTTGGAAACGGCCCCGGTCATCACGATGCCGTCGAAATGCTCCAGCAGGTCATCGAGCTGCAGCGCGTCGATCATCGAGGGGATCATGACAGGCGAGCACAGCGCCACCTCGGCCACGGCGCGCACGTACTTGTCGCCGATCGAGTGGTACTGGAAGCCATGGGCGTCATAGGTATCCGCCGGCAGGCCGACGAGGGGCAGGTAAGTCATTTCCGAACCTTGTGGGAACGCTGATTTGCCGTCTAGATAGCAAGGAGATGGGGGGAAAGTCCAACCGATGAGCCAAATTACGCCCGCGCAACAGCTTTTCGACCTGACCGACGAGGTTGCCCTGGTCACCGGCGCCTCTTCCGGCCTGGGTCGCCGCTTCGCCGAGGTGCTGGCCGCCCATGGTGCGAAGGTGGTGGCTGCCGCCCGCCGCACCGACCGGTTGAAGGACCTTGCGGCCTCCTCGGCGAACATCGCTCCACTGGCGCTGGACGTGACCGACACTGCGGCCATCGGCCCGACGCTGGACGAGGCTGAACGCGCCTTCGGGCCGCTGACGCTGCTCGTCAACAATGCCGGCATCGCCGGCGGCGGCCGCATCGTCGACACGCCGGATGCGGAGTGGGACCGGGTTATGGACACCAACGTCAATTCGGTCTGGCATCTCTCCCGTGTCTTCGCGCAGCGCCTCATCGCCCGCAAGGCAGGTGGCGCCATCATCAACATCGCGTCGCTGGTGGCGGGGCGCGTCGGCATGTCATCCGCGAGCTATGCAATCAGCAAGGCCGCCGTGCTTCACATGACAAAGGCTCAGGCGATGGAATGGGCGCGCTTCGGCATTCGCGTCAACGCCATCTCGCCGGGCTTCATCTCCAGCGAGATGACGGATGATTATCTCGCGAGCTCCGCCGGACAGGAGATGATCAAGCGCGTGCCGCAGCGCCGCTCTGGCCAACCTTCCGACCTTGACGCCACGCTGCTGTTGCTGGCGTCAACGAAAGCATCCGGCTTCATGACGGGTGCGGAAATCAACGTCGACGGCGGCCACGCGCTGGCCTGAGGATAAGCCCATGGATTTCTCACTCTCACCCGAAATCGACACGCTGCGCCTGAAGGTCCGTGCCTTCGTGGAAGAGCACATGATACCGCTCGAAGCCGACCGCGCCAATTACGATGCGCATGAGAACATCAGCCTCGAAGTGCTGAGACCTCTGCGCGACAAGGCCAAGGCCGCAGGGCTCTGGGCGCCGCAGATGCCGAAGGAGCGCGGGGGGCTGGGTCTTCCCATGGTCGGCTGGGCCGCCTTCTACGAGGAGGCCAACCGCTCGATCTTCGGGCCGCTCGCCTTCAACTGTTCGGCCCCCGATGACGGCAACATGAACGTCCTCAACAAGGTGCTGAAGACGGATGCGCAAAAGGACCAGTGGCTGCAGCCCATCATCGACGGCAAGATCCGCTCGTCCTTCGTGATGACGGAGCCGCACCCGGGCTCCGGATCAGACCCCGGGGGCATGATGCTCACCCGCGCCGAGAAGCGCCAAGGCAAATACGTCGTATACGGACGAAAATGGTTCATCTCGGGGGCTGATGGCGCCACGCACTTCATCCTCGTCGCCCGCACCTCCGATGATCCGCGCAACGGCCTGTCGGCCTTCCTCTATCACAAGGACCAACCGGGCTGGCGCATTGTCCGCCGCGTGCCCACCATGGGGCCGGAGGAACTGGGGGGCACCTGCGAACTCGAATTCGACGGCCTCGAGATCCCGGAAGAGAACCGGCTGATGGAGGAGGGCGACGGGCTGCGCCTCACCCAGATCAGGCTCGGTCCGGCGCGCCTCACCCATTGCATGCGCTGGACGGGACTGGCCAAGCGCTGCCTCGAGATTGCGCACGCCTATGTGAAAGAGCGCAAGGCTTTCGGTTCGACACTTGCTGAGCACGAGAGCGTGCAGATCATGCTGGGCGAAGTGGCCGCCGAGATCGAGAAGGGCCGCCTCCTCACCATGCATGCGGCGTGGAAGCTCGATCAGGGCTCAAAGGCGCAGAAGGAAATCTCCATGGCCAAGATCCACGTGGCGGATACCTTGAACCGCGCGGCCGACGTCGGCGTGCAGCTTTGCGGGGCGCGCGGCTATTCGAAGGACACCGTGCTCGAATGGATCTACCGCTACGCCCGCTGCGCCAAGCTGGTGGATGGCGCATCCGAAGTGCACAAGATGGTACTCGCCCGCAGCCTCGCCAAGGAAGGCAATGATTTCTGGAGCTGGGGCTAGCTCAGCCCAGAAGCTGCCAGATCGCCCCGACCAGCCCGCACAGGGCGAGCGTGCCGATGACGCCGAAGCGGAAGCCGAGCAGCGCCACGGCTGCGAACAGGCTGAGGCACAGCGAGAACCAATCGAGCATTGCCCAATCCGGAACCCAGGGCCGGAACCAGCCCGGAATGCGCTCCACATGGCCGAACAGCACGTGCAGGCCGAACCATAGTGACAGGTTCAGGATCACCCCCACCACCGCCGCAGTGATGGCGGCCAGCGCACCTGCAAGCTTCGGCCGTTTGCCGATGGCCTCCACGTAGGGGGCGAAGGCGAAGATCCACAGGAAGCAGGGGGCGAAGGTGGCCCACAGCGTCACCACCGCCCCGGCGATGCCACCCCAGATGGAGCCCATGCCGCGAAGCCCCGCGAAGTAGCCAACGAATTCGGTAACGAGGATCAGGGGCCCCGGCGTCGTCTCGGCCAGCGCCAGCCCGTCGATCATCTCTTTCGCGGAGAGCCAGCCCTTGGTCTCCACCGCCGCCTGCGCCATGTAGGCCAGCACCGCATAGGCGCCGCCGAAGGTGACCACCGCGAGCTTGGAGAAGAACACGCCCACCTGCGTGAGCACATGGTCTGGCCCGAAAATGACGGCAATCAAGCCCAGCGGCACCAGCCATATTGCCGCCCATAGCAACACGGTGCCTGCCAACTCACGCCATGACGGAAGCGCGCCCTCATGCACCTCTGCCTCGCCGCTGCCGCGCCAGAAGCCGTAAAGGGCAGCGACCAGGATAACGAGCGGAAAGGGCAGGCCGAAGCAGAACAGAGCGAGGAAGGCGAGCCCCGCGATCACCCAGTCGCCCGGGCTCTTCAGCGCCCGTCTTGCCACGCGCAGCAGCGCCTCGATGACGATGGCCAGCACGGCCGCCTTGATCCCGTAGAACACCGCCTCAATCACCGGGATCTTGCCGAAGGCTGCATAAAGCATGGAGAGCGCCAGCACGATCAGAGCGCCCGGCAGTACGAACAGCAGCCCCGCCGCGAGCCCGCCCCTGGTTCCATGCAACTTCCAGCCCGCATAGGTGGCAAGTTGCATGGCCTCGGGGCCGGGCAGCAGCATGCAGAAGTTGAGGGCTGCGAGATACTGCTTCTCGCTCAGCCAGCCGCGCTCTTCCACGATCTCACGGTGCATCAGCGCGATCTGCCCGGCAGGCCCGCCGAAGGACAGGAGCCCGATCCGCGCCCAGACCTTCAGGGCCTCGCCGAATGTGACCCCTGCGGTGGAAGCGTTTGGAGATGCCATGCGTTCCAGTATAGTTGCGTCCATGTCCAAGTCGACCCACAGCCTCGCCGACCTTTATGACCTTTCGATCACGCGCCTGTTCCTGACCGGGCCGCAGGCCATCCTGCGTATGGTGCTGATGCAGTCGGAGCGTGACCGGCTGGCAGGGTTTGACACGGCGGGCTACATTTCGGGCTATCGCGGTTCACCCGTCGGCACGGTGGACAACCAGTTCGTGGCAGCCCGTAAGGTGCTGGAGCCGCGCAACATCGTGTTCCAGCCCGGCCTCAACGAGGATCTCGCCGCCACTGCCTGCTGGGGAACCCAGCAGGCCGAGATGCGCGGCGAGGGCAAGCATGATGGCGTCTTCGCCGTGTGGTATGGCAAGGGCCCGGGCGTCGACCGCACGGGAGACGTGTTCCGCCATGCCAACATGGCCGGCACCTCGCCCCATGGCGGCGTGCTGGCCATCGCGGGTGACGATCACTCGGGCGAATCATCGACCGTCGTCCATGCCAGCGACGTGGCGCTGATGGATGCGCTGATCCCGGTGCTGGCACCCGGCGGCGTTCAGGAGATCATCGACTACGGCCTTCTGGGCTTCGCCATGTCGCGCCACGCGGGCGTGTGGGTGGGCTTGAAGTGCGTGCACGACACGGTGGAATCCTCCGCCGTCATCGAAGCGGGCCTCGACCGGGTGAACCCCGTCATCCCCAGCGAACCTGCTCCGCCCCCCGGTGGCCTGTCGATCCGCCCCGGCGATGACCGCATCGTGCAGGAAGAGCGCATCCACATGCACAAGCTTCCGGCGGTCAAGGCCTTCGCGCGGGCCAATGGCCTCAACCGCATCGTGCTGCGCGGCGGTGACAAGCCCACGCTCGGCATCGTCGCTGCCGGCAAGGCCTATCTCGACGTAAGGCAAGCGCTGGACGATCTCGGCATCGACGAGGTGAAGGCGGCCCGCCTCGGCCTCCGCCTGCTCAAGATCGGCATGGTCTGGCCGCTGGAAGAGACAGTGGTGAAGGACTTCGCCAAGGGCCTCTCCACCATCATGGTGGTGGAGGAGAAGCGTTCGCTCATCGAGGCGCAGCTGCGCGATATCCTCTATGCGGAGGAAGGCAGACCCGCCGTTATCGGCAAACAGGACGAGCAGGGCAAAACGCTGTTTGCACCCCATGGCGTGCTGGAGCCGAACCAGATCGCTTTCGCCATCGCCGCCCGCATCCAGGACCGTGCCACCTCGGACTGTGCCTCGGCGCTGCAGGATTCATCCACCAGCCGCAACCAGGCGGACCTCGTCGCCCGCATTCCCTATTTCTGCGCAGGCTGCCCGCATAATTCCTCGACGGTGCTGCCGGAGGGCTCGCGCGGCTATGCCGGCATCGGCTGCCACTGGCTCGCCCAGTTCGTGCCGGGCCGCAAGACCGAGGGCGCCACCCACATGGGCGGCGAGGGCGCCAACTGGATCGGCGAGGCGCCGTTCTCGACGCGCGGCCACGTGTTCCAGAACATCGGCGATGGCACCTACAATCACTCTGGCCTGATGGCCATCCGCCATGCGGTGGCGACCTCCACCAGCATCACCTACAAGATCCTGTTCAACGATGCCGTGGCGATGACCGGTGGCCAGCGCAATGACGGCGGCCTGACGGTGGAGCAGATCGCCCAGCAGATGCGGGCGATCGGCGTCGAACGTATCGCGGTCGTCTCCGATGAGCCGGACAAGTACCCATCGCGTTCCGCGTTCCCCGCCCTCACCAGCTTCAACCACCGCAGCGAGTTGCAGGCGGTGCAGACGGAGCTGATGGGCGTCAAAGGTGTGTCCGTCCTCATCTATGACCAAACCTGTGCCGCCGAGAAGCGTCGCCGCCGCAGGAAGGGCCAGTTCCCCGATCCGCAGAAGCGCGTGTTCATCAATGAGCTCGTCTGCGAGGGCTGCGGCGATTGCGGCGTGCAGTCCAACTGCGTGGCGATCCAGCCGGTGGAAACCGAGTTCGGTCGCAAGCGCAAGATCGATCAGTCGAGCTGCAACAAGGATTTCTCCTGTCTCAAGGGTTTCTGCCCCAGCTTCGTGACGGTGGAAGGCGGCGAACTGGTCAAGGGCAGCAATGGCCCCGCCATCGATATCGACAAGATTCCCTTCCCGCCCGTGCCGGAGCCCGTTCTGCCGTCGCTCGACAAGCCCTGGAGCATCCTTGTCTCCGGCATCGGCGGCACCGGCGTCGTCACCATAGGGCACTTGCTCGGCATGGCCGCGCACATCGAAGGCAAGGGTGCGGCCCTCATCGACATGGTCGGCATCTCGCAGAAGAACGGAACGGTGGTCACGCATCTGAAGATCGGCGCGACACCGGCGTCGATCTCTGCCGTACGCGTGGCACGCGGCCACGCAGACCTGATCCTTGGCTGCGATCTCGTCACCAGCGGGTCGGAGCGCATCCTCTCCGCCGCCGCGCGCAGCAAGACGCATGCTGTCATCAACAGCCACGAAGTGATGCCGGCCAACTTCACCCATGATGCGAATTTCGACGTGCAGGGGCAGGCCCTCTCGCTGCGCATTGCTGCCGCGGTGAAGCAGGGCGGCTTTTCCGCCATCGATGCGACCGACATCGCCACGAAGCTCATGGGCGACTCGATTGCTGCCAATCTCTTCACGCTCGGGTTCGCCTGGCAGAAGGGCCTCGTGCCGCTGTCGCGCGAGGCGATCGAGGCGGCCGTGCAACTCAACGCCGTGTCAGTGAAGATGAACCTTGCCGCTTTCGCTTGGGGCCGCCGTGCCGCGGTTGATGAGGCCGCGGTGCGCGCGGTGATCGGCGCGAAGGTGGAGAAGAAAGCGGAAACGCTGGACGAATTGATTGCGCGCCGCGTCGATTTCCTCACTGCTTATCAGGATGCTGCCTATGCCGACAGCTATCGCGAATTCGTAGGCAAGGTGCGCGACGTGTCCGAACCGCTGGCGCACGCCGTTGCAAAGAACCTCTTCAAGCTCATGGCCTACAAGGACGAGTATGAAGTGGCCCGCCTCTACAGCGATGGCAGCTTCGCCGAGAAGCTCGCCAAGCAGTTCACGGGTAGCTTCACCCTGAAGTTCCATCTTGCACCGCCGATCCGCGGCCGCATCGACAGCTTCACCGGCAAGCCGCTCAAGAGTGAATATGGGCCGTGGATGATGACCGGCTTCAGGATGTTGGCGAAGATGAAGCACCTGCGCGGCACGCGCTTCGACATCTTCGGCCGCACGGCGGAGCGCCGGATGGAGCGACAGCTGATTGCCGACTATCGCGCCGTTGTGGAGCGCCTCATCGCCAACCCTGCAAGCGCCCGCAGCGCCACGGCTCTCGAACTCGCCGGCCTGCCGGACATGATACGTGGCTTCGGCCACGTGAAGGACACGAACATCGACAAGGCCAAGGCGCGCGAGGCGGAGTTGCTGGCGATGCTTGATGGTGGCGCCGTGCGGAGAGCGGCCGAATAGTGTTTAATGCCGTCACCCCAGCGAAAGCTGGGGCCCAGCTTTGCTTCAGAGCGTGCGGATAGAAAGCTGGGTGCCAGCTTTCGCTGGCATGACGGATTTCATGAAGCGCCCCGCCGCCCGATCCGCCCCACCACATTCGCGGCGATCCGTGCTGCCGTGAAGGCGGCGATCTTCGAGCGGTCGCGCAGCGGCACGAATTCCACCATGCAGAAGCCGGCGATCCTCGCCTTGGCTGCAACACCGGCGATGAGGTCCGTCACCTGCGTGTAGCTGAGGCCCCCCGGCGTGGGATAGGCCACCGCCGGCATCTCGGCGGCATCCAGCGCATCGCAGTCAAACGAGATGACGCAGTCGCAGTCTTCTGGAATTTGCCGCAGCACTTCGCCAACGCCATTGTGGTGCATTTCGCGCGCCGTGACGATATGTGCGCCCCAGGCCAGCGCGTCGCGCAGTTCGCCCTCGCGCGCGCTGCCGATGCCGCGCGCACCCGCCTGCACGATGCGCCAGACATGGTCATGCTCAGAGGCGCGGCGCATCGTCGAGGAGAACCCCAGGCTCTCGCCGCGCCGCTCCTGCCGCCAGTCGATATGCGCGTCGATCTGCAGGATGACGATTGCGGGTTGTTCCGAATAGGCGGCGATGAAGGGGATTGGCACCGAGTCGTCACCACCGAACATGATCGGCACGGCACCGGCCTCGAGGATCTGCCGCGTCGTCTGCTCGATCAGGGCGCGGTTGTGTGCGCCGTCTTTGGGCTTGGTCTTCAGGTTGCCGAGGTCGCAGATCTTCTGTCCGTGTTGCAGCAGCGGGCCGCCAAGGTCGAAGTCCCAGTGGTCCAGCCATTCGGCATCCACCGCCAGCGCGGTGCGGAAGGCGTCCGGCGCGCCACGGTGGATGGAGTTGTCGATCTCGGGGTAGGGCGTGCCGTGCGGCGCGCCGAACACGGCGGCATCAAAGCCCTTGGGGCTCGCGGCGCGGGTTGTGCCCTTGAAGGGCGGAACGACGGTGAGGGCAGTCATGGTCGATGAGGCCTAGTCCTTCAGGCGGCGCGGGCGGAGCGTTGCTGGTCCGGCCAGGCCACGCGCGCGGCCGGAAGCGTGAGGCGGGCCGTAGTGCCCTCTCCGGGGCTCGACGCCGCCGTCACCTCGCCAGAATGAAGGAGCGCCACACGCCTTGCAATGGGAAGGGCAAACCCGCGCAGGCCCGTGAGGGAGAGTTGCGGCTCGAACAGCCTGTCGCGTGGCTGCATGCCGCCCGTGGCTTCCGCGCGGCTCACGATGTCGATGGCCAGCGCCCGGTCCGGCATCCGGTGCAGCGTCACGTCGACAATGCCGCCGGGCGCGGAGGTGCGCACCGCCCACATCACCAGGCTCACGATGGTCTGGCGGATGCGCTCGGCATCGCAGGCGAGTTCGATCCCCACCGGTATGGTGGCGGCGATGGTGGTGTCCGCCTCCTCTGCGGGCAGCCGGCAGGAGGCAAGGGCGGCCTCGACCAGTTCACCTGCGTCGACCTGCTGCTCCTTGAGGCGCAGGCGACCGCGCTCGAAACGGATGTAATCATGGAGTTGGCTGGCGAAGGACAACAGCCCGCGGCTGCCGTCGAGGATGTGACGGCGCGCCGCATCATCGCCGGTGGCCGGCAGCACCTCGGCAAAGCCCTTGAGGGTCGTGGCCGTGGTCTTGATCTCGACGGCCACGGCTTCGAGCAGCCGGTGGGCGGGGGAATCCTGCCCGGCATTGCGCAGGGGCGAGCGGCGCTCGACCATGAGGTGAGCCGCTGGCGTGCTTTCCAGCGAGCGCCAGTAGGCCAGCCAGCCCGAGGCGGCCAGTCCGAGGCTTGCCAGCAGGAAGGCGGCGATCAGCAGGGCGCCCAGCACGTCCACTGCGGCATAAACGGCAACCGCCCCTGCCAGCAGCAAGGTGAAGCCCCCGGCGGCACCCAGTGCCGCCAGAACAGGCAGTTTTCCCGGATCAATCCCAGGCAACAGGCGCATCGGACGTCATATCCCTGCCAAAAGGCAAATTCCGGCCCAATATGATCTTTTGGCATTTTCAAGCCGTTAACGGCAGGGTAGTCACTGCCGAACGGCGGTTTCGGCCAACAGAACGGTATCGAGAGTTTCATGAGTGTTCTTCCCCAGGGCCACCCCCCTTTCAAGGTGGGCAAGCTCGGCGTGTTGCTGATCAACCTCGGCACGCCCGAGGGCACGTCCTATTGGCCGATGCGGCGTTACCTTAAGGAATTCCTGTCCGACCGCCGGGTGATCGAGGTGAACCCCGTCCTCTGGTGGGTGCTGCTGAACGGCATCATCCTGACGACCCGCCCCAAGAAGTCCGGCCATGCCTATGAGCAGATCTGGAACCGGGAGAGGAACGAGTCACCGCTCAAGACCATCACCCGCTCGCAGGCGGAAAAGCTGGCGGCGCGCCTTTCGGATGCGCCCAACGTCATCGTCGACTGGGGCATGCGCTATGGCCTGCCGCCCACCGCCGAGCGGATCCAGGCCCTCAAGGACCAGGGCTGTGACCGCATCCTGCTGTTTCCGCTCTATCCGCAGTATTCGGCCTCCACCACCGCGACGGCGCTCGACAAGGCCTATGACGCGCTGAAGGCCATGCGCTGGCAGCCTGCCATCCGCACCGTGCCACCCTATTTCGACAACCCGGCCCATATCGAGGCGCTGGCGCTGTCACTCGAGGCGCACCTCAAGACGCTGGACTGGGAGCCGGACCTTATCCTCGCCTCTTTCCACGGCCTGCCGAAGGACTACTTCATGGCGGGCGACCCCTATCACTGCCACTGCATGAAGACCGCGCGTCTTCTGGGCGAGCGGCTGAAGCTGCCGCGCGAGAAATTGCAGGTCGTGTTCCAGTCGCGCTTCGGCAAGGCCGAGTGGCTGCAGCCCTATGCCCAGCAGACGGTGGAAGAGCTTCCCTCGAAGGGTGTCAAGAAGCTGGTCATGATGTGCCCGGGCTTTGCATCCGATTGTGTGGAAACGCTGGAAGAGGTCGCCATCGGCCTCCGGGAGACCTTCGAGGAAGCCGGCGGCGAGAAATTCTCGGTTGTTCCCTGTCTCAATGATTCCGATCCCTCCATCACCATGCTCGAAAGCATCGTCCGCAACGAGTTGAAGGGCTGGCTCTAGCCACTTGAAGTCTCGGGCCGATACCGCCATGTTCGGTTGACCGCGGGCTGCGCGGCATCACGGGGGACGGTGCGATGTATGAGGGCCTGAGCATTTTCGTGCTGGTGTTTCTGGCGGTGGTGATCTTCTACCTCATCCGTGCCATCCGCATGGTGCCGCAGGGCTACAACTACACGGTGGAGCGTTTCGGCAAATACATCGCCACGCTGCAGCCGGGCCTCGGCATCATCGTGCCCTTCATCGACCGCATCGGCGCCAAGCAGAACATGATGGAACAGGTGCTCGACATTCCCTCGCAGGAAGTCATCACCAAGGACAACGCCATGGTAAAGGTCGACGGCGTCACCTTCTATCAATGCGTCGATGCAGCACGTGCGGCCTACGAAGTGCGCAATCTCGAGAACGCCATCATCAACCTCGTGATGACCAACATCCGCACCGTGATGGGCTCGCTCGACCTCGACAACCTGCTGTCGCAGCGTGACGAGATCAACCATCGCCTGCTCAACGTCGTGGACCAGGCCACCCAGCCCTGGGGCATCAAGATGAACCGCATCGAGATCAAGGACATCAACCCGCCACGTGACCTGATCGACTCGATGGCCCGCCAGATGAAGGCCGAGCGTGACAAGCGTGCCGCCATCCTTGAGGCCGAAGGCCTGCGCCAGGCCGCCATTCTCAAGGCCGAGGGCGAGAAGCAATCGGTGGTGCTCGAGGCCGAGGGCCGCAAGGAAGCAGCTTTCCGCGACGCCGAGGCGCGCGAGCGTTCGGCAGAAGCTGAAGCCAAGGCCACACAGATGGTGTCGCAGGCAATCGCCGAGGGCGACGTGCAGGCCATCAACTATTTCGTGGCCAACAACTACATCAAGGCGCTGGAGCAGATCGCCGTTTCGCCCAATCAAAAGGTCCTGATGCTGCCGCTCGAAGCTGCCTCGGTCATCGGCTCGATCGCGGGCATCTCCGAGATCGCCAGGGAGGCCTTCGGCGGCGGCCCACCCGCGCAGCCGATGCGCAATCGTGGCAGCGTGCCGTCCACCGGCCCCGCGAAGTGAGATAGCGCATCATGGAGCAGCTCTTCCCCATCCTCGGCAACTGGGTGTGGTTCGTGGCAGCGGGCATCTTCCTGCTGCTCGAGCTCGTTTCGCCCGGCGTGTTCTTCATCTGGCTCGGCATTGCCGCGGCGCTGACCGGCGTCATCGACAATCTGCATGACCTGACATGGCAGGGCGAGCTCGCGGTCTTTGCGGTTCTGGCTGTCATCTCGGTGGTCGTCGGCCGCCGCTTCTACAATGGCCCCGCGATGGAGCCTGCCGACAACCCCTTTCTCAACCGCCGCCAGCTGGGCTACGTCGGCCGCAGCTTCACGCTGAAGCAGCCCATCGTGAATGGTCGTGGCAAGCTGACCATCGAGGACACGGTGTGGGAGATCGAAGGTCCCGACATGGACGCCGGCACGCGCATCAAGGTGACGGCAGTGAATGACATGACGCTGGTGGTGGCGGCGGGGTAGGGGGCGTCCTAAACCAACCCGATCCGTAGCAGGTCGTGGATGTGCACAAGCCCCACAGGCTTCTTCTCGGCGTCGATCACGAACAGGCTGGTGATCTTCAGCGAGTTCAGCTGCTCGAGGGCTTCCGATGCCAGTGCATCGGGCTCGATGGTCTTGGGTGCTTTGGTCATCACGGCTCCGGCCGTGCGCTTCAAAAGGTCGGGCGACATGTTGCGGCGCAGGTCGCCGTCGGTGACGATGCCCATCAGCTGGCCATTGCCGTCGAGCACGCCGAAACAGCCGTAGCTTCGCGTCGTCATCACGATCAGCACGTCGGCCATCGGCATCGATTCAGGGCCGAGCGGCAGTTCTTCCTTCGCATGCATGATGTCGCGCACGTGCTTCAGCTGTGCGCCCAGCTTGCCGCCGGGGTGGAACTTGCGGAAGTCATGCGCGCTGAAGCCCTTGTCTTCGAGCAGCGCGATGGCCAGCGCATCGCCCAGCGCCAGCTGCAGCAGGGTCGAGGTCGTCGGCGCGAGGCCATTGGGGCAGGCCTCCTTGGCGCGCGGCAGCGGCAGCACGATGTCGGCTTCCTTGCCGAGCGTCGAGTCCGGCACCGAGGTGATGGCGATCAGCGGCACGGCAAAGCGCTTGGCATAGGTGAGGATGTCGCGCAGTTCCGGCGACTCGCCTGAATTGGATATCATCACGACGACATCGTCGGGCGTGATCATGCCGAGGTCGCCGTGGCTGGCTTCAGCCGGGTGCACGAAGCTGGCGGGCGTGCCGGTGGATGCGAGCGTCGCGCCGATCTTGCGCGCGATGTGGCCGCTTTTCCCCATGCCGGTCATTACCACGCGGCCCTTGGCTTTGCGGATGACCTCGACGGATTGCGCCAGCCCATCGCCCAGTGGCCCCTCAAGGGCGGCAATCAGCTGCTGCATGCCTTCGGTTTCGGTGACGAGCGCCCGCTTGGCAGACTCGCGCCACTGGGCCCCCAGCGGGACGGGATTGAGGTGTCGGTTCGGCATGGTCGGGGTTCTAAACCTTTTGCCGTCGCCCTACAATTCATCATCGCCGGGCGGAATTCGGCGGCGCCTTCCCCTCCAGTCATCTTGCCCGGGCTTGACCCGGGCATCCTTTTCCCCGGCCGCCAAAGAGGATCGTCGAGACAAGCCCGGTGATGATGATGTGTGGGGCAGGAGCGGGCTGGTTACAACCCGCCCTTCTCCGCCAATATCTTCTTCAGCGCCTCGCGGAACCCCGGGGCCACGTCCGGTCGGTCGAGCGCAAAGGCCACGTTGGCGGCGAGGAAGCCCACCTTGTCGCCGCAGTCATAGGTGGTGCCGCGATACTTGAGGCCATGGAAGCGCTCGCGCTGCATGAGCCGGATCATCGCATCGGTCAGCTGGATCTCGCCGCCGGCGCCGGGTTCTTGCCGTTCGATCTCACCGAAGATCTCAGGCTGCAGGATGTAGCGGCCCGAGATGATGAGGTTCGACGGCGCCAGTTCGCGCGTCTTGGGTTTTTCCACCATGCCGGTGATGGTGAAGGCATTGTCCTGCCAGTCCTTCGCACCCACCACGCCATAGCGGCTCACCTGGTCCCAGGGAACCTCCTCCACTGCCACCACGTTGCCGCCGCCGCGAGACTGATAGACGTCGATCATCTGCTTCAGGCAGCCGGGGCTCGCATACATCGCCATGTCGGGCAGGAGCAGCGCAAAGGGCTCGTCCTTGACGATCTGGCGCGCGCACCACACGGCGTGGCCCAGCCCCAGCGGCTCCTGCTGGCGGGTGAAGCTTGCCTGGCCGGCCTTGGGCAGGTCGCGGGCCAGCGCGTCCAGTTCCTTCGTCTTGCCGCGCGCGGCCAGCGTGGCGTCCAGCTCGAAGGCCTTGTCGAAATGATCCTCGATCACTGCCTTGCCGCGCCCGGTCACGAACACGAAGTGCTCGATTCCTGCTTCCCGCGCCTCGTCGACGGCCAGCTGGACCACCGGGCGGTCGACCACGGTCAGCATTTCCTTCGGCATCGCCTTGGTGGCGGGCAGGAAACGGGTGCCGAGCCCCGCGACCGGGAAAACGGCAGTCTTGATCGGACGGACCATGAATAACCTCGTGTTAACCTCGAAAGCCGCCTTGCACCCCAAATAAGGTTTGCTTTGGGCAGTTCCGGAAACTTCGCTACACTCTACCCGCAGGAGATTTCAATGGCCATTCTGGTTACGGGCGGCGCCGGCTACATCGGCAGCCACATGGTTCAGGCGCTGGTGGAGCGGGGCGAGGAGGTCGTCGTCCTTGACAATCTGTCGACCGGCATGTGGTGGGCCATCCCGCCGGAAGCCCGCCTCGTCGAGGGCGACATCGGCGATGAAGCATTGCTCGACCGCGTCATGTCGCAAAGCAAGTTTGACGCCGTGGTGCATTTCGCCGGCTCCATCGTGGTGCCGGATTCGATGAAGGACCCGCTGGGCTACTATCTCAACAACACGGTCAAGTCGCGCATGCTCATGGCCTGCGCCGTGAAGGCCGGCATCCCGCGCTTCATCTTTTCCTCCACGGCCGCCGTCTATGGCGATGTCCCCGCCGAGCCGGTGTTCGAGGACAGGCCGCCAGCACCTGTATCGCCCTATGGCTTCTCCAAGCTCATGACCGAGCAGATGCTGAAGGACTCCGCCTTCGCCTATGGCCTGAAATATGTGGCACTGCGCTATTTCAACGTGGCAGGTGGTGATCCCAGGGGCCGCATCGGCCAGTCGACGCCCAACGCCACGCACCTGATCAAGGTCGCCTGCCAGACCGCGCTCGGGCAGCGCGATCGGCTGGAGGTCTACGGAACGGATTATGACACGCCGGATGGCACCTGCCTGCGCGACTATATCCACGTGAGCGACCTCATCGCGGCCCATGTCGATGCGCTGGAATATCTCCGCAAGGGTGGCGACAGCGGCATCTTCAACTGCGGCTATGGCAAGGGCTACTCCGTGCTGGAGGTCATCAAGGCGGTGGAGCGCGTCAATGGCGCCTCGCTTCCCGTTACATATGGCCCGCGGCGGCCGGGCGATCCGCCGGCCATCGTGGCGGGTGCAAACCGCGTGCGTGAGGTGCTGGGCTGGCAGCCCAAGCATGAAAATCTCGATTTCATTGTCGAAACAGCGCTCAACTGGGAGCGCAAGCTGGCGCAGCGGAACACCACGGGGCAGGGCTGACGCCTGATTGAGGCCGCATTTGGCGGTTGAAACGCTTGCCTGTAGAGTATTGGTGCGTCCGGGCAGGGCGCGCCCGAATCGTGGGGACACAATGGACCGGCGGATTTTCATCTCGCTTCTCGTGCTGGCGCCCTTCCTGGCGCGGCCCGCCCTTGCCGACGACCCTAAATTCGTGGCCTTCATCCAGAACACTATCTGGCCGCGCATGAAGTCGGCGGGCGTTTCGCGCAAGCTGTTCGATGCGGCCTTCGCTGGCATCACTGAACCTGACCCCGTGGTGCTGAAGCTCGCCGACAACCAGCCGGAATTCAACTCCACCACCTCCGCCTATCTCGAAAAAGCGGTAACACCCATCCGCATCGAGACCGGCAAGACCAAGGCGCAGGACGATGCGAAGCTGCTTGATGCCATCGAAGCCAAGTATGGCGTCGACCGCTACGTCGTGCTCGGCATCTGGGGCATGGAGTCGAATTTCGGCAAGCTGAAGGGTTCAATGAGCGTCATGCGCTCGCTGGCGACACTGGCCTATTCCGGCAGCCGCAAGAAATATGCCTATGAGCAGATGGTCTCGGCCTTCAAGATCCTCAAAAGCGGCATCGTGACGCCCGACGATTTCGATGGATCATGGGCTGCCGCCATGGGCCACACGCAGTTCATCCCGTCCTCCTATGTCTCCTATGCAGTCGACTGGAATGCCGATGGCAAGAAGGACATCTGGAACAACTACCAGGATGCGCTCGCTTCCACCGCCAACTATCTCGCCAAGGCCGGCTGGAAGATGGACCGCCCCTGGGGCTGGGAAGTGACGCTGCCCAAGGGCTTCAACATGGCCCTTGTCGGCCGTTCGCACTGGAAGACGGTGGCAGAGTGGGAGAAGCTTGGTCTCAAGCGCGCCGACGGCGCCAAGTTCGGTTCGCCTGGTGCCGATGCCTTCGTCATGGTGCCGCAAGGCGTTTCCGGCCCGCGCTTCCTGGTGACAAGGAACTTCCTCGCCATCATGGACTACAATCTCTCGCATTCCTATGCGCTGGCAGTGGGCCATCTGGGCGATCGTATCCGCGGCAAGGGCGAATTCGTTGCGTCCTGGCCGGACGTCAATTACGACCTCACCTACAAGCAACGCGTCGAGTTGCAGAACCGCCTCAACGCGCTGGGCTTCGAGACCGGTGGCAGAGACGGCCGCTTCGGTGCCCGCACCTATGAGGCGATACTCGCCTACCAGAAGAAGAACGGACTGCCGCTCGACGGCGTGCCTTCGGTCAAGCTCCTGCAGTCGATCCAGAAGAACAGCTGATGAAGTGTGTCGTCGCCATTCTCGCCGCCGTGCTGCTGTGGGCCGTGCCCGCCGTCGCGCAGACGACGGATGCGCCGATCATGGGTTCCTCCGCAACAGATGGCATGGCGCAGCCGCAGCCCTCCGCCGAAAGACCGGCTGCGTCCGATCAGTCACAGCCAACGGATGAACGCCGCATCCTCGAGGTGCTGTCGATTGGCGATGCGCTGGGCGGGGGTCTCGGCGCAGGTCTTTCCCGTGTCACCGAACCTGGCGGCGATTATGACGTGTCGATCCGCTTCAACGAGGAATCAGGCCTCGCGCGCCCGGAGGTCTATGACTGGGCCGCCACCGTGCCGAAGATCCTCGAAGGCAACGCCTATGACGTGATCGTGGTGATGCTCGGCGCCAATGATCGCCAGATGATCCGC
>Ga0194051_1000200_pt1 | contig 34488 bp, 35 predicted proteins | sample SepL2320m_MetaG_FD_161275 | JGI IMG/M metagenome (GOLD analysis project Ga0194051, IMG submission 161275) | Anoxic zone freshwater microbial communities from boreal shield lake in IISD Experimental Lakes Area, Ontario, Canada - Sep2016-L239-20m | ecosystem: Environmental > Aquatic > Freshwater >... | reverse complement strand
CAGTGCGTCGCGAGGACGGGTGGCGCTCCCTGCGGGAGTCGAACCCGCCTTTGCAACGTGAGAGGCTGCCGTCCTAACCGATAGACGAAGGGAGCTCTCAGAGGAATGGGCACCCTATATAGGGGCTCTCAGGCCAGTGCAAGCCCTTCAGGGACCCGCGGCGATGCGGGAAATGATGGCGTTTTTCCTGACATCCACGACGATCACCTCGCGGCCGGTGTTGATGACCAGACGGTCGCCGTCGAGGGCCGTGGTGCGGATGTCGGCATTGGCGGGGAGGCCAAGATTGAGGGTCTGTGGTGGTGGTTCGGGCTTGGGCGGGGCCTTGTGGTTGGCCTTCCAGATAATACCGACGATGAGCGCCACGAACAGCAGCACCAGAACCACGCCCATGATATAGACCAGCCGGAGCAGGCGGCGGGTTGCGGGGGGCAGTTCTGTCGACGTGGCATCGCCTGCCTGCAATGGATCGGATTCGCTCATGTCAGTGCCTTCACAACTCCTCGAAACCAGCGCCGCCGAAGCCTCGCGCCTCGACAAGGCGCTGGCCGCAGCCTTTCCTGACGTGAGCCGCGCGCGGTTCCAGGCCCTTATCGCGGAAGGCGCCGTGTCTGTCGAGGGCGAGACCGTGAGGGAGGGACGACACAAGGTGAAAGCGGGTGACACACTGCGCGTTATCCTCCCGGAAGCAGCGCCTGCCCTGCCGCTGGCAGAAGCCATGGCACTGCGCATCAGCTACGAGGACAAGGACCTCATCGTGATTGACAAGCCCGCCGGACTGGTGGTGCACCCGGGTGCCGGCAATGAGACCGGCACGCTGGTGAACGCCCTGATCGCCCATTGCGGCGACAGCCTGTCGGGCATCGGCGGAGTGAGGCGTCCGGGCATCGTCCACCGCCTTGACAAGGATACAAGCGGCCTTCTGGTGGTGGCCAAGAATGACAAGGCGCATCACGGCCTGTCGGATCAGTTCGCGGCGCATGGCCGTGACGGCAGGCTCGAGCGGAGCTACCTCGCCATCGTCTGGGGAGTGCCGGAACGGCGGCAGGGCATCATTTCGGCACCGATCGACCGCTCGACCGCCAATCGGCAGAAGATGGCTGTCTCCAGGGGGGCGAATGCCCGCGAGGCGGTGACCCACTACGAGGTGCTGGAAACGCTGGGAAAGCCGCCCGTGGCGAGCCTCCTGCGCTGCGTGCTGGAGACAGGACGAACCCACCAAATCCGCGTCCACATGGCCCATATCGGAAATCCACTGCTGGGCGATGGGGTCTATGGATCAGGCTTCCGGACCTCCGCGAAGAAGCTTTCGGAAGATGCAGCAGCAGCGCTTAACGCATTGAATAGGCAAGCCCTTCACGCCACCAGCCTGGGGTTCGAACATCCTATTTCGGGCAAGCAAATGCAGTTCGAAAGCCCGGCACCAGAGGATTTTGCAAGGCTCCTCGGCGCGCTGCGCTTGAACAACACGCAAGCGTGACTATCTGTAACTGCTCCGGTGTCTTATTTCTTGCGTAATTGTCCGGTAAGAATAGCCCTCAGACAGGAAAGGCTTTGAAACATGGCTAGGACCACTTCCCTCCCCGCAATCGCGTCGGGCGAAGCCGGTCTGCAGCGCTATCTGCAGGAAATCCGCAATTTCCCAATGCTGCAGCCGGACGAGGAATTCATGCTCGCCAAGAGCTGGAAGGAACACGGCGACAAGCAGGCGGCTGAGAAGCTGATCACCTCGCACCTTCGCCTCGTGGCCAAGATCGCCATGGGCTATCGTGGCTATGGCCTGCCCATCGGTGAGGTCATCTCAGAGGGCAACGTCGGCCTCATGCAGGCGGTAAAGAAGTTCGAGCCGGACAAGGGGTTCCGCCTCGCCACCTATGCCATGTGGTGGATCAAGGCCTCGATTCAAGAGTTTGTTTTGCGTTCCTGGTCGCTTGTGAAGATAGGCACCACCGCAAACCAGAAGAAGCTGTTCTTCAACCTGCGCAAGGTGAAGAGCCAGATCGAGGCACTGGAAGACGGCGACCTGCGCCCCGACCAGGTGGAACTCATTGCCAAGAAACTTGGTGTGACCGAGGCGGACGTGGTGTCGATGAACCGCCGCCTTGGTGGCGACACGTCGCTCAACGCCACCGTCCGCGAGGATGGCGAAGGCGAATGGCAGGATTGGCTGGTTGACGAGTCTGACAACCAGGAAGAAATGCTCGTCCAGTCGGAAGAGCAGTCGATGCGCCATGGCCTGCTGCAGGACGCAATGGAAAAACTGACTGACCGCGAGCGCCGTGTCTTCGAGGCCCGCCGCCTGCAAGACGACCCTTCGACGCTGGAAGATTTGAGCCAGGAATTTGGCGTATCGCGCGAGCGCATCCGCCAGATCGAAGTACGCGCCTTCGAGAAGGTGCAGAAGGCCGTGAAGAATGCCTCGCAACGACTGCTTGCGCCGAAATCGCTGCCGGCACCGACCGCGTAAGCAACTGCTTCCAGACAAAGAACATCAGCATGGCCGGGTTTGACCCGGCCATCGCTTTTGGTGGCGACCAGAAGAGAACCGGCAGACCTACTGGAAGAATCCCTTCGCCCGCGGCGTGGCAAAGAAAATCTGCACGGCCCAGATGCTGTCGCCCCGCTGGATGACGCCGGTCGACACGAAGGCGAAGCTGCGGTTCACCATGTTCTTGCGGTGCGAGGAACTCTCCACCCATTGCTGGAAGAGTGCGCGTGCCTTGGCATCGTCGACGGGCGTGTCCTGCGTATCGCGTGCGGCATTCTCGCCGATCGAGGGATACTTCGTCACGTCACCGACGAAGGCCGCCATGCGACCCTGGAAACTCGCGCCGGTGGACGATGAGTGGCCCATGAAATCATGCAGCATCATGTCGGCTGCATGGGCGCGGGCCGCCTCCTTGAAGGCGGCATCGGCCGTGACCGGGGTCTTGCCCTTCTCCGCACGATAGGCATTGAGCAGCCCAACCAGTTCGGCCTCGAGATCCGCACGATACGTCGAACCTTTCGGAGGGTGTGCGGCGAGGCCCTTGGCAAAATCGAGATAGGGCCCGGCGAGGGCTGACCCCGCACCGGCAGTCAAGCTGAGCAGGCCGAGGCAAAGCCTCCGCCGGGTCCGGTCAGGGCGCATCAGTCAAGACTCCATGAACCATTGTAGACAATTTAGGGTTGTTAATCATAGTCATATACACGCAATAAGAGTTCACCCGCCAGGATCGAGCCAGATTCGGGAGCGGGACAATGCGCACAAATCTGGTCCGATTCGGGAAGCTTCGTCTTCCCGTGAACATTTCGCAGCCGGGATGGCTCATGGCGTCTTCGGCTGTGGCAGGGCTATCCGGTGGTTTCATCACCGTTTCGCAGGGCATTTGGGCAGGAGCGGGGCCGGCCTTGCAAGCCGGATTGGCGGCAACGCTACTCGCGGCCGGAACGCTGGCGGCAGGTCTTTCTCCGCGCTCGCAGCCCATCAAACGGCCAGCGGCCGGGTTGGTCAGCAGGCCGTCGCTCATGGAGAGGGCTTCGCGCCTCTTCGACAGTGATGCGCGCGCGTCCGTCATTCTCTGCGAACTCACTGGTCTCGCCTGGACCAGCCGCAACCAGTGTGTCGAAGCGGCACAAATGGCATTCGAGGAAGCGCAAGAGCGCCTCTCCGCCAGCCTTCCGCAGGGCGCATTGGCCGCACAATGGAACGACGAACACTTCGTGGTTCTGCTGCCCGCCAGCAGCGATCCGATGACCGCGCTGAGCTTGGCGCGCGACCTTTGCGCCGCGCTCACCACAGGCCCCGCATTTGCAAACCTCTCGACCGCCGTCACCTGCCATGCCGGCATCGCGCTGGCCCCAACCGATGGAACACGCCTGTGCGAGTTGGTGAACAACGCAGAACTCGCACTGGCCGAAGCGCGGCGACAGGGAAAGCCGGGCTACGGATTCTATGCGCCGGGCATGTCGGCAGCAGCGGACAGGCGCTCCGCTCTGCAGCGGGCCGTACGCGATGCAGTAAAGAGTGATGCGCTACGACTCGAACTGCAGCCGGTCTATGCCATGCGCAGCGGAGAACTCACCGGCTTTGAAGCCTTGATCAGGCTGCATGACCAGGAGCTCGGACAAGTTCCGCCATCGGAGTTCATTCCGCTTGCCGAAGAGGCGGGGCTCATCGTCGACATCGGCGAATGGGCGCTGGAGGAGGCTTGCCGCGTGGCCGCACAGTGGCCGCCACACCTTGTCGTCGCCGTCAATCTTTCGCCCGCTCAATTCCACTCAGGCACGCTGATCACCACGACGCGCAGGGCCTTGCAGCGCCACTCGCTGCCCGCCTACCGCCTCGAGGTGGAGATCACCGAGGGCACGCTGATGGCCGACAGTGAGCTGGTGCTGGGCCAGTTGCGCCTGCTGCGCGACATGGGCGTCGGCGTGGCACTCGACGACTTCGGAACCGGCTACTCGAGCCTTTCCTACCTCTGTAAGTTCCCCTTCTCGAAGCTCAAGATCGACAGGAGCTTCGCCGCGGCCCTCGACCACTCAGCCTCTGCCAAGAATGTTCTCCGCGCCATCGTCAGGCTGGGTCATGGCCTCGGCATGACAGTGACGGCCGAGGGGATCGAGACGCAACGTCAGCTCTCCTTGCTGCGCGACATCGGTTGCGACCTCGCCCAGGGTTACCTGCTGGGCCGACCGGCGCCATTGAGCGATCTTGCGGCGATCATCCTGGGGAACTTCGCGCAGCAGCTTGCCCGCCGCCCCAGGCCGGCGCGCCGGAGTGCCGCTTGAGCGCTGGCGCTTTGCACTTTCCTCAGGACGAAGGGCAGTCTAGTTTGCGCCCGCATCAACGAACACGGGCAGCATGCGCAAGCTTTCACCCACCAAGGCGATCTCCCACGCGCTGAATTCAGTCTGGACCTATCGGCAGGTTGCCGCCCGCATCGCTGTACCGTGGTTGCCGGCGCTGCTGATCTGCGCGATTGCCCAGGTCTATTTCGGGCCACCCGACCCGATGGCCGATGAACTCACCACACCGGCCCTCGTGCAGATCGTCACGTCGATCGTATCGATCTTCGTGATCTCCGCCATGTCGGTCAGCTGGCATCGCTTCATCCTGCTGGATGAGGTGAGTCATGGCATCCGTTTCGACGGCAATTCCCGGCGCTATTTCGGAAACTACTTTCTCCTGCTGCTTGCCATGGCCGTTCCCTTTCTGCTGGCGGTCCTCATGCTGGTGCTGCTACCGGCTGCCATGACCTTCGTGGTTCCGGTCCTGCTACTGCTCTGGGGCGCCATAATGCGACTGTCAGTGAAGCTTCCGGCAGTGGCGCTTGGAAACCGCGACTACACGTTCCGTGATGCATGGGCGGTCACCTCCGGCAACTTCTGGCCATGTCTTGGTGTCCTGGTCCTGAACGGGCTGATCCTGTTCGGCGGGTTGCTTGTGCTGCTCCTGGTGGCCGGCACCATCGCCCAGGTGCAGCCGCTGGTGGCTGACGTTTTCGCCATGGTGGCCTCGCTGGTGCTGCAACTGGCCTATGCCTTCATCAACGCATCGGTGCTCACCTCGCTCTATGGTTATTTCGTCGAGCGCCGCGAGTTCTAAGGCTTGATCAAGGTCAATGGCCGGCGCGCCCGACAGGCGCAGAATTTCCGCTTCACAGTCGATCAGCGGGGGTTCCATGTCCGACATCAGTTCAGCCACGGCGAAGCCCGCCGAACCAGCCAGTACCAGACCGGCTCAGGAACAACCGGAGGAGGCCCCACCCCCTCGCCTCTCGCCGGCCCGGGCTGCGACACAATCCGGAAGCCATCCGCCACGCCTTCGAGAGCGGTGAGTTTCCTTACAAGACCCGCATGGGGAACAATCTCTATGAAGAGGAAATGGCCCGGCTGCAGGTCGAGCTCCTCAAGCTGCAGAATTGGGTGAAGGAGACGGGCGAACGCATCATCGTGTTGTTCGAGGGGCGCGACGCCGCCGGCAAGGGCGGCACCATCAAGCGCTTCATGGAGCACTTGAACCCGCGAGGGGCGCGCGTGGTGGCACTCGAGAAGCCCAACGAGCGCGAGCGCACCCAATGGTATTTCCAACGCTACATCGAGAACCTTCCGGCGGGTGGCGAGATCGTGTTCTTCGACCGCTCCTGGTACAACCGCGCCGGCGTCGAGCGCGTCATGGGTTTCTGCACGCCCAACGACTACCTTGAATTCATGCGCCAGTGGCCGGACCTCGAACGCATGCTGGTGCGCTCCGGCATCCGGCTTTTCAAGTTCTGGTTCTCGGTCACGCGCGAGGAACAATTGCACCGCTTCCTGTCACGCGAGAACGATCCGCTGAAGCAGTGGAAGCTGTCGCCCATCGACAAGGCGTCGCTGGACAAGTGGGATGACTATACCGAAGCAAAGGAGGCGATGTTCTTCTACACCGATACCGCCGACTCGCCATGGACCATCATCAAGTCCGACGACAAGAAGCGCGCGCGGCTGAACTGCATGCAGTACTTCCTCTCATCCATCCCCTACCCCAACAAGAACGCCAAGGTCGTGACGGGGCCAGACCCGCTGATCGTCGGCTCCACCGCCCATGTGATCGGTCGCGACAATCACATCATCGGCAAGACGCCGCGTCCGGGAAAGCAGAAGCGCTGATCAGCCGAAGCTTACCGCAAACTGCGGTGGGTTGCGCAGCGTCTGGTACACCACGCAATAGCGCTCGGTGAGCTTCTGCAACTGTGCCCTCTGCTCGTCGCTGAGATCACCGTCGAGATCGAAGCTGAGGCGAATGTCGCGGAAGCCGACGGGTGCGGTCTTGTCCACGCCAAGGGTGCCGCGGAAGTCGAGATCACCCTCGGCCCGCACGGTGGCGCCACGCAATGGCAGTGCGAGCGCGGTGGCCACGGCGTTGAGCGTGACGCCGGCGCAGGCAACAAGTGCTTCCAGCAGCATGTCGCCCGAACAAGCCTGCAGACCGTTGCCGCCCGTTGCTGGATGTAGCCCGGCTTCCACCAGCGCCCGGCCGGTTGCCACTGAGCAGCTGACGTTCTCTCCGAGCTTTCCCTCGGCCCGAAGGGTGATGAGCGCCTTGTCCGGCTCATCGCGATAGGCTGCCTTGATCGGAGCCTGAAGGTCCTTCAACTCCTGCGCGTCCATGCCGGTGCCCTCCTCCACAGTACGAAACAGCATAACACATCAATCCTCGAAGGGGTCCTTCATCAGGATCGTATCGTCGCGCTCCGGGCTGGTGGAAAGAAGCGCCACCGGGCACTCGATCAGCTCTTCGAGGTACTTCACGTATTTGATCGCCTGTGCGGGAAGCTGCGCCCAGCTGCGCGCGCCTGCCGTTGTGCCCTTCCAGCCCTCGAAGCTCTCATAGACGGGAACCACGCGCTTCTGCGCCTCTTCGGCAGCCGGAAAACGCTCGAGCTTGCGACCGTCGAGATCATAGCCAACGCCGACCTTGATCTCCTCGAGGCCGTCGAGCACGTCGAGCTTGGTGAGCGCAATGCCATGGATGCCGGAGGTCTTGATTGCCTGGCGCACCAGCACCGAGTCGAACCAGCCGCAACGGCGCTTGCGGCCTGTGACAGTGCCGAATTCGCGGCCGCGCTGGCCGATATATTCACCAACCTCGTTCTCCTGCTCGGTCGGGAAGGGACCGGAGCCGACGCGCGTCGTATAGGCCTTGGCGATGCCCAGCACATAGCCGATCGATGAGGGACCGAGTCCCGAACCGGCCGCTGCTTGGCCAGCCACCGTGTTCGAGGATGTCACATAGGGATAGGTGCCATGGTCGATGTCGAGAAGGATGCCCTGAGCGCCCTCAAACAGGATGCGCTTGCCTTCGCGCTTCATGTCGTCGAGCAACGCCCACACGGCATCCGAGAAGGGCAGGATGCGCGGCGCGATCTCGGCCAACTGGGCGATCAGGGCTTCAGCCTTCAGCTCCGCTTCGCCCATGCCGCGGCGCAGCGCGTTGTGGTGGGCCAGCAGGCGGGCGAGCTTGGGGCCGATGGTGGCGAGGTCAGCCAAATCATTCACGCGGATCGCCCGGCGGCCCACCTTGTCCTCGTAGGCCGGGCCAATGCCGCGGCCTGTGGTGCCGATCTTGCCCGTACCTGCTGCTGCCTCGCGCAGCTGATCAAGCTCACGGTGAAGCGGCAGGATCAGGGTGGCATTGCCGGCGACACGCAGGTTCTGGCGTGAGATGTCCACCCCTTGCGACGACAGCTTGTCGATTTCGGTTGCAAGTGCCCAGGGGTCGATCACCACGCCATTGCCGATGACCGAGAGCTTGCCGGGCCGCACGATGCCGGAGGGGAGCAGCGACAGCTTGTAGGTGACACCATCGATGACCAGCGTATGGCCGGCATTGTGACCGCCCTGGAAGCGCACCACGACATCGGCCCGCTCGGACAGCCAGTCCACCAGCTTGCCCTTGCCCTCGTCGCCCCATTGGGCGCCGACCACTGCCACATTCGCCATTTCAGGCTCCTTTCAGACACAGGAACGGCCCCGCGCGGGTGAGCCGCCGGAGCCGTTGCGGGCTCTTACACCATTGGCGGCAGAAGGCAAACCGGAGAAAGGCAGGCCCCATCACCGCCACCGGGAGGCGGTTGACCTCGCACCGCGGCGGTGCAAGCCTCCCCCAATCCACCAGCTGAGAGTGCAAAGCCATGAAATCCGTCACCACCCTGCTGATCCTTGGTTTCCTGGCTGGGGCAAGTGCCCCGGCCCTTGCGGTAGCGACGCCAGAGGAGGCCCAGCGCCTCACCACCCTGTTCCAGACCTACCTAGGTTCAGAACCGGGCGTGGTCAGCGTAACCCCGCAGGGCGGAGGCTATGCCGCCAAGCTCGATCTCACCCCACTCTTCGCCAAGGTGAAGGACCCGACGGTCAGTCTTTCGCTTTCGCCGCTTGAATGGACGCTTACCGACCAGGGCGGTGGCAAGTGGAAAGTGGACCAGAACCAGGCGCTGACCTTCGCTTTCGGTGTCAAGGGTCAGGGTGAGACGAAGGGCTCCATCGCCTCCGTCACTTCGACCGGCATTTTTGACGAGGCGCTGGGTGGGCTTTCAACCTCTTCGGCGGAATTGAAGACCATCACCGCAGACCAGACGATGACCGATTCCGGCACGACCACGCACATCAACTATGCGATCGACGCCATCACCATGCAAAGCGCGATGCAGGGAAGCCCCGACAGCGCCGACGCAACGAGCAACTACAGCTACATCGGCCTGAAGGAAATGATCAATGTCCCCGCCTCAGCTGATGGCGGAACGCCCGCCATGGACCTCGTCATTGCCTCACCCTCGGGCAAGCAGGATGGGGCGGTGAAAGGACTGAAGCTCAAGGCGGTGAGCGATCTCGTCACCTGGCTCGTCGCCCATCAGGACCCGCAGGCAATTATCGCTGAACAAGCGGCGTTGAAGGACAAGCTGCGCGCCGCACTGCCGTTGTTCACGGGTCTTTCGGGAACCACCACGATGGACGATGTGACAGCCACTTCGCCCTTCGGCCAGTTCGCGGTGAAGCAGTTCGGCTTTGGCGCCGAGATGAACGGCATCGTTGCCGATGGCAAGCTGCGCGAGACCTTCAGCTTCTCCGGCCTGCAGGTGCCGCAGACACTTCTGCCACCATGGGCGACAGGAATGGTACCCGAGAAATTCAGCCTCGATGTGAGCGTCACCGATCTCGACCTCGCGGCACCCGCCGCACTGATCCTCGACAAACTTGATCTGTCGAAGCCCGATCCGCTGCCAAAGGATCTCGACCAGCCCCTGATGCAGGCATTGATGCCAAAGGGCAGCGTCACGATCACGTTGGGGCCCAGCGAAGTTCTGGCGAAGCTCTATGACCTGACGGCGGAAGGCAGCATGACGGCAGGCCTCGTAGCCATGCCCGCAGGCCAGGCTCTGGTGAGGCTCATGGGCCTCGACGAGACAATGGCCGCGCTTCAAGCCGCGCCGCCGGACATCCAGCAGATGAGCGCCGGCCTGCTGCTGGTAAAGGGCCTTGGCAAGGCCGAGGCTGACGGTTCACTCTCGTGGAAGATCGAGGGTACGGAGGCCGGCGTCATCACCGTGAACGGCGCCGACGTCTCCAAGATTCTGGGTGGCGGGCAGTAGACCCTCCAACACGCCCGTCAGAAGGCCAGAGGCTTCGCCTGCTTTACATGCGGCAGCTTGGCCACCGCCTGAAGAACGGCGGCGGGCGGCGCCTCGTCGATCGACACGAGGCAGATCGCCTCTGCCCCCTGCGCGGCGCGGCCCAGGTTGAAGGTCGCGATGTTGACACCGGCATTGCCGAGGATGGTTCCCAGCGCACCGATGAAGCCCGGCTTGTCCTCATTCGTCACATAGAGCATGTGCGGGCCGAATTCGGCTTCCATGTCGATGCCCTTGATCTGGATGACGCGGGCCTTGCCGTCTGAGAACACCGTGCCGGCGACAGAGCGTTCGAGATGCGCCGTCTTCACCGTGAGCCGGATATAGGTTTCGTAGGCGCCGCGCTGCGTCTGCTTGACCTCGTCCACCTTGATGCCGCGCTCGCGCGCCACAACGGGGGCAGATACCATGTTCACCGTGCCAAGCATCGGCTGAAGAACACCTGACAAGGCGGCCGACGTGAGCGCCCTGGTGTTCATCTCGCCCACGTCGCCCGCATATTCGATGACGATGCCTGTCACGGGCTCATCGGTGAGTTGGCCCGCGAAGGAACCGAGCTTCTCCGCAACCGCAATGAAGGGCCGAAGGCGCGGAGCTTCATCCGCCGAAATCGACGGCATGTTGAGGGCATTCGAGACGGCACCCGTGATCAGGTAATCCGCCATCTGCTCGGCAACCTGCAGCGCCACATTCTCCTGCGCCTCGCCGGTCGATGCACCCAGATGCGGCGTTGCCACCACATTGTCGAGGTCGAAGAGCTTGTGGCTGATGGCGGGTTCCACCTCGAAAACGTCGAGGGCAGCACCCGCCACATGGCCGGACTTCAGCGCATCATAGAGCGCATCCTCGGCAACCAGCCCACCACGCGCGCAGTTGATGATACGAACGCCCTTCTTGCACTTGGCGAGTGCTGCTGCATCAATGATGCCGCGCGTCTTGTCCGTCAGCGGCGTGTGCAGCGTGATGAAGTCGGAGCGGCGGAAGATCTCGTCCAGCTCCACTTTCTCCACGCCGATCTCGATGGCACGCTCAGGCGACAGGAACGGATCAAAGGCGATGACCTTCATCTTGAGGCCCAGCCCGCGATCGGCAACGATGGAGCCGATATTGCCGCAGCCGATGACGCCCAGCGTCTTGTTGAAGAGCTCCACGCCCATGAAGCGGTTCTTCTCCCACTTTCCGGCATGGGTGGAGGCATTGGCCTCCGGGATCTGGCGGGCCAGCGCCATCATCATGGAAATCGCGTGCTCGGCGGTGGTGATGGCATTGCCGAAAGGCGTGTTCATCACCACAATTCCGCGCTGGGTGGCCGCCGAAATATCGACATTGTCGACGCCGATGCCGGCGCGGCCGATCACTTTGAGTTTGGTCGCCGCGGCGATGATCTTCGGCGTCACCTTGCTGGCGGAGCGGATGGCGAGGCCGTCATAATCGGGGATGGCGGCGAGAAGCGCCTCCTTGTCCTTGCCGAGGTCGGGGAGGTAGTCGACCTCCACGCCACGGTCGCGGAAAATCTGCACGGCAGTTTCGGAAAGCTTGTCGGAAACGAGAACGCGGGGAGCCATTGAAAGCACTCCTGATGTGAGATGAAGGGGAAAGACCTCAGGCAGTCGCCTGGGCATAAGCCCAGTCGAGCCACGGGATGAGCGCTTCGAGATCGGATGTTTCGACGGTGGCGCCACACCAGATGCGAAGCCCGGGCGGTGCATCACGATAGGAACCGATGTCGAAAGCGGACTTCTCGGTTTCGAGAAGCTTGACCATCTTCTTCGGCACGTTTTCGTCGGCTTTCAGCGTCAGGCACACTGAGGTATTGGAGCGTGTCGATTCCACCTTGGCGAGGTTCGCCGCGAAGTCACGCGAATCGAGCCACTTCTGGACGACCGCCGCATTGGCATCGGCGCGCGCCACGAGGCCACTGAGCCCCCCCACTTTCTGCGCCCACTCCAGCGCCACGATGTAGTCCTCGACGCAGAGCATCGACGGCGTGTTGATCGTCTCGCCCTCGAAGATGCCGGCAATCAGCTTTCCGCCACTTGTAAGGCGGAATATCTTGGGAAGTGGCCAGGCAGGCACATAGGATTCAAGCCGCTCGACGGCGCGCGGCCCGAGAATGAGCACGCCATGCGCGCCCTCGCCGCCCAGCACCTTCTGCCACGAGAAGGTGACGACATCGAGCTTGGCGAAGTCGAGCTTCTGCGCGAAGGCGGCCGACGTCGCATCGCAGATCGTCAGGCCGTTGCGATCCGCCGGGATCCAACTTGCATCGGGAACGCGCACGCCCGAGGTGGTGCCGTTCCAGGTGAAGACCACGTCATGGTCGAAATTGATGGTCGTAAGATCGGGCAGCTCGCCGTAGCCCGCGGTGATCTTGCGTGCGTCCTTCAGCTTCAGCTGCTTCAGCACGTCGGAGACCCACCCATCCCCGAAGCTTTCCCAGGCCAGCATGTCGACGGGGCGTGCACCCAGCAGCGACCACATGGCCATTTCGACGGCCCCCGTGTCAGAGGCCGGAACGATGCCGATCAGATGGGTTGCCGGAACCTCCAGCACCTCGCGCGTCAGCTCGATGGCACGCCTCAGGCGCGCCTTGCCGAGGCTCGAGCGGTGCGAGCGTCCCATGACTTCGGTGTTGAGGAGAGCGGGGGTCCAACCCGGGATCTTGGCGCAGGGGCCGGACGAGAAATGCGCGCAAGCCGGGCGCGTAGCCGGTTTCGTTGTCGTCATCTTGTGCTCCATCCTTGCAGATGGACCGGCTCTCGGTGGGGAAAGCTAGCCCGCGACCGATATCGCTCATTTTGCGACATGGTGCAAGGGCACAATGAGAACGGCTCGTGCCGGGGGCGCGAGCCGCTTCAGTTCACGGAATGCGATCAGATTAGAAGCTGTAGCGAAGACCAACCAGGGCCTGGTTGTCGTAGGTTTCCGAGTCGATGATCTGGCGGAAGCGATAACCGACGTCGGCGCTGACATTGTCGGTGATGTTGACTTCTACACCGGCCATCAATGCGTAGGTCACGCCGCTCTCATTGTCGCCATGGTCATCCGACCAGCCATAACCGATACCGGCACCCACATAGGGTGTGAAGATCGACTGGGTGGTGATGTCGAAGTACACGTTGCCGAGCACCGAGCCAAAGTCGTGGTGGTCGTTGCCGACACCGGCGTAGTCGAAGCGCGCGTCGGTACGCAGGTGGTCATTGAACCTGTAGCCCACACCGGCGCCGAGTTCAAACACGCTGTCGTTATTGTTCTGCGTCTCGAGCCACGACCAGCCAAGGTCACCGCGGAGGTAGAAGCTCGACGCCGTCACCACCGGTTCCGGGGCATAGTCGGCGGCCAGAGCAGCGGTAGAGGTGAAACCGGCCAGCAGACCGAGGCCGAGAAGCGCCTTTGTGATGAACTTCATAATCCCTTACTCCCTTGCAAACAGAACTCACTTGATAGATTCGAAGTTAGTAACCATCCGTGACTCAAGACTGGCGTGAATGCGGCAAAAAAAAGTCGAAGGCGATCTGTTGCTGCAAAGACACATGCTTTTGTATCGTGCTGACAGGCTTTGAATGCATTGTGTTTACCATGATCGTCTGCCCAACCAGCGGGCTGTGAAATGGCGTCTGCAGTGCTATACTCGGTACCGGGATGGAGGCCAGGATGAAGACTTTATTTACCATACTAATCACGCTTGCCACATGCAGCACAGCTCTTGCGGATTGCCCCGTCGATTCGATCGAGAAGGCACTTGCAACATCACTCGACGGCTTGAAGAAGGTTGAGCGCCAGGTCACCGACGTTCAGTCAACGGAGGGCGGTGTTTGGCGCATCTACCGCAAGAAGGATGGCCGCCTGAATACGCTGATCCGCCTCGACGGCGGAGAGTCAGGCATGAGCGAGCGCCGGCTCAGCGTCGTCAGCCCAGATGCTTACGGCATCGCCGTCACCCGTGTAGACTACCTTCGTCATGCCTTCATCGACAACGCTGGGCCGAACGGCACGGCAAAGCGCACGACGGAATATTTCTATTTCTGCGGCGGCAAGCTCTTCGTACCACAGATGGAATATGCGACACTCGATGGTGCTGAATATGCCAAGGCAGGTGCGGAGGCGCAGAAGATGATGACAGGCGACAAGGATGTGGCGGATGTGACGAAGGGGTTAAAGCGATAGGCGCCAATGAGCGCCGCCATCATGCCCTGACCTGATCCGGGCATCCTTCGATGCTCACCGTCCTAAGCAGCTGCCTTGGCGATCGCCCCGCAGAGCTCATCGACGATCGTCGAGACGAGTCCTTCGTCGTCGCCTTCCGCCATCACGCGGATCACCGGTTCAGTGCCGGACGGGCGGATGACAAGACGTCCCGAATTGCCCAGCCGCGCTTCCGCATCGGCGATCATCGAGCGCACGCGATTGTCCTGCAGCGGGGCGCCTTGCTTGAACTTCACGTTCTTCAACACCTGCGGCAGCGGCGTGAACAGGTTGCACACCTCGCTCACCGGTCTGCCCTGCCGCTTCACTTCGGCGAGCACCTGGAGCGCTGCCAGCAAGCCATCGCCTGTGGTCGAGAAATCCGACAGCACGATATGGCCCGATTGCTCGCCGCCCACATTGTGACCAAGGGCACGCATGTGTTCAACGACGTAGCGGTCACCCACCTTGGTGCGTGCCAGCGTCAGCTTCTGGTCGGCGAGAAAGCGTTCAAGACCGAGGTTGGACATGATGGTGGCGACGAGGCCACCACCACGCAATTCGCCACGCTTGGCCCATGAGGTGGCGATCAGCGCCATCAACTGGTCGCCGTCCACGACCTGGCCCTTGTCATCCGCAATGATGACGCGGTCGGCATCACCGTCCAGCGCGATACCGATATCGGCACGCAGTTCCTTCACCTTGGCGCACATCGCTTCCGGATGGGTGGATCCACAGCCGTCGTTGATGTTGGTGCCGTTGGGTTCATTGCCGATCTGGATGATCTCGGCACCGAGTTCCCACAACGCCGTGGGCGCGACCTTGTAGGCAGCGCCATTGGCCGTATCGATGACCACGCGCAACCCATCGAGAGTCATGTCCTTCGGGTAGGTGCGCTTGGCGAATTCGATGTAGCGCGCCTGCGCATCCTCGATGCGCTTGGCACGGCCGATGGTTTCCGGCGATGCAGCGGTCATCAGCGAGGGATCATCGAGCATCGCCTCGATCTCAAGTTCCTGCTCGTCCGACAGCTTGAAGCCATCCGGCCCGAAGATCTTGATGCCGTTGTCAGCGAAAGGATTGTGCGAGGCAGAGATCATCACGCCAAGATCGGCGCGCATCGAACGGGTGAGCATGGCGACGGCTGGCGTGGGCACAGGCCCTAACAGAAACACGTCCATGCCGGCGGCGAGCAGCCCCGAGGCCAATGCATTTTCGATCATGTAGCCAGAGAGACGCGTGTCCTTGCCGATCACCACGCGGTGACGATGGCTGCCGCGGCGATAGAGATTGCCGGCCGCCATGCCGATCTTCAGCACCATGTCTGCGGTTATCGCGCCGCTGTTGGCGCGGCCGCGCACACCGTCGGTTCCGAAATACTTGCGGGCCATGGAAACTCCCCTGCCTATAGTCCAGTCTGCTCCGGGTCGGCCGCAGCTTCGGCCACCGCCAGCGCCTCGACCGTTGCCCTCACATCATGCACGCGAAGAATATGCGCTCCGTTAAGAGCCGACCAGACGGCACCGCCAACCGAACCGTTGACGCGATTTCCCGCCTGTTTCTCGCCCGTCAGCGCGCCAATGAAACCTTTGCGCGAAAGCCCCATCAAAAGCGGAACGCCAAGTGAGTGATACAGCGTGAACTGCCGCAGCACGTCCACATTGTGGCGGAAGCTCTTGCCGAAGCCGATGCCGGGATCCGCCACGATGCGCTGGCGCGCGATGCCAGAGGCAACACAAGCCTCGATGCGTGCCTCCAGCCAATCGAAGACATCAAGCGCTACGTCGTCGTAGTGCGGGCTCAGCTGCATGGTCTTGGGATCGCCCTGCGCATGCATCAGGATTACGGGGCATGTCGCCTCCGCCATCGCCTGCATCGCTGCGGGTTCGTATGTGAGTGCCGCCACATCATTGACGATCTTTGCCCCGGCCTTGAGTGCGGCCCGCATGACATTGGCCTTCCGCGTGTCGACCGAAACGGTGAGGCCCTGCCTTGCCAGCGCCTCGATCACCGGCAGGATACGGCGAAGTTCCTCGGCCTCCGGGACGCCCTCGGAGCCGGGCCGCGTGGACTCGCCTCCGACGTCGAGGATGTCCGCTCCCTCCTTTGCCAGCTGGATGCCATGCGCGATGGCGCGCTCGGCTTCCGCATTGAGGCCGCCGTCTGAAAAACTGTCGGGCGTCACATTGACGATGCCCATGATCAGGGGCCGTTCGGCTGAGAGGAAGGCCGGAAGATGCGTCCGGCGCGGCAGTGTTCCCGGCGTGAAGCGGCGCGAGACCTCAGGACCGTTGCGCTCGATCTCCTCGACCAGCGTATAGGCGATTGTGGAAAGGCCGCCGAGCGATGCTCCGCGGCCCTCCGTGATCACTTGCCGGGCGTCGGACCCGTAGACGAGTCCGGCCGGCCTTGAGTAGCTCTTCCGCATCAGGCTTGCGGCTGCGGTTCCATGCCGCCCGCACCGCCCGCTTTGGGCTGACCTGTGCTGGGAACGGACGAGGATCCCTTGTTGGCCTTCTTGCCGCCATCGCCATCGTCGCGCTTGGGCGGCGTGCCGTTGAGCAGGTTCTTGATTTCCTCGCCAGACAGCGTCTCATACTCAAGAAGCCCCTGGGCGAGCGCCACCAGCTCATGGTTCTTCTCGGTCAGGATGCGCCGCGCCTCGGAAAGACCATCGAACACCAGGCGCTTCACTTCCTGGTCGATCTTCTGCGAGGTTTCCTCGGAGATGTTCTGCGTGCGCGACACGGAGTGACCGAGGAACACCTCTTCCTGGTTCTCGCCATATGCCACGGTGCCCAGCTCATCCGAATAACCCCAGCGGGTAACCATTGCGCGGGCAAGACGCGTCGCCTGCTCAATGTCGGACTGGGCGCCAGACGTTACGTTCTCCTTGCCGAAGGTGAGCTCTTCCGCGATGCGGCCGCCCATCATGATGGCAAGACGCGATGTCATCTGGGTGTAGCTCATCGACAGGCGGTCGCCCTCGGGCAACTGCATCACCATGCCCAGTGCACGGCCACGCGGGATGATGGTCGCCTTGTGCACCGGATCGGACTTCGGCACGTTCATCGCGACCAGCGCGTGTCCTGCCTCGTGATAGGCGGTCAACCGCTTCTCGTCCTCGGACATGGCCATGGAGCGGCGCTCCGCACCCATCATCACCTTGTCCTTGGCCTCTTCGAATTCCGACTGCGTGACGATGCGCTTGTTGCGGCGCGCCGCAAGCAGGGCTGCTTCGTTGACGAGGTTCGAGAGATCGGCGCCAGAGAAACCCGGCGTGCCGCGCGCGATGGTCTTGGCGTCGACGTCAGGTGCCAGCGGCACATTGCGCATGTGCACCTTGAGGATCTTCTCGCGGCCCTGCACGTCCGGGTTCGGCACCACGATCTGGCGGTCGAAGCGGCCGGGGCGCAGCAGCGCGGGGTCGAGAACGTCGGGGCGGTTGGTGGCGGCGATGAGGATCACGCCTTCGTTTGCCTCGAAGCCGTCCATCTCGACGAGCAGCTGGTTCAACGTCTGTTCGCGCTCGTCATTGCCACCGCCGAGGCCTGCGCCGCGATGGCGGCCGACGGCGTCGATTTCGTCGATGAAGATGATGCAGGGCGCGTTCTTCTTCGCCTGCTCGAACATGTCACGTACGCGGGACGCGCCGACGCCGACGAACATTTCGACGAAGTCAGAACCCGAGATGGTGAAGAAGGGCACGTTGGCCTCGCCCGCGATGGCGCGTGCCAGCAGCGTCTTGCCGGTGCCCGGAGGGCCGACGAGCAGCGCACCCTTCGGAATCTTGCCGCCAAGACGCTGGAACTTGTGCGGGTCCTTCAGGAAGTCGACGATCTCAACGAGGTCGTCCTTGGCTTCCTCGACGCCGGCCACATCCTCGAAGGTCACGCGGCCATGGCGTTCGGTGAGGAGCTTTGCCTTGGACTTGCCGAAGCCCATGGCCTTGCCGGAGCCCGACTGCATCTGGCGGATGAAGAACACCCACACGCCGATCAGCAGCAGCATGGGCAGCCAGTAGACGAGAGCGTTGGTCAGCACAGAGTCGTTCTGCGCCGTGCGGAAACTGATGGAGACGTTCTTGCCGCGCAGTTCCTTCAACTGGTCCTCGAAATACATCAGGGGACCGGTGGTTTGCACGCTGTTGCCGTCGGAGAGCTTGCCGGTGATGCTGTCGCCGGTGATCACGATCGACTGGATGGCACCCGAATTCGCCTTGTCGAGGAATTCGGAATAGCTGAGCTCGGAACTCGAGGGGCTGCGGACCTGACCCTGGAACACGCTGAACAGCGCGAAGAGCAGCAGCGCGATGACGATCCAGACGGCGAAATTGCGGAATTGGTTCACGTGATCCTCACAAATGGCCGTCCAGCCAGACCGGCGGACGGCAACTCAGTCCCTAGATTGCCCAATAACATAGGTTGGGTACGAAGTATTTCCAAGAATGGCCTTAGCGTAAATTGCTCAGCCAGCCGAATTGAGGCGAAAGAAGCGGACGCGCGGCGCCGGAGCCCCCGGCGGCTGCTCGACCCATGGGCAGGCACGCTGGGCATAGACCGGTACGCCCGGGATCGCCGGAAGCTTCCGGGAGGCACTGGCCGTCACCCTGCTACCCGGCACGGCTTCGACAGAAAAACGATTGTCCCACAATAACTTACCTGTTTCAGGGACAATTTCGGGGTCAGCCGGGATGCGCGCAAATTCGCGCGTTACCCAGAACCCGGTCTTCCGGCGGCCCAACAGGGCGCCCCCCAGCGTGCAACGCACAGGTCCCTCCGCACTGCAAGCCCAACGCGCGATGCGGCGCAATTCCTCAGCCTCAGGAACCGAATGCCCGCCGCCATAGCGTTCGATGACGATGGCGAGGATATGCTCCTGCAAGGCAGCGGGACAGCCGCGGAACTCGTCCACCGCAACATGGCAGATGCCGGTCTCATGTTCCCGAAGCGACAGTGAAATCCAGCGCCGCGCCAGGCGTTCCAGAAGCGCGGTTGCATGGGCACACCGGTCGGCCAGTGTCGCCAGCCGTTCGCTGCTCTGCGGGCCCATCGTGGCAAGCGAGCGACGCACCCGCACCCGTTCGAAACGGGCATCTTCGTTCGACGGGTCTTCGATCCACGCCTGATCAATAATGGTGAGCCAATCGCGCAAAGATTGCCGTTTGACGCGAAGCAATGGCCGGAGCAGCCGTAAGCCCTCCCAGTCGCCAACCGGGCGAATGCCCGCAAGACTGTCGGGGCTGGTTGTGCGGGCAAGGCGCATCAGCACGGTTTCGGCCTGGTCGTCGAGGGTATGGGCGGTGAGCAGCGCCGTGGCGCCGTGAGCCCGGCACCACTGCGCCATCAAACCATACCGGGCAGCGCGCGCCAGGGCCTGGATGCCGGTAACGGGCTTCGGTTCCTCCACCCAGCGCAAAACATGATGGGCAAGCCCAAGACCGGCGGCCCACTGGCCAACGCGCGCGGCTTCCGCTGTCGCCCCGGCGCGGAGGCCGTGGTCAACGGTGAGCACGGTCAGTTCAAGTCCCGGATGGTTGGTTCGGGCCCAGTCCGCCGCCAGGCGCATCAGTGCTGTTGAATCGGATCCGCCTGAAACGGCCAGCGCCACGTGGCGCTCGGGCACCAGCGGCGCAAAGTCAGCCGCGATGTCAGGAGGCGCAGCCGGCACGCTTGGCTTCCGCCTGGGCGCGCTTTCGGGCATCCACTGCCTTCGGATACTCGGTGCTTACGGCGGCGAAGGCCGCGCAGGCCTGCTCTTCCTGGCCGAGGCGGTTCAGCGAGACGCCGAGCTTCAGCAGGCTGTCAGGCGCGCGGCGGCTGGTCGGGTATTTCTTGTAGCCCTGCAGGAAATTAGCGGCGGCGCGCTTGTAGTCGTTCTGCGCGTAATAGGTCTCACCCAGCCAGTATTGGGCACTGCCTGCGAGGCTGTGGTCCGGATATTTCTGCAGGAAATTTGAAAATCCCGTCTCCGCCTCGCCGAACTGGCGGCGTAGCAGGCTCTCGTTGGAGCGTTCGTAGAGCGATTCTGGTGTTTCGGTCTGCGTGGCGGCGTCGGGCTGCAAAGACACGGTCTCAATCGCGTTATCGCCTGCCGGGGGCTGCGGTGCGGCGCTGCCCTGCTGAACATAGTCTTCGCCCGGCTCCTGCTGTGAGGGCGGTACCAGAACCTGGCCCTGGAAGCCGCCATCATTCGGTTGGGCTGCCGCATTGTCGAGTGCACCGAAAACCTTCGCCGTGGGTACGCTGCCCGGAACGTCCTGCTGCACGGCCTCTCCAGAAGGAGCGGGGGCGGGCACGGGAGCCATGGTGGTGGCGGGCGGCTCGAGAGGTGCCTGCTCGATGGTCTCGACATCGTTGCTGTCGGGAATCGGCGCACCAGCCGAGGCTGCGGCGAGGCGCTTCTGTTGCGTTGGCTGGGGCTGGGAGGCAACCGGCGCGGCGGCAACGGCCACGGAGGCTGCAGGCTTCAGCGGCTGGGCCTCACCGCTCTGTTGCGGAACGGCGGCGCCCTGTGCACGCATTTGCTTCACCTGAAATGAAAGCTCCTGCACCTGGCCGGTGAGCTGGCGAACCTGCTCTTCGAGCTGCTGCATGCGGACGGCCATTTCGGACGCGCTCTGCGCCAAGGCCGGCGACATGAGGCAGATGCCCAGAAGGGCGGCGGCGGCGGCGGATTTCACGAACTTCAGCATGCTCTGCACCCAGCGGCCCTCTTCGGGGGCGGATTGTTCTCGTCAGCCCCGCAACTGAACCGGAATCACGGTGAAATTGAGGCTCCGGGAGGCATGATCCGCAGTGCGTTCACCACCGGCTACTGGTTTGCGCCACCGGTGATGACGGTTACAGCACGGCGGTTCTGCGACCAGCACTGTTCAGCGTCGCACAATGCCGCCGGGCGCTCCTTGCCATAGGCGATGGACGAGATTCGCGAACCCTTCACCCCTTGGGCGATCAGGAACTCGCGCGCGGCCGTGGCGCGGCGGGCGGAGAGCGCAATGTTGTATTCACGCGTACCGCGTTCGTCGGCGTGGCCTTCGACCTGCACCGTGACGCGGGGGTACTTCTGCAACCAGGCACCCTGGCGGCGCAGCGTTTCCTGGGCCTCAGGAGTGAGCGACGACTGGTCTTCCATGAAGAAGACGCGGTCGCCGACATTTGTGGTGAAGTCCTGCTCGGAACCGGGAACCGCCACGGCACCGGGACCGGTGTTGGCATTGAGGTCGGGCGTATTCTTCTTCGAACAGGCGGCCAGCGCCAGGAAGCAGCCGAGAACGGCAACGAACTTGAGGCTCGCCAATCGAGAAATCATCTACCCACTCCTTGTACCGGGGCCGCTCCACCGGCCAACGTAAACCTTGAAAGTCCCGTCGCCGGGACTTGCACAACTGCCACTCTGACGCAACAGGGTTAACATTCCCTCACCGCAAGATTCAGCCCCCTTCCCCGGTACACATCCGGGACGGGGCGAAGCGCGATGCGCCAGTTACGACGTCTTTGCACCGCCAGTGATGACGGTCACCGCGCGGCGGTTCTGTGACCAGCACTGCTCGGCATCACACAGCGCTGCGGGGCGCTCCTTGCCATATGCGATCGAGGAAATGCGCGAGCCCTTGACGCCCTGTGCAATCAGGAATTCGCGTGTCGCCGTGGCGCGGCGGGCGGAAAGCGCGATGTTGTATTCACGCGTGCCGCGCTCGTCGGCGTGGCCTTCCACCTGCACGGTCACGGCCGGCCACTTCTGCAGCCATGCCGCCTGGCGGCGCAGCGTTTCCTGCGCTTCAGGCGTCAGCGTCGACTGATCTTCGAGGAAGAAAACGCGGTCGCCAACATTGGTGGCGAAATCCTGTTCGGAACCCGGAACGGCCGCTGCACCCGGGCCGGAATTGGCGTCGAGGTCGGTCTTCTTCTTCGAGCAGGCGGCGAGCGCCAGCAGCGAGGCGAGGCCAGCGGCCATCTTGAAACTGTCACGTCTGTTCATTTGTCTTCACTTCCCGTTTTATCGTGGTCATCAGGCCACCGTTTGCATCCCCTGCAGCCGGCCGCCGCTGTCTTAGGGCCCCCGAGCCCCGAATTCAGATGTCAGTCACATCGGCTCAGTTGAGCTTCGGCGACCATGCGGGATCGGAGCCGAAGCCCTCGACCGGCACGCGCTGCTCGTTGTAGCCGGTGATGTCCACCGACCAGAGCTGCGGTCCGCCGCTCTCGCCCTGGGTGTCGCGGAAGAACATCAGCACACGGCTGTTCGGCGCCCAGGTCGGACCCTCGTTGTGATAGCCCTCGGTGAGGATGCGCTCGCCCGAGCCATCGGGCTTCATCACGCCGATGGCGAACTTGCCGCTCGACTGCTTGGTGAAAGCGATCCACTGGCCATCGGGCGACCACACCGGCGTCGAATAGCGGCCGTTGCCGAAGCTGATGCGGTTCTGGTTGGAGCCGTCAGCGCTCATCACATAAACCTGCTGGGTGCCGCCGCGGTCAGACTCGAAGGTGATCTGGCTGCCATCCGGCGAGTAGCTGGGCGCGGTGTTGATCGACGGCTCGTTGGTGAGCTGGCGGAGGTTGCGCGAGCGCAGGTCGAGCTCGAAGATATTGGCGTTGGCGCCGTCCTGCAGGCTCATGATCACCCGCTGGCCATCGGGTGAGAAGCGCGGCGCAAAGCTCATGTTGGGGAACTGGCCCACGATCTCGCGCTGCTTGGTATCGATGTTCATCAGGTAGACGCGCGGCTCTGCATTGCCGAAGGACATGTAGGTGATCTCGTTCGTCGACGGCGAGAAGCGCGGCGTCAGCACCAGGTCCTTGCCGTCGGTGAGCGCGCGGATGTTGAAACCGTCCTGATCCATGATGGCGAGCTTCTTGATGCGCTTGTCCTTCGGCCCCTCTTCGGTCACGAAGACGATGCGCGTGTCAAAATAGCCATCGATGCCGGTGAGCTGCTTGTAGATGATGTCGGCGATCATGTGGCCGATGCGGCGGTCGTTCTTGGGGCTCGTGGTGAATTGCTGGGCCGCAAGCTGCTGGCCGGTGTTGACGTCCCAAAGCCGGAACTCGACGCGCATCTTGCCGCCGTCATCGAAAGCCTGGCCAGTGACCAGCGCCTTGGACTGGATCTGCTTCCAGCTGGCGAAATCCGGCGTCTGGTCGAAACTCGCGATCTTTTCGATGAAGGTGGCCGGGTCGAGCGGTGCGAAATAACCCGAACGACCGAGGTCATTGGTGATCACCGCCGAGATCGTGGCCGCCGATTCCTCCGCACCACCCCCCGCCAGGAATGGCGAAATGGCGATCGGCAACGGATCGACACGTCCACCGGTGATGTCGATTTCGGTTTGCGCCACGGCCGCGTTCGTCAGTCCGAACATGGCGAGCATCACGAACACCGCGGCAAAGGAGCGGCGCATCTGGCTGAGATGGGAAGCGATCGAATTCATGCTGGTCGTGTTCCGTGTGCCCATCACTGCGTCGCAGTGTCAGGGAACATGTTGGGGTTGAAGTTGAGGACGAGATCCTTCCACACGTCGTATTGTTCCTTGGGAAGGAAGTCGTAGTTCTGGCAGCCGAGAATGGCGGTAACGGTCGATTGCGCGGTGGTGCTGAACAGATAGTCGCCAGGCCCGTTCATCACCTCGGGCTGGCCGTTCACCGATCCATCCTCGTTGAGGAGGATGTGCACCTTCACCGTGATGTTGCCCTCACGCGCGCCGGGCGGAATGATCCAGCATTCGCGGATCTTCTGCACGAAGGCGGCAATGGCGGTAGCCGACAGTGCCTGGTCCTTGCCCTGCAGCGTCTTCTCGCCCTTGGTGGGGTTGCCGTCGGTTGTGGCCTCGGAGGCATTGGTTGTCTTCTCGTCGTTCTCCTTGTTGAGGAGAGCCTCGAGTTTGTCGGTGTCGAGCTTGGCCACCTTCTTGGGCGGCGGCGGCTTCTTTGCAGGCTTGGGCGGTGCAGGCTTCGGCGGCTGCGGCTTGGGCGGCGCAGGCGTGTCCTCGACCTTCTTCAACAGGTCGGCCAGGCTGGCGTCATCCGGCGGAGGCGGCTCGGCCTTGGGCGTTTCCTTCGGCGGCTCTGGTGTTGCCTCAGGTGGCGGTGGCGGCGGCTCCACCACTTCCTTGGCGGCGGTCACTTCCTTTTCGGCAACCTTCAGCGTCTCGTCGGCCTTCTTGATGATCTCGGCCTTCTTGGGTGCCGGCTTCTCTACCTTGTCGGGTGCATCCGGCGCGGTGGCGGCCAGCTTGTTGGAGTCGGTGATGTTCGAGATGTCGACGTTGATCGATTCGACAGGTGCCGGGTCGTAGTGCGGCTTCGGCAGCACCACCAGCGCCGCGGCGAGGATCGCCGCGTGGAAGGTGATGGATGCTGCGAGCCCGCGCTTCATGGTCAGTTCTGACCCTCTGCCGGGTCATCAGCCTTGGTTGCGCCCGTGTCGTCGGCAGGCGCAGCAGGTGCACCACCGCCGGCACCCGGCAGTGTCTCGAGGCCGATCTTCTTGAAGCCCGCGGCATTGATGGCGCCAAGCACCTGCGCGATGGGGCCGTAGCTGGCAGCCAGATCACCACGCACGCGGATCTCCTTCTCGGGGTCAATGCCATAGAGCGCCTGGAGCTTGGTGGTAAGCTCCTCGATCGTCATCGCCTGCTCCATGAGATAGATCGAGCCATCAGGCTTGATCGACACGGACAGCGGTTCAACCTGGCTGTTGAGCGGCTTGGCATCAGTCTTGGGGAGGTCGATGGGAACACCCACCGTCATCAGCGGGGCCGCAACCATGAACACGATCAGCAGCACCAGCATGACATCGACGAGCGGCGTCACGTTGATCTCGCTGATCACGCCGGCGGACGAGCGCCGCCTTGCGTTGCGCCGCTGGTAACCGCCTCTTGCGCCCCCTGTTGAAGCACCCATCCGCTACACCCGTTCATCCAGCTGGCGGGAGATGATCGCGGAGAATTCATCCGCGAAATTCTCGAGCCTGGCGCCGATCTTGCCCGCATCGGCCGAGTACATATTGTAGAAGATTGTCGCCGGTATGGCCGCAACGAGGCCGATGGCCGTGGCAAACAGCGCTTCCGCGATGCCCGGCGCCACGACGTTGAGCGAGGTGTTCTGCGAATTCGCAATGGCCTGGAACGACACCATGATGCCCCATACCGTTCCGAACAGCCCGACGAAGGGCGCTGCAGAACCAGTCGTGGCGAGGAACAGCAGGCGTGATTCAAGATCGTGCATTTCCTTCTGGATCTGCACATCCATCACCTTCTCGATGCGGCGCTGGACGCCCTGAAAGCCGGCGCGCAGTGCTGCGTCCTGGCTGCGCTTCCACTCGCGCATCGCCGCCATGAAGATTGCGGCCAGACCGATATTGTTGCGGTTGCCCATGGAGGCGAACAGGTCCTCCAGTGACTGGCCGGACCAGAAATACTGTTCGAAACGGTCGTTGGCGGCGTTCATTTTGCGGACCGCGAAGAACTTTTCGATGATGATCGCCCAGCACCATACGGATGCGGCCGCCAGGCCGAACATCACGAGCTTCACCACCCAGCTGGCCTGAATGACCAGATGCCAGAGTGAGAGTTCGCCTGCCGGTGCCGCCGTCACTGCAAAAGCTATCATCCTGTCCTTCCAATTGCGCCGGAGGCCCCTGCCTGAGCCGGCCCGGCGTCCCTGCACTGCCCTCATTTGAGAAGAGCCCGTGCAAACATGCCAAATCTGTCGAAACTGCGGCGATTCGGGGCCGTTTCCCCGAGCCCACGCAGCGGCTCACCCCACCGGGTGGAGCCTGACCCCACATGAATCAATTATGGTTAAGGGATTGTTACGATTCAGCTTTCGGGCATATGCCGGAAGCGGTCTGCCATGCTTTCAGGCAGCCTTTTTGGCCGTCCACGACCGTCGACCAGCGCCACGGTCACGTCAGCCTTGAACACGGTGTTGCCATTGAGCATCACCTCCTGCCCGATCTCGATGCGCGCCCCGGCCATGTCCACGAAGCGGGTATGGACTTCCAGCAGGTCGTCCAAACGGGCAGGCTTGAGGAAGTCGCAGGTCATGCGGCGGACGACGAAGTTGATGTCCTGGAAGGTGGATTGATGGATGCCGAGAAGCCTGAGGCAGTCCGAACGGGCGCGTTCGCAGAAGGCCACGTAGCGCGCGTGGTAGACCACGCCGCCGGCGTCCGTGTCCTCATAGTAGATGCGAATTGGCATGATGTGGATGCCGTTCTGGATGCGGCCCGAGATGCCCGGCCATGCCGTTTCAGGCATCGGATTCGTCCAGCGGAAGGATGCCTTGGGTGATCTCCGGCCGTTGCGGCACGGCGAAGCCCATGTGGCGGAAAGCATGCGCCGTGAGCAAACGCCCACGCGGCGTGCGGTTGAGGAATCCCATCTGCAGCAGATAAGGCTCGACGATCTCTTCCAGCGCGTCGCGCGATTCCGACAATGAGGCAGCAATGGTATCGATACCGACGGGGCCGCCGCCAAAATTGAGCGCAATGCATTTCAGGTAGCGATGGTCGAGCGAATCGAGGCCCTTCGAGTCGACGTCGAGGGCAGAGAGCGCCCGATCGGCGAGCTTCACGTCGATGACCGCCACCCGCTCCACCGCCGCGAAGTCGCGCACCCGGCGCAACAGCCTTCCGGCAATGCGCGGTGTGCCGCGGGCACGCCTAGCGATTTCAACCGCGCCATCTTCCGAAATACCGATCTGCATGACGCGGGCGCCGCGCTTGACGATCTCGAGAAGCTCCACCTCATTGTAGAAATCGAGGCGGACGGGAATGCCGAAACGGTCACGCAACGGCGTGGTGAGGAGCCCGGTGCGCGTGGTGGCGCCAACGAGCGTGAACTTGGCGAGGTCGATCTTCACCGAGCGTGCGGCAGGGCCTTCGCCGATGATGAGGTCGAGCTGGAAATCCTCCATCGCGGGATAGAGCACTTCCTCCACCGCCGGGTTGAGGCGGTGGATTTCGTCGATGAACAGCACGTCGCGCTCTTCGAGGTTGGTCAGCAGCGCCGCAAGATCGCCCGCCTTGGCGATGATCGGGCCCGAGGTCGCCTTGAAGTTGACGCCCAGCTCGCGCGACATGATCTGCGCCAGCGTGGTCTTGCCAAGGCCGGGGGGGCCCGCAAACAGCACATGGTCCAGCGCTTCGCCGCGCGCCTTGGCAGCCTCGATGAAGATGCGCAGGTTCTGCTTGGCCTTGGACTGGCCGATGAATTCCTCCAGCCGCTGCGGGCGGAGATGCGTGTCGATCGCGTCTTCCGGCGTTTTCTCGGGTTCGCGGATCGGCGTGCTCATGCCAGCGCCAGCTCCTTGAGCGCCAGGCGGATCAGTTTCTCCGTAGGCTGATCATCGCCCGCCTTGCGCATGGCGGCGGACACGGCAGCACCGGCCTGCGCCTGCCCGTAGCCAAGATTGACGAGAGCGGAGACGGCATCGGCCGCAGCGGTAGGCCGCGGTGCGTCGAGTTCGGCGGCAAGCTTCGCCACATCCTGCGAAAGCGGTGCGAAGGCAGGCGTCTTGTCCTTGAGCTCGAGCACGATGCGTTCGGCCAGCTTCTTGCCCACGCCATTGGCCCGACCGATCATCGCCTTGTCCTGCAGGGCAATGGCGTTGCCGATCTCAGGCGTCGACAGCGTGGAGAGAATGGCCAGCGCCACCTTGGTGCCCACCCCCTGCACGGACTGCAGCAGCCGGAACCATTCGCGCTCGTTGACCGTGGCGAAGCCGACGAGGCGGATCATGTCCTGGCTCACCAGCATCTCGGTGTGGATTTCGGCGAATTCACCGGGGCCCGGCAGTGAGGCCAGCGTCCTGGACGAACAGGCGACGTGGTAGCCCACGCCGTTGACATCAATCACCAGCCAGTCCGCGCCCGCGGCATCGATCCGGCCCTTCAGCTTTGCAATCATCTGGTCGCCCTTCTCAAGGACTTGCTAAGGGCTGGAAGAGAACAAGTCAAGAACGCGCCAGAATGTCGGCCAGCCGCTGCGATCCGCGATAGTGCGCATGGCAGATGGCAACCGCCAGCGCGTCGGTCGAGTCCGCCGTGCGCATTGTGGCCTTGGGCAGCAGCAGTTTGACCATGTGCTTGACCTGCGCCTTCTCGGCATGGCCAGCGCCCACCACGGCCTTCTTGACGGTGTTCGGGGCATATTCCGAGACGGGCAGCTTCAGCATGGCAGGTGCCAGCATAAGAACACCCCTCGCCTGCCCCAGCTTCAGCGTGGCGCGGGCATCGGTGTTGACGAAGGTCTCTTCTACCGCCGCCTCGTCCGGGTCGAATTGCTTGAGAATGTCGATCAGCTGGGCGTGGAGTTGCAGCAGGCGCTCGGCCAGCGAGACGTCACCATCCGAATGGATGGCACCATCGGCGATATAGGTGAGCTTGGTGCCCTCCTGCGAGATGACCCCCCAGCCAGTGTTGCGCAGGCCGGGGTCGATGCCGATGATTCTGACCATGGCCAGAATCTAGCACATCACTCGCCGTTGAGCTTCGCCATCACGTCGTCGGGGATGTCGGCGTTGGAGAACACCACCTGCACGTCGTCATCCTCGTCCAGCGAGTCGACGAGCTTCATCAGGCTTTCGGCCTTCTCGAAATCGACGGGGGCCATGGTCTGGGGCTTCCACACGATCTTGACGGAGGTGGCATCGCCGAAGGCCTTGGCGAGCGCGGAGGACACCTCGCCGATGGATTCGAAAGCGCAGGTGACGGTGTGGCCGGCCTCGTCCGAGACGACGTCGTCGGCCCCCGCATCGATGCCGGCTTCCAGCATCGCGTCGCCGCTGGCCTTGGAGGCCGGATAGACGATCTCGCCGACGCGCGTGAACATGAAGGCCACCGAGCCCGATTCACCCAGGTTGCCGCCGTACTTGGCGAACAGCGAGCGAACGTTGGAGGCGGTGCGGTTGCGGTTGTCGGTGAGTGCCTCGACGATGACGGCAACGCCGCCCGGGCCATAGCCCTCGTAGCGGACGTTGTCATAGTTCTCGGCATCGCCGCCGATCGCCTTCTTGATGGCGCGTTCGATATTGTCCTTGGGCATGCTTTCGGCCCGGGCGTTCTGGATGGCCAAGCGCAGGCGGGCATTGGCATCAGGGTCCGGCAGGCCGGCCTTGGCGGCGACGGTGATTTCGCGCGACAGCTTGGAGAAGGCCTTGGCGCGCACCGCGTCCTGCTTGCCCTTGCGGTGCATGATGTTCTTGAATTGTGAATGGCCGGCCATGGAACCCTCGGGAACGAATGAAAAACATGTGTCGGGCCGCCTTATAGACAAGCCACCCCGGGGGAAACAAGCCGCTTAACCATCTCTTAAACCCGGCCCGGCCAAGCTCTGCCCGTGAGTTGTGTGGAGTTCTTGAGAATGAAGGCGGGACGCGGAATGCTCGGTGAACTGTGCTTTGCGGCGGAAGGGCTGTCCGGAACGGCCGCCTCCGCGTCGCTCCGGAAGCTCGGCTCGATCATGGAGAGCGCGCCCTCCGGCCGCCTTTTCGGGGCGATTTCCACCCTTTCCGACATGTCCGCCAAGGCCGCCCGGGCGCTGGAAGAAGGCGCCCAGGACATCGGCAAGAACGACGACAATGCCGCCAACCGCATCAGCGAGGCGCTGCTGCACATGGATGGCCTGGCCGAAATCTCCGAAGGCGAACACATTCCGGTGCCGAAGAAACGCCGCGCGGCGCGCTGAGACGCAAGCCCCACGTCCCAAACGAGCGTCTTCTCCCGCTCATTCAGCGGGACAGGATCACGGGTCTCACACCACCTCGTCGGGTGCAAAGGGACAGGCGTGCGTCGGGTCCGTCTCGATCTGGAAGGTCGGGTGGCCGATGCGGAAGTGCTCCTTCAACTCCACCCCGGCCGCGACGAGCCAGGCATCTCCCGGATGGCCCGTAGGCATCACGAGATGGCACGACAGTGCCGTCTCGGTTGTCGACAGGGGCCAGATGTGCAGGTCGTGCACGTCCGTGACGCCGGGCATTTCGGCCAGGTGCCGCTTTACCGCCGCAAGGTCAATCGAGTCCGGAACGCCCGCCACGGCCATCGTCACCGACTGGCGCAGGATGCCCCATGTGGCAAAGACGATCACCGCATTGACGACGAGGCTGACCACCGGGTCGACCCACAGCCAGCCGGTGAATGAGATGACGAGCCCCGCTAATACAACGCCCGCCGATACGCCGGCATCAGCCAGCATGTGCATAAAGGCAGCATGGACGTTGAGGTCGCCCTTGCGGCCAGAGGCGAATAGCATGGCCGTGGCGCCGTTGATGAGGATTCCCACCGCCGCCACCGCCATGACGATGCCCGCCACGACCGGTTCGGGATGGATCAGCCGCTGCACCGCCTCCCAGGCGATGGCGCCAACGGCGACCAGCAGCAGCAAGGCGTTGAACAGTGCAGCGAGGATGGAGCTCTTGCCCAGTCCGAATGTGTAAGCGGCGGTGGGCCGGCGCCGCGACAGCACATAGGCACCCCAGGCCATGACGAGGCCGAGTCCGTCACCCAGATTGTGTCCGGCATCCGCGAGCAGGGCCACCGAATTGCCTAGGAAGCCGAACACCGCCTCGACGACGACAAAGCCCAGGTTCAGGGCAGTGCCGATGGCGAAGGCCGTGCCGTAGGAGGCAGGCGCATGGGCGTGACCGCCATGGGCAGTGTGATCGTGGTCGTGGTGATCGTCGGTCAAGGGCGCGGTTCCTGCATGCCAATCCTCATCGGCTTGCCGGGCGGGAAAATCAACCGATCCGCTTCATGGCAGGGTTGCGATCATCCTTGCGTGTCATCCAGTTCCTGCCGTGCATCATGGCCGGCGCAAGGCCATCTTCGCGTAAGCCTCAGATCGGCGCCACGCCCCTCAGACGCTCGGACCTCCGGCGCAGCAGTTCCAGCGTGACCAGCATCGCCGTGGAGATCAGAACCAGCACGGTGGCTGCGGCGGTAATCGTCGGCGAGATCATCTCGCGGATACCTGAGAACATCTGCAAGGGAAGCGTGCGATCTTCGGGGCTGGCGAGGAAGAGCACCACCACGACTTCGTCGAAAGAGGTGACGAAGGCGAAGAGCGCACCCGAGATCATGCCCGGCAGGATGAGCGGCATCACCACCTTGAAGAACACGGTGTGGGGAGCAGCGCCACAGGACGCGCCGGCGCGCATCAGCGTCTTGTCGAAGCTCGACAGTGTTGCCGTCACCGTGATGACCACGAAGGGCGTGGCGAGGGCAGTGTGCGCGAGGATGATGCCGAGCCGGGTGCCCACAAGGTCCATCGAGGCATAGAACTTGAACATGCCGACGGCGGAGATGATGACCGGCACGATCATCGGCGAGATGAGGATTGCCATGATGGTGGCCTTGGCCGGGAAGTTGGTGCGGGCGAGGCCCAGTGCCGCGAGCGTGCCGAGGGCCGTCGCCAGGATGGTAGTGGCGATGGCGACGAGGAAGCTCATCTTCACTGCCCCCGACCAGCGCGGATTGAAGAAGAAGTCCTCATACCATTTGAGCGAGAAGCCCGGCATCGGATAGGTGAAGAAGCTCTCCGAGTTGAAGGACAGCGGCATCACCGCGAGGATGGGTGCTATCAGGAACAGCAGCACCAGCGCCACGAAGACGCGCACTGCGTAATACATGACGGTTTCGCCGCGGGTGTAATAGGCAGGAACGGCCATGGCGCTTAACCCAGCTTCATGCGGTCGATGCCGACCAGCTTGTTGTAGACATAATAGAGGATCAGCGTGGCGGTGAGCAGGATGACGCCTAGCGCCGAGGCCTTGCCCCAGTTGTTTTCGGAATTGATCGCGCGCTCGATGAAACCGGAGATCATCTGGTCGGTCGGGCCGCCGACGATGGCAGGCGTGATGTAGTAACCGAGACATAGGATGAAGGTGAGAAGGCAACCTGCTGCCACGCCGGGCAGTGTTTGCGGCACGTAGACACGCAGGAATGAATAGAACGGCGTGCCGCCCAGCGATTTCGCGGCGCGCATGTAGGTGGGCGAGATGGTCTTCATCACCGAATAGATCGGCAGCAGCGTGAAGGGCAGCTGGATGTGCGTCATCGCCACGATGGTGGCAAAGCGCGTCTTGAACAGCTCCGGCTCGCCGTTGAGCAGTCCCACGAGATTGAGGAACCAGGTGATGCCGGTGAAATGCATGAGGCCGGCGAACACGCCGCCATCCGTCATCAGCACCATCCAGGCGGTGGTGCGCACGAGAAGCGAGGTCCAGAATGGCAGCAGCACGAAGATCATCAGGATCGATGCCGTCTTCTGCGGCGAGGTGGCGAGCAGATAGGCCACCGGATAGCCCAGCACCAGGGTGAGCACGGTGACGAACAGCGAGATGCCAAGCGTGCGCACCAGGATGCTCTTGTAGATGGCGCGGTCGGCCGGCACGTTTTCGATCGAGCCGTCGGGGCTCTGGCGCAGGTCCAGCATGGAGAGGATGTAGAAAGGCGTATAGTCCGAGGACGAGCGCTTGATGGTGGCCCAGGTTTCGGGGTCGCCCCACACCTTGTCGATGCCGATCACCGCATCGCGATAGGGCGGCTGATCAACCGCGGCCACCTTGCGGCCGGTGGCAACCACCTTTGAACGGATGCCTGACATCTCATAGTTCAGGCGCTTGCCGATCAGCGCCGTCTGCTTGTTCTTCTGGGCCTCCTTCATGTCGGCGACGAAGGCGGCGAACACCTCCTCGGAGGGCACATCCTTGCCGTCCCAGGTTTTCAGGGCAACGACCGTCTGCGGCATGTTCTCGGCCACGTCCGGATCATAGACGGCGTTGTAGAGCATGAGGATGATCGGAACGACGAAGGAGAAGATGATGAAGGCGAAGAGCGGTAGCACGAGGGCCATTGCCTTGAGCTTCTCGCGGCGCTCGGCGCGGGCCAGCGCCACCTTCAGCGGCGTGCCGTCCGCAGCGCGCATCACGCCATCATTTGGGAGTGCCTGGGCCATGGCCATGTCGGAACGCCTTCGATCACGAAATCACGAATACCGGGGAGGGAGATCTCCCTCCCCGGCCTTGGTTCTGATGCTTACTGGGCGAGCCAGGCGTTGAAGCGCTCACGCAGCTCGTCGCCCTTGTCACCCCAGAACTGCGGGTCCGGATAGAACACGGTCTTGAGGTTGTCGGGAGCCGACGGCAGGTCCGGCAGGATGGCCGGGTCGATCAGCGGAGCAGAGTCCTTGTTGGCCGGGCCATAGGAGATCCACTTGGTCTGGTCAGCCATGCGCTGCGGGTCCGACGCGAAGGTGATGAAGCGGTAAGCGCCATCGAGCTTCGGCGTGCCCTTCGGGATCGCCCACCAGTCCCAATCCGGAGCCTGGCGGTCCCAGATGATCTTGAAGGGCTTCTTGTCGGTCTTGATGGCATTATAGAAGCGGCCGTTCCACGAGGTGGCGAACACCACCTGGCCGTCAGCCAAGAGCTGCGGGCCCTGGGCGCCCGATTCCCACCAGACGACGTCCTTCTTGATGGTGTCGAGCTTCTTGAAGGCGCGGGCAACGCCCTCATCGGTGCCGAGCACCTTGTAGACGTCTTCCGGAGCAACGCCGTCAGCCATCAGCGCCCATTCGAGGTTCACGAAGGGGCTCTTCTGCAGGGCGCGCTTGCCGGGGAACTTGGCGGTGTCGAACAGCGCCTCGAAGAGGTTGGCCGGGTCCTTGGTCTTGGTCGTGTCATAGGCAGCGACCGTCGAGTAAAGGATGTTCGGCACGGCGCATTCGGTCACGTCGCCGCCAATGAACTTGGTCTTGTCGAGGCCGAGCTTGGCCCAGTCGATGGTCTCGAAGGTGCCTTCGGCGCAACCAGCGAGAGCCGTCTGCGTGTCGACGTCGACGACGTCCCAGGTCACGGCCTTGGCTTCGACCATGGCGCGGATCTTGGCGATTTCACCGTTGTATTCGGCTTCCGTCACCTTGTTGCCGGCAGCGACAAAGGGGGTGAAGAAGGCATTGCGCTGGCTTTCCTGATAGGCACCGCCCCAGGAGGTGATGGTCAGTTCGTCAGCCGCATAGGCCTGCGAGGCGCAAAGCGCCGAACCGGCCATCAGGGCCGCGCCGAACAAAGTAGCAAATTTCTTCATACGAGAGCTTCCTCCAGTGTGCCGGTCAGCCCGGCTTGTTGACATCGGGGGAGGATAAGCGCTCGTT
>Ga0194051_1000199_pt1 | contig 34673 bp, 26 predicted proteins | sample SepL2320m_MetaG_FD_161275 | JGI IMG/M metagenome (GOLD analysis project Ga0194051, IMG submission 161275) | Anoxic zone freshwater microbial communities from boreal shield lake in IISD Experimental Lakes Area, Ontario, Canada - Sep2016-L239-20m | ecosystem: Environmental > Aquatic > Freshwater >... | reverse complement strand
GATCCGCGACCATTCGTACTGTCGCCTAAAAAGCTCTTCCCCTGCTTGGCTCAGGCGTTGACGCAAATCGCCCTCGGACAGCAGTGAGACACAGGCCGTAGCAAACTCAGCTGCGTTATCGGCAACGAGGGCATCGACGTTGTGTTGAACAGCAATCCCCTCGCACCCAATGCTGGTGGTCACAAGCGGAATGCAATGAGCTAGGGCCTCCACTACCTTCAGACGGGTACCAGCGCCGACGCGAATGGGCACGATAGAGACATCTGCTGATTCAAGTTCCGGTGCAAGATCATCAACGAGCCCCAGCAGATCCACCCCGGGTTGCGAACGAACCCAAGAAACCCGCTCAGGGTTACGGCCAACAATTCTCAGGCGCGCAGCGGGGACCTTGGCCAAAATCTGCGGCATAACTTCGCGAACAAACCACTCCACCGCATCGCTGTTTGGCTCGTAGTCCAATGCTCCCACGAAGAGCATGGTTGGTATGGCAGTCTGCAACGCACTGCGATCGGTAATGATCCGTTCTGGCGCCTGAGCACCGTTGCCCACCACGAAGGCATTCGGGCATCCAGACCGCTCAACATCTAACTCGCTGCACACCCCCACTGCCGCGACTTGCGCTGCGCAGTTACGCTGCATCGCATCCCAGCGGGGCTCATCAATGAGGTCAAACGCCCTCGATACACCCCAGCGCGAGAGGACTCTGACGCGATCAGTCGGACCGCTACCCGGCGCAAACCTTGGCGGGTTTCTGCGGCGCAGCTTGAGCGAAAGATTCTCTAGGTCATTGAAGTCGACTACCTCAACTGGCCCTGTGTGGCCATTTGAGCGAGTAGCAGTGCGGGAGTTTTTTATGGCCTCATGAACTGGCCACCAGGTATCGAGGAGCGAGTAAAAGACAAGGTCTATATCGGGGCTGGACTCAAGGCGGCGGAGTACCGCTTCGGTCAGTTCGGAGGTATCCATAGCCATCAGCCTTCGTGGCGGGCCGCCCCTGACCCAAGGCCGCAGCCAGTCACGCATCGTCGTTTCGGGCCCGGCGGTAAGAGTAGAGACCTTCCCAAGGCCACTCACTGCGGGGGGTTCAACTCGCGCAGACCCAACTGAATGACGATCGACTGAGATCAACTCAACCTCACCAGCTTGGCCAAGAGCAGAAATCATGTGGCTCAATCTCTGCCTGTACCCATCCACAGGCGGCCACGGGTACATTTGGGCAACCATCAAGATTCTCACGGCGAGGCACCTTATCTGTTGAGGGGCCCTCATACCGGGGACCACCTCATCCGGAGAAGAACATGCCCAGAATTACCGTAAAAAAAATCGGACGCGTTGCGGTCATCACACTGAACGACCCTGAGCGGCGCAATGCCCTGAGCCTGGACCTAAACCAAGAACTCAACTCTGCTTTGGACACGCTCGAAGAGGATTCCGAGACGGGCGCCGTTGTGCTGACTGGGGCCGGCAAAGCCTTCTGCGCGGGGGCAGATCTGAGCCAACTTGGGGCTTCTCGCAAAGAGGGACTTCTGAACATCTACGAAGGATTTCTCAGGGTGGCGCGCTCCCCGCTCCCCACGGTCGCCGCCGTGAACGGTGCAGCGGTCGGGGCTGGAATGAATCTGGCACTCGCTTGCGATCTACGAATCGCTGGCGCTTCAGCGCGGTTCGACACGCGATTTTTGGATCTTGGCATTCACCCCGGTGGAGGCCACACTTGGATGTTTCGCAACATTGCCGGGCAGCAGGCAACTATGGCGGCGGTGCTCTTTTCACAGGTGCTTGATGCGGCTGAAGCAGAGCGAGTTGGCCTGGTCTGGAAAGCAGTTGCGGATGACCTGCTGCTAGACAGCGCCGTGGATTGTGCAGCACGAGCGGCGGAAGCTCCGAGCGAATTAACCCGAAGAGTCAAGCGGACCATCCAAGACATGGGGTCGATTCACAGCCATGAAGAAGCTGTACAACGAGAGCTAGAGGATCAGGTCTGGTCGATGGATCAGCCGGCCTTTACCAAGAGTCTGCTTGCCCTCCAGCAACGCATCAGCAGCCAAGGAACAGGGCAGTAGCAACTGTGCTCCTTTGCGGCAGCCTGCAGCAAAAGCCTTGCCTACCAGACCCACTCGGTGAGCAGTTGATCACGGCGAACTTGCCATTCTTCGGAAGTGATCGCATATCGGATGTGGTCTTCCCAAGTGCCGTTGATTTCTAAGTACCGCTCAGCGAGCCCTTCATCGCGAAGTGAAAGTTTGGTCACCACACGCCGACTCGCCGTGTTCCGCGGAATGATCGAGATCTGCACTCGATGCAACATGAGTTGCTCAAACGAAAATTGCAGCACGGCCACGAGAGCTTCGGGCATGTAGCCATGTCCAGCCAACTTCTCATCAACCCAGTACCCGATGTATCCACTTTGATGTGCCCCGCGGTGAATGGAATTGATATTAATCTCACCTCCGAACTGGCCGTCAACGAATACCCCAAACCCGTAGCCGGTTCCCAGCTGAATCTCACGCATCCGCACAGAGCATCGCGAAGAAAACGCCTGTCGGTCCTCAACGGTGTCGGGTTGACCCTGAATGCGCTGAGGTTCCCATTTGGCGAGCCAATCGGTGCAGCGTCTGCGCACTTCACGCCAATCATCAAAATCGTGCAGGTTGAGCGGGCGAAGGAGCACTCGTCGACCGTGTACGAGCAGCGGTGTGGTCATGAGTTCAGAACTTTGCTTTCGTCGGAGCACCTTTGGAATCCTAGCCAGCGTGAATCGAGACTGTATCTGAACTCTATTTGGTGAAAGCCGCAAGCAGGAACGGCCCTCATGTGATCTGCGACAGAATGAGTCCATCAAGGATGTCGGCCTCGGAGACCAAGCACTCCTCAAATCCGAAGTACCGAAAAATCTCTACCAGTACGCAGCACCCGCCCACAATCACATCGGCGCGCTGAGCCTCTAGGCCAGGGTTGTGCAGCCGATCCACAATGGCTTCGGTAGCGAGAGTGCGAAACACATCCTCAGCGGCCTCCTTGGTTAAAACAAACCCGTGAATTGCCTCAGGGGTGTATTCCGCGAGGCCAAGTTCAACTGCTGCCACGTTCGTCACGGTGCCTGCAAGTCCAATGAACCGAGCGGCGCTGCTAGCTCCCGGCACCTCTCGAGCCACGTCGTCAAGGTGCTGTTCAATGACGCTGATGCAGTTGGACAACTCCTCGGCAAGCGGTGGGTCATGGAGGAGAAACTTCTCGGTCATCCTCACGCACCCGACATCAATCGAGAGAGATTCCTCGACCTGGCGCCTCCCCAATGCAAACTCGGTTGAACCTCCCCCGATGTCGACCACGAGTGTCAAAATATCGGTATCTTCTAAGCCCGCCGTAGCGCCGATGAAACTGAGTTGCGCCTCTTCAGAACCCGATAACAACTCGGGTGCTTGGCCCAAAATCCGCTGAGCCGCCTCCAGAAAGTCACTGCTATTGCTGGCATCTCGAACAGCAGAGGTTGCCGCCGCTCGAAAGCCAATAACACCGGCGGCATCCATCACTTTTCGGTACTCGCGCAGAACCTCAAGCGTCCGCTCGATGGCCTCGGGGTCGAGTCTCGAACTGCGGTCAACTCCCGCGCCGAGCCGGGTCACGCGCATCAAGCGCTCAACAGTGGTCACCCCATCAGAAATTAAAAGTCGCGTCGAGTTCGTTCCGCAGTCAATCGCTGCATACATCGGTGCGCTCACTCGTTTACTCCAGGCTGGGCGAAAGTCTTGAATGGCTCTTCTGGCGGACGTATGTCGGTTTTGCTGAGTTGCTCATTCACCCAGAGGCCAACGGGATCGGCTCCGCCGATCAAAAACCAAGCGTAATGAGTGTGTAAACACTTCACTCCTCGGCGAGTGCCTCCCACACCTCCAAATGGCCGTGGACCAGTCCAAGTGGGAGGAATCAGAGAATCTCTCTCAGTCGCATACGCCAGATGTGCCTCGGCTAATGCGGCGGCATCAACGGCTGCCTCGGCTCGGCGCACCCCACCAGTGGCCTCAAGTTGACCGATGCGACGATTGAGATTTTTGTCTACAAGCCAGAAGCGTGTGGGCATCGGCGTACCGTCGTCGAGCAGCGGCTCATTCGCTATCACCATGGGGATGCCATCCTCAGAGCGCAGCATCACCTCGAAGCGGCCTTTCGGAGTGCGACCAAGTAACTCAGTCACGATCGCAACATCACCAGAGGGATCAGCACCTGAGGTGCTCCGATCCGATTCGGCAGCCGCGGGTTCAACCATGGCGACACCGTAGCGGGGTCACCAACGAGAGATGAATTTGCGCAGGCTGCCAGATCTTCTGCTGCCGCCCAGCGGAGAGACCTGCAAGCTCAAGCAGCCTCCCGACTCACTCAGGAAGGAGCGAGTGAGGCCTGTTCCAGAGGCCCTTGAATGAGATCAAAGGGCCATGCTCGGGGCAGAACAAGACCTGCGCTTACAGGGGGAAGGATTGAGTACGACTCCTCTCCCTCCAGAACCAGGCCGTAATCTCGGCGCGCGATGCGCTGAATCTCGGAGGGGTCATCTAAGCGGTCCCGGCGCTTGGCAAGGTCGTCATTCTGGTGTTCCAACTCGGTCAAGTCGGCACGCCGAGCGGCAATCTCGTGGCGCTGGGCCAGATACCCCCGTGCCGGGACCAAGAGCAACGCAGTAGCTGCCGCTAACACCCCAGCCAAAATAACAAGGCGCTGAAGTACGACGACTCGCGGTACTGCCACCCTGCGCTGCTTCGCTGCGCGGTGCTTGGCAGGTTGGCGTTTCGCAGCGGAGCTCCGAACGGAGGTTCGTGGAGACGAGGAACTCAACTCATTCAACTCCCCCGAATGGCGCAAGTGCTTGTGCACCGCGGAAGACTGCAGACTCTCCTAGATACTGTTCAATCCGGAGTAGCTGATTATATTTTGCGACTCTGTCGGAGCGCGCCGGCGCTCCGGTCTTGATTTGCCCGCAATTTGTTGCCACCGCCAAATCGGCAATCGTCACATCCTCAGTCTCCCCCGAGCGATGAGACATCACCGAGGTATAACCGTGGCGGGTGGCGAGATCCATCGCCTCGAGGGTTTCTGTCAGGGTGCCAATCTGGTTGACCTTGATCAGGATGGAATTTGCGATTCCCTCTTGAATGCCGCGAGATAGGCGTTGGCTATTCGTGACGAAGAGATCATCGCCCACTAGTTGAATGCGAGACCCCAGTTTTTGTGTGAGGTCTGCCCAGCCCTCCCAGTCCTCTTCATCCATACCATCTTCGATGGAGACAATCGGGTAACGATCGCACAGGTCAACGAGGTAGTCCGCAAACTCGTTGGAACTCAGCGAACGCCCTTCTCCGGCTAGCTGATACTGCCCGTCTTTGTAGAATTCGCTGCTCGCTGCATCGATTGCGATTCCCATCTCTTCTCCAGGGATTCGACCAGAGCGTTCAATTGCCTCGACTAACAGAACCACGGCCTCTTCATTGGAGCCCAGGTTCGGCGCAAACCCACCTTCATCACCAATAGAGGTAGAGAGCCCTCGCTCGTGCACAACCTGCTTGAGCGTGTGATATGCCTCAACACCCCATCGAAGCGCCTCAGAGAACGAGGATGCCCCCACGGGCATCAACATGAACTCCTGCACATCGACGTTATTATCTGCATGTTCTCCGCCATTGATCACATTCATCATCGGCACGGGAAGAACGCAAGAGTTTGGCCCGCCGAGGTAGCGGTACAGAGGCAGACCGACCTCGGCTGCCACGGCCTTGGCTGCTGCTAGCGACACTCCGAGGATTGCGTTAGCACCCAACCGAGACTTGTTCTCGGTTCCATCAAGCTGACATAACGTGTCGTCAAGATCGCGCTGATCCATCGCATCGAATCCAAGCATCACATCAGTGATCTCGCCGTTGACAAAGCCCACCGCGTTGCTGACACCCTTGCCGAGGAACCGCGCTGGATCGCCATCGCGCAGCTCCGCTGCTTCAAAAGCTCCGGTAGATGCACCCGACGGGACTGCTGCCCGGCCGACGGCGCCCGAGTCAAGCTCAACTTCAACCTCGACGGTCGGATTACCTCGGGAATCCAGAATTTCCCTGCCGATAATGCCTTCAATAATGCTCACGATGCTCCCTGTATGCGGCCGAGGCCTGAGATCTGCGCCCTTTTCAAGCGCTTGTGCGTCTGGATCGACAGAGTCGACTCACGGTAACTGCACAGACTATCTGTCGAACTCAACTCGTCTAGGGATTAGAGATTCGAACGAATGAGTTCAGCGAACGCTGCTGCGCCCTCAGGGCGAAGGTGCGTACCGTCAGAAACAAACCACTCAGGGTGTTGAGTCGCAAGGCCAAACCAGTCCACAAGCACTGCGTTGGGATGGCGATCTGCTGCGGAAGTAATTCGCTCATTGACGAGTTCTTGCCACGGACGACCGACCTTGGCGTTGACTAAGAGGACTTTGCGGTCACCCGCAATCCGAAAGAGCTGATCCATATCTTCATCACTGAAGGTGCCGTTCGTACCCGCATGAACAACCAACGTTGACGGAATCATGCCTTCTTTTTCGTACCAACCCACCACACCAAGCACATCGTTGAACTGCCTGCCCACCTTGGCATCTACGCGAATCCCAGGGATGGCAGCAGCCACAGCAGGTGATGCCCCGAGGAGCACGGAGTCACCTACCGCAACCACATTTGCGGTTACGGCTGAGTCAGGCGCTGGCGCAACGGTGGCCGCAGGAGTCGCCCCGATCGGGTCTGAACGGACAGCAGCAGTTGGAGCACTCAGGCCCGCTCCTGCACCGATCGCAAGCGTCGAAGGGGTAGGGACGGTGGACGGCGCCGAAGGAGCCGAGGCCGTCTCTCGACCATCGCGGCCCTTCGTACTAGCGGCAGCAGCCGCTACGGGAGTACCTGGATCATCCAAAGCTGGGCCTGCAAGAGCGGCTATCTCAAGCTCATCGCGGTGCGTACTCGTGTTGGCTGCCCGAAGTCCGACCGTCAGCATTACCACCAACACCAAGAACGTGGTTGCCACCGTAAACCCGCGCCGAACCAGCTTGGTGCGTTGCGGCCCTGAGCTGCTCTTCATATCTCGCCACCAGTGAGTCAGAACGCCGTTCCGAACGGGAACCTCAACAAAGCGATACGAGAGCTCGGCAGCGCCAAACGTGAGCACGAGACGAATCAGAAATACAGGAAAACCCTTGAACGGAAGGTCAAGTTCGGGGCGGGTCACCACAAAAATTGGCCAGTGCCATAAGTAGATGGCATAGGACCTCAGGCCAATCCAAACCAGCGGCGGCCAAGCCAGAACTTTGGACAGCTTGGCCGCTGGATGCACGAGTACGGCTATCACCACGATGCAAGCAATATCGAGCATCAGAAATCCACCGCGATAAATGAAGGCGTCGAACTCATTCACTCGGGTCAGGAACCAGCCAATGACGACGAGGCCAACAACGCCGGCAGTGTCAAGCAGTCGTCCCGCAGTTTTGGCAGCCGGCACGGTGGACCGCCACGGCGCCCAACTCAGCGCTAGGACCGCACCAACTAACAGTCCAGCCACTCGAGTGTCGGTGCCGTAGTACACCCGGGATGGGTCGGAGTAAGGATGAAAGAGCAGAGCCATCTCGATCGTGGAAGCCAAGGCCAACAGAATGATTCCGAGGCGAGCTTTGCCTTTGCCAAACTTGAGCAGCACCAGAGCAAAAATCGGCGGAAAGAGCAGGTAGAACTGCTCCTCAACAGCGAGCGACCAGAGGTGTCGCAACATTGGCGGGCGACCGGCCTGAGCGAAATACGATTCCCTCAGGTAGATGTCCCACCAGTTGCTTACATAGGCCAGAGCCGCCAGAACATCTCCACCCATTCGGCCCGCAGCGTCGGTGTACACCAGAATCGCCGCCATCGAGACAACCGCGAGAAGCAGGTACAACGCCGGCAGGAGTCGCCGTGCGCGACGAATCCAGAACTGCTTCAAGTCAATCTGACCCTTGGTCATACGTTCCTCGGTGAGCAAGGTCGTAATCAAGAAGCCACTGATCACAAAGAAGACCTCAACGCCCAAGAATCCGCCAGGAATCAGCACAAAATCTGCGTGATAAAAGACCACAGCAAGCACCGAGATGGCGCGCAGACCATCAAGTGCTGGCTGATAGCCCAGCTTCTTGACGTCTCGTGTGGGCGCGGGGCGCTGAATCGTGGTGGTCACCGCCATTTATTCTTGCGCATGAGCATTGTGTTTGTGTGCCACTGCGGGGAGGTCCCATGAATCCCGTCAGGCGAAGGCGGTCACTCGCGTGCGATCAGACGGACCTCAAAGGAGCTCACGGCGCGGGCAAAAATGTTTGCCTCGATGACCGGTTCCGAGATGACTTGGGGAACTTCGAAGCGGCGGGTGAGTTCGGCAAAGAGGATCTGCAGTTCGAAACGGGCCAGGTTCGCCCCTAAACAAAAATGAGTGCCGTGCCCGAAGGCCAAATGCGGATTACTCGATCGCGTCACATCAAAGCGGAACGGATCCTCAAAGACATGCTCATCTCGATTCGCAGAGGGGTAGAGCAGGATCAGGCGGTCGTCTTGAGCGACTGGATGGCCACCAACCGTTGTGTCGTGGATTGCAGTCCGAAAGAAGTTGCTGAGTGGGGTGACCCAGCGGATGAGTTCCTCAACAGCATCCGGGATGAGTTCCGGAGAATCAGCCAAAAGGTCCCACTGATCTGGGTGATCTGCGAAGACCCGAAGCCCATGCGCAATCACGGTGCGGGTTGTCTCGGCGCCGCCAGCAATAAACAGTCCAGTCTCATGGAGCATCCGTCGCTCGGAGTACCCTGACTCGCCAGCAATATCTGCATTCGCCCAGACTGAAATCAGATCGTCGGCGGGGCACCCAATCCGTTCAGGAACAAGCTGCTCAAGTAACTCCACAAATTCAGCTATCGCAGTTCCTAAGCCAACTAGGGCATCCATGTCATGCGATGCCGCATCGAAACGCATGATTGCTTCAGACCAGTTTTTAACGTCTCGCCATCTGTCCTCGGGAAACCCCAACAGCTTTGCAATCAGGCGACTCGGAAGAGGAGCCGCTAAGGCGTCGATGATCTCTACCTCACCCTCCGCAGCGACAGCATCTAGAAGTTCGTTGATTCTTGCGCGTAACCAAGGCTCATGCTCACGAGTAGCTCGAGGAGTAAAGCGGTTCGCAACGAGTCGCCGCTGTTGCTGATGGCCTGGGTCATCCATCGAGATGATGTTGATCTCCTCGGGTGCCCACCAAGAGCGGTAGCCACGTCCTGATATGAATACGGCGCTATTGCGCTCAACCTCGGCAAGATCGGCATGACGAGTGACGGCCCAGAGCGAGTTCTTATGATCGCGGTACAGCGGCTCATTTGCTCGCATCCATGTAAACGCCGGGTGCGGATCTGCTCGGTAGAACTCCGCATCAAGCAGATCGATCTCGAGTCGGCCTTCGGCCTCCGGTGGTGCTGCTGGATTCACGCTCACTCCTAACAGTGTGTCACAGCTAACAGAATTCAAGCTCCGCTTTGTCATGCGCCTGACCCCCTCTGGGGGGTCAGGCGCATGACAAAGGGACTGGGTTAGCCAGCTTCGGAGTGGGTGACTGCGGACTCGCCCATCCACTCGCGCAGGGTGTTTTTCAGCTTGGTCTGCTGAATAAAAATATCGTGTTCGGGCTTGACCCCACCCTTGGCCTGCGGGGCTTTCCAATAGAAGCTCAGCCACTCCTGCACACCTGATTGCCCAGCCCGATGCGCGAGGTCTAAGAACAGCGCAAGATCGAGCACCAAAGGAGCTGCCAAGATCGAATCGCGACACATGAAGTCAACTTTGATCTGCATCGGATAGCCCATCCAGCCGAAAATATCGATGGCATCCCAGCCCTCTTTATTATCTCCACGAGGCGGGTAGTAGTTGATGCGCACCACGTGAGCGATGTCTCCGTACAACTCGGGATACACCTCGGGTTGCAAAATGGTGTCAAGCACCCCGAGTTTGGAGACTTCCTTGGTCTTAAAGTTCTCTGGGTCGTCAAGAACCTCTCCGTCGCGATTTCCCAGAATATTGGTTGAGTACCAACCACGAAGCCCCAGCATGCGCGCCTTAAACCCAGGAGCCAGAATGGTCTTCATCAAGGTCTGCCCGGTTTTGAAGTCCTTGCCCGTGATGGGCACACCGCGGGTGGCTGCGAGTTGCTCCATGCAGGGCAGGTCGATGCTCAAGTTCGGCGCCCCGTTCGCAAAGGGCACTCCACTCGACAATGCGGCATAGACGTACATCTGACTCGGAGAAATATTCTCGTCGTCTGCACGCAACCCCGCCTCGAAAGCTTGTACCGATTCATGCGTAGCCGTTGGTTCCTGGTAGGCCTCGGTCGACCCGCACCACACCATGACGAGTCGATCGCAGCCGTTTTCAATTCTGAAGGTTTCGATATCGGCAATGAGTTGCTGAGTGAGATCCCATTTGGACTCCCCCGTTTTGACGCGAATCCCATCGAGGTTGCGCACCCACCGCTGATCAAACACCGCCGGCATTGCCACCACGCCCTCGAGTTCTGCCGAGAGAGGCGCAAGGTCGCGCTCGTCAAGCACCCCACAGGTGCGAGCAGCCTCTAATGCGTTCGGTGAGATTGGGTCCCACCCACCGAAAACAATGTCGTCTAGGCCCGCAAGCGGAACAAAGTCCTTCATCATGGGGTTGCGGCCCTCCTCACGCTCACCCAAGCGAATATGCGCCATCTGGGTGAGCGATCCAATTGGTTCAGCCAATCCCTTGCGGGCGGCAAGCACTCCCGCGTACAGCGTGGTAGCCACAGCACCCATTCCGGGAGTCAGGATTCCAAGGCGGCCAGTGGCGGGGGCAATCTGTAGCGGTTCAGGCATGACCGCACACTGTACGCGGCAAACCGGGCTGACCCATTGTTGAGTCAGCTCCAGAACTCAACTCCGCCCAGAATGCCGCAGTCCCCGAGGGTGATTACTCGAGGGATCGAAGGTATTCGATCCGCAACTCCGTTGCCTGCCTTAGGGCCTCTTCGGGGTCAAGGCCCTGATCGTGGGCAAGGTCGACGAGGTCGAGGAGTGCTGACCCCAACTGCGCTGAAGTCAGCTCGCTCTGACTAATCTTCATGCTTTTGAGCGAATCAGTACCCAGCTGTGCGACAAAGCCAGAGATACCGCTTGCTCGCTTGGCAACTTTGAGGGCCCGGGCAAGTGCTGGAATCCCAACGGGAATCTGATCAAGTGCAGAGTCTCGGCCGAGCTCTTGTTGCTTTCCAGATTCCCATAGCGCCACCACCTCAGCTACATCAGCCGAAGCAAGCGATGTCCCAAGTGCTTGTTCAATCACCTGATGTCGAGCCAGCAATTTGTCATGAATCGACTTGGCTACGTCAGAGAAGCTAAACCAGCCCGCCTCGGCCGCAATCGTAGAGTGAAACACCACTTGATACAGCAGATCGCCGAGCTCGGAGCAGAGTTCAACAGCGCCTGCTCCCGTATCGGGGTCATAAGCGTCAATCGCCTCGAAGACCTCATAGGCCTCTTCGAGCAAGTAGCGCTTGAGTGACTCGTGAGTCTGCTCTGCTTTCCATGGGTCCTCAGAACGCAGGGTCTGCATGAGTTCCTCTAACTGCACAATCCCTGCCGCCAAAGGTGCCGCAAACTCGGGAATCCAGAGCGAAGTCAAGTGATCAGGGGTCACCTCACGATCAAGTTCGGACCATTCAACTGAATAGATTCGCTCATCGGGAAGTCCCAAGCGTTGCAGAACGACAACCGGAGTAGTTGGTGGGTACTCAACAGACAACTTGATGTCAGACAGCGTAAAGGGGTTATCGCATTGCCCAACAAGCAGCGGGCCACGTTGACCGGCGGCCTCAGCTGCAAAGCGGTGACCGTCGATCAATCGCACTCCGCGCTCCACCGGGTCAACCCCCAACCGGGCCCAGGTCAAATCAAGAAAAGACAGTGCAGGGTGAATCACCACGTCAACTCGGGGGTCGACGAGCAGCAGCTCAACGGTGTGCTCTGCCACGACTGGCGAGCCCGGCACTGCATAGAGCACCTCGCCCACGGAACCGACTTGTGCGGCGAGTGTGTGCTCCTCTTCAGCAGCTTTCACGAGCGCTTCACGGATCGACTCGTAGACCTGAGTCATTGTGGAGCCCGATTCATAGAGGCGATCAAACCATTGCGCCTGAGGCATCACGCTCGCTGAAGGATGGCGTTCGGTGCGAAGGAACTGTCTGGGGATACTCGCAATCAGCTGCAGCGACCCAGCGGTGACGAGTTCTTCTCCCGCAGGACCTAAACCGATGATATGGACGCGAGGCAACCTCACGGGGTGGAAGTTGCGGCACTCACCCCGGGCGCCAGAAGTCCTCCACCCGGAAGCTCAGGAGCTGGCGGTGCCAAAATTGCGGGTAATCCCTTTGGTCCGGTGCCGACTCCAGAGCCATATCTCGGGTTGATCTGAGCCGAGTCGACCACGAGTTGCACCCAGAGTTCTGGCCCCTGAGAAATCAACTTCAACAGTCCCGGGACCGCTTCTTGGAACGGTACTTGGCGACGCTGATCCACGCGAACGAGATAGGTGATCGGGGCGCCTTTGCTATCGGTGACGTCGATTGGAGCGGCGACGACCTTCAGAGGCGCAGCAACAACGGCTTCGCGTATGGCACCCGAGAGCAACGCTGTGGGGATGCAGTCGCGGGATGTAGCGACAATATTTACTCCGGGGTCGATACCTGGAAGGTCCTCCAGGCTGACTCCCCCAGCCAAATTCTTTAGCGCTGCAGCCTTTGACTTGGGTGCAACCGCTGCCACGGTCATGCAGGTGAGTTCTCTGGACACGGGCAGTCCGTTATAGAGCAGGCGCAAATCCTTGGTGCTCGATTCGTTCATGGCCTTGAAGTGTTCGCCAAGCAGCACTTGCGCAGCGATGAACTGAACTAATACCTCTCGGGCAGTAGCTGAAATCTGTGTTGGGGCTCCCTGCTGCCCAAGCTGTGCGTCGATCTGCTGGTTTGCTTGTGCCTTGGCCTGAGCGCTCAGCGGAACACCAAATCGCTCTAATTCGGCGCCCCAGGCCGCAGCCTGTACTGCAAGGAGCAGAGCCGCACGAGCCGGTTCGCCAGAGATGACACTCTCATTCGCCGAGGACCCACTCTGCGGCCCAAAGAGTTCGTCACGCGCGAGTGCATTGACAGTGTCAACGGGAACGTTCTTGCCGGCCACCGTTGCAGCAGTGGTATCGGCAGTGACTCCGCAGGAGGAAAGTAACCCCACAGCGGTGAGCGCAACGAGACACAAAAATGAGGTACGAACCCGAGACATGGTAGTGATGCTATTCCGATAGGCCGGGTGAGGCAGAACCAGAGCTGGGAACCGTCTCAACCGAGGGCATCAGTTCTTGCAGCGCAGCAATCAGATCCTCTGCAATTCCGGTGCCACCGCGCACGGGTAGGCGCAACTCTTGTTCCTCATCTCGGTAGACCGCGCCCTTGAACAGGCGTGCCAATCTCATCTGTTTCGACTGAGGCAAACGAACGGGAGCAACGTGAGCCAGCAGCCCAGCCCCCGACAGCGTTGAGCTCTTGAGCACGGTCACGCTCGTGACTCCAGTGCGCACGCACTCGGCTCGCACACGAGCAACCTGCAACAGTGCCGCAGCAGGTGCCGGGACGGGGCCGAAGCGGTCGACCCACTCGAGCGCAATGTCGTCAACGTCACTGGCGGACTGAACCGAGGCCAAGCGGCGGTAGGCGTCGAGGCGCAAATCTTCTCGCTCCACATAATCAGGAGGTAAGAACGCGGGAGCTGGCAGCTCCAGCACAATCTCTTCGACCTCCGGCGGTGTTTCGCCATTCAGTTCAGCAATCGCCTCGTTCACCATTTGCACATACAGGTCGTAGCCCACCGCTGCCACGTGGCCGGACTGCCCGGTTCCTAGCAGATTTCCTGCACCTCGGATCTCGAGGTCTCGCATCGCGATTCGGAACCCCGAACCGAGTTCGGTTGCCTCACCGATTGTCTTGAGACGCTCATACGCCTCCTCCGAGAGCTGACGGTCCGGCGGAAAAAACAGGTAGGCATACGCACGCTGGCCAGCGCGACCAACACGCCCACGAAGCTGATGTAGTTGTCCCAGCCCCAGCAGATCGGCTCGCTCCACCACAAGTGTGTTCACGGTTGGCATGTCGATTCCCGACTCAATAATCGTGGTGCACACGAGCACGTCGTACTCGCCTTGCCAGAAATCAACCACCACTTTTTCCAAACTGCCCTCGTCCATCTGACCATGCGCAACGGCAACGCGTGCCTCGGGGACAAGTTCTCGAATTCGTGTGGCTTGTTGTTCAATATCTCGCACCCGATTGTGCACGTAGAAAACTTGACCCTCCCGCAGCAACTCACGGCGAATGGACTCGGTCACAGCCCGCTCATCGAATTCACCCACATAGGTCAGGATGGGTTGACGCGCTGCGGGTGGCGTGTTGAGCAGTGAGAGGTCTCGGATTCCCGTCAGGCTCATCTCAAGAGTTCTTGGTATTGGGGTAGCAGTGAGCGTCAGAACATCCACAGCAGCTTTGAACTGTTTGATCGATTCCTTATGCGAGACACCAAAGCGCTGTTCCTCATCAACCACGAGCAATCCGAGGTTCTTGAACTTGATATCTCCAGATAGCAACCGGTGCGTACCGATCACGATGTCAACCTCTCCGGTCGCTAACCGTTTGACCACCGAGCGTGTCTGTGCCGGGGTCAGGAATCGAGAGAGCGACTCGACTCGCACGGGAAAGCCGGCGAAGCGGTCACTGAAGGTCTGGAAATGTTGCTGAGCCAACAATGTGGTCGGAACCAGAATTGCCACTTGGAAACCATCTTGGACGGCCTTAAACGCTGCACGAATAGCAACCTCGGTCTTTCCGAATCCAACGTCACCGCAGACCAAACGATCCATCGGAACCGCTGATTCCATATCCTCTTTTACCGAGGCAATGGCGGTGATCTGGTCGGGAGTTTCTTGGAAGGGAAAAGCGAGTTCCATCTCTCGTTGCCAAGGCGTGTCGACTCCAAACGCGTGCCCGGCTGTAGACACCCGAGTTTGATACAGCACCACCAACTCCTGCGCGATCTCTGCCACGGCGGAGCGAACTTTTGACTTCGATCGAGCGAAATCAGACCCACCCATCTTGTTGAGTCGCGGAGAATCCCCACCCGAGTACAACCGAATGGATTCGATTTGGTCTGACGGTACGTAGAGCTTGTCTCCGCCGCGGTATTCAAGAAGCAGGTAGTCGCGCTCCGCACCGCCCATGGCACGAGTCACCATGCCGTCAAAGCGGCCAACACCGTGAACTTGATGCACCACGTGATCGCCAACTTTGAGGTCCTCAAAGAACCGCTGCGCCTCACGCCGGGGAGCTTTGGCTGCTCGGTGAGTTCGTCTGCGACCAGTGAGGTCTGCCTCGGCGAGTAAAGCCAGCTTTACTGCTGGCAGGATGCAGCCTCGTTCGAGCGGTGCATGCACGATTGATCCGCCAGGAGACCGCAAATCGGCGGGGCTTGGAGCAGAGCCATCAGCGGGTATGCGAATCGGAAAAGATAAGCCATGTTGTGAGAGCAACTTGTCGATCCGGCTTGCCGAGCCTGCTCCATCTGCACAAACCACTACTGCATACCCCTCGGCGATAAGTTGGCGAAGTTGGTGCAGGAGTGCTTCAGCCTCACCGACTGCAGGGGGCCACGCCAGCGCGGTCACCGCCGGTGACTGCGGAGAATCAGGTACAGCCGCCATGGACCAGACTGGCGCCTTTGTGTGCTGCAGCAGGCGGTTGAACTCCACGTGCATCTGAGGCATCGACTCTGCGGCCCCTCCTTGGGAATCAAGCGTGAGCCCCCAGGTGCGAGACAACGACTGTCCAAGGTCTTGTTCCTCAGCTGCAATATCAGCCGCACGATCACGCAGTCGGCGGGGATCCGCTAGCAAAATAAGTCCGTCATCGGGGACCAAATCGAACAGCACATGCTCACGATCGGCGAGCCAGGCCATCCAGGCTTCCATCCCTTCGAACACCTCGCCATCAGCTAGTCGCTGCCATTGCTCTCGCCCCCAAGGTTGAGAGGCAAGCAACTGCTCGGCACGAGCGCAGACTTCGCGTGATGGGAGCAGTTCGCGAGCAGGGAATACCGTCAGATCCTGCAGGTCTACCGTTGAGCGCTGATCAGACACAGAGAACTCTGTGAGACGCTCGACCTCATCTCCCCAGAGATCGATTCGTACTGGTGCATCGGCCGTGGCCGGAAAAACATCGATGATTGACCCGCGAACTGCAATCTCTCCGCGGTGCTCAACTTGGTACTCACGCCGGTAGCCGCTCAACACAAGCTGTTCAATAAGTTCCAGGGAATCAATGTTGTCGCCAATTGAGACGGTCACCGGTTCAACATCTTCAACCTGCGGGCCGAGGCGTTGAACCAGCGCTCGTGCCGGCGCAACGATCACCGAGAGCGAGGAGTCACCTGTTCGCAATCGCCACAGAGTGCGAAGCCGGAGCCCCATTGTTTCTATCGACGGACTAACTCGTTCGAACGGCAAGGTTTCCCAGGCAGGAAACAGTTCCACCGAAGCGGCCGGCAAGAAGTTCCGCAGATCTCCAACGAGTCGTTCGGCATCAGAAGCGGTGGGAACGGCAACGACCATCGGTGTTCGTCGAGATGCGCCAAGTAGTCCAGCAAGCGTTACCGCCCGCGCAGGTTCCGGCACAACGAGCACCGTGGAGGATCGCCCGAGTGCCGCCACAACGCCGGGCTCCTCGCGAAGCAGCGCGTTGATTCCGCCCAGAACCGGTGCACCCTGATTCAGCACCTGCCTGCACCTCGATCAGTTACTGGCATTGACCTGTTGCATGGCGGCATCGATCCCTTGATCCAAAATCATCAGCGCTGCGTCTACGGCTTGTTCGCAGGCAACATCGAGTTGCACTCGTTGATCCTTTGGCACCCGAGACAGCACCCAATCCACTCCTTGGTCTGGGCCGCCGGGAGGCTTTCCGACCCCGATCCGTACTCGTGCATACTCCTGCGTATGCAGGTGAGCCGTGATCGAACGGAGCCCGTTATGGCCAGCCAATCCGCCGCCGAGCTTCAGTTTGACTCGGCCCGGCGGAAGGTCAAGTTCATCGTGCAGAACAAGTAGAGATGACCAATCTTCAATTCCGTAACGTCGCACGAGCGCTGATACACACTGCCCGGACTCGTTCATCCAGGTGGTCGGAACCGCGATGACCACACGCCAGTCATCAAGGCGAAGCTCCGAAACTTGAGCCTTGAGACGCTTCTCAAGCTTCAGTGTCGCTCCTTGGCGTTCAGCCAACAATCTCGCAGCGTCAGCACCCACGTTGTGACGAGTCTGATCATACCTGTCTCCAGGATTACCTAATCCGACCACGAGGAGATCACAGGGCGACCCCATCTGGACGAAGTGCTACAACTCACTCAGGGGTGGCTGCTGCTGCCGCTGCGTCTGCTTCAGCAGTCTCTTCATCTGCGGGCTTGGCAACGACTGCAGCTCGGGTGAGTTCCGCCGTGACGACTGCCTGCTGAGGCTTCGACAAGCAGACACTTCCCTCGGGGAGTTGCAGATCCTTTACCAACAGTGACCGATCAAGTTGCATCATGGAGATGTCCACCTCGATTGAATTCGGAATGTCGTCGGGCCGAACGCGAATCTTGAGCTTGTTCAAACGCTGCTCTGTCATACCGCCGTTGACCGTGACCTGCTTTGCATCGCCCACCAAGATGATGGGAACTTCAAGTTCTACTGGCTTGGTGGGGTCAATGCGCATGAAGTCGATATGGGTCACGTCGCGGCGAACCGGGTGACGCTGGATCTCACGCACGAGCACCTGATCTGCTTTCTCGCCATCTACAGCAAGAAAGACAAGGGCATTACTGCCGGCATCGGTGGTCATTGCTCGGCGAAGGTCGCTGCGCTGCACCGAGATTGGAACAGAGGGCTTGCCAGCGCCGTAGACGACCCCTGGGATTAAATTCTCTAGGCGAGCGCGCCGAGCGGCGGGGGTGCCGATGAGCCGGCCTGTTTCGGCGGTGAGGGTGACCTCGGACATGGAATGACTCCTGAGACTGCAGATGCGGGGTAATCGCACGAATACTTCCGTGCGGGATGGTTCAAACAGTAGTTGTTGATGCTCGATGATTGCCAGATAGAGCCCACCGATCTACCGGGACCGATTCGTTGTGGGCTTCTGTCGCGTCAGCTAGCTCTGGTTCTGTCCGTCAAAAATCTCTGAGACTGAGGTGTCTTCAAAGACGGCATCGATGGCATCAGCAATGATCCCCGCAGCAGAGAGCACCTCGATTTTGTCGATGCTCTTTTCTGGAGGGAGCGGAAGAGTGTTGGTAATCACAACTTTCTCAATCACTGAATTCTTGAGGCGATCAATTGCCGGGCCAGAAAACACGCCGTGTGTGGCAGCGCAGTACACCGCAGTAGCCCCGCGTTCAACAAGTTGCTCCGCAGCAGCGCAAATGGTGCCAGCAGTGTCAATCATGTCGTCGATAAGGACACAGGTTCGCCCCGCTACCTCGCCGACCACCTCTTTTGCCTCGACGCTGTTCTTGGCCCCACGCACACGACGTTTGTGCACGATGGCTAGATCAGCAGACAGTTGATTAGCGTAGCGCTCCGCTACTTTGACTCGACCCGCGTCAGGAGAAACCACAACGAGGTCCTGCGGCAGGTTGTTCGACATCCAATCCACCAACACTGGCATTGCAGTGAGGTGATCAACGGGGCCATCAAAGAAGCCTTGAATCTGACCGGAGTGCAAGTCAACGCTGATAATGCGTTTGGCACCAGCTACCTCAAACATGTTTGCCAGCAGCTTTGCGGTGATTGGCTCCCGGCCCTCTGCTTTGCGATCTTGTCGGCCGTAGCCGTAGAACGGTGCAACGACAGTAATGCGCTTGGCCGAGGCACGCTTGGCGGCATCAACCATGATCAGGTGCTCCATCAGTGCATCATTGACCGACAACTCGGCGGTGGAGCAATGGCTTTGGAAGATAAAGAGATCAGCCCCTCGGATTGACTCCCCGTACTTGCAGTGAATCTCTCCGTTAGCAAACTCCGCAATCTGCAGCGGTGCCAACCCAAGGCTCAGCCTCTCAGCAACTTCGCCTGCCAGTTCTTGGTTCACCCGACCCGCAACGATTGTTAGCCGCTTCTTTGTTACTAGTTCCACGGTGTGTCTCCCCATGCCATGTGTCGCCGGCAGCAGTCAGGGCTAGCTGACCTAAGCGGCGAAATCAGAGTTGCGAACCTGCAGTGTAGAACGGTCCCGTCACGGTGTCTGCCGCAATCTCATCTCCAGGGCCGAGAGCAGCATAGGGGCCCAGAATGCATCGGTTTCCAATCCGAGCGTTCACCGCTGTAGAGGCCTGCACGACAGACCCATCTCCAACCACGGTGTCGATGAGGCGTGTGTTCGGACCGATTTCACTGCCACTGCCGATCACGGTGTTGCCTTGCAGAATTACGCCCGGGAACAACGTGACGTCGGGACCGATCTCTACCGTGGTGTCGACGTACACCGCAGTTGGGTCAACCATCGTCACACCAGAACGGAGCAAACCTTCGTTGGTCCGGCGCCTCAACTCGGCCTCAGCAGCGGCAAGTTGCACTCGGTCATTAATCCCTTGCACCTCTGCAGCATCTGCAACAACTACGGCCTCAACACGATGGCCGGCAGAGTTCAGAACCTCGACCACATCCGTGAGGTAATACTCGCCTTGGGTGTTATCTGGCTCGATTCGCCGAAGGGCGGGGGCTAACAGGCTACGGCGAAACACATAGATTGAGGTGTTGACTTCGGTGATGCGGAGTTCTTCTTCGCTTGCATCTCTCTGTTCAACAATTCGCGAGACTCGGTCATCTTTGCCGCGCAGAACTCGCCCGTACCCTGTTGGGTCATCAACCACAGCCGACAGCATGGTGGCGGCCGCACCGGAGCTTCGATGTTGTTCGACTAAGCGCGCAATCGTGCCTGGACGAAGGAGTGGCGCATCTCCGGGGAGGACAAGAACATCTTCCTCTTCGGAATCATCCTCGAGTCCCACCAGGCCGACCTGAGTGGCATCTCCGGTACCGCGTTGCACTTGTTGTTCCACGAACTCCACGGCAATGTCTTGTGCGTGTTCCTGCACCTTCTTGGTCACCCAGTCGCCCTTATGGCCAACCACGATGACCGCAACCTTGGGCCGTGCCTCTACGAGCGAATCCAAGACGTACATGAGCATGGGCCGACCACAGAGTCGGTGCAGGGGCTTGGGTCGCTCGGAGCGCATCCGGCTGCCCTCCCCTGCGGCAAGCAAAATAGCCGAGAGCGGCGGGATGTTTAGTGATGAACTCATAACTGCCAACTCATTGCTCGCGGGGCAGGACTCGAACCTGCACTCTCCTGATCCAAAGTCAGGCGTTCTGCCAATTGAACTACCCGCGATTGCTTCACGCTACGGTACCGCGTTGAGGGTGGAACCGTCAGCTTGGCGGCGGAATCAGGAACAAATTATGTGAATGGTGCCGGTTGAGGTCCAGTGGAACAATCTGATCCTCTTGGGCGACTCCCACGGTGTAGCCAAGCGATTCAAACAGCTCACATGAGAATCTTCTGTTCTCTGGCTCGACGAGTTCGGCATAGACCAACGGCGAACAACGCTTCAGAAGTTGGCGGCCTCCAGCAAAGACAAACTGCTCAAATCCCTCAACATCAATCTTGATGCCATCTATTTGGATGTCCTGCAAGAACTCAAGGTCATCGAGGCGATCCTGAGGAACTTGGTACTGACGCCCGGCTACTTCCTGCCCGGGTTGAACTACGTGGCTGAGGCCTTGCATCCGAACATGCTGCTCCTCGGGCATCACCATCTCGAGCTGCCCGGAACTCTCACCCAAGGCCATATGGTGCAAGGTCACGTTGTTCAACTTGAAGTGCGCAACGAGCCGAGTGAGTGCACGGAAGTTTTCGGGGATGGGCTCAAATGCATGAACATGGCCGCGCCGCACTCGCTGCGCGATCAGCACCGTCATGATTCCAATGTTTGCTCCAATATCTAAGACGATGGACTGCTCGCTCATCCGACTGATGAGTTGCAATACATCGCGCTCATTGGGGTCCCAGCGCAGCGTCTTCGTCTTGAACCAAGCAAACAAGAACAAATAACGGTCAAAGCCCAGCGTGCGTTGCAGCAGACTCTGAATCAGTCGTTCCATATCTCGTGCGCTTCCTTCCCGTTCTTCACTTCTCGGCCCGACTGTGCAGGCGAAATCCTAGCTTCGACCCTAGTGAGCGAACGTCGAACTCAACGTATCGCCCACGGCTTGCCAGCTAAAGCGGCTCTGAACCAACTGCAACCCCTGAGCAGATACCTTTTCGTAGAGCGCCGGGGAACCCAAGAGTCGAAGGGTCTGTTCAGCAAATTCCTGTGGGGTCGAGGCAATCAGAATCTCTTCACCGGGGACCGCTCCGATAGCGCGATTGACGAGCTCGGTGGTCACACAGGGAACCCCCATCGACATGGCCTCAAGGATCTTGTTTTGAAGTCCAGCACCGATCACTAGCGGTACCACCATGATGCGACCGCGCTCATAGGCAATTCGAATGTCGTCGAGCCATCCGCTTACTTCAACCCCAGGCCCCTCAAGCTGCTTCACCGTCTTCGATGGTCGGGCCCCGGCAATCAACAGGTCAGCATTGGGGCGCACCTCTCGAACCAGCGGCAGAATTTCAGTAACCAATCGGGTGACTGCATTCACGTTTGGCGGGTAGCCCATATTGCCAACAAAGAGAAGGTCAGTCTGAGGGGTGCCGCTATCTCTCGGAGAAAAAAACTCGGTATCTACCCCGTTGCGAACGATCTGCACCTGCTCGGATCCAGAGAACAGTAAAAGGTCTCGGTCCTGTTCCGAGATGATGACCTGTGAATCAAACCAGCCAAAGGCTTGCTCCTCGTAGCGCGCAATTCTTCGAGCTTCGAGGGCAAACACCCATGCGAGCCAAGCTGGGGACTGCTCTGAGCGGCGTTGCATGGCAGCACTAAATGCATCTTGATAGTCAAGGGTTCGCGGAATGGAACTATTTCGACCGAAGGAGGCTGTGCGAATCAGTTGGCAATAGATGTGATCGGGCTTCTCATCAGCAATGATCTGATCGATTTGTCTTGCTGCAGCAGCCGAAGAGAAATATCCCACCTGCAACGGCTGACCTCGAAGCACAGCGAGCAGGGTTGACCAGACAGTGGTCAGGCGTGATCGACTAATCACGTGAATCTTCTCGCAGCAATCGCGTGAAACTTTGCTGAAGGCTTCAGGGTCGACGGGGCCTTCTGAAAGGGCCACGAGCGTAACCTCATGCTGCTTCGAAAGTTGCCGAATCTGGTGATAGGCGCGGAGCTTGTCTCCACGCTCAAGCGGGTACGGAAATCGCGGGGTAATGACGAGCAGTTTCAAGCAGCGAGAACTCTAGCCATCGCGGAGAATGAAAGCGGTAGACCACCAACCCAGAGGGCTGGAGTCTGAGCCCAGTTCTGCTAGCGGCGCTTACCGAGCAAGGTGGGAATGGTTCGCAAACCAATCACTAGGTCACGCCAGAGGGACCAGTTCTCGATGTAGCGATTATCGAGTCGGACTCGGGTTTCGATGCTGGTATCTCCCCAGTAGCCGTTCACTTGCGCCCAACCCGTAATGCCCACGGGCACGCGATGACGGTACTGGTAGCTGTCGATCTCGGAACTGAACTGCTCAACAAAGTGTGGTCGCTCTGGGCGGGGACCGACCAACGACATTTCACCTCGCAGGACGTTCAACAATTGAGGAAGTTCATCAAGGTGACTCGGCCGCAAGAAGCGTCCTACTGCAGTCACTCGGTCATCCTCTTCTACCGACCACTGGGTGGAGGACTCGTCATTGACCTTCATGGAACGGAACTTGAGAATCTCGAAGGGCCGACCGCCTACACCGATTCGCACCTGACGGAAGAAGACCGGGCCACGGCTAGTGAGCTTGACTGCGAGGGCACAAGCCACCAGTAGGGGAAGCGTCAAGAGGAACAGGAATGAGGCTGCGACTAGGTCAAAGGCCCGCTTCGCTGGCCACATGTTGCAAGACATTCCTGGTCGACGCACGGGAACCAGCGGGAGACCAGAGACTTCGTAGCCCACATCGCCTGCAGAGAGCCCAAGCTCAAAGAGTCGTGGCACTGCGTAGAACTGCACCATACGGTCTTGGCATCTGCGGATGATGCTGACAAGTTCTTCTTCTCCAGCAGAACCGAAGGCGAGCACCACGTGGCGGATTCCTGTTTGCTGAAGGATTTCTGGGAGGTTCTCGGGGCGACCAAGGATGGGAAGCGGCAGTTCTTCTTGGAAGCGGTCGACGAACCCGCATGGCACAAGTCCGAACGAAGGTGTGTCGAGCAGTGCCTGTGCCACGTCAAGGCCGATGGGACCGACTCCAATGATGAGGGCGTCTTCAAGGTCGTAGCCCTTGGATCGAGCAGAGGCCACGAGGCGGAAGCTCAGCAAGCGCCCCAGCAACACCAGCGGGACGGTTGCAAGCACGATCTCGGCGATAACGAATACGTCAATGGACTCGCTCGGCATCCCGAAACGCCCAATATTCACGATCGAGACGATGATCAACGTGACGACCGGAGCGAGCCCGAGACGACCGACCACAGAGGCGAGGCCCTCGCTTGGTGCCACCGCGTGGCGGCCACGGCGGGAGGTCGGCCAGAGCAACGCAGTTCCGACAGCGGCAAACAGTACGACGACCTTCATCGAAATCTGATCATTCAGCAACAGGTAGCCGAGTGTGAGGGGAATAAGCAGAGCAAGAAAGTCGAAGAGGTGGCCAAGAAGCATCAGGGTGCGTCCAACTGCACGACGCAGTTGAAGCGGAAGGATGTTGACCGACTCCACGGTTGGCTCAGGGGTGACCGAGGAAGCTTGATCTCTCAGATCAATGACCGCAGGAGAAGCAGGTTCTGCCACCGCAGTCACATCTTTCGCTGCCCCACCTTGCAAACGAAGAACTCTTCGTTTGGTTGGCACCTCGCTCGCTTCTGAGTATTTCAGCATTCTGCCCCCGTTAAGATGACTCTGGTAGCCCAGCAACCAAGTCCCGCTATTTATTCCATCCGAAACGTTTACCGAATGTTTCGCACCCCTCTAGTAAACGTGTGACTTCGTTCATCGTCAAGCGGAATCTTGCGAAATCCCCGTAAACAGGTAGGTAATTCCACCCGAAACCCCTGTTGAGGGCTTCCAAAGCCGAGTTATAGGGTTTCTGTGAGTTTGATGAGGAAGAGTTCTCGACCGTTCAGGTGGCAACTCAGAGATTCCTCAGACACACTCCACTCGTGACAATTCCTCCGACCCCCCTTCGATCGCCAATTCGGTTAGAGATTCGTCACCGACTTGATGCCCTTGCGAGCACCTGGGACGAGCTAGTTGATCAGCAAACGTTGCGCTCACCGTTCCTGTCGAGCTGGTGGGTTGATCACGCCACAGACAAAACCTCTGCGCTGCTCTGCTGCTTCGATGGGGCGGATCTTGTTGGCGGCGCTGCGTTCCAACTCGAAGCAGTCGGCTCGGGGCCGTTCGCTCTTGAGCGCGTGCGATGTCTGGGGCAGGGCACGTTGGCCCCGGATCACCTTGACCTCATAGCGAGCCCTCATTACGCCAGCGAAGTGCTCAACCTGGTACTGGGTTGGCTGCTCCGGCCGGGCTCGCGAATCATCGACCTAGACGGCCTTGCCGCAACGGGAGCTTTAGCTCAGGCGTTACGCGCACATCAGATTTCCAGCATGGTGGCGCCGTTCACCAAGCTCCCTGCCGACGGGGCGGAGTACCTAGCTGGGCGCGCTGGAAAGGTTCGCAGCACCATTGTGCGCACACGCAAGCGGTTCGTTCGCGAGGGCGTTCAGTTTCGCCGGGTGACTTCGGAGGAGATGCCCGAGGCTTTGGACCGGCTAGCCGAACTTCACGAGGGTCGGTGGTCTGAGGAGTCGGCTTTCTTGAACAGCTGGGAGCAGTTTCGCGCCGCAGCCTTGGCTGGCGGGACTGAGGGAGCAGTGGTGATCCACGAACTCGTCTCGGCAACAAATGAAGTGATCGCCACGGAGCTTGACCTTCGGTGCGGGAATCGCCTCGCCTTTTATCAGGCAGGGCGAAGGACTGATCGGGAGTGGCGCGGCTCCGGCTCGGTGTTACGGGCAGATATTTTGGATTGGGCGTGTGCAGAGGGGTTTGAGGAGTACGACCTTCTGCGAGGCGACGAGCCCTACAAGTCCGACTGGTCAGAGAATCAGCGACAGCTTGTGCGTTGCAGACTCGGAGTTGGCCTTCGAGCTCGCACCGCGCTTCACGCTGCGACTGCACAGCAACGGTTCGCAGCTGCCGCAGCCAAATCTCGGGCGGCCCTGAGCGTTCGCCTTAGCCGCGCACCTTCGAAACAAACTCAAGAAGCTCCGTCCGAGCAGAGCGACTGATACCGATTCCGATCAGGCCGCCCACCCCACCGGCTAGGACGATGAGGACCATCGAGACAAACCCGGGCTGGGTCCAGAGGCGAACTGGCAACCCACATGCCAGAACGCATAGCGCCACGATGACTCCAGGGATCAGAGCCTTCACCACCGTGATTGCGCTCGCATCCACAATGCGATTCACCACGAGTTGACGAATAATCGTGAACACCACAGCCGTCACAAGATGCACCGTGGCGACCCAGACAATTCCATACGGAGCAACAATCCACATAGCGCCAAGCATGATCGGCACCATGACCGAATTGATCCGAACCATCACGCCGGGGCGACCAATCGCAAAGAGTAGGTCGCCCGTTGCGTATCCCAACCCCACCACGCAGCCCGTGACCGAGAGGATCTGCATGGTCTGAACAGAGACCGAGGAATCACTTCCGTACATCAAGAGGATTCCATCACGTGCGACCAAGGCAAGTCCGATGCCGACCGGTATCGAGAACAATGCCACTAAGCCAAGCGCCTTATACAAGGCGTCGCGCATGGCGACTTTTCCTTCGGCGCGAATACGCGAGTACATGGGAAAGAGCACAGCCGACATCGCGTTGAGTTGAGCTCCAAGAATAAATTCTGGAAGGCGAAAGGCTTGGTAGTACATCGGGTACTGATCAGGCCGGCGATTGCCGACCACGATGTAATCCCCATTGAGCGCAAGAACACCCAATAAGCGGGTACCCGCCATGCGCCATGCATAGGCGAACAGTTCTTTCACAATCACGATGTTCCAGCGAAGCACTGGCCGGAACCTGACCACGAGCCAGGTGAGTACAAACCACACTGAGTAAGCAGCAATCATGCCGAGGATGACCGCCCATGCACCCTTGCCTGCTGCAACAAGCCCCAGGGTGACTCCCACGCGAGTGAGGTCTCGTGAGACTTCCACTCCTGCGCGAGCGCGAAAGTTCATGCTCCTCATGAACAGTGACCACGGGATCGTGGTCAGCCCCGAGAGGATCACCACCACACTCAGTGCACGAAAGATGGCCGTATATCCGTCAAGGTGGTAATACGCCGTGATGAGCGGAGCCACAAAAAATGACAGCACGGCCAAGACTGCAGTCACTCCCAGATTGGCAGTGAACGCAACCTGAACCCGCTCGGTGATCCCGGTCTCTTGTTCGTAGACCAGTGCAGCGCCCATGCCGAGGTCAAGCGCATTATCGAAGTAAAAGGTCACCACCATCAGCGTGACCATCACCGCATAGTCCGCAGTGCTCAGTGTGCGCGCGAGGACCGCTGCAAGGAGCAGCGCCGACATGTAACGCGTAAACACCCCGACGTTGGCCCAGAGAAACCCGCGAGATGCAGTGGTTCCTATCGACTCTGGATTGGGGCCAGCATCTTGAGTTTCCTGATCTCCGGCGGCCGCGCCCTCAGCGTCAATGAGCCCAGAGTCAGCGAACGCCTCGATGAAGTCTTGGTCGGGTGAATCCTTATCGGACGCACCTGGCGACACTCCCCCTGAATCACCATCAGTCATGAAACATCACGCCGTTGTCTCAAGCTCACTGACGCAGCACAATGATGCCGGAAGCTCCAGAACTGAATGAACGAAGAGTGTCCCCAGCGGCCTGGGCATCGGTCAGGGTCGTGACTCCCTCAGTCACCACCATCAAGGTGGCGTCAGCGAGTGACAGCACCTGAGCGGTAGGCACCGGTCCCGGAATGGTTGGGCCGTTTACAATCACCACATAGCGACCCGCAAGGGCCTCGAGCACCCGATGAAAGCTGGAACGCATCTTGAGCACATTCCGGCTGGTATCCACACCGACTCCCAAGAAGCGCACCATGCCATCCGGCGGACGCATGGGTTCCACCACAGCCGGTACGCGAAGTTGAGAAAGCGGAGAAAGCGAGGCCTCCGCATCGAGCTGACCGGCAAGACATTCAGCAAGGCCCGCGCTATCGCTTGCACCAAGCATCGAGGTCAGTACCCCGTTGTCTAAGTCAGCATCGATCAGAGCGACGGGCTGACCAAAGCTGCGAGCAACCATGCAGGCCAACGCCAGGGCAATCTCTGCACGATTGACCCCCTCGTCTGACCCCACAAGCACTAACCGGTGCACGGGCTCATTCAGACTCAGTCGCTCAATGGCAGACACCACTCCGGCGATGGTGTCTTGAGGATTTGCTCCTCGAGCACTGAGCGGCGCCACCTTGGCCAAAATTGGCAAATCGATCGCGTCGGTGACGTCCTGAGAGGATTCGACCACCGGCTGTCGAAGATTGCGGATTACGAAGAACAAGAAGGGGACGAGTCCACCAAGGAGCAACCCAAAAAGGATCGCGAACCAGAGTGGAAAGGTTGAGGTGGACTGAAGTGGGCGAGCGAAGACTTCTTGGAAAATCGGCCCGGTGATTCTGCTCTCTACCGGCAGATCCTGCTGAGCACTCTCAAAAACACCGGAGAGCGCAGGAATGACCTGGGCGCTGACTTGTTCTGAGGTGGCCTTGTCGGGGTTAGAAACGACTACGTCCATGAATGCCGACTCGGGTTTGCGACTCGCACTGATCATGGCCGAGATCTGGTCAATCGATTGCGGAAGGTCCCCTCTTCGTTTGACCTCGGCTGCGAGACCTTTCGAGGTCAGCAGGCTCTCGAGCGCTCGGGTCAGCACCTCATTGTCATTCGGATTTGCCCCGGAGAGCACCAGAATGGAACGGGAAGTCTCGAAGATCGGTGGATTCGTCAGCGCAAGAGCCGCTGCAATCGCTGCAGTCACAAGCATCGAGGCCACCACAATGAGCGTCTGGACCTTGGACAGCCGAATAGAGCGTCGCGTCTCGGCCACCGCAGGCGGAGCCTCTCGTTGTTCGAGGGTCCCGGAGGTTGTGCGCATCGGCATCATCTGAGCGAAGGTCTCCTACTGAAGTACATCGAGAACCAAGTATCTCGCGGCTAGACCCAAAGCATACGGACTACCGGGCTAATTCCTACACCGCTCAGACAACGAGACTTGCGGCCAAGGCGTACCACACGTGTTGTTCGAGCAGATTATCTGAGGGTCCAACCCGATTCTGAGCTGAAAATGCGCGCTACGGGGAACCAGGGCGATATAGACGTTTTGAGTTGGCGGCATCTCTGCACCTAGAGTCAACAGCGCCATGGGCTCACTCATTAAAAAGCGCCGCAAGCGCATGCGAAAGAAAAAACACAAAAAGCTTCTGAGGCGTACGCGTCATCAGCGTCGAGCACGCGGCAAGTAGGGCTCGGTTTCTCGATCCGAGAGAACTACCGCACGAGTTTTTACTGCGGACCCACGTTTTTACTGCGGAGCCACTGTGTGAGCAATCACATGACCCGGCCCTGCGTAAGCGCCTTCAACAAACCAAGTTGATCCGCTGCCCGCTAATCGCGGCTGCAGTCCCGTAGCGGAGCCAAATCGATCTCTGTATTCAGCAAGCTCTGGATAGGCAGTAAGGGCCGCTGGCTCAAGATCATTTCCGTTTTCACCTACGGGCCCGCCGAGTGCATCCCAAGCCCGATACACCAATGGGGTTGAACAATGCACTGGCGGCGTCAAGAGCGTGAAGGTCTGCTGCCGATGCGGCAGCGGACGCAAGACCTCGCCGATACCGCTGACCTCTGCGCGACCGCCCGCCAAACAGAATGCAACATCGGCGCCAATTGCAACAGCTAGGTCCGGGTCGCGTTGTTTGGCCCACCGCAAAATCGCGGCTGCATCAGAGCTTCCCCCACCAAGGCCGGCACCAGCGGGAATCTGCTTGGTCAGCACCACCCCCGCTTGAGTGTTGAGCGCACGGAGCGCCTGCTGCACGAGGTCATCAGTCTCGCCGGGCTGACGCTCCCCTTGCCTGATCACCTCGAACTCGCTCCCCTCAGGATCGATGCTCAACGTGTCATAGAGATCCAAGCTCACCATCTCGGCCAGAATCAGGTGAAACCCATCCTCACGAAGGCCGGTGACCCGAAGTGACAGTGTGAGCTTTGCTGGGGCCTGAAGCTGAATCCGCACAACGCAAGTTTAGAGCCCATCAGGTGAGAGCCCAGACTCAGGCGCTGTTTGTGCGGGGTGGTCGAGTGTCGCTTCGGTCAATCGAGCCCAAGCCGCAACGTCAAGTTCCTCCGGTCGAGCCGTGCCCGCAATCCCAGCCGCCTCGAAGGCTGATGCCGAAACAGATTTCCGCAGGGTTGCGCGCAGCATTTTGCGTCGCTGTCGATACGCACGGGCAACAAGTTCCATCAGTTGCGACTCCGTCACCCGTCCTGACGGGGGGTCTCGGCGAGTGATCCCCACCAGCGCAGAGGTGACTCGTGGTCGAGGGACAAACACTTCTGGCGGGACCGTACCGAGGAGCTCAGCTTGAGCAAACCATGCCAGGCGAATGGAGGGAATCCCAATAGTGCGGCCGCCGGGACCTGCGACAAGACGCTCTGCCACCTCGGACTGCACCATTACCACCATGCGCGTCACCATCGGCGCCTTGGAAAGTACTCCCATGATGAGCGCTACAGCTGTGTTGTAGGGAAGATTCGCTACCAGAGTCCAGGGTTGATCCTCCCCCGCTGCTGCGCCGTGCCCGGCGGAAGCCGAAGAGGCGCCCAACAACTCAGGCCAGTCAACTTCTAGGGCATCGGCTTGCACGATCTGAACACCCGAGGAGTTCTGACTATTCAACACATCGGCCAGCACCGGTATCAAACTCGCGTCTTTTTCGACCACGAGTACTCGAGCACCGGTATCGGCAAGTGCCAACGTGAGTGACCCCAGCCCGGGGCCAATCTCGACCACGTTGTCTCCGGCGCCAACCTGAGCAAGGCGTGCAATTTTCATCACGGTATTGGGATCAGCAACGAAGTTCTGACCCAACGCCTTTCGAGCCGTGAGTCCATACCGCTCAATCAACTCGTTAATCTCAGCGGCTCCAAGCATGGCGATTCAGTTCCCTGCTCCTGATGAACGAGAACCGCTTCCCCCAGTCGAATAACCCTTCAAGGTGGTTGAGGTGGTCGGCGGCAAGGTGGTGATGGTGACCGCCGGAGCACGATCTGAGTACCGACTCGAGGCCTTGGGGTACCAGTCCGGTGGCAGCTTGATTGAGGTGGTGGTCGTTAACTGCGTCGCTCGTGAAGTCTTCGGAAGTGAACTACTCGTAGAACTCGTTACGGACCTTGCCGAACTCTGGTCCTTCTGAGAGGAATCTTGATTGTTTCGAATGGCACCAATCAAAAGAATCAGCACCGCCAACAGGGTGACTGCAAGTGCTCCAATCACTCGTGGAGGGACCCGAGTCACGATGCCGCAAGCCCGTAGAACCGACTCGTAGTTGTTCTGGTTCGATTCGCGACTGTTTCAAGGTCAACACCGTGCAGGCGAGCGATCTCGGCCCCGATCAACCCAACTCGAGCAGGCGAATTGGGTGTTCCGCGATGCGGAACCGGGGTGAGGAACGGCGAGTCAGTCTCAACCATGAGCGAGTCCAAGGGTGTTTGGCACACGGCCTCTCGAACATCAGATGCACTCGGAAACGTCACGATTCCGCTGATAGAGATCAGCGCTCCCCGATCCAAACACGCAGTTGCCTCCTTCGGACCACCGGTAAAACAATGAAACACCGTGCGCGTTGGAACGGACTCGGCATCAAGAATCTCAAACGTCTCATCCCATGCGTTTCGCGTATGGATCACGAGCGGCAGGTCGAATTCATGGGCCAAGGCAATCTGTTGAGCGAATACGCTCCGCTGAACTTCTCTCGCTGAATGGTTGTAGTGATAGTCCAATCCACACTCACCGATGGCAACAAACTTCGGGTTTCCCAGGTTGCTGTTGATCACCACTCGAACCCCATCTAGGCCTTCCTCGGCATCATGAGGATGAAGTCCAACTGTTGCCCAAACCTGTTCGTGATTATTGGCAAGGGCGAGACCTGCGGCGGAAGTCGCGGCATCGGTGCCCACCGTAATCATCTGAGTCACCCTCGCCTGAGCAGAGGCGGCGAGAACCTCGCCGAGCGTGCCGTCGTTCTCCAAATGGCAATGGTTGTCAATCCACTGAACCTCTTCAGTGACGCCCATCACCTCTGCCGGCCTAATTGTTGATGCACACGATTCCTTCAGCGCCAACTGAAAAGAGCTGCACCGTACCTGCGGCATCCTCGGCATCTTGGGTTGTCGTGATGCCCTCGGTGACAGCCATGATTGACGTATCGCTCCATTCCATCAAGGCGCTTACTGAGGTGTCGCCGAGAGTGGGAGGTGCAAGCACCACCACTACAATCTCGGGACTGATCTGATCAAGCCACGCTCCTTCGATCACGTTGCGCTTGCGAGCAGATCGCGACCCAGCAGAAACAACGCGAAGGTTGTCAGCCTGTGCGGCAACAAGTTTTCGAACTTCCGGTGGCAGCCGCCGAGGCGAGACTGCCCTCATCACTGCTTCCACCGTCACCACTTGCCCGCTCCCGTCCTGAGAGCTCAAATCTGCGTCCTCTAGGTCGGCCACTCCAGCGGCACGGCGAACTCCTAAACCGGCGCTCAGTCTGGGTCGAGAAAGCTGCGCATCCACCAGCAGCACTCTGCGACCTTCTGCCACACATGCGGCCGCAATCCCAAGCGCAAGTCGGCGAACCTCAACCCCACCTCGCGGCGCAGCAACCAGAATTCGACTTGGGAAGTCATCAGTGGATCCCGCATTCACTGCCGAGGTGATCACCTGCTGAAGCTGCGTCGGAGTGGACCGCTTCTTTTTGCGCGTCCCCCCGCTCACATGGGTCCAGCGATGCAGGCCGGTGAACTCAAAAATATCATCTCGTGGGTCCACCCGCGGAAACCGGCTTCCGGTCATCAGAATTCCCGTGGCGAGCAATGCGCCAGTAAAAATCGCCACCAGCACTATCCAAATGACCGAAGGCTGCTCCTGGCCGAGCACTGCATCTTGATACGCGCGGATATAGAAGGTTCCCGAGTAGTAGCGGGCCTCCCCCGGAATGGTTGGACGAAGCTCATCAGCAACCTGGGCCTCGGCTGCACGGCGGCTGTTTTCAAAGATATTGTCCATGGCAGTCACCAGATAGGGCTGCACTGCCAGAACATTCGCTTGGCTGGTATCGCTGTACTGCAGTTGAACCAGCAAACCCAACTTGGGTCGAGTGGCTGACATCTTGTCGCTGATTGCAGCCACAGGGAGGTCGATCCCGGAGAGTTTCTTGAGTTCCTGCGCATACGCGAGCGATACCACGGTGGTCAGCACACCCTGCAGGCGTTCGCGATCAATGACCACGTACTCGCTCGGGACGGACCGATCGAGCCGGGGGGGAATCACTGCGGCCGTTGCGGTGAAGTGAGTCGGGAGTGTGCTGGCAACGACACCACCGAGAATGCCACTCAGGAGAGCTGCTGCAAGAATCTGGCGTCGAGCGCGTTTGGAGAATCGGAGATCCCACCTTGCGAGCGGAACCTCAGCCCCCTCACCGGTGCTTGACTCGGTGTGCTGGCCGTCAGCCTTGGCGAGTTCGATTTCGGTTCCCGCGCTCAGGTCCTCGGTTTGCCATCGCTCAAGCTGAGTAGACCCTGCCGGTGAATCTGCCAAAGGGTCGACCCAAGTGTCTGTCCAAGTTCCAGGCTGACGGGCCGAAATAGCCGCGGACCACTGCCCGGGCGAGATGATCTCTAACTCATGACCAACTGCTGGTACCACTGAGTGCCCGACTCCAGACAGACCCTTCCAACGTGATCTCCAAGAGGGCACTTGCAGACCTGCCGCTAGCCCGATCACCGCCCAAGCCAACTTGTTATTGAGGAGCGGCAAAAACATTGAGCTCGATAACACCGGCAGCAGCATCACGAACAACGTGATGGAAATCTCTTTCATCTGCAACCAGCGCGGTCTGAGCAAATTGAAAATTGTCATCAAGAAAATAGAGAGGAACATCAGTAACCCAACGGCACCAAGGTCGCCGGTCACATCCATCCACGTGTTGTGCGAGGACACGTCAGCTCGGTCCTCGTTGAGCTGCTGACTTCCTGGGGTCACCAAGAGATTTGGAGAGATCAACAGCCGCAACTGACCGAAGCCATAGCCGGTGATTGGTTGCTCCTTGATCAAGGCCACCGTAACGGTCCAGAAATCGAGGCGGCCTGCACCTCGATCAGAGAAGCCGCGCTCAAGGTTGTTTGGGTTTGCAACGAACCCAACTCCAAAGGCCATAACCGCAAGCAATAGTGCGCCGATAGCCACCCGGGACCTACGACCAGCGCTCAAACCCGGACGAGTCACCATGGTTCCAAACAGGGCAATCGCAGCACCGATCAGCCCCGAGCGACTGCCCGCCCCGGCTGCACCAGCCAATACTGCAAAAAGCGTCAAGGTATACCACCACTTGATCTTCACGGTGGTGGCGTGTCTGCGGTAATAGATGGTCAGCGGAATCATGGAGGCCATCAGGAGGCCGAAGAAGTTGGGGTCCTTACCGAACCCCACGGAGCGAGTGCCAAGGAACAGCGCCAGAATTCCGAGGGCAGCACCGAATAGCCCACCTACCCAATAGGCGCGAAGAAATTTATGCAGAGCCCGGTGACTGTCCACCATGAGCGCGGTAATACAAAAGAACACCACGCCAAGGAGGAACTGTCCCATGGTGTTGAGAAAGGAGAGTGCCTCAGCCGACCAGATCCCACTAGCGGCTGCCCAAGTAAGCAAGATAAAAATGGGAGCCCAGGTGCGCAGGGGAAGCGCTGGTGGACGCCAGCGCTGAACTACCAGTTTGTAGATCATCAACAGCCCAGCAACAAGGGCCACAGCGCGGCCCATTCGAATGGGACCTGCACCAAGTCCGTCAAAGTGAATGAGGAAGGCAACGGCTTCATAAAAAAGCAGTCCACGCTGCCAGACCCAAATGGAAAGCCCCACCGTGAGCGCAACCATCACGAGAACGAGCACTCCCCATTTGTTGAAAATCGCAAAAATCAGAAGCGGGATTGCGGCAATCGCAAGACCAATCGCCGCTGCGGTGCTCCATGGGGGACGAGGGCGTGGGGCTCGCACGGAGGTCGGTTGATC
>Ga0194051_1000198_pt1 | contig 34787 bp, 28 predicted proteins | sample SepL2320m_MetaG_FD_161275 | JGI IMG/M metagenome (GOLD analysis project Ga0194051, IMG submission 161275) | Anoxic zone freshwater microbial communities from boreal shield lake in IISD Experimental Lakes Area, Ontario, Canada - Sep2016-L239-20m | ecosystem: Environmental > Aquatic > Freshwater >... | reverse complement strand
CGGCGACCAGGGAAGAGATGGTGTGCTGGGACACTCCGGGAAGTGAGCTGACCGGACGAGGGGTCTCCAGCCCATCGGCCACGAACAGCGGGGCCACCAGATCATCGACGCCGAGCCGGGTCTGGGCCACCAGCCGACGCAGGGCCGGTGTGCGGCGCAGACGGCGCAGGCGCCGGATCGGATAGCCGGGGGTGGAGGAGAGGGAAGGGGTGGAGGAGGTGCTCGGCACAACCCAAGACTACGCCGACGGCACCGACCGCCACCGCCCGAGCGCTATCGGCCCAACCGCTGTCGGCGCGGCGAGATGGACCGTTACGAAAGTGCAGTCACCACTGCGGCCACCAGCCCATCGAGTGTGTGCTCCACTGCCTCGGCCGTCACCACCAAGCCAGCGGCTCGAACGGACGCGCTGGTAATCGGTCCGATCGACGCGATCACTACTGGCACACCAGAGGCACCGAGCAGATCGATAGTGCGCTCCACCGTCGATGATGAGGTGAAGGCCACGACATCGGCAGCCTTGGCCGCAGCCACTGCGTCAGGGTCGGGGGCCCCGGCCACCGTCCGGTAGGCGATCGCTTCGTCGACGCTCCAGCCCTTGGCCGCCAGACCCGGTACCACCACATCGCGTACCCGCTCGGCTCGCACGAAGAGCACCGGCGAGTTGGCGCCAGGTACATCCGACACACTCGGGAAGGCATCGACCAGTGCGTCCGAGACCGCCGTCTCGGGCACCAGTGCGGCCCCCGTCCCCCGCTGAGTCAAAGAACGCGCCGTCGACGTCCCGACGGCTGCCCACCGGGTAGAAGGCGGTACCGGGCGCCCGCCCAGCGCTTCGAACATCCGCACCACGGCGTTGGCCGACGTCACCACCACCCAGGCGTAGGCACCGTCGGCCAGCCGGTCAGCCGCCGCCGCCAGCGCTGCTCCCCCGTCGGCTGGACCCTCGATTTCGATGACGGGCAGCTCCACCACGGTGGCACCCAGGTCGGCCAGGCGTTGGACCAGACCGGACGCCTGCGATCGGGCGCGGGTGACCACAATGCGCTTTCCAGTCAATGCCCCTGAAGCGGGGGTCGGATCCGATCGGGCCGAATCCTGCGCTGCAGCGCTCACTGGCTCGTCCAGTGGCTCGTCCAGTGGCTCGTCCACTGACTCAATCCCCCGCGGCCGCGGCCACCGCAGCGGTGACGTCCAGTCCAGCCACTGCACCGATGACGATGACCGAAGGGGCAGGTAGATCGACGGTAGCCAGATCACGCAGGGCTCCGCGCACCACCCGCTGGCGCTCGGTCGTCCCCCAGTGCACCACCGCCACCGGGGTGTCGCCAGAGCGCCCGGCCGCCATCAGGCGCTCGGCGATGGTGGCCCGGGCCGCCATGCCCATCAGCACCACCAACGTTCCCTCGAGGCGTCCGAGCAGGTCCCAGTCCACACCGGGCAGGACGGGGTCCCCATGATGCCCGGTCACTACCGTCACCGAGGTAGACACCGTGCGATGGGTGACGGGGATGCCGGCAGCGGCTGGGGCGGCAAAGGCTGAGGACACCCCGGGCACCACCTCAACCTCGATGCCCGCTTGGCGCAGCACCTCGGCCTCTTCTCCTCCCCGTCCGAACACGAACGGGTCACCGCCCTTCAACCGGACGACCGGACGACCCGATCGTCCATGGGTGACCAGGAGATCGTTGATGTCGGCCTGGAGCCCCGACTGACCCGGTCCCTTTCCCACGTCGATCAGTTCTGCACCGTCGGGCACGAGATCGAGGAGCTCGACGGCGATCAGCCGGTCGTAGATCACCACCTCGGCGGCCCGCAGCAGCTCTGCCCCTCGCAGAGTGAGGAGACCTGGATCGCCGGGACCGGCACCCACCAGGGCGACGGTCATGGAGCTGGGCTCCACGACATCAGTTCCGCGCCCCCGGCGTCGTCGATCAGGTACCGGGCCACGGCCCGGCCAAGAGCGAGGCCATCAGTGCCCACCATCTCATGGCGTAGGACCACGAGCCCGTCGGCCCCGGCCACCATGCCGGTCAGTCGGATTCGGCTGTTGCCACCGTTGGCATCGACCGCACTCACCGGTACGGCATGGGCTCCGACCGGAAGCGTGCAGCCTCCGCCCAGCTCGGCCAAGAAGGCACGTTCGGCCTCGACCAGATAGCGGACAGAGTCGTCATCGATGGCAGCCAGGATCGTCCGGGTGACGTCGTCCTCTGCCCGACACTCGACGGCCAGGGCACCCTGGGCCACCTGGGGCAGCATCACTTCGGGCTCCAACGTCTCGACCGCCATACCCGGCGGCGGATCCCAGTCCAGCCGGTCGAGGGCGGCCCGAGCGGCCACCACTGCAATCACTCCGTCGGCCCCGACCTTGGCCAGTCGGGTCGCCAAGTTGCCACGCAGGTCGGTGAAGGTGAGGTCTGGGCGCAGATTAGCCAGCTGTACCCGGCGACGGGCCGAACCGGTGGCCACCAAGGCTCCGGTGGGGAGCCCCTCGAGCCGGCCGCCCACCAGCACATCGCGGGGATCTCCTCGTTCCGGAAAGGCTCCGATCACCATGCCCGGGATACTCAGTGCCTCCGAGGCCGGCAGGTCCTTGGCCGAGTGCACGGCAGCATCGGCATCACCCCGGGCCACTGCGGCCTGAACCTCTTTGACGAACACCCCCTGCCCACCGATCTGGGCCAGGGGCACGTCGGTGCGCCGGTCGCCCTCGGTGTCGACGATCATCGGCTCGGCCGCCACACCGACTGCGGCCAGCAGCGCCACCACCCGGTCGGCCTGCCACCGAGCCAGGGGCGATCCCCGGGTGGCCAGGCGGAACGGCCGTGCCACCGAGCTCATGCCGTCTGTCCGGTCACGAATCAGAGGTCGAACAAGGAGCGCAGCGCCTCGGCCAGTCGCTCCCCTCGCGGAGTACCGGCGGCCTCCTTGAGGACGACCGTGGGCTGGTGCAGCAACTTGGCCACCAACGACCGGGTCACGGCATCGACCTGCGCCCACTGCTCCTCATCGAGATCGGACTGCTTGGAGCGGAGGCGATCCAACTCGGCCAAGCGGGCCGACTCGATGCGCGACCGGAGGGCCGACACGATCGGCGCTGCATCCCGGGCCCGCGAGGCGGTGCGGTAGCGCTCGACCTCCTCGGTGACGATGCCAGTGGCTGCCACCACCTCGTCCTGTCGCCCACCGATGGCCTCGGCCACCGCTATGCGCAGGTCGTCCATGTCGAGGAGCACCAGGCCATCGAGGGTTGATGACTCTGGCTCCACATTGCGGGGCACACCGAGGTCGACCACCACCAGGTCTCCTCGGTCGCCACGGCCGGAAACGGCAGCCTGCAGTAAGGCGCGATCGATAATCGGATGAGCGGTGCCCGCAGTGGTGAACACCACGTCGGCGTCACCGACCACCGCGCCGAGGTCGTCGAGCCCTTGGACCTCCACAGCCGTCGCCGCATCGCCTGGCAAGGCGGCCGCCAGCGCCTCGACCCGTCCGGCACTTCGATTGGCCACTACCAGGTGGGCCACCTGATGGCCCGCCAGGGCCTGGGCCACGCCCTCGCCCATCTCGCCAGCGCCGATGATGGCCACCCGAGCAGCCGACAGCCCGCCGGGACGGCGAGCAGCGGCCAGGGCTACTGCACCGTGGGACATCGAGGTAATGCCGCGTGCGATGGATGTCTCGGAACGGACCCTCTTGCCGGTCTCCACCGCATGGCGGAACAAGGTGCCGAGGACTGGCCCGGATGCCTGCTCGCCCTGGGCTCGTTCCCAGGCCCGGCGGACCTGTCCCAGGACCTCGGACTCGCCGAGGACCGCGGAGTCAAGGCCCGATGCCACCGAGAACAGGTGATCGACTACGTCATCGTCGAACCGGATGGTCCAGTACTCCGAGAGGGTCTCGACCGAACTGCCACTGACGTCAGCCAGGAACTCCTGGATCTCGGACACGCCGTCGTGGAAACGCTCCACCACGGCGTAGACCTCCGTGCGCAGGCAGGTCGACAGCAGGACCGCCTCGGACAGGTTGGGCTGGTCGCGAAGCCGTCCGAGCGCCTTGGCCGTATCGGTCTCGGTGATCGATACCCGGTCGAGGAGCTCTAGTGGCGCGTGCTTCTGTTCGAGGCCGACAACGATCACCGACACGGGGGCACCGCCTGAGTTGGTGCCTGGCTCACTGGATCGGTCACTTCGTCACAGCCTCGTGGTCACAGCGTCGGTGGGATCGGTCGGTCGGTGGGATCACCCAAAATGCTCATTCGGAGAAGGTCTGCTCTCTCTCCCCACACTACCGAGTGACGGAAACCGCCCTGACCCGGCAATGCCGTGGGTCCACCAGCATCGCGGCACAGAGCCTGCACCGCCAGTCGCTGATCCCCGGCATCATCCCAGCCCGTCAAATGTGCGCCCAACGGAACCGATCACCGGCATGGCGGCGACATCACCATCGTGGAGGTGGCGAGCCTGGTAGAAGCTCATGAGTTGGAGTTCCATGCTGAGGTCGACGTAGCGCAGCAGGGTGCCCGAGGGCACCTCGAGGCGGCAGGGGGCGAAGTTCAGCAGCGACCGGATACCGGCGGCGACCATCAGGTCGGCCACCCGCTGGGCCACCGAGGCCGGCGTGGTGATGACGCCGATCGACAGCGGTGTGGACTCGGCGATGGCGGCCAGGTCGTCAGGGTGGCGTACCTCTACACCGTCGATCCGTTCGCCGATGATGGCCGGATCGGTGTCGATCATCGCCGCCACGGCGAAGTTGCGGGCGGCGAACCCTTGACTGCGGGCCAGTGCACGCCCCAGGTTCCCGATCCCGGCGATCACCACGTTCCACTCCCGGTCGAGGCCGAGGTGGTGGTCGATCTGGTCGGCCAGATACGTGACGTCGTAGCCCGACCCCCGGGTGCCGAACGAACCCAACAACGAAAGGTCTTTGCGCACCTGGGCCGCGTTGACCTGAGCGGATGCGCCCAATCGCTCTGAGGAGACCGTGGTGGTGCCCGAGCGGCCAAGTTCTTCGAGGATCCGCTGGTAGACCGGCAGTCGGACCACCGTGGCTTCAGGGATCCGCCGTAATGGCGCGCCCGGACCCGGCGTGTCGGACTCGTGGTCCGGCGGAAGAGGTGTGCTTGGCACGGCCTGGATCCTTGTCCGGCCTAGCGGCCGATCTGCCTCGACCGCTCGACGGCAGCGGCCACTGCCTCGATGAAGGCGGAGCGCACCGCCTTGAACTCCAACGTCCGCACGGCGGCCGCCGTGGTCCCCCCCGGCGAGGTCACCGCGGCTCGAAGGACAGCCGGGTCCTCGCCGGTCTCGTCAAGCATGCGCGAGGCGCCAAGCAACGTGCCCACCACCAACTGATGGCTGACGTCACGGGTCAACCCTGCGGTGACCCCGGCCTCGATCATGGCCTCGGCCACCAAGAAGATGTACGCCGGTCCCGACCCGGAGACCCCGGTGACGGCATCGAGTTGGCGTTCTGGGACCCGCACGACCGTGCCAACGGCCCCGAGGATCCCCTCGGCCCAGTCCAGGTCGGCCGAGGTGGCGGCCATGCCGCCCGACAGTCCGGCCACGCCCGCCCCGACCAGCGACGGTGTGTTGGGCATGGCTCGGATCACAACCGATCCTGCGGGCATGACTGCCTCCAGTCGAGCCGATGCGATGCCGGCCACGATGGAGAGGACGCGACGTGCCCCGTTGGCGGCCAGGGTCAGCAGTACCGGCTCGGCCACATCGGGCTTGACGGCGAGGAGGACGTCCTCGGCCTCGATGGGCATCGCGACCACGGTCAGACCAGGAAAGGACTCCTCGAGCCGAGCGCGCTGAGCGGGGTCCGTCTCACTGACGGCGAGGTCGGCGATCGGGGCCCAATCAGCGGCGAGCAAGCCGGTGAGCAGGGCGGTGCCCATCTTTCCGCCGCCGACGAGGAGAAGTCTGGGTGCCATGCCCGAACGCTACCAGCGGGCTCCGGTCTGTCCTGGTGCCATCGGCGGACGGGGTGGTCACGTGGACCTCGAGCGGTCAGGAGGTCTCGAGCCAACTCGACCGCGGCGTCAGCGCTCCGACTGCGGGCGCCGCCGGTAGCGGCCCTCGTACCCGATGGACATGGCTGTCGGGAAGCACTCGTCGGTATAGGCCAATGACGACCCGACGATCCGGTCGAGCTCGTCGTCGTCGACCCGGGACACCGGCACCCTGCCCACCAGGTAGATGGCATCCTCGGCTCCGAGGGCGAACGACAGGCCGATCAGATCGGCGTTGCGCTTCAAGAGGTACTCCCAGGTGGCCTGGATGTTCGTTTCGGGGGCTGGCATGAACTGCGCCTCGTGACGGAGGGTCCGCTGGCGCAGAGTCAGCCACACGGTGACGAACTCCTTTTCGTCTCCTCGAAGGCGCAGGTACCAGCGAGGGGCACCGGTGATGGGGTCGCCGCCGACCTGGCGATCGACGGCCACCAATGCACCCCCGGTAGCCAGCTCGCGCGCGGCCCAGTCGTCTATTCGAGCGCAGACGGCATCCCGTTCGGCGGCGTCCAGGACGCCGGACCAGTCATCAGTCATCAGGCATCAGTCATCAGTCATCAGTCATCAGTCATCGACACATGCTCATCGGCACTCGACCAGCCGGCCCAACGTGAGGTCGGCGTAGATCTCCACCAGCAATCGGGCGGCCCGGGCCCACGTATATCGCTGGGCCCGCAGCACCGACCCAGCGCTCAAGCGCTCGGCCAGCATCGGCTCGGCCAGGATCTGGCGCACCCATCCGGCGTAGGCCTCGGGGTCAGGCTCCTCCACCAGGTACCCGGTCCGTCCGTGATCGACCAGGCTGCGCAGCCCACCCACGTCGGATGCGACTACCGGCGTACCGCAGGCGGCGGCCTCGAGCGCCACAAGTCCGAACGACTCGGCCCGACTGGGGACTACCGAGACGTCAGCCGCTCGGTAGTAGGTGGACAGCAGTTCGTGGGGCTGAGGTGGGACAAAGATCACCCGGTCGGCCACACCGAGATCGTCGACCAGCGCCTCCATGCGCGCTACCTCTTCGATCCCGTGCGGCCCGCTCGGTCCACCGACCACCATCAAGCGCGCATCAGGGTGGTCCCTGTTCAATGAAGCCAGGGTGGCCACGGCCACGGCCAGGCCCTTGAGTGGCTGGATCCGCCCCACGAACAGCAGCAGCGGTCCGACTGCGGCCAGCCCGAGGGCTCGGCGGGCCTGCGCCCGGTCGCCGGGGCCGAAGAAGGCATGGTCGACCCCGGGGGCCACGATCCGGATGCGAGTGGGGTCCGCCCCGTAGAGATCGGAGATCTGGGCCGCTTCCACCGAGCACGAGGCCAACACGGTGTCCGAACAGCGGATAATGGCCGCCTCGGCCTCGGCTCGGACGTGCCGCGAGTGGGCCTCGACCAGCTCGGGGCTCGACTCGGCCTTGACCCGGTCGAGAGTGTGGAACGTCGATACCAGCGGAAGGCCAAGTTCGTGCTTGATGGCGTGGCCGGCGATGCCGCTCAGCCAGTAGTTGGCATGTATGGCCTCGAACGGCACATCGTCATCTGAACCGAACCGGCCGGCTGCCGTCATCGACTTGAGGACCCCCTCGGCGAACTCGTCGACCACCTCGATCAGCGCCTCCTTCTCCAACGGAGATGGCGGGCCGGCAGCTACGTGATGCACCCGGAATCCGGGCTCGATGTCCACGGTGGCGGGTAGATCGTCAGACGAGGCCCGGGTGTAGACGTCGCATTGCACGCCGGCCCGAGCCAGGGCGGCTGACAACTCGCGCACGTACACGTTCATGCCGCCGCCGTCGCCGGTACCGGGCTGGGCCAGCGGCGAGGTGTGGAGAGAGAGTACGGCGAGTCGCCTCATGCGGCGTCGATCCTACCGGGAGGTCGCCGTCAACCGGCTGCGGCCGTCGGGCTGACTTCGCCGGGGGCATCGATGTCGCCCGGTTCATCGGCGATCGGGACGGCGGCGAGGTCCACCCCGGGCACACCTAGGTCTTCGTTCTCGTGGCGGAACGACAGGTAGATCCGCATCATCGCCTGCCGCTGCTCCTCGGTGAGGTGCTGGTCGGCGAAGATGTGCCGGGACAGGTCGGTGTCCCCCGTCGGGCGCTCCAGGATCCCAGCCTGGACGTACAAGGTCTCGGCCGAGATGCGCAGCGCCTTGGCGATCTGCTGAAGGATCTCGGCCGAGGGGCGGCGCAGGCCACGCTCGATCTGGCTGAGGTAAGGGTTGGAGATCCCGGCCAACTCGGAGAGTCGTCGCAACGACAACCGGGCCGAACTGCGCTGCTCGCGGATGAATGACCCGAGCTCGTTAAAGCGCTCGGGCAGCTCCTTGACGAAGCGGTCGCCATCGTGGCCGACCGGCTCTTTCACGACAGGAGGCCGTCCACCGAGGCGCGCCCGGACTTGTGGCGCTCGACCAGTTCGGCCTGGAGGGTGTCGATCCGCTCGTGCAGTCCGCGGCGCTCCCCGGACACCCGGTTCTCCAACTGGCGGAGCCGGCCAGCCAGATCGTTCAGTTGTTCGGAGTCCATGGTGGCCAGGTGGCCGATGTCGCCAGCGCCCAGGATGGCGTCGAGTTCGGTGGTCATCGCCTCCATGTCGTCAGTGTCCGGGCTGTGGAATATGGGGTTCCGCCCAGGTCCGGCGGGGCGGCCAGGGCCGGCCATGATGCCGGCCAGGTTGTCGACCACACTCGATAGGTCGGGGGCGTCCGATCCTTCGGGGCGCTCCATGTAGGCGTGGACGATGTCCATACGGCCCTGGATGAGGCGCCTCAAGTAGGAGAGCGCGCCCTCCGCTTCCTGGCACTCGGTGCGCATGCGGCGGATGTCGTCCAACGACAAGCCTTCGACATCGTCGAGGTAGGTCGGGGCGAGGAGGCGGCTGAGTTCATCCGGGGTGCTCGGCATCACCGACGATCGTACTCCCTAGGCCAGGGGCTGGGCCCGGTTCGTCCCGTCGGGGCGTAGCGGTAGATGGCGCGCCCCACTACCGAGGCCACAGGAACCGGCCCGAAGGTACGGCTATCGGTGCTGGCGGCAGGGTTATCGCCGAGCAACTTGAGGGTGCCGGCGGCACGGTCGACCGAAGCCACCCTCTTGACCAGTGTGCGACTCGGATCCCTCGGATCGGCCACCGCCACCACGTCGCCAACCTCCGGCCACTTGAATCGGCCGAAGCGTTGGGCCAGTACCACCAGTCGGTCGCCAGCCATCATCGTTGGAGCCATGGAGTCCCCCACCACCTCCACTCGACGGACAGCCCGACCAACCACGCAGACAAAGGCAATCCCACCAAGAGTTATGAGGCCCGCCAGCACGACCGGGAATGTCGGTCGGCATCGGGGCAGGGTTCGGCCCATCCTGGGTAAGGTGGCGTCGACGGGGCCCATACCCCACTCTGTACCAGAAGGATCGGCGCGCGCCGATCCCAAGCGGGCGCCTGAGAGGTGGCCCGCATGGGGATCTCCGATCGCCGGCACCATCGATCAGTAGCAAATAACACCACCACTCACCACAGGAAAGAGGAGCACCCATGCGCATCGCAGACCACCTGCTCGCACTGGCCGACCGCGTGTCGTCCCCCATGGCCGTCCATGCCCACTGCGACCTGCCGTGTGGCGTCTACGACCCGGCCCAGGCCCGCATCGAGGCCGAGTCGGTCAAGGCCACCATGGAAAAGGCCAATGCCTCCGAGGACGAGACGTTCCGGATCCGGGCCGTCCTCATCAAGGAGCAGCGCTCTGACCTGGTGAAGCAGCATCTGTGGGTGCTGTGGACCGACTACTTCAAGCCCGAGCACCTCGAGCGCTTCCCCGACCTCCACGACAAGTTCTGGAAGGCCACCAAGACCGCTGGCGAGTGCAAGAAGACGAACGATGTGGCTGTGGCTGATCGTCTCCTGGCCGAGATTGCCGCCATCGACGCCATGTTCTGGGAGTCAAAGAAGTAAGTACCTTCACCCACCGGCGCGTGCCGGTAACGACGTCATGCCGGCCGCACCTGTAAGGGTGCGGCCGTCGTCGAGTCCAGATCGCAAGTCGATCGGTCCCGAGCGCCCCGGACGGGTACACCGGTACGCTCGGCTCATGGCCGGACCCCATCGCTTCATCGTCACCTGGGGCCGGATGGGCCGCCACGACTTCATGGCCGAAGAGGTCGAGGCATGGGACCCAGAGGACGCCATGGTCGTAGGAGCCGAACGCCACCCCGAACTACCCCGCCCCCGGGTGGCCGTGCTGGCCTCTCAAGCCGGACCGCTGAAGTTCGGAATCAGGTCGACGGAGAATTGACCCGTCCGGCGGGTTCAGCGGCCCCAGGATCCGTCGGTCGCCACTGACATATCCCCAGTTCAGGAGCGAATTCAACAGAAATCCAAGTAATTTCGAGAAATCGCTACAGTTGGCGTAGCCACCTGCCGATAAGAGCTCCACGAGGTGCGCCTGGCATCGTCACGACTGGCATCGTCATGGGGTACCGCCGGGGATTCGGGGCAACTACCTCACCACCGGAAGGTTCAGGACCAGGTAGAGGTCGATGTCACCGATGAGGAGCCCGCTGCCTCCAGTGGCTCGGTCCCCTCGGATGCGCTGCACCGACCGCAGGAGCGGATGATCGGGGAATCGGCCAGCCGGTCGTCGTCGATCGGGTCCCCGCACTCCTCGCACCGGCCGTAGGTGCCGTCGTCGAGGCGGGTCAGGGCCAGCTCGACCTCGTCGAGGAGTCCGTCCACCGCGTCCACCGCCGAGCGATGTGCTTCCTGCTCGCCGTCTTCGTCCGCGCTGTCCTGCTCGTCTACGTGAAGATCGGCCTCGAACTCCACCTGGCGCGCGGCATCGAGATCGGCTTCGTCGTACTCCAACTCATCGGCCAACTCCTCGGTGACATCTTCGACCACCAGATCGTCGGACACCGCGCCGACCAGCGCCTCGTCCACCATCACGTTGTCCTGAATGCCCGGGGCCGTCCCTACTGTGGCCGTCCCTACTGTGGCCGCACCTACTGGGCCTGCGGCGACCGGGCTGACGTCGTCGCCCCCCTGCCCTGAACCAGGACCGTCGTCGTCACGTCCGCCGTCCGTGCGACCATCGTCGTTGCTCCCTCGAGACCACTCCGTCTGCATACGCCTGAGCGTACCCCCGGTGATCGGACCATCTCGTAGGGTGTCCATGTGCAGTCCGGACACCCTCAGCGCTCGCCAGCCAAGACCGGCCACGACCCCTCGGCCGCCCTGGCACAGCTGGTCGGCACCGGCCAGCTCGTTCCCTGCCTGGGAGGCATCGAGCGCGTCGCCGTCGAGCTCGACCAGGCGGCCTCGACCCAGGCGCATCCGGCCGCGGCTGCACGGGTCACCGAATTCCTCCCCTGGTACTCAAGCGTGCATCGAGGGGCAGGATTCCGCTCGCGCCGTGCCACGGTCGCCTACGAGGACGCTCGTCGGGCCGTGCTGGCCTTCGCCGTCCGTGACGAAGACGGCCCCGACGTGGCCATCTTGTGCCGCAATACCACCGAGGCCATCAACCACCTCGCCTACCGCCTCCGCCTGGATCCGACCGACGTAGTGGTCACTACCGTGGTCGAGCACCACGCCAACCTGCTGCCGTGGGGGCGGGTGGCCGAGCGCCGCTATGTGGAGTGCGACACCGACGGCACCTTCACCACCGATGACGTGATCGCCGCCCTTGATGCCGGTCGGACCAAGCCGGCGCTGTTGGCTGTCACCGGTGCGTCCAACGTGTCAGGCTGGCTGCCGCCCATCGACGCCATCATCGCTGCTGCCCACGAGCGAGGGGTGCCGGTACTGGTGGACGCCGCCCAGTTGGCCCCGCACCGTCCCCTCCCGGCCGAGGCCGATTTCCTGGCTCTGTCCGGCCACAAGCTCTACGCCCCCTACGGCAGCGGTGCTCTCATCGGGCCCCGGGCCCTGTTCGAGACCGGGGATCCCTTCCTGGCCGGTGGCGGGGCGGTCGACCTGGTCGGCCTGGACGAAGTCATCTGGACCGCACCCCCCGACCGTGAGGAGGCCGGCTCGCCCAACGTGGTCGGCGCCATCGCCCTCCACGCCGCCATCGATGCCTTGGGAACCATCGGATGGGAGACGATCGAAGAGCACGAGCGTGCGCTGGCCACCCGGCTCCACAGCGGCTTGGCTGCTATCGACGGCGTCCGGCTGCTCGGCCCAGTGGGTGCTGGCCGAACCGACGTCGCTACCCTGCCCGTCGCCCCGTTCACTATCGACGGGATGCACCACGCACTGGTAGCCGCCCGGCTGAGTGCCGAATACGGGATCGCAGTGCGCCACGGCTGCTTCTGCGCCCACCCCTACGTCATCCGCCTCCTCGGCATGGACGCCGCATCTGTCGATGCCTACCGCAGCGAGGTGCTGGCCGGCGACCACCGCAACGTCCCGGGGGCGGTTCGGGCCAGTGCTGGGCTCGGCACCTCCGGTGACGATATCGACGCGCTGCTGGTGGCGGTGGCCGAGTTGGCTGGTGGATCTGCTCCTCCCGTCCCCTACGAGCAAGACCCGGGCACCGGGGACTTCTTTCCGGTGACCGATGAGCCCGGCTGGCGCAATGCGGCCCAGGAGCTCGGTGCCGCCTGCTCGCGAGGATGAGGTGCATCGCCACATTCGAGCAGGCCTACGATCGCACGATGCTGGAGACCGCGGAGCGATGACCCGACCCGTGGAGTCCGGTTCGAACGGGGCAGCGTGCCGGACTCGGCCAATGCGCGCCCTTGTCGTGCTCCCTTTGGTCCTCGGGCTGTGCGCCGTCTCGCTTACCGCATGCAGTACGGAGTCGGTGACCCCGGCCACCTCTCCCGTGGCCTATGTGGCCTTGGGAGCAACTGTGGCCAATCCGGGCAGCACGGTGGCCGTGGTGAACACTGCTACCGCGGCCCAGGGCCGACCGATCACCACCGGCACCCTGCCATCGGGGCTCGCCCTCGTGCCGACGGCCAAGGAACTGCTGGTGGTGGACAAGGCCGACAACGAACTGGTGGTGGTGTCGACCGCGTCGGGCAAGGTGACTCACCGCATCGGCGTCGGACTCGAGCCGGTGGCCGTGGCGGCCACAGCTGACGGCACTCTTGCCTTAGTGGCGAACTTCGGTGACAACACCGTCACTCCAGTACACCTGTCCGACTTCACAACGAGCGCCCCAGTGACAGTCGGACGCCAGCCGTCGGCCGTGGCCATCACCCCGAACGGCTCCCAAGCGCTAGTGGCCTCTTACCAGGACGGGACCGTCACCCCGATCGCCCTGCCCACGCTCACTGCCGGACCCGCTGTGCCGGTCGGAGGGGAGCCCACGGCCGTGTGGATCTCCTCGGACGGAACAACCGCCCTGGTGGCCGACTTCCAGGCCAACGCCATCACCCCGGTAGTCCTGCCCGCACTCACTTCGGGTCCAGCCATACCCATCGGGGCCAACCCCACCGGGATCGCCGCGGCCGCCGGGGCACCCACCGCCTGGATCAGTGCCGGCCAAGGAGTCACTCCGCTCACGGTCGCCACCCGCCAGCCCGGCACCGCCATCTCGGTCGGGGCACCGGCCGAGGCCGTGGCTGTCGCACCCAATGGACATGTCTGGGTAGGCACCGCCGATGGGACGTTGGTCGAGGTCGACCCGGCCACGTCCAAGGTCGTCCGCAAGATCACCCTGGCCGGTCTGCCTTCGGCCATCGTCATCGCCCCGGTATCTGGCTGACGCGTTAGGTAGTGGGCGTCGGCTCCCCCGGAGCGCGGGCCCCGACGAACCGGGTGTGGCGGCGGATGGTGAAGCCCATGGCCTCATAGAGGCGGATGGCATCGACGTTGTCGACCCCCGTGTGCAGATACGGGGTCTCTTCCCGGGCCACGATCCCCGCCACCACCACCCGGACGAGCAGTTCGGCCAGCCCTTGGCGACGGTGCTCGGGGTGAGTGGCCACCGCACTCACCTCGGCCCACCCTTCGGGCCGCATGCGCTCACCGGCCATGGCGACGAGTTGGCCGTGGCGACGGATTCCGACGTAGCCGCCGAACTCGTAGGTGCGAGGAGCAAAGGGGCCGGGACGGGTCAGGTCGACCAGCTCCAGGATGTCGTCGGCATCGTCAGCACCCAGCGGAACCACTTCGTCGGACCCCATGGCACGGCCGACCGACTCGACCACCAGGCGCTCGCCCGTCATCTGCACGCCGGTGCCGTCGAACTCCAGGATCCAGCCCGGTGGCGGGGTACCCGTGCACCCCGTGGTGGCCACGACCCCGCCCGGTCCGACCAGTTCGGCCATATCCGCCCACTCGCTCGGCCCGGGCTCGACGGCAAAGGCACCGAATGGCGAGATCTCCGGGTCGAAGCGGGCTGCCGCACCTACGAATTGTCCGAGGCGGCGCTGGTTGCCGGTCAGCGCTGACCAGGCCGGGTTGTCGAGTACGTGCAAGGAAGGGACTTTCGAGATGAGCGATAGTGCGCCATGTGAACCTACTTCGGCCCGGGACCTCAAAACGGAAGGGATGTAGGGCCGGGAACGGCCGCGGCGCACACCGCTCAATGGGCCCATCCAGCCGGTGGCACCGCCAGTAATCTCCATCGTTCTCTCGCGAGTTATCCTGCAGTCCCGGGCCGTTAGCTCATCGGGTAGAGCAGGGGACTTTTAATCCCAAGGTGGAGAGATCGAGACTCTCACGGCCCACCAGTCCAGAGGCGGTTTTCACTTCTCGGAGCTCCCGAAATACCCTTGGTGCCAGCGGATAAACAAGGAAGTGTCGCTGAGCACCCTTCACTTCGGCCTCAAACAAGTACGCCCGCCTGAACCAACTCGCGTCACCACGTGCAGCCCGAGAATGGGGATGTTCGGGCAATTCTCACGGAGCGTGAGATCTCACATTCGCGCTTGCCAGCCAGTCCGGGAGAAGTAGGCCTGTCATTAGCAGTGCTGCGAGCGAAGGGCTAGTGGCAGGCAACTGAAGGGCAGGGCGACAATGAACATGCGTTCAATCAAGACAGCGATGACGGCCTCCGCGGCAACCTTGGGCCTGGTTTGGACGATGGGCGTCGCCGGATCCAGTGTTGCTGGTGCAACGCCTCAAGTTGGTCCTGTGACCCAAGATGGCTATATCTGCACGGTAGTGGGCACCAAAGGCAACGACGTCTTGACCGGTCATGCTGGTGATGTGGTGTGCGGAATGAAGGGCAACGACACGCTCACGGCGATCGGAACTGGAGCGGTCATCCTCATCGGCGGTAAGGGCAACGACACGTTGGACGGATCGACCACCCCCGGGGCCGATGATGTGCTCAACGGAGATGCGGGCACCGACTCCATCGACGGCAGCGTCGGCGGCGACACCATCAGTGGTGGTGCGGGCGGCGACACCATCAACGGAGGTGCGGGCGGCGACACCATCAACGGAGGTACCGGCAACGACGTGATCAATGGTGATTCTGACAACGACGTGATCAATGGTGACCAGGGCAATGACACCCTCAATGGCGATGACGGGAACGACGTCGTCAATGGCGGTACCGGCAACGACACCGAGGACGGTGGCGCTTCGAATGACGCCCTCAATGGCGATCAGGGAAGCGACACGCTCGATGACAGCCAGGGTTCCAATATCTTGGACGGGGGTCAGGGTTCCGATGATGTGACGTGCAGCTCGGGAAGCTTCACCACCCTTGTGGGCGAAGACGACTCGGATAACGAAAATGATTGTGGCGGTTCGAACGTCGAGCACGCAGGACTGTCGTTCCAGGGCACGGTCACGGCGACCGATGGCACGACGACCATGACGGTTGCGGTGACTGATGTCAGCGATGCCGGCCAGGCGTTCCTCGGTTCCTGCCCGAGCCCGATCACGGTCTCGTTGGTCGGCGCCACCATCGAAGGTGACAACGGAGCCAGTGTGGCCACGGGCGACGACGTCGAGTTTACGGCCGACGCTCCATCCAGTGGATGCACGCCGACAGCGAAGTTCGTCCAAACCCAGGGAAGCCAGGGAGACAACGAACAGTAGAGGTGACTCTCGGGCCTCGGGTCCGTTTGAGCAGTCCCCGGGCCCGCAACTCCACACTCGGAGCGGCGGGCCCGGTCGCGTCTCAGGGACGCAGGAACGGCTTCCACACTTGACCAGACAGGGTGTGCCACCTCAGACAAGTTGGGCTAACGATTGCCAAGTGATCAAGAGCCCATGAGGACCCTTCACTTCGGCCTCAAGCCAGAAACGCCCGCAACTGGTTTGCCAGAAGGCCACGGCCCGCCGAAGGTTGAAAAATCAACGGGCGTCCGCAGCCCAACACCAGAGAGCTCGGGATGGACCGTCCGATCCTCGCTCAAGAACCGAAGCGTCTGACGTGCATCTGGCCCAGGTTGGTGCGCGCACGACCCGGACGGCATCCATTCTGCGCTGGCTGCCCAGGGCTCCGATCATCCCGTTAGTGACCTGGATCATCTGTCTGTGGGGCCAACTCAGCCAAGCACACCCAACCCACTCGTAGATGGAAGGATCGTTCCTTTTTTGATTGGTGGCGTGGTCACCGCTGTCCGGCCTAGACGGCGCCATCGAGGAAGTCCGACTCATCGCCGACCAAATGGAGACCACCAGGACGAGTCACCGGAATTTCGAGCAGCATTGCCCGATCCGTCCACGCTCAGCCCTCAGAAGGCCCCGAACTCACGGGAGCATACTTTGGCTATTTCTGTAGTTCCCTTCAACAGGGAACTACATATAGAATGGGAACTATGTCCACGACCGACCAGCTAGGAGACCGAGTCCGCCGAGTCCTCGGCGCCGCCCTTCCCCAGGGTCTGTTCGTGGAAGTCACGCCCCGGCAAAATGTAAACGCCCCGGCTTTCGACATCACCGTCCGGGCCGGTGCCACACAGCACTGTTTCACCGCTGGATGGGCTGGCGAAGGCTGGCCGTCCGACGTGGAGAGGCTCGTACAGCTCGTGCCGGGAGTCGAGGTCGTGATAGCCGCCAACCTGTCCACCGGAGCAAAGCAGTGGCTGCGGCAAGAAGGTCTCGGCTGGGTGGACCAGACAGGGTGTGCGGAGATCAATCGATCGTCCGGTCTGGTGATCGCCCGAGAGTCGACACGGGCCCCTGCACCGATTGCACGCCCCGGTCGTTGGAACCGTTCGATGCTGGCCGTGGCGGAGGCCTCCCTGTCTGGCGTCCTACCCACGGTGGCGAGCATTGAGCAAGCAACCGGGTTGTCTCGCCATGCCACTGCGGTGGCACTGTCCCGCCTCGAGCAACTCGGCCACCTGAATCGACCTGAGGCGCAGCGCGGTCCCACGTCAGGCCGTCACCTCGGGGACACGGATGCCTTCCTCGATGCGTACGCAGCTGCGGCGGCCGAGCATCGCTCAAAGCAACCCGTCCTGTACGTCCACCGGCTCTGGACTGATCCACTCGACACCCTCCGCCAAGAGATCGGCCCAAAGCTCGGGTTCGACAACGCCCGCTGGGCCGTCACAGGTGTTGGTGCTTCCGTGCTGTTGGCGCCCTACCTCAGCGACATCACGACCCTCGAGCTCTACGTGGATGCGGATCTGATGTCCGATACCTCCGAGCTCGCCTCCCGGCTCGGCGGTCGGCTCGTCGACAAGGGGTACCGTATCGAGGTCCGTCAACTACCCACGGCCATCAGCGCTCATGGGCCGTCGATCGATGACATCCCCGTCGCACTGCCAGTCCGGGTCTATGCCGATCTCCTGGCTCGAGGCGGACGGTCCGCCGAGGCAGCACACCACCTACGAGAGAGTCTCGATGTCGGAAGCACCACGTAGCCGCCAAGCACGGGCCATGGCCGAAGCCGCCCTCGTTCGCCTCGTGGCCGCCTACGGGGAGACCCCCGAGTTCGTACTGCTCGGAGGCCTCGTACCGGATCTGCTGTGCACCGGGGCGGCCCACCAGCACGTCGGAACAACGGACGTCGACATCCAGGTCGATCTGGAGATCCAAAGCGGTTCGGAAAATGCAACCCGCCTCGAACGAGCCCTCGAGCAGAGCGGATTCTCACCATCCAGCGAGTACGTCTGGCGGTGGGTGGACGCCATGGGACCTGGGGCGGTGGTAAAGATCGAGTTCCTCGCCGACCTGGAAGACGCCCCCAACGAGGCAACAGTCAACTTCGATGGATGCCAGACGCTGGGAGCGGTGAACCTCAGAGGCACCGGTTTTGCCGCACAGGATTGGCGGCTTCGTTCCTTCACCGCCGAGATCGAGGACCGTTCGGCGACCGTGGAGGTGCGGGTGGCGACGCTTCCGGCCTACTTGCTCGCCAAGATCCACGCCGCCTACGGCCGAGCAGCCATCAAGGACTGGCACGACGTCGCCTATGTCGTGCTCCATAACGACGATGGTGGTCCGGATGTCGCTGGTGAACAGGTGCAAACAGTTTTCGGTCACCACCTGGTGGGCCAGACGAGGACCGCCCTCGGCGAACTGGCGGCAAATTTCGAGCACGTTGGCGCCCAAGGAAGTATCGCCTACGCCCAGACAATGACCGACCTCTACCCTGACCTCGACGCAGACATCCTCGCCAACGACGCGGTTGCAGGTATCGCGGCGTTCCTCGGGAGGCTGCGGATCAAGCCGTAGTCAGGTGTCCACGGTTCACGTCACGACCGGTTGCTACGGCCGGACGTGCCAGGTCCCCAGATATCGAGGGCGCCATCGTCGAGGCCTCATTGGGTCAGTCACACGGTGGACGGGTAGGTCGGGACGATCCACCCCATGGTGGACAGTGCGAGACCCGACGGCCCACTGATCGTGCAGTCCATGACCTCGGCCCCATGCGGTTCGTTACGAGCGAAGCCGGGTCATCGTCGTACGGCGGAACCACCGGGACCAGGTCAGTGGCGCGGCCGGGGGCGCTGGCCGGGGGCCGCGGTCGCCGGATCTTCGGGCCAGTGGTGACGCGGATAGCGCGCAGCCATCTCGCGGCGGACCGCCGACCAGCTCCCGGTCCAGAACCCCGGGAGGTCGCCGGTGATCTGGACCGGCCGTCCGGCTGGCGAGAGCACCTCGACCGTGACCGGAATCCGACCGTCGGCGATCGTCGGGTGCACCGCTGTGCCATAAAGGTCCTGGGCGCGCACCGCTATCCGGGGATGCTCGCCGTCGTACGCGACCGGAGCACTCTTGCCGTTGGCGAGGCGCACTGCGTCCGGCACGAGTCGGTCGAGGTCGGCGACCAAGCCGCCGAGTCGCAAACGGATGACGCCAGCCATATCGACGCGCGCTAGGTCCGCCTTGCCCGTCGCCCGCCAGAGCAGCGGGACGAGCCACTCGTCAACGTCGGAAGCGAGTGCTTCGTCGGTGCACGATGGCCACGCCTCGCCGAACGCGACACGTGCCCACCGGACCCGTGCCTGGAGAACTCGCGCTGCGCTCGACCACCGCAGAGGTGCCAGTCCGGTCGACACCGCGTGGGCGACGAGCACCTCGGTGGTCTCGGGCCCTGCCGGCGCTGCGGTGCGGGCGGCTCCGAGGACGAGCGAGTCGAGGACGCGTTCGGTCGTCGCTCGCAGATCGTCGACTCCGTCGTCCCAGGCAACCCGGACGACGGTGACGATCTCCTCCCCCCCGATCGACTCGATGTCCTCACGGTCGAGCACCGCAGCGAGCCGGATCCGGCCCTCGGTGCGAGTGGCGCGGTCCGCTCCCTCGATCTCGGCAGCCACCAACCACGACGCACCGATCAGTGGGTCGTGCTCGGGAAGTGCCGCCCCCGAGCCGTGGCGCAGCCGGTAGCGGGCGCCACCGCTCGACTGCGCAATCCGGTCGGGGTAGGCGAGTGCGAGTAGAGGTCCAGGATCGGCCGTCAGACTGCTGCCTGTAGGCAACTTGGCCCGTCGGAGTAGTTCGTCGGCACGGCGGCGCACTGTTGCGACGGTCGAGCCGTCGACCTCGAGCGAGCCCGACCCGTCGCCCGTCAGCACGGCGAGTCGTTCCGCGATGTCCACGCTCACAGGGGAGTCCCGCCCGCCCCGCCGGGCGATGTCCCGTTCCGAAAGCATGGCCGCGAGGAGCGCCGCCGCCCGGCGCCCGTCGCCAGGTGCCTCGATCACCATTCGCGCCAGTCTCGGGTGAAGGGGAAGCTCGAGTAACCGATGCCCGAGATCGGTCGGGCGGCCGTTGGCGAGTGCGCCGAGCTCGATCAGTAGGGAGGTGGCGACCGCGAATGCGCCCGGAGGCGGCGGGTCGAGCCACGAGAGCGCGTCGAGGTGCGCACCCCAGACGGCGAGTTCGAGCGCGAGAGGCGCAAGGTCAGCGCCGATGATCTCGGGGTCGGGCCAGGCGCGGCGTCCGAGGTGCTCGGATTCGGACCACAGCCGATAGGCAGTGCCGGGAGCGGTGCGACCAGCGCGACCGGCGCGTTGGTCAGCTGACGCACGCGAGGTCGTGAGCGTCCGCAACCGACTGAGGCCGCTGGCGGGGTCGAACGCTGGCCGTCGAGCCAATCCGCTGTCGATGACGACCGTCACGCCCTCCACGGTCACACTCGACTCCGCGATATCGGTTGCGATGACGACCCGGCGGCGAGCACCCCCACGCAACGCCCGGTCCTGCGCCGCGGCTGGCAACATGCCGTGGAGCGGGAGCACGTCGACGTCACCAAGATCGCGGAGCGAACGGATGGCGGTTCCGATCTCTCCGACCCCGGGGAGGAAGACCAGGACATCCCCGGGGTCGTGCTCGAGCGCATGATGCACCGCCGTGGCCACACTCTGCTCGAGGCGGGCGTTGGGTCGTCGCGGCAAATAGCGCACATCGATCGGGAAGGAGCGTCCCCGACTCGCCGCAACTGGCGCGCCCCCGAGGAGGACCGAGACCGCGCCCGAGTCGAGCGTCGCAGACATGACGAGGACTCGAAGGTCCGGCCGCAATCCGCTACGGGCATCGAGCGTAAGAGCCAAGCCCAGATCCGCTTGGAGGTGGCGCTCGTGGAACTCGTCGAAGATCACGAGCGCGACACCGTCGAGGGCGGGGTCTCGCTGAAGGCGTCGGGTGAGGATGCCGTCGGTGACGACCTCGATCCGGGTTGCCCCCGAGACCCGGCGTTCGTCACGCGTCGAGATACCGACCGTCTCCCCTACACGCTCGCCGAGGAGGGCCGCCATGCGCGTTGCCGCAGCGCGGGCCGCCACCCGACGAGGCTCCAGCAGGAGCATGCGACCGCCATCCATCCAGGGCTCCCCGAGTAGGCGGAGGGGCACGACCGTCGTCTTTCCTGCACCCGGCTCCGCCTGGAGGACCGCAGCGCCGACCTCAGCGAGTGCCACGCGAAGTTCGTCGATGACCTCTTCGATCGGCAGCCCGGTCGCAGCTGGGTGAGGGAGGGCGGCCACACGCCAGGGTACGGCAGCTACGTGTGCACCGATGCAGACCGTCCGACGGGTGAACCGGTAGGCCCATGACTCGAGGGTGTTGCCCCAAACCTGACCAGTGCGTCGTCAGTCCGTGGACGGTAGGGCATTTCAGTCGAGACTTGTGATCCCAAGGTGGTGGCTCGAGACCCACACGGCCCTCCGCACACAAGATGCTGCACTTGTGTAGGGACATGTCGTCTCGCTCAGCAGGGGCTCCACGGCAGCCGCTTCCTGGTCTCAAGTCCCACATCGGCGGACTTTCTAGGAACAGCCAGGTCAGTGCGCGCCCTTCCCAAGCCCCTTGGGCCGACCCCCGGATCGACACATGATCACGGGCGGTACGGTGTCTTCGAGCCGTCGAGACCAGTGGGAGCATGACGCGCGTGATGACCTCGGTCGACAAGGCGAACCTAGAACGAATCGTTGGCCCGGCGACCTTCGCTCGGGGCTGGGCGTACGCACGCACCGGGGCGGTGCGGAATAGTCAATGGACGCTGGATGGAATCCGCCTGGTCGGTGAGGTGCAAGGCAGCGGCATCGGGATGTACAGCGTCGAAGTAGTTGTCACCACATCGCCCACCGGTCTGGTGACCGACATCGATGGCGCCTGCACCTGCCCCGTCGTCTACAACTGCAAGCACGCCGTGGCACTACTTCTCGCAGACAGCAGCGAGCCGGCTACCGCTCCGATGTTGACGCTGGTGCGCAACGATGCCTCCTCCACCGACCCGGCGGCACCCTCGACCGACTGGGAACGCACGCTCCAACCGTTGGTTTCATTGGACGAAGAAGGTCCCACGGGTGGGCTCAGGTCGTCGGCCACAGATCTTGGCCTCCAGTTCGAACTGGTGGTGGCCCCGCCGACCACACCTCGTCGATCCACCCTGCCCACCTCTGGGATCCGACTGCGCCCGGTCATTCGCAATCCCAACAGCCGCAGCTGGGTCCGGACTGGTATCTCGTGGTCGCGCCTCGGCCAGCAGTACTCGTATGGACGTCTTGGGCTTACCTCCGAAGCGCACCTAGCCATCCTCACCGAGTTGCTGGCCCTGAGCCGGCTGTCCAACCCGAAGAGCTACTACGCCCCAACAGAGGATGTCGTCTGGCTCCAGACCATCAACAGCCGTCGCCTGTGGGATCTGTTGCGCGAGGCCGCAGATATTGGGCTGCCACTGCTGCTGAGCGGGCGCCAAGCCGGACCGGTCGACTACCGACCCGAACCAGCACAGATCAGGATCAACGCGGCCCGCGAAGAGGCGGGCATCGTGCTGCGTCCCCAGGTCATCGCCGATGGCAACGAAGTACCGCTCACCTCGGTGCTCTTCATCGGCGAGCCGGCCCACGGCATCGCATGGTGGGGACTTCCCACTGCGTCATCAGGGACCCCGTCCCAGATCTCCCTGGCCGCCCTCGAAACTCCCATCGACGAACGCACTCGTACCTTCCTGGCCACGTCCGCCGTACGCATCCCGCCGAGGGACGAGGAGCGGTTCCTCCGCGATCTCTACCCGGCGCTGCGGCGCAGGATCGTGGTCCGATCGAGCGACGGATCTGTCGACCTTCCCGAACTGCCGGCCGCTCGGCTAGTACTCACGATCCGCCACGGCGAGGGCCACCAACTCGAGCTGGTCTGGGCGCGCAGCGCAGTGGGCGCCACGTGGACCGAGGAGCTGTGGGATGCCCAAAGCTGGATGGGCGACCGTGCCGCCGAAGACCGCATCATCCGCGCCGTGACGGGCATCCTCGGTACCGGATCCGAGCTACTCCAGCCCACCGCGACCGGCGAGCGGCTGGCTCCCAAGGTCACGCTCAGTGGCATCGACGCCGTGCGCTTCGTGGCCGAAACACTCCCCCTGCTCGAAGACATCGCCGAGGTGGACGTCGTCCGGTCCGGTGACCGGCTCGAGTACCGCGAGGCCGTCGAGGCTCCCGTGGTCAACCTCGGCGGGGCCCCGTCGACTTCGACCGACTGGTTCGACCTGACCGTCACTGTGACTGTGGGGGGCGAAGGCGTCCCGTTCGGCGAGCTTTTCGTGGCCCTGGCCGAGGGCCAGTCGCATCTGATCCTGCCGTCGGGGACATACTTTTCCCTCGACCGCGAGGAGCTTCGCCAGCTCGCCACACTCATCGCCGAAGCCCGGATCCTCGACGACCACCCCGGTGAGGGCCTGCGGATCAACCGCTTCCAGGCCAGCCTGTGGGAAGACCTCCAGAGGCTCGGTGTCATCTCGGCCCAAGCCCAGGAGTGGGAGAAGTCGGTACGAGCGCTGACCGAAGCCAGCGATCGGATCGAGCACAAGGTGCCGACCACGCTCCAAGCGACGCTGCGGCCCTACCAGCTCACCGGCTTCAACTGGTTGGCCTATCTCTTCGAGCACAACCTGGGCGGCGTGCTGGCCGACGACATGGGACTCGGCAAGACGATCCAGGCGCTCGCTCTCATGTGCCACACCCGAGAAAAGGGCCTCACTGACGCACCATTCCTGGTGGTGGCACCTACCAGCGTGGTCGGAAACTGGGCCGCAGAGTGTCGCCGGTTCGCACCAGACCTTGTTCCGGTGACCGTCAACGAGACCAAGCGGCGCCGAGGGGCGGCACTAGCCGATGCGGTGGCCGGAGCCGATGTGGTGATCACGTCGTATGCCCTGTTCCGGCTCGAGTACGACGAGTACGCGGCCATCGGGTGGGCCGGGCTCTTCCTGGACGAGGCACAGTTCGCCAAGAACCGGGGATCTCAGGCCTACCGCTATGCGCGGACACTGCCCGCTCCCTTCAAGGTGGCCATGACCGGGACGCCGATCGAAAACAACCTGATGGAGCTGTGGTCGTTGCTGTCGATCGCGGCTCCAGGGCTCTTCCCCAGTCCCGATCGGTTCACCGAGTATTACCGGAACCCGATCGAAAAGAAGGGCGACAGCGAGCGCCTGGCCCAGCTCCGACGTCGGGTCCGTCCGCTGATGCTGCGCCGCACCAAGGACCAGGTCGTCCGCGATCTCCCCGACAAACAAGAGCAGATCCTCGAACTCGATCTGCACCCGAAGCAGAAGAAGCTCTACCAGACATACCTGCAACGGGAGCGCCAGAAGGTGCTCGGCCTGATCGGGGATGTGCAGAAGAACCGCTTTGAGATCTTCCGCTCGCTAACGCTACTGCGCCAGGCCAGCTTGGACATGTCGTTGGTCGACGCCGAACACGCCAACGTCCCGTCCACCAAGCTCGATGCGCTGATGGAGCTCCTCGAGGACATCGCCGCCGACGGCCACCGAGCCCTGGTGTTCAGCCAGTTCACCCGGTTCCTAACTCTGGCCAAGGGGCGGATCGAGGACGCCGGGATCGAGCACTGCTACCTCGACGGGAGGACCCGCAAGCGCGACCAGGTGATCGACGGCTTCCGCAGTGGCACCGCGCCGGTATTCCTCATCAGCCTCAAAGCCGGTGGGTTCGGCCTCAACCTGACCGAAGCCGACTACTGCATCATCCTCGACCCATGGTGGAACCCGGCCACCGAAGCCCAAGCGGTGGACAGGATCCATCGCATCGGCCAGACCAAGAAGGTCATGGTCTACCGGTTAGTGGCCAAGGACACCATCGAGGAGAAGGTCATGGCGCTGAAGGCCAAGAAGTCGGCGCTCTTCGCCAATGTCATGGACTCCGGAGACTTCGAGTCGGGGGCCATGACCGCCTCGGACATCGCTGAGCTCCTGGGCTGATCACCTCCGTATAGCGACATTCCGCCACTGATAGCCACAGTGAGGGCGTGCCCAACGGGCAGCACCCCGATGATTTCTGCGCGTTGGCGACAAGCAGCCACGTTCCTGACAGATCGTCGCCACCCGTGCACCATCGAGCCACTCGGCCACACGTCAGTTGCGACAGCTACGGGATGTCAGACCGTTTGGGGCGATAGTGACGCTTCAGGTCGTCAGCCCCGACGCTGACCGAAGCGGTTTGGTCTGCGTTGGGCAGCGGACTCAGCCTTCGATCTCGAAGGTGGCGTAGTACGGGGCGAAGCGTTCTCTGACCTGATCAGGCTTGAGTCCGAAATCAGAGAGCTCGTAAGTATGGGTACCATGCGATCCGGGTTCGTGGGCAGCGGCCCACGCCTCGACCGAGGCCCGAGATCGCGAGTCGAACGAGAAGCCGATGCGCTCGAGTGCACCCGCCAATGCCTCCAGAGGATCGGATTGGAGGTCGGCGAAGGAGACGTCGGCGAAGCGGTCGTCACCGATCCGGGCACGGAACTCCATGGCCCGCTCCATAGCAACCCACCAGTGTTCCAGCTGCTCCGCACCCAACTCGATGGAATCATTTCGGTCGCTGCTCCAACTTCGGGTGTAGCGGATGAGACTGCACACCGAGCCCAGGACCTGAGTGGGGTCGCGATGGCTCCACAGGAAGCGGGCATTTGGGTAGGTATCCACCAGCGCGTCCAGCGACAACATGTGCACTGGTGTCTTGAGATGCCACAGGTTAGGTGGGCAGTGCCACTGGAGCAGCCGGAGCACCCTTCGGTGGTAGCGGTACGTCCCCACCATGTCTGTGTCGACAACCCACTTCATGTAGGAAGGCACCCGGGCAAAGCCGTCGAAGTGGGCCGTGCGGAAGCTCATGCCCATGAGGTCCTGGCACTCGGAAGCTGTAGTGGCCTCGGTGTTGTACATGGTCCGCATCAGGGGAAACACTTCGTTCATCATGGCGATGCCCTCTTCGGTGGCCGCGATCCGCGCGTCGGTGTGTTCTGAGGATTTTTCCGGTGGAGGGACGGGCGCGGCCGACTCCCACGTTCGTAGCGACCGGAACTGTGGGTCGGCAGCCACCAACTGGCTCAGCGCGGTGGTGCCGGTACGGGGCAGTCCGATGACGAAGACCGGGCCCTCGATGACCTGGTCGTCGATCTCGGGATGCAGGCGGTAAGTCTCTTCCACCCGCAGACGGGATGCCAGCAGCATGCCCAGCCGCATCTGCTGCATCACGCCACCCAACTCGGTGAGTCCACCCTCCTCGTTCATGGCCGTCACCAGACGTTCTAGGCCTTCTCGGTAGTAGTCACCTCCGGTGTCTTCGAGGCCTGTCTGATTCCGGGCGTCCTCCTCGATCTGGTCGACGTGAAGACTCACCGAGCGAACCGCCGGCTCACCGCGTTCTGACGGATGCGGATCGCGGCCTGGCGCTCACTTGGCGTGACCCGCGCCGTCCCGGATGGCAGCTCCTCGGCTAGTCGGTCGAACGGCACCACTCTGGTCTTGGGCACCGGAGCGGACTCAGTGCGGACACAACGCAAGATGATCGGTCCCTCGCTGTGCTGAGCCGTGTCGAGCCAGTTGGCGACCCCAGGATCATGGTGTGCCACCACCACCCGCAGCATGCCGTCTTGGTCCACCACAGCCTGGAAGCCATTGAGGCTGGACTGGTGGTTGCCATAGTCGATCGTCTCCCACCAGATGTTTCCCAGCGAGTAACCCCAGTAGAGGCCCTTCGGTGGCGTGACCTCAATGATCAGTGCTTCGTGGGGTTCGAGTTTCCACGATCCGATGACCGGACGGTTCTCGGCGGCTGCACCCATCGCCGTGCCATCAAGGGGAGGAAGGAAGGTGTTAGGCGCCTCGGGGTTGGAGAACGCTAGGAAGAAGTTCAGGTTCTCCTCCACGAAGGCACCCAATGCGACTACCTGACGGGCCATGGCCGCCTTCGGCTCCTCCACTGCCGGCTCATCACCGCTCGCGGGACCCGAAAGCGGTTCGATCGACATGGTGACAGGAACCTCATGCTCCCAGTCGTAGAAGAAGTGTCGGACCACGAGCATGGTGGCGCCTACATCGAGCGGGATCCAGTTGCCCTCGTGGGGATCGGCCGAAAGGGTTATCTCGAAGTTTCCATCAGGATCTAGCTCGAACTCGTCGAGCAATGCGTTGGCCGAGGAGCCCATGCCCGCCATGACCTGCAACCCGACGTAGCGCGCCGAGCCGCGATTACCCCACAGGCGATACGTGCTCCCACCCTCGAGGGCTGAACCGACGTAGATGCAGTCAGGGCAATCCATGCCCCACTTGTAGGCGGCGTCCATGCCCGAGGGCTTGATCGCCGGCACCTGGTCGAGTCCCCGTCGCAAGAGCTCGTCGATGCCCACACCCAGGAGGACGAGTAGATGCCGATAGCCGGATGCCCGATCCACCGGGCCGTTGGCCACTGCGTCGGAACGCACAATTTTTCCGACCTCCTGCAACTTCTCCAGGAGGTAGTCCCATGCCTCACCCGAATCCAGATCCTGCTCGGTAGCGTCGCCGGCCGTGGCCGCCTCACTGACCGAGAACGGAAGCCAGGCCGGATTCTTGAACGAACTCATGTTGGATCATGAAGACATCGATGCGTAGACATGGCGAGGTCCTCCCTGTGGATCAGATGAATGAGGCGAACGTGTTCGATGTGGGGTCGCAGATAGCCGCGCAGATAGCCGCGCAGGCTGCGAGGTCCTGGCCCTCCGCCACCATGGACAGGGCCGAGTCGGAACCGACCACCATGGCCTGATCGTCGAACCCGAAGACTCCGCCTGCAGCCCAGCACACATGCAGCATGTCACCACCAGAAATACTGTGCCTTCGAGTTGGCCAATACGACCAACTCCACGGATGTCGCCAGGGAACTAGGGAAACGGATGGTCACCGTTGGGCAACTGCATGCCCATGATGCTCGGCTCCCACCTATGGGCACCACCGAGGTACCGATCACCGACGAGGAGCCGATCGTCATGGTGCATGCCTTGTGAGTCGAGGCCCACAGATTACGGGGCCGACACCTCCGCCAGCTCTGACAACAGCGCGTCGACCGATCCCGAACCCATGGCATCCCCGAGCATCACGGCCAGCCGGGTCAACGGAAACGGACCGATCATCGACAGCGTTTCCTGGCTGGCCAGCAAAGGCGTGAGGTCACCTCCTGGCGATTCGCGCAGGGCGGCCATCAGGAGCTCGCGGCCACGGGGGTGCTCCAACCACTCAGCCAGCGTGCTGTTGCGACCGAGCGGCATTGCGGGTCGTGCCCCTTCGATGGTGGTCGTGGCCGATGCCCGGATATCGCGAGAGGACGCACCGACGGATAGTTCGAAACGGCCGGGCTCCTGCACCCATCCGTGGGCCCGGATGGACCAGTGCGACAGATCGCGAGTCATCACGGCGAAGGAGACGACCCTGGACTCACCCGGCGCCAGGTCGACCTTCTCGAACCCCTTGAGTTCCCGGGGTGGCCGAGGCGAGGGGGCATCGAGGGCACCGACGTAGAGCTGCACGACCTCCTTGCCCGGGCGAGTGCCCGTGTTGGTCACCGTGACGGTGGCGCGGATCCGCTCGCCGCCCTGCCATCCAGTTGATCCATGTTCCCCGTCGTCACCGCCATCCTGATCATCAACCGCGCCTCCAACCGCGCCTCCACCGTCAACGACGCTGACATCGAGGTCCGAGTACTCGAACGTCGTGTACGACAGTCCGTGGCCGAACGGGTAGCTGACCGGCCGGTCGACCAGGTCGTAGTGGCGGTAGCCGATAAAGATCCCCTCGCCGTAGACGACCTCGCTGTCCCGTCCCGGAAAGTTGGCGAAGGCCGGGGTGTCGGCCAGCCGGACGGGAATCGTTTCTGCCAGCCGTCCCGACGGGTTGACGTCCCCCATCAGTACATCGACGACGGCTTCGGCGCCCGCCTGTCCACCCAGCCACGCCTCGACGATGGCGCCCACCCCGGTCTCCCACCTGTCGGTGGCCACCGCCGATCCGTTGGACAACACGACCACCACCCGGTCGTTGACCGCTCGGACGGCCTCGAGCACCCGGATCTGCTCGGCTGGCAGGTCGATGTGCGTGCGGTCGAACCCTTCGGACTCATAACTGGCCGGCAGACCCAAAAAGACGAGGACCGTATCGGCGCCACCGGCCATCGCTACGGCCTCGACTAGAAGCGCCTCTGCATCGACTTTTGGTGCGTCCACGCCGAACCCAGGGGCGAAGTCAACGACGACTCCATCACCGAGGCGACGGCGCAGTGCGCTCAGTGCGTCGGCCACCTGGGTCGGGTTGACCTTGGAGCTCCCGGCCCCTTGGAACCGAGGGCTGCGGGCGAACTCGCCGATCACGGCGATCCGGTCTGGGTCGGCTGCCAGCGGAAGGAGCGCGCCGTCGTTCTTGAGTAGGACGATGCAGTCAGCCGCCACCTGGCGAGCAGTCCGATGGTGGGCGTCGTAGTCGACCTCGACTGGGTCCTCTACCCCGGGCAGGGTTCGCTCCAGCAGGCCGATGAGTCGACCGATAGCCAGGTCCACGACTTCTTCGTCCAATGCACCCGCAGCCACTGCGGCACGGACCCGCTCCGGTCCAGAACCGTTCGATGAAGGCATCTCGAGGTCGAGGCCGGCCGACACGGCAGCCACCGGATCGTCCACTGCTCCCCAGTCAGAAACGACCAGACCATCGAAGCCCCACTCGTCACGCAGGACCTCGGTGAGCAGCCAGTGATCTTGTGATGCGTAGACGCCGTTGATGCGGTTGTAGCTGCACATCACCGTCCATGGGGCCGCCGTCCGCACCACCCGCTCGAAGCCGGCCAGGTAGATCTCCCGCAGGGTCCGCTCGTCCACCTGGGCGCTGATCCGCAGCCGATCTGTCTCTTGGTTGTTCACGGCGAAGTGCTTGAGCGAGGTCCCGACCCCTTGGCTCTGGATGCCGGTGACCAGTGCGGCTCCTAGTACGCCCGACAGCAATGGGTCCTCCGACAGGTACTCGAAGTTGCGGCCACACAGCGGCGTCCGCTTGATGTTGATACCCGGGCCGAGCACGACGGCTACCCCTTGGGCCCGGGCTTCCTCACCGATGGCCACACCTACCCGGCGGACCAGGTCGACGTCGAAGGACGAGCCGAGTGCGGCGGCCGTGGGAAAGCAGGTAGCCGGGACGCTCTCCCCCAGACCCACGTGGTCACCATCACCCGGCTGCTTCCTCAGGCCGTGCGGGCCATCGGTGACCATGATCGAGGGGATGCCCAGGCGTTCGATCGCCCGGGTGTGCCAGAAGCCGGAGCCCGAGACGAGCGAGGACTTCTCCTCGAGGGTCAAGTCACCTAGCAGGGCAGGCAAGTCGAATCGGGACACGAGACCTTCTTTCCGGGTGGTCGAGCAGTGCAGGGGAGATTCTGCCCCGGACCGCGCTGGTCAGCGGTGCGCAGTCAAGAACGGCTCGATGCGGTCCTTCGGTCGGCCGATGACGGCGGCACCATCGGTGACGAGCACCGGTCGCTGAATCATCTCGGGATGTGCGGCCAAGACCTCGGCTACCTGTTCGGGAGTCTGCACGTCAGCCTCGTCGAGTCCGAACTTGGTGAAGTTGGCATCGCGGCGGACCAGCGCGGTGGGCTCGTCCTCCAGGATCTCGATGAGGCGGAGCAACTCGTCGACCGTGGGCCGCTCGGCCTTCAGTTGGTACCGACGGATCTCGACGGGCACCCCGAGCTGGTCGGCGATCTCGACGGCGGCACGCGAGCTCGAGCAGTTCGGGTTGTGGAAGATGGTGATGGTGGCCATGGGTTGAACCTACCGCGCACTCCCCTACGGGTAGGTCTGGTTGGCTACCGCCCAGTTCGAGGCGATGGCCTGCTGCGCCGTGGCCAGGGCCAGCTGACCAGCACAGACCATGACCCTCAGCCGGTTCTCCAACGTGTCCTTGGTGTTGTACACCGACGTGGCGCCAGCCCTGTCGTTGGGCTCGACCCACAGGTTGGCCGGGTCGTTGGGATCGCCCCCGAGTTCGAGCGGCACCAGATGGTCGTACTCGCCGGTGGAGAACGAGCCGGTGTAGCCGTAGGCGGCGGCCGATCCGATCTTTTCGGCACTGGTGATGTTCGACGGGGGCCGGACGGTGGCCGTGTACCCGGACACGCAGATGGTCGAGTTGATGTTGGCCTGCGTGACCGCCGGGCTGATCGAACCGGGCGTGCAGGAGGGATCAGGCAGCGGGTACACCCCGCTATAGCGATAGTGACACGAGCCGGCAGCAGGCTGCGGCTGGACCGAGTAGCTGGCCTGGGGCCCGGGGCCGACACGGAGTCCACTCGAGGTACCCGGGGCGGGCGGGGGTGGGGGCGGTGCCACGGCAGAGCCGTAGAACGCGGTGTTGAAGGCGAACACTCCACCGTCAGTGGCCACGAATCGGTAGCCGGCGCCCGACGGACTGGCCTCCATGCCCACGATGGGCAGGTTGAGCACGATACTTCCGGTGGATCCGTGAAAGGGTGCGCCGTAGGAGAAGATCCCTCCGTCAGAAGCCACCAGCCAGTACCCACCGGTAGCCAAGTCGGTTGCCATCCCCACCACTGGTCGGTTCAGCGATACCGCTCCCATGGATCCGAGGAACGGGACACCGAAGGCAAAGATCCCACCGTCGGTCGCCACCAGCCAGTACCCGGTGCCCGATGGCGAGGCGGCCATGCCCACAACCGGGCGGTTCAGCGTCAGCGCGCCGGTCGAGCCCGCAAAGGGTGCGCCGAAGGCGAAGATCCCACCGTCAGAAGCGACTAGCCAGTACCCACCGGTGGCGGCGTCGACGGCCATGCCGACAACCGGGCGGTTCAGCGTCAGCGCCCCGGTCGAGCCCTGGAAGCGGGCGTCACCGAAGGAGAAGATCCCACCGTCAGAAGCCACCAGGTAGAAGCCGCCGCCACTGGGCGTGGCCGCCATGCCCACCACCGGGCGAGCCAGGGGGCCGCTGAGCGATCCAAGGTCAGGGGCATCCCCGCACGCCACCACCTGCCCGGCCTGATTGGCGATCCAGTAGCCACCATCGTCACGGGTGGCCACCATGGCGACCACGGTGCCGGTCGCCAGATAGCCCGAGCAGCCCGTAGCGCTGTGGGCCGCCACGTGGGAACTGGGGGCCGTGGCCGATGCGGGCGCCCCGGTGGCACTGGCGATGGCCAGTAGCCCTCCGATCCCTACCAGAGCCGCCATCGATGCCACCAACAAGCGGGGCATCCATCTGCCTATCGCGCGCACCGTGGCGGGCGAGGTGACGCCCGTTCTGCTGTGTGCGGCGCGGCTCGGAGATGATTCCGTCATGATCTGTTCCGCCTCTGATCTTCGATGGTCAGCGCACCCTACTCACGCCCTGTGACGCTTGCTCAAGGCATGCTTGCTCAAGGCCTGCTTGCTCAAGAACGGGTCTCGACCAGGACATCGAGCGCCACGCAGCCATCGGCTCGACACGACAGTGGGTTGATGTCGAGCCCGTCGATCCGGTCCCCGAGTTCGAGAGCCAAGGTCGACACCGCCACCACTGCATCGGCCACGGAGTCCATATCGACCGGTGGCGCACCGCGCACACCGGCCAGCACCTCGGCCACCCGCAGGGTCGCCACGGCACGGACCGCCCGCTCCCGGTCCAAGGGGGGCAGCCGCACGGCCCGATCACTCAGCACCTCGACCAGGACCCCACCGGACCCGATCACCACCACCGGGCCCAGGTGCGGATCACGGACCAATCCGATCGATAACTCGACTCCCGCAGGTACCGCCTCGGCCACCACGACCTCGGGACCAAGCCGTCCGGCCAGATCCCGGTACGCCGCATCGAGTGCCACGTCGTCGGCGATGCTGAGGATCACTCCACCGACATCGGACCGGTGGACAATCCCGGCCACATCGGTCTTGAGCACTACCGGATACCCAATGGAACGAGCCGCTGCCACCGCATCGACGCTCGTCGTGCACCGCTCGCTGGCCGGCGAGGCGATGCCGTAGTCGGCCAGCAGCAGCACCGACTCGTCGGCGCTCAGTGGACCAGCAGCCAAGCGCTCCGCCCACCGGGACTGCCGGGCGGCGTCGATGGGTGGCGCACCCGGCAGTCGTCGAGGCCGATCCGGAAAGTCTAAGTAGTGACCGAGGGCTACCAGCCCGCTCCGAGTCCCCTCGAGGACCGGGATACCGGCGGCCCGCAGCGGGGCCACCGAGGCATCGTCGAGGGCACTGCCCAGATTGGACAGGACAGCCACCATCACATCGCTGCCAGCGGCGGCGGCTAGCGCGGCGTGCGGATACGACTCGTCCCCGTCGTACTCGGCCACGAAGTCAAGGCTCAGGGCCACTGCCTCCACGTTTTCATCGGCCGCCATGGCCCGGACCGCCTCGGTGAAGAGCGCTTCGGTGTCGGCCCCGGTGCCCCAGCAGTCCAGGGGGTTCTCGGGTCGGAGTCCGGTGTCGAGCAGGGTGGCCAGACGCCCGACGGTCGCCTCGCTGATGTCGGCGAACGACACCCCGATCGCCTCGGCCACATCGACGACCAGGGTCCGCTCTCCTCCGGAGTCGTGCACGCCAGCCAGTCCCGATCCTGGTCTGGCCCGTGCTGCCCGGTGGCGCGAACTGAACAGCTCAAGCGTGTCGGACAGCTGATCCAGATCGGCCACCCGCAGGACACCGGTGGCTTCGAACAGGGCTTCCCAGGCCCCGTCCCCGCCGGCCAACGCCCCCGAATGGGCGGCCACCATGGCCCCGCCGGCCTGGCTCGACCCGACGGTGAGCGCCACCACGGCCACATCCTGTGCCGCCGCCTGCTCGAGAACGGCACGCAGTGCTTCGGGCTGGCGCATCGTCTCCAAAAACAGGCCGACGACTCTCGTCTCCTCCAACTCGAGGGCGTACCCGAGGTAGTCCGCCGTGCCGGTCACCAGCTCTTGGCCGGCCGAGACCACCACAGAAAATCCCAGCTGGCGCCGAGTCCGCAGCAGTGCCGAAAAGACCGACCCGGAATGGGTGATCAGAGCCACCGGGCCTACAGGCAACAGCTCGCGCTCCACGTAGCCCACGGCACGCACCCCCCGAGCCGGAGTGACGAACCCCATGCACCCCGCACCGCATAGGGCCATGCCAACCCCCTGGGCGATGCCAGCGACCTGATGGCGCAGTGCCATCGACGTCGGATCGGTGGGGTCGAACAGACTCCCGTAGACGACGGCCGAACGGTCGCCCCGATCAGCGGCGGTCTGCAGCACGCCTGAAGCCGCCGCATCGGCCACCCCTACCAGCACTAGGTCCACCGGTCCGTCGATGACATCCAGGCTGGGTACCACCGGCCGGCCCTCGATGACCCCTGCCCGGGGGTTGACCAGGTGGACGGCGATGGACGGGTCACTCCGGAGTGTCTCGGTCACCAGTCGCTGGCCGAAGCTCCCCGGCCGGTCGCTGGCCCCCACCACGGCGATGGAACGCGCTCCCAACATGGCCCGCACTGCGGCATCCGCCCTATCGGCCAAGGCGGCCCTATCGGCCAAGGCGGCCCTATCGGCCAAGGCGGCCCCGTCGGCCGTAACGACCCCACCAGCCAGAGTGCTGGACCGGTCCGCCAACGGGTCCGGGGCCACCACCTCTACTTCGCGCCC
>Ga0194051_1000197_pt1 | contig 34798 bp, 27 predicted proteins | sample SepL2320m_MetaG_FD_161275 | JGI IMG/M metagenome (GOLD analysis project Ga0194051, IMG submission 161275) | Anoxic zone freshwater microbial communities from boreal shield lake in IISD Experimental Lakes Area, Ontario, Canada - Sep2016-L239-20m | ecosystem: Environmental > Aquatic > Freshwater >... | reverse complement strand
ACTTTCGCCCACCACCTTGATGAGACCGATGTCGCCGGTGCGGCTCACATGGGTGCCGCCACAGAGTTCGAGCGAATAGATCGAACGGCCGGCGCCATGCTCGTTGCGGCCCATGGAGACGACGCGGACCTCATCGCCATATTTTTCGCCGAACAGCGCCATGGCGCCTTCGGCAATGGCCGCGTCCACCGTCATCAGGCGGGTCGAGACCTTGTCGTTCTGCAGCACGATGGCGTTGGCGATCTGCTCCACCTGGGCGATCTCGTCCGGGCTCATCGCCTTGTTGTGCGAGACGTCGAAGCGCAGGCGGTTGGGCTCGACCAGCGAACCCTTCTGCGCCACGTGGCTGCCGAGCGTGATGCGCAGCGCCTCGTGCAGAAGGTGCGTGGCCGAGTGGTGGATGCGGTTGCCGGAGCGCCGCGTGTGATCGACGGTGAGTTCCACCGCATTGCCCGGCTTCATGCTGCCGCGCACCAGCTCGCCAATGTGGACGAACACATCACCCACGCGCTTCTGCGTATCGGTCACGAGAAAGGAGGCGCCCTCGGCGGTGCGGATCACGCCCTTGTCACCGGACTGGCCACCGGATTCGCCGTAGACCGGCGTCTGGTTGACGACGATCGCGGCCTTCTGGCCCTCGGCGAGGCCTTGCACTTCCTTGCCGTCCACCACGATCGCGCGAATGATGCCCTCTGCCATCTCGGTGTCGTAGCCGAGGAATTCGGTGGCGCCGAAACGCTCCTTCAATTCGAACCAGATGGTCTCGGTCTTGGCGTCGCCCGAACCCTTCCAGGCGCGGCGCGCGTCCTCGCGCTGGGCCTCCATCGAGGCTTCGAAGGCGGCGGTATCAACCGTGATGCCGCGCGATTTCAGCGCATCCTGCGTCAGGTCGAGCGGGAAGCCGTAGGTGTCATAGAGCTTGAACGCAGTTTCGCCCGAGAAGGTGTCGCCCTTGGCGAGGCCGGCGGAGTCCTCGTCGAGCAGGCGAAGGCCGCGCTCCAGCGTCTTCTTGAAGCGGTTCTCTTCGAGATAGAGCGTCTCGGTGATCAGCGCCTCGGCACGAACGAGCTCGTTGTAGGCAGTCCCCATCTCGCGCACCAGCGTCGGCACCAGCCGATGCATCAGCGGTTCCTTGGCGCCCAGGAGCTCGGCGTGGCGCATGGCGCGGCGCATGATGCGGCGAAGCACGTAGCCGCGGCCTTCGTTCGACGGCAGCACGCCATCGGCGATGAGGAACGAGGACGCGCGCAAATGATCGGCAATGACGCGGTTCGAGGCCTTGGCATCGCCTGTCGCCGGAACGCCGGTCTTCTCGACGATAGCGCTGATCAGTGCACGGAACAGATCGGTCTCGTAATTGTCATGCGTGCCCTGCAGCACGGCGGCGATGCGCTCCAACCCCATGCCGGTGTCGATCGACGGCTTGGGCAGGTTGACGCGCTCATCCTTCGAGAGCTGCTCATATTGCATGAACACGAGGTTCCAGATCTCGATGAAGCGGTCGCCGTCGGCTTCCGCCGAACCGGGAGGGCCGCCCCAGATCTTGTCGCCGTGGTCGAAGAAGATTTCCGAGCACGGGCCACAGGGGCCGGTATCGCCCATCGACCAGAAATTGTCCGACGTGGGGATGCGGATGATGCGGCTGTCGGGAATGCCGGCGATCTTTTTCCACAGCGCATGCGCCTCATCGTCTTCCGAAAAGACGGTGACGGTGAGCTTGTCCTTGGGAAGGCCAAACTCCTTGGTGACCAGAGTCCAGGCCCACTCGATGGCATCGGGCTTGAAATAATCGCCGAAGGAGAAGTTGCCCAGCATCTCGAAGAAGGTGTGGTGGCGGGCGGTGTAGCCCACATTGTCGAGGTCGTTGTGCTTGCCGCCGGCACGCACGCATTTCTGCGCGGTGGTGGCGCGCGTGTAGGGGCGCTTTTCCATGCCGGTGAAGACGTTCTTGAACTGCACCATGCCGGAGTTGGCGAACATCAGGGTGGGATCGTTGCGCGGCACCAGCGGCGAGGAGGCGACGATCTCATGCCCCTGACGCTTGTAGAAGTCGAGGAAGGTGGAACGGATCTGTGCAAGCCCTGTCATGGTACGCCCGGCAAATGAGAGGTGGAGACTGGGGCGGTCTTAATGGCGCGAGGCCCCCCTGTCCAGAATAACCAAGCCAGAATGGGCCGATGGCTGGGGCCAGCGCCCCTGCACCGCCAACACAAATGGAATGGCGCCCTCCGTGGGGTGACGGAAGGCGCCGGCTCAAGCGGTGTGGGGCAAAACACCGTGGGCGACCGGATGCCCCTTGGGGCAGGCATCCGGGTTCAGGAATGGAGTTGTCTGGAAGGGCCGATCAGTCGTCGGACTCGGCCGCGTCCTTTTCGGTGCCGTTGCTCAGGGCAGCGGCGACGATGCCGGCATTGCCGCGGATGGTGGCCTCGATGGAATTGGCCATGTCCGGGTTCTGGCGCAGGAAGGTCTTGGCGTTCTCACGCCCCTGCCCGATGCGCTCGCCATTATACGAGAACCACGAACCGGACTTTTCAACCACGCCGGCGGTGACGCCCAAGTCGATCAGCTCGCCCACCTTGGAAATGCCTTCGCCATACATGATGTCGAACTCGACCTGCTTGAAGGGCGGGGCCACCTTGTTCTTGACCACCTTCACACGGGTCTGGTTGCCCACCACCTCGTCACGGTCCTTGATGGCGCCGATGCGGCGGATGTCGAGGCGGACGGAGGCATAGAACTTCAGCGCATTGCCGCCCGTCGTCGTTTCGGGTGAACCGAACATCACGCCGATCTTCATGCGGATCTGGTTGATGAAGATGACCATGCAGTTGGTCTTGGAGATGGACCCCGTGAGCTTGCGCAGCGCCTGGCTCATCAGGCGGGCCTGAAGGCCCGGCAGCTGGTCGCCCATTTCGCCTTCGAGTTCGGCGCGCGGCGTGAGGGCTGCGACCGAGTCGATCACCAGCACCTCGACGGCGCCGGAACGCACCAGCGTGTCAGCGATCTCGAGGCCCTGCTCGCCGGTGTCGGGCTGGGAGATCAGCAGGTCGTCGATCTTGACGCCGAGCTTCCTCGCATAGACGGGGTCGAGCGCATGTTCGGCGTCGACGAAGGCGCAGATGCCGCCGCGCTTCTGGGCCTCGGCGATGGTCTGCAGCGCCAGCGTGGTCTTGCCGGAGGACTCCGGGCCGTAAATCTCGATCACCCGGCCCCGCGGCAAGCCGCCGATGCCGAGTGCGATGTCGAGGCCCAGCGAGCCCGTGGAGATCGACTCGATCTCCAACGCCGAATTGGCGCCGAGCTTCATGATGGAGCCCTTGCCGAATGCCCGCTCGATCTGGCTCAGAGCCGCATCAAGTGCCTTGTTCTTGTCCATGGAATTCTCAACGACCCGCAGATTCGATGCTTGTGCCATTCGGTTTACTCCTTGCTGTCCAGTGGGTCCACCGGCGGCCGTCTCAGCCCCGCCGCGTTACCGATGTTCGGACTATGTTCTATTTTCGTTCGGCGCGCAAGGGGAAAATTGAACGTGCCTAAGTGATTGATATAACGGTTAACACCTCGGACGAAAACGGAACATACCGGAACAACACGACGTGTACGGATTAACCGCGTTTTCGGCGAGATTTTCTTCTCTTATTTGTATCACCGAACGATTTTCAGCACCCGCTCCAGTGCCCCTGCCACCCCGAAAAGATCGCGGTCACAGCCCCACGGCGCCATGGCCATCAGCCCGCAGGGCGCCTCGCCCACCCCCTGCATAGGCAGCGAGATGGCGCAGCCATTGAGGAAGTTGCCGACGTAAGTGTTGCGCAGGCTCATGGCGTTGAAGCGCATGTAGTCCTTGTCTTCGGCAAGCTCGGCGATGGCCGGCGGCGTGTTGAGCGTGGTGGGCAGCAGCACCGCGTCGAAGCCGGTGAAGCGCTCGGCGAAGAGTGCTACCATCTCGCGTCGGCGCGCCACGTAGCCAAGATAGTCAGCCGCCGCGATCGATTCGGCCGCCGCGATGCGGAAGCGGACGCGCGGGTCATATTCATCGCCCCGCGCGGCCATGCGGGCGCGATGATTGAAGAGAGCCTCCGCCGCGACGATGCCGCCCTTTGAATTGATGGTGGGGATCTCACGCAGTTCGGGGAAGCTCATGTCGGTGAGAACCGCACCCGCCGCCGCAAGCGCCTTCAGCGCGCGTTCGAAATCCTGCGCCACCTGCAGGGCCAGGCCATCGAACACGAAGTCCTTGAGCACCGCGAGGCGGAGGCCGCTTGCCTGGCGCTCGGGCACCATGCCGTCCCAGTCGCCCGCCATCACCGCATCCGCCGTGGCGCAGCAGGCCACCGTGTTGGCCAGCGGTCCGATGGTGTCGAAGCTGAAGGACAAGGGGTTGCAGCCAGTAAGCGGCACGCGCCCTTGGCTCGACTTGTAGCCGACGATGCCGCAGTAGGAGGCAGGCACGCGGCAGGAGCCGCCGGTGTCGGTGCCGATGCCGAGCGCCACCATGCCATCCGCCACCGACACGCCAGCCCCCGAGGACGAACCGCCGGGGATGCGGCCCGTGGCGCGGTCAAAGGGCGAGCGCGGCGTGCCGTAATGCGGGTTGAGGCCAACGCCGGAATAGGCGAACTCGGTCATGTTGGTGCGACCGATGACGATCATGCCGGCGTTCTTCAGCCGCGCGATGGCAGTGGCGTCGGCCGTGGCGGGCGAATCATTCGTCAAAACGGTCGAGCCCGCCGTGGTCACCTCGCCGGCCAGATCGAAGATATCCTTCGAGGAAAAGGGAATTCCGGCGAGCGCCGAGACCTGCCGCCCGCGCTTTCTCTGCACGTCAACGAAATCGGCGGCGGCACGGGCGCCCTCGGCATCAACGGCGATGAAGGCGCGGGCCCCCTCGCCTGCCGGATCGGCGATGCGCGCCAGCGACTGCTCCACGAGGTCGCGGGAGGTGACTTTGTGGCAGGCCAGCTGGCGGGCGAGATCGGCGAGGGTGTGCATGGTGAATTCCTGACGGCTTGCAAGCTGGCTTAAGATGATTCAAAGACCCGCGCATCCGAAAAGCGAAATGGGGCGGGCATGGCATATGACATCGGGTTTCTCGGCATCGAGGGCATCCGCACCGCGGTGGCATGGGCGCGTCTGGAGGGCTGGAACCCGGGGCTCAATGATGCCGTACCCTTCGCGGCGGAGGACCCGGAAGGCTTCCTCGGCCTGCGTGTGGGCGGCGAACTGGCCGCCACCATCTCGCTGGTCCGTTACGGCGCGTCCTTCGCATTCCTCGGTTTCTACATCTGCCACCCGGAGTTTCGCGGCAAGGGGCTGGGTCACGCCCTGTGGAACGAAGCACTGCAGCGCAAGCCCGCGCGCTGCATCGGCCTCGACGGGGTGAAGGCGCAGCAGCCCAGCTACCGGCAATCCGGCTTCGTGCTGGCGCATGAAAACATCCGTCACGGCGGGTTGAAGCCCGGCGGCTATGCCCAGCGCCACCCCGCACTCATCGACCTTTCCGCCGCCGATGCCGCCGCGATCGATCGGTTCGAACAGCGCCGGCGTCTGTTCCCTGCGCCGCGGCCCAGGTTCCTCGCCGAGTGGCTGCGCCACGACGCGCTGGCGCTCCGGCGTGATTGCGAAATCGTGGGCTATGGCGTGGTGCGCCAGTGCCAGGAAGGCTGGAAGGTGGGGCCACTGTTCGCGGAGAACGTGGGCGATGCAGAGACCATCCTGCGCGGGTTGCTGACCAAGGTGCCGGAGGGAACCTTCTTCCTCGACACGCCGGGCACCAACCAGGCGGCGGTGGATCTGGCCGTGTCCCTCGGCCTGAAGCCGATGTTCGAGACGGCGCGCATGTATCGTGGGCCTGCGCCCGAGATCGATACGGCGAAGGTGTTCGGGATCACGACGTTCGAATTGGGATAATGCCCCTGGTTGACATTCTCCCGCCTATTCATCATCGCCGAGCTTGTCCCCGCGATCCCTCTTTGTAGCGACGAAAAAACATGCCCGGGACGAGCCCGGGCATGATGAATTTACCCTTATGAAGACCGGAACTAAACCTCCATCGCCTCTTTCACCTTCTCGACGAGCTGCTTCAGCGAGAAGGGCTTGGGCATGAAGCTGTAGCCGGCGTGGCCTTCGAGGTCCTGCTCGAACTGCTCGCCCGGGTAGCCGGACACAAACACGAACTTGGTCTCGTTGCCGCGCTTCCTCAGTTCACGGAGCAAGGTGGGGCCGTCCATCTCCGGCATCACGACGTCGGAGATGATGAGGTCGAAGCCCTTGTCGTCCATGTCGATCTTCTCGATGGCGCTCTCGCCCGAGTCCGCTTCGACAACGGTGTAGCCGCGCGACGTGAGCGCACGGAGCGCGAAGGCGCGCACCGCATCCTCGTCCTCGACCAGAAGGATGCGCTCCTTGCCAGTGTAGTCGCGCTTGGGCGCCTCCACCGGTTTTTCCTCGACGGCGGCAGATGCCTCCGATTTCTGCGGATAGTAGCGCGGCAGGTAGATCTTGAAGGTGGTGCCCTTGCCCATCTCGCTGTCGCAGAAGATGAAGCCGCCCGTCTGCTTCACGATGCCATAGACGGTGGAAAGCCCGAGGCCCGTTCCTTTGCCAACGTCCTTCGTCGAGAAGAAGGGTTCCCAGATCTTGTCACGGATCTCGGGCGGAATGCCACTGCCGGTGTCCTGCACCTCGCAGGCCACATACTCGCCGGGCGGCATCAGCGACGGCATGATGCTGCGCGATTCCTCCACCCCAAGATTATGGGTCCGCACCGTGAGCGAGCCACCATTGGGCATGGCGTCACGCGCGTTGACGGCGAGGTTGATGATCACCTGCTCGAACTGGTGGATGTCGACCATCACGAGGCCCAGCTCGCGATCATGGTTGATCTTGAGCGACACCTTCTCGCCCAGCACACGGCCAAGCAGGTTGCCGAGGTCGGAAAGCGCCTCGGTGAGCACGTGCACCTTGGGCTGCAGCGTCTGCTTGCGCGAGAAGGCCAAGAGCTGGCGCACCAGGTTCGCGGCGCGGTTGGCGTTCTGCTTGATGTTCATCACGTCGGCAAAGGCGGGGTCGGTCGGCCGCATCTTGGCCAGCAGCAGGTCGGCGAAGCCGATGATCGGGGTCAGCACATTGTTGAAGTCATGCGCGATGCCGGATGCGAGCTGGCCCACGGCCATCAGCTTCTGGCTCTGCGCGAGCTGCACCTCGAGCGACTTGTTCTCAGTCTTGTCCACGGCGAAGACCACCGCCGTATCATCTTCAGGCGCAAGGCGCGTGAAGGTGAAGAGCACGTTACGCGGGGTCGTGCCTTCGACATTGGCCTCGATCTGGTGGAGGCTGCCTTCGTTCCGCAGAGCCGTCGACAGCGTCTGCAGCAGCGAGGCGCGTTCCGAGGCAACGATTGCCGCGGAGAGCTCAGAGCCGCGCCGCGCCTTGGGCGAGAGTTCGATGAAGGCACCGTTCGCCATGCGCACGATGCCGTCCTTGTCGATCTCGGCGATGCCGATGGGCGCATTGTTGATGAAGCGGGACAGCCGGGGCGCGGAAATCTCGCCGCCCGCCGCGGAGGTGCCCGCAAGGTGACGCGGCACCACGATGGTGCGCGACGGCGAGGGCTGGCCCTCGGCATCGAATTCCACATGGTGGATTAGCTGCACCGGGATGAGCTTGCCCGTGATGTTGTTGCGGAGGTCAAGGCCGAAGCTCTCCGTCACGGCGGTGCCGGGCTTCGGCGCCACGCCGGAGACGAGGCGGGCCGCCTGCTCGCCCAGCAGGTCGGAGAGCTTCATGCCGGCGTTCTGGGCTTCCGTGAGGTCCACCCCCAGCCACTGCGCGAGCGTTGCATTGATGTAGTCGACCTGCCCGTCGCTCAAGGTGGAGAAGAAACCGGCGGGCGCATTGTCGAGATAGGTGATGATGAACTGCAGCCGCGAGAAGGCCTGCTCCTGCCGCGCGCGATCCTCGCTGATGTCCTCGATCTGCCACAGGCGCAACAGCTTGTCGCCGCGCTGCACGTGCGTGGCCGAGAGCTTCACCCACACAGGTCGGTCGGGCTTGGCACAGGGTGCCGCGGCACCTTGCGCCACGCGCAGCTCGCGCGTTTCGCTGCGGCCTTCGGCGACGGCCTGTGCGAGCTGGTAAACGGGTGCGGAGAATTCCGCATAGGGCGCGAACAGCACATCCATGCCGACGAGGCGCCCGGCCTTGGCAGCGAGAGCCTGATAGGATGCGTTCGCATAGACGGCGCGACCCTCGGCATCCGTCACCACCAGCGGATGGCCGATGGCGGCGGTGAGCGCGTCGAGGAAGCCCCGGTCATTACGGTCGCCACCCAGCCTGAGCAGGCCCGCCACCAGTGCCAGCAATGCAAGAAGACCGAGCCCCGCCAGTGCCGCACCGGCCCACAGCAGCCAGCGCGGATTGCCAGCCGGAAGGTGGCGGAGGGCGAACACCACCGTCGCCGCGACGATCACCGCCAGCAGCAGGGCAATCAGGGCACGGCCTGCCCCGCCGCCGCCCGCTGCCGCCGGCGCTGCGATCCCGCCTGTCACCGGCACGTTCCTGTCCGTCATCAAACCCCACCCCGAATCAATTGCAGTATAGGGCAATCGGGGGCACGCGGAATCGCCTGCAGCCTGCCATTGATCTTCGCTTTACAAATCTTTGGCCTGCCGCCAGAGTCCCCGACCGGGCAGAAACCGGTACGCAAGGCTGTGCCGGAAGGGACGTTGTTTCGCGTTTGTGGAGGGGAGTCGAGATGGAATTCCTGAACCAGAACATGCACAACATCATCACGGCGGCAGTCATCCTGCTGATCGTGATCATCCTGCTTGCGGTCTGGCGCAAGTACAGCCCGCGCGTCTCCGGCGGCCGGCGCGGCCAGCGCCTTGGCGTCAGCGAATATTATGAGGTGGACAAGGACCGGCGCCTGGTGCTGGTGCGGCGCGACACTGTCGAGCACCTGATCCTCATCGGCGGCCCGCAGGACATCGTCATCGAGGGTGGCATCGGCGCCACCCAGAGCGCCCCATCACTGGGCACAACGACGGGCGGACTGGACTTCTCCACCAAGCCCCCGGCGGGCACCGCACGTGCCGCACCGCGGCCCTCGGTCTATGTCGAGAAAACCCTGTCGGCAGGCCCGACGACTCGTCGCGAAGATCCCGAACTCTAGAACGACAAAAGCCCGGCCAATGGCCGGGCTCTCGCATTAGGGTTGGCGTGAATTACTCGTTCACGGCGGGCGGCGTCGAGCGGCGCTCGTTCATGAAACGGTCGAACTCATCCTGGTCCTTGGCGCGGCGCAGGCGCTCCACGAAATCGCGGAAGGCCTTCTGCTCGTCCTCCAGCCTGCGGCGCTCCTCGTCGAGCCGCTTGAGCTGCTCGCGCTTGTAGGCGTCAAAGGCGGCGTTGCCGGAGCCGGCGAAGCCATAGGAGCTGGACTGGTTCTTCCAGCCCGCGCTCCAGCCTGACAGGTCAGGTGCCTTGAAGCCTGCCCACGGGGCGGCGGTCTCTGCCGAGCCCTTCCACATCTCGCCGTTCTTCCATTTCAGGAAGAGGGCGATGAGCCCCAGGGGCCAGAACACCACGAAGCCGGCGACCATTGCGCCGATCTCCCAGGCCGACCAACGGCCCATTGAGCTCAAACCGCAGCCCCGCTTGTGCGTGCTGCCGTTCTGCTCGAAACCAGCCGAAGCCGAATGTGTCATCTCCGATCCTCTCTCAAAAGTTGACGAATGTTCAGGTAGGAACCCTACCCCCCCGCTTCAATGAAAATCGGAATTGCCGCTCCGCCGTTTTGCCGGGTTCCGCCGGCGGCGCTCCGGTGCTAACTCTTTAAATGCTGATTTCCCGAGGAGTTACGTCAAATGACCCACACGCACCACAAGATCGCGATGCTGACCGCGGGCGGCCTCGCCCCCTGCCTCTCCTCGGCGGTGGGCGGCCTCATCGAGCGCTATTCCGAAATCGCCCCCGAGGCACCGATGATCGGCTACCTGTCGGGCTACAAGGGCCTGCTCCTCGGCAAATCCATCCCCGTGACGCCGGAGGTGCGCCGCCGGGCGCATGTGCTCCATGGCCATGGCGGCTCGCCCCTGGGCAACAGCCGCGTCAAGCTCACCAACGTCGCCGACTGCGTGAAGCGCGGCCTCGTCAAGCAGGGCGAGGACCCGCTGAAGGTGGCGGCGAACCAGCTGGTGAAGGACGGCGTCACCATCCTCCATACGATCGGCGGCGACGACACCAACACCACCGCCGCCGATCTCGCCGCCTATCTCCATTCCAACGGCTATGAGCTGACTGTCGTCGGCCTGCCCAAGACCATCGACAATGACGTCGTCCCGATCCGCCAGACGCTGGGCGCCTGGACGGCAGCCGAGCATGGCGCCATGTTCTTCGAGAACGTGGTCAACGAGCAGTCCACCTCGTCGCGCCAGCTGGTCATCCACGAGGTGATGGGCCGCCATTGCGGCTGGCTCACCGCCGCCACGGCCAGGGCCTGGCGCGACCGGCTGGACCACCTCGAGTTCCTGCCCGAGTTCAATCTTGACCGGAAGCACAAGGACATCGACGCCGTCTACATTCCCGAAATGCACATCGACATGGAGAAGGAGGCCGCTCGCCTCCACAAGGTGATGGACACATACGACTCCGTTTCGATCTTCGTGAGCGAGGGCGCCTGCGTGCCCGAGATCGTGGCCGAGCTCGAGGCCAAGGGCGAGCATGTGGAGCGCGATGCCTTCGGCCACGTCCACCTCGACAGCGTGAAGGTGGGTGACTGGTTCGGCAAGCAGTTCGCCAAGAAGATCGGTGCTGACAAGACGCTGGTGCAGAAGTCCGGCTATTTCGGGCGCTCGGCGGCGGCCAACCAGGCCGACCTCGACCTGATCCGCGCCATGGTCCATGTTGCGGTGGACTCTGCCCTCGACGGCGTCTCCGGCGTCATCGGCCATGACGAAGAGCGCGAGGACGAGTTGCGTGCCATCGAATTTCCGCGCATCAAGGGCGGCAAGCACTTCGACGTCCACACACCATGGTTCACCGAGATGTTGAAAGATATCGGACAAGTGACATGAAAGCGCTGTACCCCCTGCTCGCCCTTCTGCTTCTCGTCACCCCCGCGCTGGCCGACGCCACGCTGGACCAGGCCAAGGCAGATTTCGGACAGCTCTGCGCCCCCTGCCATGGGCGCGACGGCAAGGGCGACGGCACGCAGGCGGCTCGCCTCGCCAAGAAACCCGCCGACCTGACGGTGGTAACACAGAAATACGGGGAGTTTCCGGCCCAAAAGGTCTTCGAGACCATCGCCGGGCTGGACATGCCTGACGGCCACGGCACCCGCGACATGCCGATCTGGGGCGACGTCTTCGTCACCGAGCAGGTGGGCAAGAGCACCACGATCGAACAGGCCCTCAAAGCCTCGGATGAGGCCTCGCGGCGGATCTCTGCGCTGGTCCACTACGTCGGGTCGATCCAGGTCTCCCAGTGACGGCTTGCCCCGGCCAGGAATGTGTTATAGCCAGTCGGGTATAGCGCGGAGATATCCTTGACCTGCCAGCCTGCGCCATGACCTTCTTCTCCCTCACGCCCGAGGAATGGGAGGCCGTGCGCCTCAGTCTAAAGGTAGCCACCGTGGCGATGATCGCCAGCCTGCCGGTGGGAATTGCCGTGGCGTGGCTGCTGGACCGTAAGGAGTTCTGGGGCAAGTCGCTGCTCAACGGCATCGTGCACCTGCCGTTGGTCATGCCGCCCGTTGTGACAGGCTACCTGTTGCTGCTCACCTTCGGCACCAAGGGGCCCGTCGGCGCATTCCTTGCGCAGTTCGGGATCGTCTTTGCCTTCCGCTGGACGGGTGCCGCGCTCGCCTGCGCGGTGATGGGCTTCCCGTTGCTGGTGCGGGCGATCCGGCTTTCCATCGAGGCGGTGGACACGAAGCTCGAGGCCGCCTCCTCCACGCTCGGTGCCAGCGCGCTGTGGGTGTTCCTCACCGTCACGCTGCCGCTCACCCTTCCCGGCATCATCGCCGGCATGATCCTGTGCTTCGCCAAGGCGATGGGCGAGTTCGGCGCCACCATCACCTTCGTCTCCAACATTCCGGGCGAGACGCAGACGCTGCCCACAGCCATCTACACCCTCACCCAGGTGCCGGGTGGCGATGCGGGCGCCCTCAAGCTCACCGCCATCTCGATTGCCATTTCGCTGGGAGCGCTTCTCATCTCGGAGTTCCTTGCCCGCCGTGCGGTACAGAGGATCGCCGCATGAGCCTCTCCATCGACGTTCGCCACAGGCTTGGAAGTTTCGAGCTGGAGGCCGCCTTCGCCAGCGCCGGCGGCATCACCGCCGTCTTCGGCGCCTCGGGCTGCGGCAAGACCTCGCTGGTCAACATCATCGCCGGCCTCATCCGGCCCGACTTCGCGCGGATCAGCGTGGGCGACACGGTGCTGGTGGACACCGCGCGCGGCATCGACGTGCCGCCGCACCAGCGGCGCATCGGCTATGTGTTCCAGGAGGCGCGGCTGTTCCCGCACATGACGGTGGAAAGCAACCTCGCCTATGGCGAATGGTTCACGCCGAAGGCCCAGCGCTATGCGGCAAGGACACAGATCCTCGACCTGCTCGGCATCGCGCATCTGCTGAAGCGCCGCCCGCGTGATCTTTCGGGGGGCGAAAAGCAGCGCGTGGCCATTGGCCGGGCACTCCTCGCTTCGCCCCGCCTGCTGCTGATGGACGAGCCACTGGCCTCGCTCGACGCCGCGCGCAAGGCAGAGATCATGCCCTATCTCGAGCGCCTGCGCGACGAGGTGAAGATCCCCATCGTCTATGTCAGCCACTCCGTGGCGGAGGTGATGCGGCTGGCAACTGACGTGGCCGTTCTCTCGCAGGGCAAGCTCGCGGCCTTCGGGCCTGCGGCAGAAATCGCCCAGCGCCTTGATCTTGTTCCCGACGATGAACGCGAGGAAGGCGGCGTCATCATCGACATGCAGGTGGCGGCGCATGATGCCGGCTTCGACCTCACACGGCTGGCCTCGGGCGCAGGCGACATCTACGTGCCGGGTCGCCTCGGGCCGGAGGGCACCCCAGCCCGCGTGCGCATCCGCGCGCGCGACGTGATGCTGGCACTGGAGGAGCCCCGGAACATCAGTGCACTGAACATCCTGCGCGGCACGGTGGCCGAGATCTCATCCGCCGGGCCATCCTCGGTGAACGTCAGGCTCGACTGCGGCGGCGCCGCCGTGGTGGCGCGCATCACGCGGCATTCTGCGTCAGCCATGGGGCTGGCGCCGGGAACGCCCGCCTTCGCGGTGGTGAAGGCCGTATCGGTGAGCGGCCCGACGGCCGAACCGCACTGACGACCGCGAACACTTCCGAGCGTGGCCTACGCCTTGGCGATTTCTTCAGCCAGCGCTTTGAGGTGCGGTTCGGTCGCGGCTGTCGCGGCGCGCTCCATGGCGCGGTAGCGCGAGACCAGCGCAAGGCCCAGTGGCGTGAGGGTCGCACCGCCGCCCTTCTTGCCGCCGCTGCGCGAGTCCACCACCGGTTTGCCGAAGATCGTGTTCAGCTCCTCGATCAGCTCCCAGGCGCGGCGGTAGGACATTTCCATGGCACGGCCCCCGGCCGAGATCGAGCCCAGGGAGGCGATCTGCTCGAGAAGGGCGATCTTGCCTGGCCCCACCCTCAGGTCTGGACCAAAATCAATGCGGATGCTCAGGTCTGCCATGGGATTCGCTCTTTCGTCACATGGCAATGATCGAACAAACCGGCACCCGAATCCAGTGCCACAAGGACTCTGAATGGCTTCCGTCCTCACCATCACCCTGAACCCGACGATCGACGTCTTCGGCGAGGCCGCGAAAGTGCAGCCCACCCACAAGGTGCGGCTGAAGGACACCAGCTTCGAGCCGGGCGGCGGCGGCATCAACGTGGCGCGCGTCATCTCCGCACTGGGCGGCGAGGTGGAGGCGCTGACCCTGTCCGGCTGGGAGATGGGCGACTTTCTCGGTCGGCTACTGAAGGACGAGGGCATCCACTGGCAGCCCATTCCCATGGAAGGCGAGACGCGCGTCGCACTCATGGTGCACGACCAGTCGAGTGGCCTTGAATATCGCTTCCTGCCCGAGGGGCCGGAGGTGCACGAGCATGAGATCGATGCCTGCGCCGATGCCATCCTCCACAAGAAGGAAGGCTTCGTGGTGGCGAGCGGCAGCCTGCCGCGCGGTGCCCCGGTCGACAGCTATGTGCGTCTCGCCAGGGCGGCGGCGCAGAATGGCCTGCCCTTCGTGCTCGACTCCTCAGGTGCGGCGCTCAAGGCCGCACTGGAGCATGGCGGCATCTATCTGGTGAAGCCGAGCCAGAGCGAACTCGAAAGCTATGCCGGGCATGCACTCGATGCAGCAGGCATTGAAGCCGCGGCCAAGTCCATCATCGCCAGAGGCCAGGCCCGCATGGTGGCGGTGACGCGAGGGGCCGATGGTGCTGTGCTCGCAACCGCCGACAAGCTGCTGCGCCTTCCCGCCATTCCCGTCGAGGTGCGCTCCGCCGTAGGCGCCGGCGACAGCTTCCTCGGCGCCATGGTGTGGGCCCTCTCCGAAGGCTGGGACGTGGAACGTGCATTCCTGCTCGGCATGGCGGCAGGTGCCGCCGCGACATGCAACACCGGCACTTCGCTGTGCCGAAAGGAAGACGTGTTCGGCCTGTTCGCGAAGGCGGGCGGCCATAGGCCCAGCTAGAGCCCCGTTCCGTCCAGGTCGATGCCATCAGGCCCGAGCGGCACGATGCCGATGGGGTTCAGCGACTTCACCGAATAATAGCCGCGCTTGATGTGGGAGATGTTCACCGTTTCGCGGAAAGCGGAGATCGCCAGCAGGCGCGTCAGGTAGGCATTGAGATTCGGATAATCCACGATGCGGCGCTTGTTGGCCTTGAACAGCCCGTAATAGGCGGCATCGAAGCGCACCAGCGTGACGAAGAGGCGGATATCGGCCTCGGTGAGTTCGTCACCGAACAGGAATGGCCCGGAGGCGAGACGTTCCTCCAGCTCATCCAGCATTGCAAAGACCTCGTGATAGGCCTCTTCATAGGCAACCTGCGTTGTGGCAAAGCCGCAACGGTAGACGCCATTGTTCAGCTTGGGATAGATCGCGGCGTTCAGCGCGTCGATGGCGGGGCGCAGATGCTCCGGGTACAGATCGATCCTGTTCTTCGCCAGGTCGCCGAAGCCCGAATTGAACATGCGGAGGATGTCGGCCGACTCGTTGTTCACGATGCTGCGCGTCTGCTTGTCCCACAGCACGGGCACCGTGGCGCGTCCGGAGTAGTGGGCGTCCGCGGCGGTATAGATCTCGTACATGTAGCGAGCGTGGTTGACCTCGTCCGCGCCTTCGGCGAAGCGCCAGCCCTCGGCGCCCAGTTCAGGCTCGATGATCGACACGGAGATCACGTCTACCAGCCCCTTCAGTTTGCGCGCGGCCAGCGTGCGCGAGGCCCAGGGGCAGATCAACGCCACATAGAAGTGATAGCGCCCGGCTTCCGCCTTGAAGCCGCCCTCGCCAGTGGGCGTGACGAAACTGCGAAACTGCGAGTCCTGACGGACAAAACCGCCCTTCTTGTCCTTGGCCTGCACAGGGTGCCAGTCACCGGACCACTTGCCATCGACGAGCATGAGCGACGTCCTTTCAGAAGAAGAGATGGAGCCGGCCTCGAGCGGTCGGCTCCGGGAGAAGGTTCAGGTCTTAGCCCTTCAGCGCATAGGCGCCGCCGCCGATCAGGGCCTGCACGGCAAGGGCCACCGCCCAGAAGGCCGGGAACTCCCAGCCGCCATTGGCCGCCGAAAAGAAGAAGCCATTGCCGGCATGGGCGAAGACGGCGCCGAGCAGGATGGGGATCAGCGCGAGCGATACCCAACGGGTCCACAGGCCGAGGATCAGCGCGATGCCGCCGAAGAACTCCGCCGCGATGACGACATAGGCGAGCGGGCCGGGAAGACCGAGGCTCTGGAAATACTGCACTGTGCCGGCAGGCGTGAAGATCGCAAACTTCAGATAGGCATGGGCGATGAAGGCGACGCCCATGGTGACGCGCAGCAGCAACGCCGCATAGTCGACGTTGGCGGCGGAAACGGAGAACGGGGCGCGTTCGGTGGCAGCGTAGGTCATCGGAGGTTTCCTTGTCAGTCCGCCGGCGGAAGTGCCGGTCGCGATGGACTTATTGGTAATGGAAACAGTTACGATTGATAATCAGGCCAGCGGGCAGAAGATTGCTTCCATTTTGGAAGCAATTCAGCGCTACCAGCCCTTGTCCCACTCCGGCTCGCCGCGGAATCGCTCCGCCAGGAAATCGACCAGCGCCCGCACCTTGAGCGCCAGGTGGCGACCGGGCGGGTAGACCGCCTGCACCGGCACGGCAGGTGGTTCGTAGCCGCGCAGCAGTGGCATGAGGCGCCCGGCATGGATGGCGTCGCCCGCCACGAAGCTCGGCACCTGGGTGATGCCGAGGCCCGCCTCCGCCGCTGCGACGCAGGTATCGGCGTTGGAAAGATGGATGCGGCCCCGAACATTCACCGTCACAGGCTTGGCGGCGACAAGGAAGTGCCAGGTGTCGCGGTCCTTGAAGTTGGTGTCGACCACGCAGTCATGCGCCGCCAGTTCCTGCGGCGTCGCGGGCGTTCCACGCGTTGCGAGATAGGCGGGCGATGCCACGACCACGATGCGTGACTCGCAGAGCTTGCGCACCACCGTGCTGGCATCGCTCTGGTGGCCAATGCGCAGGGCGGCATCAAAACCCTCGTCCACGAGATTGGCGAGCCGGTCGGAGAAGGCGACCTCGAGGCTCACGTCCGGATAGCGCGAGGCGAAGGCGACAAGGGCGGGCACGAGCTGCTTGGTGCCGAAGGAAAGCGGAGCCGTGAGCTTCAACCTCCCGCTCACCGAGCCGGAGCGGTTCTTCACCGCCTCGCCCAGCGCATCGAGTTCATCGATGACCGCGCGGATGCGCTCGTAATAGGCTTGGCCCACTTCGGTGGGCGACAGGGCGCGCGTGGTGCGGTTGAGCAGCCTTACACCAAGGTCGGCCTCGAGCCGGGAGACAAGCTTCGAGGCCTGCCCCGAGCTTGTGCCGAGGCGGCGGGCGGCTTCCGCGAAGCTGCCTGTTTCCATCACCGCCGCGAACATGCGCTCGCACTCCAGCCTCTGCATTCGAACCCAGCCCCTTGTGTCTTCTCACGAGCATTGCCGCGAAAGGCACACGCGCGCAACCAACACGCACGGTTCGCCGACCAGCCTCAGATTCCCCACATTTGGGGTCGTCTGCCCGGCATTTCGAGCGCGGACACTCTCCCCGAGAGCAAGCTTGGGCGCGGCACTGCGGGGCTTGCCGATGCAGGGTCGCTGTGAGAAACTACAGCATCGCAAAAGCGGAGATCGCAAGATGAAAAAAGCAGCCCTGTTCGGCCTCACCCTCCTTCTCGTTCCGGCCTTCATGGCAGGAGCAAGCCACGCCGCGCTCACGCAAAGCGAAAAGAACTATTGCCGCAAGAAGGCTGAGAAGTATGCCGATGAGAAGTCGCTCGGCACCACGGCAGGTGGCGCCATCGGTGGCGCGGTCGCAGGTGGCATCATCGGCGGCCTGATCACCGGCGGCAAAGGCAGCGGTGTCGGCACCGGGGCCGCAATCGGCGCAGGCGTCGGCGGTGTCGGCGGCGCAGTACGCGGCTCGCAAAAGTGGAACAATTATTACTACAAAAAGTACAACAACTGCATCCAGAAGTACTACTGACACCACACAGGATCTCGCTGCGTGGCCGCTTCGCTGGCGCGGTGAAGGCGCGCCCGGCCGCAGTGCGCAGCTATTCCGCCCTGCCCTTCGTGGCAATGGAAGTGACGCCGGAAGAACTCGCCAAGCTGGCAGCCGATCCGCTCGTGGTCAGTATCTCGGAGAACATCAAGCTTCACACGCGGCTCGTGCAGTCCGCGGCACTTATCCGCGCACCCGCGGCCTGGTCTGCGGGCTACACGGGTGCCGGCCAGACAGTGGCGATCCTTGATACCGGCGTCGACAAGAACCATCCCTTCCTCGCTGGCAAGGTGGTGTCGGAAGCCTGCTACTCCTCGGGCGGTTATTGTCCCGGGGGTCGCACGATCTCGACCGAGGTGAACTCGGCGCTGCCCTGCCCGGTGACAGAAGAGTGCGCCCACGGCACCCATGTGGCCGGCATCGCCGCCGGAAACCAATCCGAATTCTCAGGGATTGCAAAGAACGCGAACATCATCGCGGTACAGGTCTTCAGCCCAGACAATGACAACCCGGGTGAGATCATTGCGTGGTTCAGCGACGTGCTGGCAGGCCTCAACCGCATCTTCGAGCTGCGCACCACATACAATGTTTCATCCGTGAACATTAGCCTTGGCGGATATCGCGCCCAGCGCACCTGCGACAAGGCCTACCCTGCCATGACCGCCGCCATCGCCAATCTGCGCAGCGCGGGGATCGCCACCATCATCTCCTCTGGCAATGAGGGATGGACGGATTCAACTGCGTTTCCGGCCTGCATTTCGCAGGCCGTGAGCGTCGGGTCAGTGTCCGACTCGGCTGTTGGGACTTGCGATGACGGTCAGCCGATGATCGCCGACAAGGTCGCATGCTATTCCAACTCGGCGTCCTTCCTGTCCCTGCTGGCGCCGGGCTCGCTGATCACCTCTTCCGTGCCGGGCGGAAACTACGAATCCTGGGAAGGCACCTCGATGGCCGCGCCGCATGTTACGGGCGCCTGGGCACTGCTGAAGCAGAAATTCACCGATGCATCGGTGACAGAGATTCTTGCCGCCTTCCAGTCCAGCGGGCAGATGGTCACCGACTATCGCGCGACGCGTAGACCGATTACCAAGTCGCGCATCGACGTGGCCGCCGCCCTCAATGGGCTCACCAGGCTCAGCATTGCAAAGACGGGCACCGACGGCGGCACGGTGAACATCACCACGCCGCGCGGCACGATCGCTTGCAGCAGCGACTGCAGCTTGCCAATCGTCACGGGAACGATGGTGAAGCTCACCGCCAAGGCAGATCGCGGCTCGCGATTCATCGGCTGGACAGGGGGCGGCTGCAGCAGGCCCAGGCCCTGCACCCTTCCGCTCTCCTCGGCACTATCGATGACGGCCATCTTCAGCATGCGGTGACGCCACGATCTATCCGCGGCGGTAGATCGTCTTGCCGCGCTTGATCGTCTCGACGACCTTGATGTTGCGGATCTCGTTGGGGGCAACGCTCAGCGGATTGCCATCGAGGATCACGAAGTCAGCGACCTTTCCCGCCGTGATCGTGCCCTTGAGGGCCTCCTCGCGATAGGTATAGGCCACATTGCGGGTGACGCCGAGCAGCGCATCATAGGGCTTCACATCTTCCTGAGGGCCCAGCACCTGGCCGGACAGCGTGGTGCGGGTCACGGCGATCCAGATCGCCTCCATCACATTGGGCGAGGCCGACGGACAGTCGCAGTGCATCGTGGTGCGCAGGCCCGCGGCGAGGGCCGAAGCCATGGGTGATTCCATGCTCGCACGCTCCGGTCCCAAGAGCTTCATCAACTGGTCGCCATAGAGCATCATGTGCGGCGGCATCATGGAGATGCCGAGATTGAACTTCTTGTAGATCGGCAACTGGTCCTGCCGCACGAAGTAGGAGTGCGCTATGAGGTTGCGGCGATCATCCGCCTTGCCGGTGGCGGCAATCGCCTTTTCAAAGGCGGCAAGGCTGAGGTCGATGCCGGCATCGCCATTGCTGTAGGCGAAGACCTGGATGTCGTTGGCATAGGCATAGCCGATCCACTGCTCCACCATCTCCTTGGGCAGCAGCATGCCCTTCCAGCCATCGGGGAATCCGGTGGTGTCGAGGTAGGGCTGGGTGAAGGCCGCAAGCCGCAGCTGCGGCGCGGCGTCGGTGGCCACCTGGTAGCCGGTAATTTTCAGGCCATGGTCGCCGTGGCTGTAGGCGCCCCAGGTCCAGTCGGCCTCCGCCACCATCTTGCCCCCGGCCTCATCCGAAATGGACGGCATGCCGATGACATCGAGCGCGATAACCCCCTGGTCGAAGGCGGCACGAAAGTTGGCGATCTCCTCGCGCGTCAGCTGATAACTCTGGACCGTGGTAAAGCCCTGCGCCGCGAGCAGAGCCTGCGCCGCCACAAAGGTCTTCAGTGCCTGCTCCTGAGAATAACTGCCCAGCGCCTGCCCATGGGCGGCAAGGAAGGGGGTGAACAGAAGTTCTCCCGTCAGCTTGCCGGTCTGCGCATCCTTGACGATCTGGCCAGGCTGCGCTGCCTGCGTCTCGGGCGTGATGCCGAGCTTCGCCAGACCAGCGCTGTTGACCTGACCGGTAAGCGTGGACAGCGTGCTGATCATCACCGGCGTGGCGGGAAATGCCTCATCGAGATCGGCAAGCGTCAAGGCACCATCCGATAGCAGCGCGGCAAAATAGCCATAGCCGATGATCCAACCGTTGAACGGCGTGGTCGCCTTGAGCAGAGCGATGACGTCCACCTTGCTGTGGGGCGGCTTGTCAGCGAAGTAACCGAGGTTCACGCCCAGCGTCTGCTGCGCGAAAAGCGCGAAGTGCCCCCAGGAGTCGATGAAGCCTGGCAGCATGGTGCGGCCCTTGAGGTCCACCTCCGTGGCATTGCCCACGGCTGCAATGGCCCCGGCCTTGTCACCCACGAAGGCAATCTTGCCGTCTCTGACGGCCACCGCCTCGGCATAGCGAGGCGCGTCACTCTCCATGGTGAAAATGGTGCCGTTGGAGTAGATGACGGCTCCCGTCTCCTGCGCCATGGCCGACATCGCACCCGGCACCGCCACCGCGCCTAGCGCAGCCACGCCCGCCTTCACGAAGTCTCGACGGTCAATCCTGCTGGTCATCACAAAGCGCCTGCCCACTGTTTACGAACGGCAGACGGTTCCACGCCTTGGCGGAGGTTTCAAGGGTCAGAAGCCTTATACGTCGCAAATCGATCAACAGAGAGATGTTCTCGCAGCGTGAAACCCACCTCGTTCTATTCTGCAAGCAGCATCCCACGCTGAACGACCACGATGCATTTGTACCCACAAGAGATGATTCCCTCATTCTCAAGTTGAGAAAGCACCTTTGATACCACTGAGCGTGACACGCACGACACGGCCGCTAGCTCATCTTGCGTGACAATCACTTTGCGCGCACCGTCACTGATTGCGCATGCTGAACCGGAAAGCGTGTGGAGTTTCGAGCGAACACGTTGTTCGCCCTTCAGGCCAGCAAGCCCGGCAGACAATTCGAGATAGCCTCGCAATGCGCCGGCAAGAAGTTCGACCACGGCTCCATGAAAGGCAGGATCGCTTCTTGCGGCGAGCAGCCCTGATTGCGCGACAACCAGAGCTGAACTGGGCACGCGGGCGCGATACTCCGCAACATTTTCGTTCCCGGTCAACGCACCATACTCGCCGAACCACTCCAAAGGAGCCAGCACATGTGTGGGTATCACTTCCAGATTGGCGCGCGGGACCAAGACTTGCACCGCTCCCTCGAGCAGAAAATACAGATCGGACCCCCTCTCATCCAGACGGATGATCCGCTGATCCTTGGAGAACTTCACCAATCTCGACTTCCGAAGAACCTGATCGCGAAATTCTCGCGTCATTCCAGACAGCCACGATGACCTGCAGGCCGTAACAAGTGCTGATGTCAAGTCTGCATCAGCCAAGAGAATACTGACATGCGGACAAGGAAGCTTTCATCGCCAAGGATCACTTTCCTTCGGTAAGTGGTGGCAGCGTCCAGCGACCGTCCAGTGCTTCCGGTTTCGGCCCATAGAATCTGCCCACGAAGAAAAAGGGTCCGCGGGGCGCGGGCAGCCAATTCGATTCCTTGTCAGGCCCCGGATTGTCGGCCTGCATGTAGATTTCAAGCGAGCCGTCCGCTGCCTGCTTGAGGCCTTCCGTGCGGCTGCCGATCGAATAACGGTTGAGCGCATTGTCGACCAGCAAGCGCTGCGGCAGGTTGTACATGGTGATGGACCAGAACTCGGTGACAGGCGGCAGCTGGCCTGGTTCGAAGCGCAGCACCCAGTGGCGGTTGCCATCCAGCACATTGCCCTCGCCATCCGTCTGCTGGCTGCCGTAGACGGCCTCTTCCTTGGTGTTGCCATAGATGCCCAGCATGGCGCCATAATTGCGCTTGGTGATGTAGCCATCCCCCAATTCCGTCCGCGTGCCGAACAGGGCGCGCGAGTCCTTTTGCTGGAGCGCACCCTCCTTCAGGGCCTTTGCGGCTTCGGCGATACCCTTTTCCATCGCGTCTCTGATTTCCGGCGCGAGCGCCGCGGCTTCGAAGGCGCGGCCAGGGCCGATGCCGATGCGGGCAAAGCGCGCGAACATCTCCTGCTCCGATGCTTGCACCGGCATGAAGTCCAGCAGCACATTCAGATAGACGATGAAGTCCAGGCCTTCGGCTCTCGCCGCATCCCACACTGGCCACACGACGGCGGGTGCCGGAGCGGGTGCGGGCTTGCCGACAAACTGCGACAGCGGCATCAGCTTATAGGCGTCCTGCACGGATTTCATGGCATCCACGTCGTCCGGCCCCAGCAGCTGCGTGCGGGTCAATGTGCCAACGAAGTCGGTCTCGGCATAAATAACCTTGCCGAACCCCTTCGGGATGTCGCCCATCCAACGAGGACCCACGAACAGATAGGTGCCGGCCTCGCGCCCCGTGGCGCGCACGCCCGTATAGGCGAAGTTATGCGTGTAGAGATCGAACCACTGGTTCACATAATAGCGCGGGGCGGCCACGACCGGCAGCGACAGCACCATCGGCTCGGCGCGAAGATCGAGCCATGCCCAGGAATAGGGCGTGTCATTGTTGGGCGTCACGATGTCCGAGTCGGCTGGCGTGGACGAGCGCGCATAGTGGCGGAACTTGTTGAACCCGCCGACATAGCCGCCAAACGCCTTGTTCTGCGTCTGGTTATACATCGTCTGATAGCACTGAAGCGGTGCATAGGCATAGCCCCAAGCCTCTTGCGCTATGGCGCGGGCGTCATCAGCGGGGATTCGAACGGTGCCGTTGGTCATGGTCTGTCTCGCCTCACTTCACGCGTTCGATGTCGTTGAGCTGCCAGCTCTTGTCGAAGTAAGGCTCAGTTGCCGCATAGAAGCGGAAGTAGGGAAACCAGCCCTTGCCCGCGTTGGTCTTGATCCAGTTCGTGGCATTGGCCGGGCGCTCCGGCCCGAAGAAGACGTCGACGGAGCCATCGGAATTGGTCGCCAGGTCCGGCTTGCGAGAACTTAAGTCGGCCGCACCCTGGTCGGTCATCAGCGGACCGCGTGTCACGTTGTCATAGAGGGTGATGGACCAGAACTGCTTGACCGGCGGGTTAGGCTCGACATGCAGCTTGTAGGTCTTGCCGCCGTCCAGCCAGTTGCCGTCCTTGTCCTTCGATGTCTCGAGATAGACCTGCCCGAAGCCGAGGATGCGGCCCTGCATGCCGGCCGACATGCCGATCGCCTCATAGAACCATGATGCGCGCTCATCGAACTGCACACGGGTTTTTTCGGGATTCTCCTGATCGAGATCAAACAGCACCGCATATTCCCATTGCTTGCCGGGATAGACCGTGGCGCCTTGGTAGCGCTTGTCATAAGCAATGGTGCGCGCCATCAACTCGCCAACCTTGGCGGCCTCGGTGAGGATCTTTGCCTGCCGCGCATCGGGGTTGAAGGGCTTGCCTGGCGTGATACCAAGCGGCGCCAGCATGCCGAACATCATCCGGTCACGCGGTGCCACCGGTTCGTCGGCATAGAGTTCGGCGAGGAGCTTCCAGTATTCCAGCGTGTCCGGCTGGGCGGACTGCCAGGGACGGCCGCCGACTTCTGCAAACTTCGTCGGCTCAGGCTTGTCGCGCTGGTCCCAACCATAGATGCTGAACTTGCGCAGCGTCGCTTCGGCCACGGCCTTGTCCGGGTCGAGCCCGCGCGTGCCGAACCACACCTGGTTGGAAGGCGCCCGAAACACCAGATAGCCTGGCGCATCGATGTCGGGACTGCCCGGCGGCAGGATCAGGTACTTACCGCCCTTACCCTTGTCGGGCCCCGTCTGGCCCATGTCGGTGATCGGCTGCTGCCAGATGTCCATCACGCCGCCCGCAGTAAGGCCTTCCGGCACATCCACCACCATCGGTCCCTGCTTTGCGAGGTCCCAGAAGCTGAAGGCATAGAGCGTGGTGATGTTGGGGGTCAGCATGCCAGCCTTGTCGGCGAGGCTCCGGTAGAACATGATGTCGCCGTTGCCGGCACCCAGCGTCTTGGCCTGCGCATCATAGAGCGCCTTGTAGCCCACCGCCGGAAGCGCCCAGAGATAGGCCTGCGTGGCGCGCTGGAAGTCCATCTCGTCATAGAGGCGGTCGGCCGTTTCGCGGCTCGGATAGCCGTTTTCCAGCGTGAGATCGCCAAGCTTCGTCGGCACGGTTTGCACCTCGGCAGAGAGCGCAGGCGGCAGGCCACTGGACCACAAGGTTGCCACGACTGCCGCGAGCAGTGCCGTCTTCTGGACATGCCGGATCATGTTCATGTGCTGCCATCCCCTGCTGCTCCACAACGCTTACTTGAACCGGCGATACCAATACACTAGTCTGCCCATACCGAATTGGTATCGGACAACATCATGATCGACCGCCTGAAGTCCGCGCTGGTTCTGGCCGAAACACTGAACTTCCATCGCGCAGCACAGCGCCTGGAGATGAGCCAGCCGCATCTCACGCGAACCATCAAGTCGCTCGAGAAGGAGCTCGGCTTCTCGCTGTTCGAGCGAAGCCCCCATGGCGTCACACTCACGCCGGACGGAAGCCGGGCGCTCAAGGAAGCCGCCTTACTTGTCAAGGCCGAGGCGGCATTCCATGGCAAGATCGAGGCGCTGCGCGGCGGTTCATCCGAGACGCTGAAGATCGCGGTTGGCGCCTTCATCTCGCAGTCCTGGGCGGCCTCCGCCGTTACCGCAATGAAGGCATCCGATGGAACCATTTCCATCAGCCTGCGCGAGCTTGACTGGTGGACGCTGTCCGACGCCGTTCACAGCGGCGAATTCGACCTCGCCATCGGCGAGTTGAGCGAGGCCAACAAGAACCCGGATCTCGTCAAGGAGCCCTTCCCCGAACGCGAAGGCAGCATCATCGTCCGGGCCGGGCACCAGCTCGCGGGGCGCAATGAGGTCACCCTTGAGGAGATCGCCCGCTTCCCGCTGGCAGGACCGCGTGTGCCGGGCCGCATTGCACAGCTGCTTCCGCCCGCCTGCGCAATGGGCTCATTGTCCGCAGACGGACAGTTCTTCATTCCCGTCATCGAGTGCGCGACGCCCCGGTCGATGATCGACGTGGTCTCCCAATCCAATGCCTTCTGCATGCTCTGGCCCGAATACTACGCCGAACAATTGAAGTCAGGACAAGTCCTGGAACTGCCGTTTCATCCACCATGGCTGCGCGCCACCCAGGGCATCATGTACCGCCGCAACAAGCCGCTTTCCCCAGCCGCGCTGGCCTTCCGGAACGTCGCCAGAACCGCCGAGCGAAAATACTTCCGGCACCGCAAGGGCTGACCCTCTGCGATGGCGGGTGAGTTACAATTGAATTGCTGGGTCACCCTGCCGCAATCACTCAAGCAACGCTGCCGCCAATCGTCGCGATCGCGCTCTCGATAAGCTCCACCAGTGTTTCGCGGGGAATGTCAGGAAACTCGGCCTGAACATCATCAGCAAGCTGGTACTTGTCGGTGATCAGCCTCGCATCGACGTTTGCCTGAACAATCGCAGGTTGGGTGTTGGCTGGGTTCTTAGGGGATTAGCAATGTGGTGTGAAAAGCTAAGCAGCGGCGGCGGAGGTTAACTGCATGTTGCGCGGTTATCTGATCCTGACGTCAGTGGCTATCCTCATATGCGGATGCGCGGGCATGGATAGCGACTTTGGCGCTGCTCCATCAGGGCCGGGACCGACTGCCGAGCAGATCGCACAATGGCAAGCGGCATCCAAGAAGGGGCAGCAGGAGAAGAAGAAGGCGCAGGCGGCGCAAGACAGCGCCCAGTGCATCGAGTTTGGCTACAAGTCTGGCACGACCGATTATGCGAAGTGCCGCGAGAACCTCCATCAGAAGCGGGAGGAGGCAGAACAAGCAGCGCTAGCTCGTCAGGCAGCGGCCCAGCAGGCCGCAGCCGCCAATCAAGCTGCGATTGCGGGGGCAATTATTGCGCGAGGCCCTCCGCAGTATAATCCGGTTGCCGTGCAGCCATTCCCAAAGATTGAGCCCTACATGATACCTCCAGCGCCAAGGCCAATCACAACAGATTGCAGACGTGATCCAGTTCTCACCGGCAACGTGACCTGCACTTCTCGGTGAAAAATCAAAAAATTCCCGCGCCCCCTGGCTTCGGCATTTGCGGCTCAGCGTGGACCACTCCCCCGGGGGGTCTGCTGGGCGTTCGATCCCGCCAGCCGGATCGGCTGGAGAATTCGACGGATCGGCAAGGTGAGCCGCCGGGTGTCGGACTGCTTGGCGGAGATCGCGTTAGAGCAGCCGCGGGGCTAGATCTGGTCGATAATGCTCGTAGCCTGATCATCGGCAGCAACTGATCCGGCGCTTGGGCTTCCGATCTGATGCCTATCTGATGCTTGATTGTTCGGTAGCTACTCTACCGCGTCACCAATCTAACCGTAACCCTTTGGTATCCTTGGTGGGCGATGTAGGACTCGAACCTACGACCCGCTGATTAAGAGTCAGCTGCTCTACCACCTGAGCTAATCGCCCGCCCTTTGAAGGACGTACGGCCCCGAGAAGTCCGGAGCCGACGGCGGGTTAGTACATCGCCCGCCGCCCCCCGTCTAGTGCTTTTTTAGTGCCCTGTTGACACCCGAAATCACCGCCTTGAGCGAGGCGACGACGATGTTCTTGTCGATGCCCACGCCGAACAGGCTGGAGCCGTCAGGCAGCCGGAGTTCCACATATGCGATGGCCGCCGCATTGGCGCCCATGCCGATGGCGTGCTCGCGGTAATCGGCAACATCAAAGTTGAGGCCCGATTCCCTGCGGATGGCGTCGACAAAGCCATCGACCGGTCCATTGCCATGGCCGAGGATGGTCTTGAGGTTGCCGTCCACCGTGATCTTGGCGACCACGTCCTGTTCGGCCTGGTCCGCACTCGCGGAATGCGACACGAAGCCGTAGCGACCGTTGCCTTCGAGGTACTCCAACTGGAAGGCGCCCCACAGCCTGTCGGCCGCAAGCTCCACCCCCTCGCCGTCGGCGATGGCCTGGACGACCTTCGAGAACTCGATCTGCAGGCGGCGCGGCAGCTCGATGCCATGTTCCTTCTCGAGAATGTAGGCGATGCCGCCCTTGCCCGACTGCGAGTTGATGCGGATCACCGCCTCGTAGGAGCGGCCAAGGTCCATCGGGTCGATGGGGAGATAGGGAACTTCCCACAGCGGCGAGTTCGACGCCGCCATGGCCTTGAAGCCCTTGTTGATCGCATCCTGGTGCGAGCCCGAGAAGGCAGTGAAGACGAGCTCACCCGCGTAAGGATGACGCGGGTGAATGGGCAGCTGGTTGCAGTACTCCGCCATGCGCACGAGCTCGTTGATGTTCGAGCAGTCGAGGCCGGGGTCAACGCCCTGACTATAGAGGTTCATGGCCAGCGTGACGAGATCGACGTTGCCGGTGCGCTCGCCATTGCCGAATAGCGTGCCTTCCACGCGGTCCGCACCCGCCAGCAGGCCGAGCTCGGTCGCCGCAACAGCGCAGCCGCGGTCATTGTGCGGGTGCAGCGAGATCAGCAGCGCGTCGCGCTTCTTGATGTTGCGGCAGAACCACTCGATCTGGTCGGCGTGGACGTTGGGGGTGCACATCTCAACCGTGGCCGGCAGGTTGAGGATGAGCTTCTTACTGGGCGTCGGCTCATAGGCATCGATCACCGCCTCGCAGATTTCCTTGGCGAATTCGAGCTCGGTGCCGGTGAAGCTCTCGGGCGAGTATTCATGGCGGGTCACGCCCTCGAGGCCATATTCGCGCTCGAGCTTGCGGATGAGGGTCGCACCCTTCACGGCGATGTCGATGATCCCTGCCTTGTCGAGCTTGAAGACGACGCGGCGCTGCAATTCGGAGGTCGAGTTGTAGAGATGCACGATGGCGCTCTTCACACCCTTCAGGCTCTCGAAGGTGCGGCGGATCAGCTCCTCGCGCGACTGCGTGAGCACCTGGATGGTGACGCCGTCGGGGATCCGGTTGCCCTCGATCAGGTAGCGCACGAAGTCGAAGTCGGTCTGTGAGGCCGAGGGGAAGCCCACCTCGATCTCCTTGAAGCCCATCTTCAACAGCGCGTCGAACATCCGCATCTTGCGGTCGAGGCCCATCGGCTCGATGAGCGACTGGTTGCCGTCACGGAGATCGACCGAGCACCAGATCGGCGGCTCTGTGATGGTCCTGTTCGGCCATTGCCGGTCGGTCAACTGGACCTGCGGAAACGGGCGGTACTTCTCGCGGGGGGAAATCATCATGGGAGGGTTCTTTCGGAAATGCCTGGCTTAGCTGGTTTGTCGGTGCGAGACCCCCGGAGAGCCAGGGCAGATGCCCGGCCGGCCCTCAGGGGCAGCTAAGAAGGAGGCGGCCAAGCGCAAGCGGCAGCGGCAGGGCTGCTGGACTGAACAGAATGTTCCGCGCGTTGGACATGGCCGAAACCTATAATGCAGGATGCAGAAAGGTGCAACCCGCGCCGATTTCGCGTCTTTTGGGCATCTGGCATGCCCGCCCGGCATTGCCCTCCGCAACTGATATGTTAGCATGTTGGCATGAGCTCCGAACCAGAGGGCTCCAAACCGGTCACGGGAGGACCCAGACATGCTCAAGAAGACACTCGCCTGCACCATCGCGCTTGCCGCCCTGATGGCGGCCGGGCCGGCCATGGCCGACACCAAGGACAAGAAGATCGCGCTGTCCAACAACTACGCCGGCAACTCCTGGCGCCAGGCCATGCTGAAGAGCTGGGACAAGGTGACGAAGCAGGCCGTCGCCGACGGTGTCGTCGCCGCAGCCGATCCCTTCACCACATCGGAAAACCAGGTGACGGAACAGGCCGCCCAGATCCAGAACCTGATCCTGCAGGGCTACAATGCCATCGTCATCAACGCCGCCTCGCCGGACGCGCTGAACGGCGTGGTCAAGCAGGCCTGCGACGCCGGTATCACGGTTGTCTCCTTCGACGGCATCGTGACCGAGCCCTGCGCCTGGCGCATCGCCGTCGATTTCGAAAAGATGGGCGCTTCGGAAGTCGAATACCTTGCCAAGAAGATGCCGGACGGAGGCAACCTGCTTGAGATCCGCGGCCTCGCCGGCGTGTTCGTCGATGACGCCATCTCCAAGGGCATCAACAGCGAAGTGGCCAAGAACCCGCAGTTCAAGGTCGTCGGCTCCGTGCACGGCGACTGGGCGCAGGAAGTGGCGCAGAAGGCCGTTGCCGGCATCCTGCCGTCGCTGCCGGAGATCAAGGCCGTGGTGACGCAGGGTGGTGACGGCTATGGCGCCGCACAGGCCTTCGCCGCTGCCGGCCGCCCCACCCCCACCATCATCATGGGCAACCGCCAGGATGAGCTGCAGTGGTGGAAGGAACAGAAGGACAAGAACGGCTACGAGACCATGTCCGTCTCGATCGCGCCGGGCGTGTCCACGCTGGCCTTCTGGGTCGCCCAGCAGATCCTCGACGGCAAGGAAGTGCCGAAGGACCTGACGGTGCCGTTCCTGCGCATCGACCAGGACAATCTCGAGGCCAACCTCGCCACCACCGAAAAGGGCGGTGTCGCCAACGTCGAGTATTCGCTCGAAGACGCCCAGAAGGTGATCTCAGGCAAGTAAGCGCTTGTCCGAGCAAGCAATCAGACTGGACGGCGTCGAAAAATCATTCGGCGCCGTCCGCGCCTTGGCCGGTGTTGACCTCACGGTCGCCACCGGCGAATGCCTTGGGCTTGTCGGCCACAATGGTGCGGGCAAATCCACCCTCATGCATGTGCTGAGCGGCAACCTGACACCTTCCGCCGGAACGCTTTCGATTGCCGGCAAACCCTATGACCGGCTGTGGACGGCGGCCGCAGCGCAAGCCGAGGGCGTGCGCTGCGTGTTCCAGGAACTCTCGCTCTGCCCCAACCTGACGGTGGCGGAAAACGTGCGCATCGTGCACCGGTCGCTGAAAGGCTTCGGCTGGAAGGGCCGCGCCCATGCACTGATCCGCCAGAAGCTTGACGAAATCTTCCCCAATCACGGGATCTCGCCCGACGACGAGATCGCAGGTCTCGCCATCGGCCAGCGCCAGATGGCGGAAATCGCGCGTGCCTTCACGTTGACCGACGGCAGGCTGCGCCTCGTCATCCTCGACGAGCCGACCTCCTCGCTCGATGCTGTCACCGCGCAGCAACTGCTCGCCTACGTGAAGAAGGAGACGGCGCGCGGCACCGCCATCATCCTCATCTCGCATCTCCTGGGCGAGATCCTGACTACCGCCGATCGCATCTTGGTGATGAAGGACGGCAAGACCGTGGCCGACCGCAAGGCCGCCGACTTCACCCGCAATTCGCTGGTGGCCGCCATGGGCTCCGAAGCGCGCGAGCACACGCGCGGCGTAGCCAAGAATTCCACCGCCGAGGTGATGGTCCGCGCCCAGCCGCGCAGCGGCGGGAGTGCCTCGCTCGAAGCCCGCAAGGGCGAGATCATCGGCCTCACAGGTCTCGCCGGACACGGCCAGACCCGCATGCTGCTGCAGATTTATGAGCGCCGCCAGGCAGAGGTGAAGGGCGCACTCTCCTTCATCGCCGGCGACCGGCAGTCGGATGGTGTGTTCAATCTCTGGTCCATCGGCCGCAACATCACCACGCGCTCGCTTGCGGCTCTCCGCAAGGGCGGCTTGATCGACCTGGCGGCCGAGCAAAGGCTTGCAGAGGACTGGAAGCAGCGGATGGCCATCCGCACGCCAGACGTGAACAACAACATCCTCACGCTGTCGGGCGGCAATCAGCAGAAGGCGCTGTTCGCCCGCGCACTTGCCTCCGACGCGGCCATCATCCTGATGGATGACCCCATGCGCGGCGTGGACATCGGCACCAAGCAGGAAGTCTATGCGATGATCGGTGCGGAAGCCGAAAAGGGCCGCACCTTCATCTGGTACACCACCGAGATCGAGGAACTGACCCATTGCGACCGCGCCTATGTGTTCCGCAATGGCGCCATTGTCGCAGCGCTGGGTTCCGATGAACTGACGGAAGAGAAAGTGCTGCAGGCGTCCTTCGCGGAGCATGCGGCATGAACCGGCGTTTCCTGCGGCAGGCCCTGCCCTTCCTGACACTCGCCGTGGTGCTGGCCGCCACCTTCTATGTGCAACCGCGCACCATGAGCTATTTCGGGCTCAACCTGATGCTGCAATACGCGGTGCCCATCGCGCTCGCGACCATCGCGCAGATGTTCATCATCACGGTGAACGACCTTGACCTTTCCATCGGCCCCTTCGTCGGTCTCGTCTCCTGCATCGGCGCCACGCTGCTGCTCGATAATCCGCTGCTTGGCATCCTCGCCCTGCTGGTGCTCATCGCCGCCTATGGCGCGGTGGGTGCGCTGATCCACATCCGCAACCTGCCCTCCATCGTGGTGACGCTGGGCCTCTCCTTCGTGTGGCTCGGCATCGCGGTGCTGATCCTGCCCTCTCCCGGGGGCAAGGCACCTGTCTGGTTGAAGGCCCTGATGGGCGTGCAAACGCCCTGGGTGCCCTTCCCCATCATCGCCGCCATCGTGATCGGTGTCGTCGTGCACCTGGCCCTCATGCTCTCGTCCTACGGCGTCATCGCGCGCGGTGCCGGCGGCAATCCCAAGGCGCTCACCCGTGCGGGCTGGTCCATGCTGCGGACAAAGGTCGTCATGTACATGCTGGCAGGTTTCTTCGGCGTCCTCTCCGGCCTCGCATTGCTGGGCCTCACCACCTCGGGCGATGCCCATGTGGCGGATCGCTACACGCTCTACTCCATCGCCGGGGTTATCCTGGGCGGCGGCGAGTTCATTGGTGGTCGCGTCTCGCCGCTGGGGGCTGTCGTCGGCGCCTTGACGCTGGCGCTGGCGGGTTCCTTCCTCATCTTCCTCAAGATCTCGCCCGACTGGCAGATCGGCGCACAAGGGGCGATCCTCATCATCGTGCTGGCGCTCAGGGCTCTGGTCTCTTACGGGGAGCAGAAGCGATGATCGGCAAGCTCTTGCGCCAGCCATGGGTGTTCTCCTTCGGGGCCGCCATCGCCGTGTGGCTCGCCACCATCGCCTACACGGGTGGGCAAGGTGCTGGCGCCATCCTCACCGCCGCCTTCTCGTTTGCCACATTCACCATCATCGTCGGCCTTGGCCAGATGATGGTCATCACCACGGGTCCCGGCAACGTGGACCTCTCCATCCCTGCAACCATAACCCTGTCCGGCGTCGTCGCGATGAAGGTGATGGACGAGGACAGCGGCCGCATGCTGATTGGCATCGTCGCGGCCCTTGGTGCGGCCAGTCTGGTGGGTGTTTTCAACTACGGTCTCATCCGCCTGCTGCGCATCCCTCCCATCATCGCCACACTGTCGTCGAGCTTCCTCGTGCTCTCCACCGCCATCTCCTATGGCCGCGGCATCCGCATCAAGCCGCCGGAGCCGCTGGCCGAATTCGCCACCATGCAAATCCTTGGCATCCCCATCATGGCCTTTGCCGTACTGGCTGTATCAATCGGCATGGCGCTGGTCTTGAGTCGCACCGTCTACGGCCGCAGCGTGCTGGCAGTGGGCCAGAACAGCCGTGCGGCATGGCTCGCTGGCCTCAACGTCGACCGTACCCGTTTCCTTACCTATGTGCTGAGTGCCATTCTCGCCGGTGTTTGTGGCATCCTGCTCTCAGGCTTCTCGCGCGGAGCGGCGTTGAACATGGGCGAGGAATTCCTGCTCGCCTCCATCGCCACGGTGGTGATCGGCGGAACTTCGGTGGCTGGTGGCCGCGCCAATGTGCCCGGCATCTGGGGCGCGGCCCTGTTCATGTACCTGCTCGTCACCATGCTCAACACATTCGGCGCGAGCGCGGGCATTCGCCTCATTCTCACAGGCCTCATGATCATCGGCGTCATTGTCGCGGCCGGCGGCGAGGAACAGCGCTAGAGCTTGCCAATCGCGTTGACGAAGAAGCCCTGATCATTGGCGCTGAGGTCCGCAAGGTCGTCCGAGTAGCGGCCGAAGTTGTATCCCACGCCAATGTCGAAATTGTCATTGATCTGGCGGTAGAGTGCCGCCACTGCCCCCCAATTGGCAGACTCGCTAGCGCTCTCCCACAGGCAGCGGCCTTCCAGCATCACGTCCCATTTCTTGACCACATGGAGGTCAGCGCGGACGACGCCGAGCTGGGCCGTGGAGTTCTCCCAGTCATCACCATCTTCCGGCTTCCACTCGCCGATGCGCAGGCCATATTTGCCGCCGATGGACACCATCTGCGTCAGGTCATAGGTGGCGTCGACGCTGAAGATATGGCTCTGCTGGGAGGGCCCGCCGATCTCGCCATCGATGTTCACCTGGTCTGGCCCAGGCACGTCATAGACATAGACGTATTTCGCAAGGGCGTTGAGGCGATCGTTGAGCACCGGGCGATAGGCATAGCCGATGGACGCTTCGACGAAATTGCCGCCGATGGATGAATCCGTTGCATCCGAAACCACCGCGTCGAGTGCAGCGAGCATCCGCCAGTTCTCGTTCAGTGCATTGCTGAGGCGCGCTGCGAGGTAATAGGCCGTCTGGTCACCACCATCCGCCGAATTGCCGTCGTCAAAGCGCACCTCACCCTTCACAGAGGCCGTCGTCTTGTCATTGGGGTTGTAGACAGCGGTGGCCGAGACGGCGTTGCGGTTGAAGTGGGTGTCGTCAAAGCCGAGGTCCGCCGTATCGCCCCAGACCCGGCCAGACTCGACGGCGCCGCCCAGCTTCCACTCCGGCGTGGGCGTGTAGGTCACGCCATAGACCTGGGTCAGGCTCGGCTGGTCTGACCAGAAATTATACTTGTCCTCGGCATAGACGGAAAGCCGTTCGCTGAAGCCATGCTTCACCCCGGCGATGATGCCACCCAGATCATCTGCCTGCTTGCCCGAGAGCAGATCATTGGCCACGTAGTTGCCGGGGGCCAGCGCATAGCCGATGTAATAACGGTCCGCAGCGACCGGCTGGTAGCTTAGCAGCGCCCTGCCCCCAATGCCGCCGTCGCCATAGGAGACTTCCGCCGATCCATCGATCGTATCAGTCAACTGGCGCGTGCCACCCACGCCACCACGGTTGTTGAGGTCCACATTGCCGGTGCGCGCCAGTGTCGCCTGGCCGAAGGCGTAGACGGATGACGTTTCACTCAGGATGCGGGTGAGCTTCACCGCCGTGTCGGTGCGGGTGCCGTTGATGTCATTGTCCGGATTATCGACATCGAGTTGTTGAACCCCGGCGGAGATCAGCAGGTCCCTGGCGAGCTGATAGGTGAGGTCGGCACCCGCCTGGTTCTGGGTGACGTCGCCGCCGCTCTCCAGCCGATCACCATAGAAGTTCAGCGTCAGGCGCTCGGAGAGTTCAAGGTCGCCCTTGAGGCCATATTCATAGCGATCTTCCGTCACCTGCTCGTCCAAGGTTGAGAAACCCGCCTGCTTGTAGGCGAAGCTTGCCTCAAGATCGCCCTTGGCACCGGGGATGATGTCGCCGGGGTCAAGCCGGCCCAGCACGCGATAGGCT
>Ga0194051_1000196_pt1 | contig 35056 bp, 30 predicted proteins | sample SepL2320m_MetaG_FD_161275 | JGI IMG/M metagenome (GOLD analysis project Ga0194051, IMG submission 161275) | Anoxic zone freshwater microbial communities from boreal shield lake in IISD Experimental Lakes Area, Ontario, Canada - Sep2016-L239-20m | ecosystem: Environmental > Aquatic > Freshwater >... | reverse complement strand
AACGCGCATCTCGACGTGCCGTCGGTGGCTACGTCCTTGTCGAAGCCGACATACCGTCAGCGCAATCTCGAATCAATGACTGGCCAGATGCGCCAGTGTTCTACGTCGCCTCGCCAACCGCCGACCCCGACGCATGCATGCAGGCACGTCTTCGTGGTTGGACGATGATCGATGTCCCAGACCTCAGTGCCCCAGTGGTATCAGCGGCTTTGGCCAACCTGCTCTAGCGGCTGATTTCCGGCGCAGCCTCTGGCCGACTGACTGGTGAACGCACAGCGCTAGTAATTGTTTGCGGTTAGCGGTTAGCGGTTAGCGACCTTGCGGACCAGCGGTCGGGGCAGATAGCGCGCCACAGTCGACAGCATCTTGTACTGCGCTCCCGGGATCGACAGTGAGCGGCCTCGGGCGAAATCCGCGAGGCTAGCTGCTACCACTTCACGGGCATCAAGCCACATCCACTCAGGCAAACTGTCGACGTTCATCTCGGCACGTTGGTGGAACTCGGTGTGGGTGAAGCCAGGACAGAGCGCGCTCACCGTCACGCCGGTGCCGGCGAGTTCCTGGTGGATCGACTCGGAAAAGACTGTGGCCCAAGCCTTTGCAGCACTATAGGTACCGCCGTCGATGAAACTCGCGACACTCGAGACGTTGATGATCCCGCCGGATCCGCGCGCAACCATTCCAGGCAGAGCCGCGTGACTCAGCCTCAGTACCGCCGTGACCAACACGTCAAGCATCTGTTGTTCGGAATCTAGGTCTCCCCCAAGGAAGGACTGGTTGACTCCGAAGCCGGCGTTGTTCACCAGCAAGTCAATGGGCCGAGAAGAGTCCGAGAGCCGTTGCTCGACTAGAGCGAGCTGCGCGCGATCAGTGAGATCCGCCCTGATCACCTCACATGCGATGCGATGCCGCTTGATCAGGTCCTCCGCAGTTGCCGCGAGACGATCCGAATCTCGCGCCACGATTATGAGGTCATCGCCGCGGGCCGCGAGTTGGGCCGCGAACTCAGCGCCGATACCCGCAGTAGCACCTGTGATCAGAGCTGTTGTCATACCCGACAGTGTTGCGCATAACAGCGCGAAATCTGCCTGAGCCCGCTAGCGCCATCCACACCACCCTGGGCCGTAGGCTCGGGTAGTGACCCGTCGTCAGCCGCCACTCGTTTCGCGCATGCGCGGCCATACAGCCACTGTCTTTGGCGAGATGAGCGCCCTGGCGCTTGCTACCGGATCGGTCAACCTTGGGCAAGGTTTCCCCGACACCGATGGTCCAGACATCGTCAAAGAGGCAGCTATCCGGGCGATCCGAGAAGGCCGTGGGAATCAGTACCCGGCAGCCCACGGAGTGCCTGAGCTGCGAGCTGCAATTGCTGCACACCAAAAGCGCTTCTACGACATCGACATTGATCCCATCACCGACGTGGTCGTCACCACTGGAGCGTCAGAGGCAATCGCGGCCACTCTTCTTGCACTTGTCGAGGATGGCGACGAGGTCGTGATGTTTTCGCCCTGGTTCGACCTTTACGCCGCTGCGATCTCTCTCACCGGCGCGAACCGAGTCGAAGTGCCTTTAACACCAGGCAGTTTCAGACCTGACGCTGGTGCATTGCGGGCCGCGATTACCCCTAGGACTCGGCTGCTCTTACTCAACACGCCGCACAATCCCACTGGAAGCGTCTTCACCCGGGGAGAACTCCTTGCCATCGCGGAAGTCGTTCTCGAACACGATCTCTGGGTGCTCAGCGACGAGGCGTACGAACACTTGGTCTTCGACAGCAAACAGCACATCCCATTCAGCACGCTGCCCGGGATGGCTGAACGAACGATCACTATCGGCAGCGCAGGTAAGTCCCTTTCAATGACAGGGTGGAAGGTTGGTTGGGCATCTGGACCCACCGATCTCATTGCTGCAGTGCGCGTTCCGCGCCAACACCTCAGCTTCGTTTCGGGTGGACCGTTTCAGTGGGCTGTCAGCGAAGGTCTCGCGCTGCCCGACGACTACTGGGCAGAATTCAGTTCCGGTATGCAATTGCGTCGTGACCTGTTCTGCAACGGATTGCGGGATCTTGGCATCCCCGTGATCGTGCCGGAGGGCACTTACTTCGCAACCTCCGACGTCCGGTCGTTGGGCTATGACGACGGCTGGCAGTTCTGTCGAGACCTGCCCATCCGGGCGGGGGTGGTGGCAATTCCACATCAGGTCTTCCACGACAACGACGACGCGGGAAAGCCCTACGTCCGCTGGGCCTTCTGCAAACGTCCAGAGGTACTGAATGAGGCGCTCGAGAGACTCGCGCGCGCGTTCGGTTGAGTTGTTTGCGTCCTAGTCCTTTGGCGCGACAGTCAATCTGTCTGCGTCGTTCGAGACATCAACCACCACAGTGCCACCATCAATGATCTGGCCCGACAAGATCGCCTTTGCCAATTGGTCGCCGATGGCCGACTGCACGAGTCGACGCAACGGCCTCGCACCGTAGACCGGGTCAAAACCGTTGATAGCCAACCATTCCCGGGCGGCAGCAGTGACGTCCATCGTGATTCGTCGATCGGCAAGCCTTGCCTGAAGACGATCGACCTGCAAGTGAACGATGCTCGACAGGTCCTCAATGTCCAGCGGGTTGAACATCACGGTGTCGTCGAGTCGGTTGAGGAACTCCGGCTTGAAGTTGCCTCGCACTATCGACATGACGGCGTCGTATTTCTGATCCAAAGTCAGCGACGTGTCAGCCAGGAACTGTGAGCCGAGGTTGGACGTCAGCACCAAGATCGCGTTGCGGAAGTCGACCGTACGACCCTGACCATCAGTGAGTCGGCCGTCGTCGAGCACCTGCAAGAGCACATCGAAAACTTCTGGGTGCGCCTTCTCCACCTCGTCCAGCAGCACGATCGAGTACGGACGTCGACGCACCGCCTCGGTGAGTTGGCCGCCCTGCTCGTAGCCGACATACCCCGGAGGCGCACCGACTAGACGCGCAACAGAGTGCTTCTCGCCGTATTCGCTCATATCGATTCGAGTGATAGAGCGCTCATCGTCGAAGAGGAACTCGGCAAGGGCCTTTGCAAGTTCGGTCTTGCCCACCCCAGTGGGGCCAAGGAATAGAAACGATCCCGTGGGCCGGTCAGGATCAGCAACACCAGCGCGGGCGCGTCGAACGGCGTCCGAGACGGCCTGCACGGCCTCCTTCTGACCGACCACTCGACGGCCCAGTTCCTCCTCCATACGAAGGAGTTTCGCCGTCTCGCCCTCGAGCAGGCGGCCAGCCGGAATTCCAGTCCACGCTGCGACAACCTCGGCAACGTCGTCCGGGCCAACCTCCTCACGCACCATGCCTTCGCGTTCACCGGTTGCTTGCACCGCCGTGCGCAGTTGCTCCTCAAGCAGCGGGATCTCGGCGTAGAGCAACCGAGATGCCTGTTCGAAGTCACCGTCGCGTTGCGCCCGCTCGGCAAGCATCCGTAGTTCGTCGATCCTGATCTTGAGATCGCCGACCAGGTCGAGCCCCGTCTTCTCCGCATCCCAGCGCGCACGGAGTCCGGCAAGTTCTTCATTCCTATCGGCGAGCTCGGCCCGCAACTTGGCGAGGCGATCCTGCGATGCCGCGTCGGTCTCTCGCACCAACGCGAGTTCTTCCATTCGATAGCGATCCACCTGACGTTGCAGGGCATCAATCTCGACCGGCGACGAGTCGATCTCCATGCGCAACCGCGATGCGGCCTCGTCAACAAGGTCAATCGCCTTGTCAGGAAGGAAGCGGCTCGTGATGTACCGATCCGACAGAGTCGCTGCCGCAACGAGTGCAGCGTCGGCGATCGCTACCTTGTGGTGAGCCTCGTATTTCTCTTTGATACCACGAAGAATCCCAATCGTGTCCTCCACGCTTGGCTCGCCGACAAGTACCTGTTGGAAACGTCGTTCCAGTGCAGGGTCCTTCTCGATACGTTCGCGATACTCGTCCAGAGTGGTGGCGCCGACCATGCGCAATTCGCCGCGCGCGAGCATCGGCTTGAGCATGTTGCCAGCGTCCATCGCAGAATCGCCACTCGCGCCAGCACCAACCACTGTGTGCAACTCGTCGATGAAGGTGATGACTTGGCCATCGCTGGACTTGATCTCATCCAGCACTGACTTCAACCGCTCCTCGAATTGGCCGCGATACTGCGCACCGGCGAGCATTGCCGCGAGGTCAAGGGAAATCAGGCGTTTGCCGCGAAGCGAGTCGGGAACGTCACCCGCGACTACCCGTTGGGCGAGGCCCTCAACGACGGCCGTCTTGCCAACTCCCGGCTCACCTATCAGCACTGGATTGTTCTTGGTACGACGCGAGAGCACCTGGATCACACGGCGGATCTCGGCATCTCGTCCAATGACCGGATCGATCTTGCCCTCACGAGCAAGTGCAGTGAGATCAACTCCGTACTTCTCCAAGGCCTGGAAGCTACCCTCGGGATCCGCGGTCGTCACTGGCCGTTGACGTACTGCGGCGATGGCGTCGAGCAACGCCGTGGGGGTTGCTCCTGCGGCAACGAGAACCTCTGCCACACCGGGACCGCCCTGCTGCGCCAAGCCAACGAGGAGGTGCTCCGTCGAGACGTATTCATCGCCGCGTTCTTGGCTCAACTCCTGCGCTGCCGTCAAGGCGCGGTAGGTCGCGGGTGAGAGTTGAGGCGACTGCACGGTCTGTCCCATCGCCTTGGGCATGGCGTCGAGCGACTTTTGTATCGCACTAGTCAGAGCGACTCGATCGACCCCGACTCGGTCCAGGACGGCGGCGGCGATTCCCTCACCGCTGGCTCCTTGGGCGAGCAAGGTGCCGAGCACGTGCAATGGCTCCACTTGAGCCTGTCCCGAACTCGCGGCGCGACGAACCGCACCGCTCAGTGCTTCCTGACTCTTCGTCGTGAGTTGCATATCCATCTGTCTCACCTGCTTGGTCTAGGTCGATATTTGCATGTGCGCAATCAGCGTTCTGCCGATTTAGTGGGTACCTTCCGCTGCCTCTAGCGCAGCCTGGGGCACCTTCATGAGTAACTAACGCGAGCGGTCGGCGGGGCGAGGTCGCCAGACCACGATTGAGGTTCCGGGGCCTTGGCCTTGGCCCCCGCCTTGGCCCCCGCCTTGGCCCCCGCCTTGGCTGGATTCGAGGCGTGGGCGCATGCGTTGGAGTTCTGCGCGCAGCCAGCCGACTTCGGCGCGGAGTTGGTCAAGTTCGGATTCCAGCCGAAGAATTCGCGAGATCCCGGCGAGATTGACTCCCACGGAAGTCAGTTGCGATACCTCACGCAGTCGATTGATATCGCGCAGTGAATACAGGCGACTTCGACCACCGGTGCGGCTCGGCGAGACCAAGCCCAACCGGTCGTACTGCCTCAGCGTCTGTGGATGCAAGCCCGACAGTTGCGCCGCGACCGAAATCGCGAACACCGGCGCAGCGTCGTCGGGGCGCAGCCGGTCGTCGTTCATGATCGGTCAGCGTTCAGGGCAGTGGCGTACAGGACTGCGGCGTTCATGACGGAGTCCGAGTGGCTCGACTCATGAGATCGGCACGTGGATCAAGGTCGGACGTTGTTGCTGCATAGGCAGCCAGAGCCTCACGTGCCTCACTGGACAGGTTCTGGGGAACGGTCACCTCAACTGTGACGAGCAGATCGCCTTTGGTGCCGTCCTTATGTGGCGCACCCTTGCCGCGCACACGCAGTACTCGGCCGTTGGACGTGCCCTCGGCGATCCGTACCTTCACCGAGCCACCGCCAGGTATCGGCACAACGACGTCGGCGCCCAGCGCGGCCTCGGTGAACGTGACCGGCACCGTGATGGTGAGGTTGTCGCCCTCGCGGCCGAAGATGGGATGTGGTGTGACATTGACGACGATGAGCAAGTCGCCCGACTCGCCGCCTTGCTCACCGGCAGTTCCCTTGCCCCGCAAGCGAATTCGAGCCCCGTTCTTCACACCAGCAGGTATCCGCGCCTGGACAACCCGGGTCGATGCCGCACGTCCGCTACCACTACACGTGGGGCATGGATCGTCGACAACAAGACCCCGGCCTCGACATGCGCGGCAAGGCTCCGGGAAAGCAAAGCCACCTGCGTTGCGATTGACCTGCCCCACGCCTTCGCAAGTGGGGCACACACGCGGCGTAGTGCCTGCCCGTGCACCGGTGCCACGGCAACTGCCGCAGGCCGCATCACTGGTGAGACGCAGAGGCAGCGTGACTCCCACGAGCGCCTCGTCGAACCCAAGCGTCACAGAACTTTCGATATCGGCACCGCGACGTGGACGTCGTCCGGCGCTCTGTCCACGGTTGAACATTCCACCGAAGACGTCGCCGAACCCGCCGCCGCCATTCCCACGATTTAGCAGATCAGATAAGTCGAACCCAGATCCCGCACCGCCGCCGTAGCCACCCGGCGAGCGGAAGCCACCACTTCGGAACATCTCCCGCGCCTCGTCGTACTCCTTGCGCGTGGTCTCGCCCGAGAGCACCTCATATGCCTCGGACACTTCCTTGAAGCGGGCCTCGGCCTTGGGATCGTTCTCGTTGGAGTCTGGGTGATGCTTCTTAGCAAGGGTGCGAAACGCCTTCTTGATCTCAGCTGAGGTAGCAGTCTTCGGGACGCCGAGCATCGCGTAGAAATCTTTCTCGATCCAATCCTTCTGGCTCACAGCGTCCCTCCTCTGCGATCGGATCTAGTGGGCTCTGATGTCACTCGGGATCGGCGACAGCGACGATCGCCGGCCGCAAAACTCGTCCGCGGTAGCGGTACCCCTGTTGAAACACCGACACACAGGTTGGCCCCGTTACCTCCTCGGAGTGGGTGTGGCTGATGGCCTCGTGAATCGTCGGATCAAACGGATCACCCGCGACGGCAAAGCGCTCAACGCCTAGGCGAGTGACGACGGCCTCCAACGTCTCGGCCACCGCCTTGAAGGCACCGTCGAGATCGCCGTGATCGCGCGCACGACCGATGTCATCGAGCACTGGAAACAACTCAGCAAGAGTGGCACCGACGGCCATGTCACGAGTGCTGTCCCGATCGCGATCAACCCGCTTGCGGTAGTTCGCATATTCGGCATGCACGCGCTGCAGATCAGAAGTGAGCTCGACGACCTTGGCGTCCAAGGAGGTCAAATCAGCTTCAACCACAAGGCCTTCGACGATCTCAGCGAACTCATCGACCTCGATCCCCTCGGGTTCGGGAGCAGCGGACTGCTCCCGAACCTCGAAGGTGTCGGGATCGACTCGACGCTTGTCCTGATAGGAGAAGCCTGAGTCGTTGGGCTCGGTCACTGCTCCGCCTTGGAGTCGTCACCCTCGTCGACGATCTCGGCATCGACAACATCGTCGTCAGACGACGCGCCGGCTGATTCGCCAGCTTCGGCCGAGGCAGCTTCGGACTGTGCGTACATCGCCGCGCCTAGAGCTTGGCTCGTCGTGGCGACCTTCTCAGCTGCATCCTTGATCGCGGTGAAGTCACTGCCTTCCAGCGCCTGCTTGAGATCAGCGAGCGGACCTTCGACGTTGCTCTTGGCGTCCTCGGGAACCTTGTCGCCGTTCTCGGCAAGGAACTTCTCGGTCTGGTGCAAGAGCGACTCAGCAGAGTTGCGGATCTCCGCCTCTTCGCGACGTTGACGGTCTTCCTCGGCATGCGCCTCGGCGTCCTTCATCATCCGCTCGATGTCGTCCTTGGGCAGACCGGAGCCGCCAGTGATGGTCATCGACTGCTCTTTGCCGGTGCCAAGGTCCTTGGCAGCCACGTGCACGATGCCGTTGGCGTCGATGTCGAAGGCCACCTCGATCTGCGGTACACCACGCGGTGCGGGCGGCAACCCAGTGAGCTCGAACGTTCCGAGCTTCTTGTTGTAGGCCGCCATCTCGCGCTCACCCTGAAACACCTGGATGAGTACTGATGGTTGGTTGTCGTCGGCCGTGGTGAAGATCTCAGAACGCTTGGTCGGGATCGTGGTGTTGCGCTCGATCAGGCGAGTCATGATGCCGCCCTTGGTCTCGATGCCGAGTGAGAGTGGCGTGACATCAAGCAGCAGAACGTCTTTCACCTCACCCTTAAGCACACCGGCCTGGAGCGAAGCCCCTACCGCAACGACCTCGTCGGGGTTCACGCTCTTGTTGGGCTCCTGGCCGCCATCGAGCTCGCGAACGAGCTCGGCCACGGCCGGCATACGGGTTGAGCCACCGACGAGCACCACGTGATCGATGTCGGCGAGCGATACTCCAGCGTCCTTGATGACAGCAAGGAACGGAGCCTTACAGCGGTCGAGGAGATCGCTAGTCATCTTCTCGAACTGCGCGCGAGTGAGGGTCTCATCGAGGTGCAGTGGGCCTTCAGCAGATGCTGTGATGTAGGGCAGGTTGATCGAGGTCTGCATCGAACTTGAAAGCTCGATCTTGGCCTTCTCGGCGCTTTCCCGCAGACGCTGCAGCGCCATCTTGTCCTTGGTGAGGTCGACGCCATGCGCGTTTTTGAAGTTCGTCGCGAGGTGCTGAACCAAACGCTCGTCCCAGTCGTCACCACCGAGGTTGTTGTCACCGCTGGTGGCCTTTACCTCGACGATGCCATCACCGATCTCGAGCAGCGACACGTCGAAGGTGCCTCCGCCGAGGTCGAAGACCAGGATGGTCTGCTCCTTGTCGCCCTTATCCAAGCCATACGCAAGGGCAGCGGCGGTGGGCTCGTTGATGATGCGCAGCACGTTGAGGCCGGCGATCTCGCCAGCCTCCTTGGTCGCCTGACGTTGAGCGTCATTGAAGTAAGCGGGCACGGTGATCACCGCGTCGGTGACGGTGTCACCGAGGTAGGCCTCAGCGTCGCGCTTAAGTTTTTGCAGCACGCGGGCGCTGATCTCCTGCGACGTGTACGCCTTACCGTCGATGTCGACCGTCCAGCCGGTACCCATGTGACGCTTGACCGAGCGAATCGTGCGGTCGACGTTGGTGACCGCCTGGCGCTTGGCCACCTCGCCGACGAGGACTTCGCCGTTCTTAGCGAACGCGACTACCGACGGCGTCGTACGGGCGCCTTCGGCGTTGGGGATGACGGTAGGTTCGCCGCCCTCGAGTACTGACACCACGGAGTTGGTGGTGCCGAGGTCAATTCCTACTGCTCGTGCCATGGCACTTGCCTTTCGCTGATGTGTCCGTGGCCCCGCGAGAGTGCGAGGCCAAAAAGTCTCAAGACCAGAGTCTCAAGAGGAGCCTGCTCGCGTCCTCAGACTGTGTCAATTTGATAGGCACATAATCTGAGTCGGAGTGGCTCATGTTTCTGTAACTTGACGTATCTAGTTTTACTTCCCCGGGATGCGATATTGAGGATGTGATCTGGATCACATGCCATCTCGCTGCGGCTAAACCTGCCGACACAGCAAGCCCCAGGACAACTTTCGAGCGGCACCAGCCGCCCCTGCGCGGTTGCGACCACGCCTAGTCGATACGGTGGGGCCCGAATCTTGACCGACCGGGAGGTCCTGTGTCCGCGTTGTCCCTCATCGCCACCGATGTTGCTGGGCTCACGCCGTTCTCGGCGCCATACCTGACCATTCGGCTGATCGTCGGTCTCCTCCTCACGTTCGCCGCCCTTGCGGTTGCGGCCTGGCGTGGCAACTTGCTCTTCTCGCTCGTGCGCACGGGCCAGCCAGCAGTGGGTCGCACTGACGTCAAGGGTGTGCGCCTGCAGAACGAGGTAGTCGAGGTCCTTGGCCAGCGCAAGCTGCTCAAGTGGAGTGTGTCGGGCACGGCTCACCTGTTCACGTTCTGGGGCTTTTTGATCCTCGGGCTGACGATCGTCGAAGGGTTCGGTGCCCTTTTCGACCCTGACTTCCACGTGCCCATCGTCGGCACCTGGGCGGTCGTCGGGTTCTTCGAAGATCTCTTCGGGCTGCTCGTCTTGTGTGCACTTGTCGTATTCACCGTGATCCGCATCAAGAAGAACCCGCACAAGATCGGTCGCAAGTCACGGTTCTACGGCTCGCACACCGGCGGCGCCTGGCTGATCCTGGGATCGATCGCGGCGATCGTTGTCACACTGTTCCTCTACCGCGGTGCGCAGATCAACACCGGCACCTTCCCGTACCGCAGTGGTGCGTTCGTCTCCGAAGCTGTCGGCCGACTCCTCGAGCCACTCGGCCTCACCGCCAACGAGTGGATCGAGACCATCTTCATCCTGGGATCGCTGAGCATGGTGCTCGCGACGACAATCCTCGTGCTCTACAGCAAGCACCTACACATCTTTGTTGCCCCATGGAACGTCCTGTTCTCACGACGCCCAGACGGCTTGGGCCCGCTACTGCCCATGTATTCGGGCAAGGTTCAGATCGACTTCGAGGATCCAGCCGACGACGCGATCTTTGGACGCGGCACGATCGAAGACTTCACGTGGAAGGGCAATCTCGACTTCGCCAGCTGCACCGAGTGTGGGCGCTGCCAGTCGCAATGCCCGGCGTGGAACACCGATAAGCCGCTGTCACCGAAAATGCTCATCATGGACTTGCGCGACAACCTGTTCGAGCAGGCGCCTTACCTGGTCGCGAAAGCCAACCCCGATTACCTCGCCTCGCCGGGTTCAGGTAAGTCGTCAGTGCCTGTGCCAGTTGATATTTCGACGTTCTCGCAGGCAGTGCAGGACGCGCACGCGCGCCCGTTGGTCGGTTCACGCGAGAACGACAACGCCGTTATCGATGAAGATGTCTTGTGGTCATGCACGATGTGCGGCGCCTGCGTTAACCAATGCCCCGTCGACATCGAGCACATCGACCACATCGTCGATATGCGACGTAACCGCGTGATGATCGAGTCGCAGTTCCCGAGTGAGCTCGCTGGCTTGTTCAAAAACGTCGAGAACAAGGGCAACCCCTGGGGCATGAATTCCTCGCAGCGCAACGCCTGGATCGAAGAGGTCGACTTCGAGATCCGAGTGTTCGGCGCTGACGGCGAAGACACCATCCCCGACGACGTCGACTATCTGTTCTGGGTCGGGTGCGCGGGTGCGCTAGAGGACCGCGCGAAGCGCACCACCAAGGCGGTCGCCGAGCTCCTCAACCTTGCTGGCGTGCAGTTCATGGTGCTCGGTGACGGTGAGACCTGCACGGGCGATCCGGCTCGACGCGCTGGTAATGAGTTCCTCTTCCAGATGCAGGCTGCACAGAACGTCGAAATGCTCAATGAGATCAAGGCAAAGAAGATCGTGGTCACCTGCCCGCACTGCCTCAACACGCTCGGCCGCGAATACCCGCAGGTGGGTGGGCACTACGAGGTCGTGCACCACACACAGCTGTTGAGCAGTCTGGTAAGCGATGGCCGCCTCACCCCCGTTAATGCGGTCGAGGGCAGCGTCACCTACCACGATCCGTGCTACTTGGGCCGGCACAACAAGGTCTACACACCCCCACGCGAACTCATCGGCGCACTGCCCGGTCTCACCTTCACCGAGATGGAACGCTCGGCCGACCGCTCGTTCTGCTGTGGAGCCGGTGGCGCCCGGATGTGGATGGAAGAGAAGCTCGGTACGCGTATCAACCTGACCCGCACTGACGAAGCTCTGGGCACCGGAGCCACCAAGGTCGCCGTCGCGTGCCCGTTCTGCTCGGTGATGCTCAACGACGGTGTCACCACGCGATCTGCGGGCAGCGATCAACCATTGGCCGAGGTAGTCGACATCGCCACGCTGCTGCTGGGCAGCGTCAAGAACAAGTAGTTCACCCTGGTCGCCGTCTGGGTTACTGACCCGTCACTCAGTAACTCAGGTGCGGCCGACGGTCGCACAGTGAGAGACTGTCGAAGTGAAAACCGGAAAATCCCTTCTTTCTCGGGGTATTTCGGCGATAGAGGGAAGCGTCCTCAACCTGACGGATTTCCGTTGGCTGTGGTCGTCGCAAACCATCTCAGCGATCGGCGACCAAGTCTTCCCGATCGCGGCGACGGTCTCGGTGCTCAACGCCGGAGGCACTGCGGCTGACCTCGGACTGGTACTCGGGGCGCGATGGCTCGCAGTTGTCTTGTTCGCACTCGTAGGTGGCGTGTGGGCCGATCGTCTCCCCCGCCGGATAGTGATGATGGTCGCCGACCTCTTCCGCGCCGCCGCCATCGGTGTCGTGGTGATCTATCCGGGGAACATGCCAGTGCCGGCGCTCGCCGCCCTCGTGTTCGCTGTCGGCGCCGGAGAGGCGTTCTTCCGTCCGGCCGAATCAGCATTGCTGCCGCAACTCGTACCTTCTGAACGTCTGCCTGCAGCGAACGGACTGGTGTCGATCAGCTCGCGAAGCGCCGCGGTGATCGGACCAGGTATCGGTGGTCTGCTGGTGGCTGGCTTCGGCCAGATTCACCTTGCCTACGCCGTGAACTCATTGACGTTTCTGCTCAGCTTCGTGTGCCTGTTCTTCGTACATGAACCACCTCGGCAAGACCAACCTAAGACTGAGCCGTTCCTGCGTGAACTCGGTGACGGCCTGCGCGAAGTGCGAAGTCAGCCATGGCTTTTCGCCTGCCTGATCGCCGGCGCATTCATGCTGATGACGGTAATCGCGCCAGAGGAAGTGCTACTCCCCATCATCGGACGTCGTGAGTTCGGCGACGACTCGGTGTTCGCCGCATCGCTCGCAGCGTTCGCATTGGGTGGCATCCTCGGCGCAATCTTCGCGATCCGCTTCAAGCCCCGCCACCCGGGGCAGACCGCATGGATGCTCGGCCTAGCGTTCGGACTCATCCCGCTCGCATTGATATTTCCGGTATCGCGCTGGCTCATCATCGGCGCGTACTTCATCGCTGGTGCTGCCTGGGAGCCATGGGCGATCTGGTGGAACAGCGCGGTGCAGCGCGGAGTACCTCCTGACCGACTCGCGCGCGTGACGAGCGTCGACTGGATGGCGACTTTTGCGCTCATGCCACTCGGCCTAGCGCTCACCGGCCCGCTCGTGGCGCGAGTGGGCGAGACGACGGTACTTATCGGTGTCATCTGCTGCCTGCTGACGATCAGCTTCACAGTGTTGCGAGTGCCAGGCGTACGCGACTTCCGTCTACCTAGTGATTAGTAGATGTCCGTCTGGTGAAAGTTTAAGTGGCTCTTGCTTTGTGTCGGGCCACGCTGGCCTTGGTAGCGCGAGCCGTAAAGCGCCGAACCGTAAGGATGTTCGGCAGGGCTCGAGAGACGGAACAAGCACAGCTGACCGATCTTCATCCCTGGCCAAAGCTTGATGGGGAGGGTCGCGACATTCGACAACTCGAGAGTGACATGGCCCGAGAAACCTGGGTCGATGAAGCCAGCGGTCGAGTGGGTGAGGAGCCCGAGGCGGCCAAGTGAGGACTTGCCTTCAAGGCGTCCGGCAACATCGTCGGGCAGTGTGACGACCTCATAAGTTGAGGCCAGCACGAATTCACCTGGGTGCAGGATGAACGGCTCGCCCGACACCGGCTCAACCATTCGCGTGAGATCAGGCTGCTCTTCGGCCGGATCGATGTGCGGATACAAGTGATTGTCGAACACCCGGAAGAAACGATCGATGCGCACATCGACACTCGATGGCTGCACCATCGACTCTTCAAAGGGTTCGAGGACAACTCGTCCACTAGCCAATTCAGCGCGAATGTCGCGGTCCGACAGCAGCACGTTGCCTCCCCAAGTGTGGTGTGAGCGCGAGGTTACCGGCTCACGGCGAGACCGAGGGCAGTGGGCTCGGACGTGGGTCGGGAGGGGGAGTAGGGAGCGGGGGAATGACAGGCGGCGTTTCGCTCAGGATTGGTGGGACGGCTGGCGGACAGCTAAGTGAGTTTGTAGGACTGGGGCTCACAGTCGGTGATCCAGTCGGCTGGGGTGAAACTGTGGCCGATGTCGTGTCAGACGGCGCTGGCGAACCGCTCACGGAATCAGACGGGGCAGCGGAAGTCGGCGTAGGTGTCAGCGTTGGCGTGAGTTGGGCGGCGCACAGGACGACAGCAGAGTCGTAAGCAGCCTGGGCTTGCTGCTGTTGGACCAAGAACACCTCACGGTCGCCCAGCGCCTGGTTGTACTGGGCCACAGCGGTGTCGTACGCCTCACGGCTAACAGAGATCGAATCCCAAGCCACCGCAACCTGCCGGACCTGTTCAGCGTAGGCAGCGAACGCCTGCACTTCGGCGACATAGGGCCCAGCCTGAGTCCAAAAGGCAAGGGTGTCGTTCTGCCATTGCGACTGCGCCACCTTGAGCTTGAGACGCGCTTGATCAACTCGGCCCTGGGTGAACGCAGCCTGTTGGATCTCGTCGTATACCGGCTGCACCTGCCCTGTGAAGGACCAGCCGCAGCCAGGGCCCGTCGGGTCATCGATGCGTGCAAGGACTGACGTCGCTGACGGCTGTGGGGTTGGCCGCACCGGTTGGGCCGGCTGAGGCATGGGTGAGGGTAGGGCGCTCGGCCAGATGGGATCGAGTGGTCGGACGGGATACGAGACGGCCGGAACCGGTTCGTACACTTGCGAATCGGGCACTGGGGTGACACCCGCGGGCGGAGTCGGCGCTGGCGACTGCGACACCGTCACAGCAAGTGGCCTCAACAATCCAGTGAAGTCAGGACGCGCCAGCCACGGTGAGCGGGCCGCGTCAGCGAGCACTGAGTCAACGTCGGCACACGTTCCTGCAAGGGCGCTGAGCAAGCGAGAGTCGACCTCGCTGGCTCGCTGCGATAAGCCGCCAGTGCCCTTTGTCGGGACGCTGATCGAGGCCAACACATCACCGCGACGCCAGAGCAGCACCGCAGCCGAACCGCCGCCGGTCTTGGTGCCCCAGGCGATGAGTGCATCAACTCCCGGGCCAGGCAGCGCGTAACTGTTGACCGCCGAACATGTGCCCAACAGATTCGCCCATTCGATGAAGGCCCCGGCCCCCTGGCCGGCGGAGTAGGCGTTGAGTGAGACCAACACTTGGCCCTTGCCCACCACAAAGATGCGTGACCCCGCGATAGCCGCACCGACCTGATCTGGACGTCCACACGATGCATCAAATGGGCTGCCGGCAGTCCACGAGATGGAACCGGCAGGCTGCCAAGCAGCGGCGGGCGCAGTGCCGAGCACTGCCGAGAAGACGTCGTGAGCCGGGGCGGAGGCAAGGGCAACTGGCGTGAGCGTCGCGGTCGGCTCAGGTACCGGAACGACGTCGGCAGCAGTGCGCGGGCCGAGCGGCACGCCCAACGCCGCTACCGCTGCACAAGTGAGCGCCGCGAGGGCCAGCGCAGCTGCCCCCGAAAGGAACGCCGCAGTTCGGCCCGAACGGCGGCCATCAGCCGACGGACGCACCACCACTTTCGGAGCAGTCAACTTGGCCGAGGTGGGACGTCGGGGCCGGTCCCCTGACTCATGGCGACCCACGGGCGACACCCCCTTCCACGTCGACCTACACGGCGTCGTGACCTACGCAGCCGATACTCATGGTGTGGAACGACTGAGTGCTGCCACTCGTCCCATCTCCATCATGCCCACTGTTTCGACCCGAGGAAGCGAGCGCGCCCAGTGAGTCCCCTACCGCGTCGCGGGCGCAGGTCGAGCGAACTCGGTCTTACCGACTTGTTCGACGACGGACTCCCCACCGCAGTTCCCGCGGCTGAGCGCGCGTCACTCATTCGGCGATTGGGTAGGCTGCCCAAATTCGCCGTCGGCTCCTTGGCTGTCGGCCTTCTGATAGCGGGATTGAGCATCCCGTTCGTCCTACCGCCCACCTACGTGGCCCGCCAAGTTGGTTACAGCTGGGAAGACCTGCCCAAGGCATTACCCCTTGATGCTCAGTTGCCCTTGAGCAGTGTGCTGACCGATCGCGATGGCAAGACGTTCGCGGTCTTCTTCGGTCAAAACCGCAGCCCCGTGCGGCTTAACCAGGTATCTCATGCGGTGATCGATGCACTCCTCGCGACCGAGGACGATCGTTTCTACACCCATGGGGCGGTTGACCTCGCGGGCCTGGCTCGCGCGCTAGTGCACAACCAGACTTCCACGAGCAAGCAGGGTGGCTCGGGCATCACTCAGCAGTACGTCAAGAACCTGCTGCTCAGCCAGGCCACGACCGCCGACGAAGAGCGCGCGGTAACCGAGCAGACGTTCGCCCGCAAGATCCGTGAACTCAAGTACGCGGTCGAAATCGAGAAGGCACTGAGCAAAGATGAGATTCTTACTCGGTATCTCAACACCGTGAACTTCGGCGACGGTGCGTATGGAATCGGAGCAGCGGCCAAGCACTACTTCGGGATCCCCGCGAGCAAAATCTCAGTGGCCCAAGCAGCGGTGTTAGTCGGCATCTTGAAATCTCCTACTAACTACAACCCGGTCGATCACCCTGAAGCAGCGCGTGAGCGACGCAACATCGTGCTTGGTCGCATGCTCGCAACCCACCGGATTTCCCAGGCGCAGTTTGACTCTGCGCACGCGAGTGTCATCACCTTGAAGATCACCGATCCACCGCAAGGCTGCGGTGCATCAGCCTTTCCGTTCTACTGTCAGTGGATCACGGAGATCATCGCCAACGACCCGAGTTTTGGGGCCACACCTGAGGCGCGGCAAGAGTTGCTCTATCGCGGTGGTCTCAAGATCCGCACCGCACTAGACCGCGGGGTGATGGCAATTGCGCAGGCCGCTGCCGATCGCGCACTCAAGCCAACGAATCGGGTGGCCACCGGGATCGCGGTCGTTCAGCCAGGAACAGGGCAGGTGCTCGCACTGGTCACCAACCGGCGTTGGGGACGAGATGCCGCACTCGGCGAAACACAGATCGTCCTACCTGCCCGTCCGGCCTTCCAGCCCGGATCAAACTTCAAGCCCATCACCTTGGCCACCGCTCTCGAGGGCGGCTTCTCACTAGCCACGAAATTCAACACCCCCGATGGCTACGTACCCACAAACATGAACTACCCCAAGGGTGGATTCCACAATGACAACAACCGAAACAACGGGATCCTCAACGCTTATCAAGCCACTGCCAAATCCGTGAACACCTGGTTCGTCCAGCTCGAAGAACGGGTCGGTGTCCTGCCTATCGCCGACATGGCTGGACGTCTGGGCATGACGAGTCTGCCGCGAAGCGGCAAGCACGCAATCACGGCACGCGATGCTGCCCTCACGCTCGGCGCATACGAGACATCGCCATTGCAGATGGCGACGGTGTACGCAACCTTCGCGTCGGGCGGCATCACCTGCACTCCAAGTGGTGTGCTGGCGATGACTGATCGCAAAGGCGCTTCGCTCCCGGTGCCTCCGGTTGCGTGCCGTCGCACCCTCTCGCCTTACGTCGCGGCCGCAGTCACTGACGTGATGCGCGGAGTGCTCACCAGTAACGGCACCGGCGCAGGCTTCGATCTAGGCCCACAGCCGGCGGCTGCAAAAACCGGTACTACCAACGACTCTGCGGCCACGTGGTTTAGTGGCTTCACTCCGCAGTACGCAATGAGTGTGTGGATCGGCGACCCGAGGGGTGGTCAGAAGTACCCACTGCACAACATCGAGGCATACGGCCACCAATTCGGAAAGGTCTACGGACGCACCGTAGCTGGGCCCATCTGGCACGAGGCGATGCTTGCACTTCACGCATCGCTCCCCGTTGAACCTTTTGCAGCACCGGCCACTACATCCCTCACCGGACTCACCCCGCCGGTGCCCGACGTGCGCGGGCTCTCTCGCGACGCCGCAATCACAGCACTCCTCCAAGCAGGCTTCCAAGTAACTCTCGTCAAGGCCACCGCAAAGGCGGATCCGGCACTGCCCAGCGGGCAGGTAGCAGCCCAACAGCCGTCGGCCGGAACCACGTCCTCATATGACAGCGTGGTACGCCTCACCTTGACCGCAGGCAGCGACACGTCGGTGACTGTCCCGAAGTTGTGGCAACTTACGCCGACGGGTTGACCGGGCACCGGACCGCAGGCCACGGGGGTGCGGCATAATGGCGTCTTCTGCCTACGTGTGCATAGAGCGCAAGCAGAATCGCGGGTGTAGTTCAATGGCAGAACATCAGCTTCCCAAGCTGACAGTGCGGGTTCGATTCCCGTCACCCGCTCTGACTTACAAAAACCTCCCGGTGTTCCGGGGGGGTTTTGTATGTCAGGAATTGGAGGATGCCGGGAATCGGGAGGAACACTTCCGTCAGGAAGTGTGACGGGTCCCGTCACCCGCTCCCCCGAAAAGCCTTGCAGGACAAAGGATTACAAGATCCCAAGAAACACCGCAACTAGCCGTATTTGGCCCTGATTCGTGGCACGTGCCACTAATTCGAGGGTCGATATGGCACGTACGTGGCACGACGTCAGACTGCAAAGAAGGCGGTTGAAACTCTATGTAGCGGCTCAAAGCTCTGGCATGATCGAGATGCTACGGTCCCCATGTCCCGGGGCGTGAGGAGTAGGTAAGCCCATGACGCCCAGAGCCAGCACCTCGCACCTGTTCGCTTACACAGGTGAACAGGTCGAGATCAGCACACACGTTCTACTTGCTGATCTTCATCCCGAGGATTGGGAGCAACTGCGGTCGTTCACGGGCCCGATCAGGTTTAGACAGGGTGATTACTTGGTCGAGCGGGGCCACCACGACAGAAGTCTCTACCTCGTGTTCTCCGGAAGTTTCGCCAAGATCGACGACACAAGCGCTGCACACCGGACGCATCGCAGCCATGAGGCGCCGACACTCTTCGGCGAACTCGAGTTCGTCGCTGATCTCCCACACCTGACCACACTGCAAGCGCTCACCGACGGCGAGATGGCTCGGCTGAGTTTCGAATCATTCCAACAGTTGTCGGCGATGAACCCAGTCTTGGGACGCACACTGTTGCTGGATGTCGCACAAGTCATCGCGGGGAGGGTCACCCATCTGACCGAGCGGCTTGAGGAACTCGAAACAGCGCGCCATTCGGGAATCTTCAAGCGGCGGGCACTTCGCCCGTGACCGCCATTGACATCACGCTCACACGCCGAGTCGAGCCACCCACGACGAAGTTCCCCAACTACACGAACCTCCCAACGTACCTTCCGCGCTCACTGTGGAACGGGATTCGCGCTGTCGTGGTGGTCGGCATGCTCGTACTCGCGGTCGCACTTGTCGTCGCGCCCGAGCCAAGTCTGAAGATCGTCTACTTCGCGTTGATCCCGTTACTTCCGATCACGTTCATGGCGGCGCCCGGAATCTGGCGCAATATCTGCCCTTTTGCCAGCGCCAATCAGATTCCCCGCCGGTTCGGATTTACCCTAGGCCGCACACTGCCGGCATGGGTTCAGCGTCATGGGATGCTCATCCAAGTCGCACTGTTCACTGGCATCGTCCTGCTCAGGCCCTTTGTCTTCGATCACAGCGGGCCAGCCACCGCAATGCTGCTGCTCTCCGCCATGACCATCGCCTTCGTGGGCGGAGTGGTGTTCAAGGGTAAGAGCGGTATGTGTCACTCGATCTGTCCGTTGAGTCCGGTGCAGCGGGTGTACGGGCAGTCGCCCGCACTGCTGGTTGCCAACACGCACTGTCAGCCCTGTGTGGGCTGTGCGAAGAACTGCAATGACTTCAATCCCAAGGCCGCCTACCTCGCGGATCTGACCGACGAGGATCCGCAATATGCGGGCTACCGCAAGCTCTTCGTCGCCGCCTTCCCCGGCATCATCGCTGGCTACTTCCTGCCCCCGGCAGATGTCTCGCTCGCTCTCACCGGCGCCTACTTCGTCGTATCAATCCTGGTGAGCATGGGCTCGTTCTTCCTGCTCGACGCCCTTCTGGCCTTGAGCGAATACACGCTCACGACGTTCTATGCCATCGCCGCGCTGAACCTATTCTACTGGTGTGTTATCCCGCGAATCCTGCACGCGTGGTGGCCGGCAGCCTCCGGCACCGACACGATGCTGCTGGCAATTCGCCTTGCTCTGATAGCCATTTCCATCTGGTGGATCATCCGCACCCTGCGCAAGGAAGATCAGTTCAGCGCGGAGCATGCGGGCACTCTCGCGCCGGCGCCCGTCACCCTTGGGCACGGACATCGCGCGGCCTCGGCATCGGGCAACGAGGTTCTGTTCGAACCGGGAGACCGCCGACATGTGGCCAAGATCGGCAACACTATCTTGCAGGTCGCGGAGATGGCGAGCATCAAGATCGAGGCAGGCTGTCGGATGGGCGTGTGCGGGTCTGACCCCGTATGCGTGCTGGACGGAGCCGAGCACCTCTCGCCTATCGGCTCCGACGAGCAGTCCACCCTCGACCGACTCGGGCTCGAACCGCGCACGCGGATGGCCTGCAGTGCCCATATCAACGGCGATGTCACCGTGTCCGTCGAGCGCCCCAAGTCTCGTGACTCACAAGATTTCGCGCGTGAAGATCACCCCGTCGACGATTCGATTCAGAACGTGATCGTCCTCGGCGCAGGTGTCGCCGGCACGACCGCAGCTGACTACATCCGACGACTACATCCGACGTGCCAGATCGACCTTGTGGGAGCCGAGGCGTTTCCGCTCTATAACCGTATGGGAATCTCGCGACTTATATACGGGCACACCGCTATGGCGGGGCTCGGGCTCATCGACGAGAGTTGGCCCACCGACAAGGGTGTGACCACCTGGCTCAATACCTCAGCCACCAGGATCGATCCAGCCATGCAGGAGGTCGAGCTCCAAACCGGCGAGGTCCTTCACTACGACCGCTTGATCCTCGCGATGGGCTCACAGAGTTTCGTCCTGCCATTGCGGGGAAGTGGCCTCCCGGGTGTCTTCGTTCTTCGCACTGCCCTTGACGCCTTCGGTATCCGCAGCTTCATGCAGCAGACCTCAGGCCGGAAGGCGCTGGTGATCGGCACAGGGCCACTCGGGATGGAAGCTGCGTATGCCCTGTGGAAACTGGGGCTGAAAGTCACTCTCGTCGGCCAGAGCGGGCGGCTCCTCGGGGCGGGCCTATCCGATCGTCCGCACGAGCTTCTCGTCGCCTACTTCCGGGGCCTGGGCATTGCGACCGTCATGGGATCACCAAGCGAGATCCTCGGCACTGACTCCGTCACCGGGGTCGCGCTGGCCGCAGGCGAGCCGCTCGACTGCGACATCGTGCTCGTGTGCGCGGGAATCAGACCCAACGTAGACCTCCCTCGCCAGGCAGGCCTCGTAGTTGGCAAGGGGGTCGTCGTCGACGAGAGCATGCGTACCAGTGATCCTTTGATCTTTGCGGCAGGTGATGTGGCCGAATTCGCGGGGCAATTGCCGGGCCTGTGGCCGATCGCCACCGCGCAGGCCGAGGTCGCGGCGCGGTCGGCAGTGGGTATCGACGCGGTGTACATCGATGGTCATCAGCCGATGATTCTCAAGGGCTGCGGCATCGACGTATCGATGGCGACGCGAGCCGGGGCTGCAGATCAACTGGAGTCCTCGGTCACCATCACCATCGACGAAGGCGACATGTTCAAATATCGCGAACTGCGCTTGGTGGACGGCCAGATCATCTCCGCGACGATGATGGGTTTCCCGGATCTCTTCGCCGGCGTGCAACGAGCGATCACGTCTCGAACCGATCTTGGAGCCCAACTCGAGATGTTGCGCTCCGGTGACTGGAGCATCTTCGGCTGGGGTGCCTCCGCGGCGTCGTGATTCGCGGCGAGACTCTCTCCCTGGAAGAGCGCTTACTTGTAGGTGCCGGACCACACTTCGGTGTAGGTCTCGACAGTCGCCGGGTCGGAGTACTCATCGAGCCCTTGGTAGACCTTGCGATGCACCTCGGCATGCTGGCAGGCCCTGTCGACCCACGCCTCGGGTGGACCGCCATCGATGATGAGAACCACTGTGGGATCGTCCACGCTCTGAAGGCGCCGGACGGTAGAACTCGATCCGGCAGGGGCTACGGGGAGGGCAGATCGCCGCGTCGCCAGCCTCGTGCCGCGCGACGGCGGACTGGTAGGCGGCTATGTCGGTAACCCCGGTGTTCCGGGGGGGGTTGTATGTCAGGAATTGGAGGATGCCGGGAATCGGAAGGAACACTTCCGTCAGGGACTGTGACGGGTCCCGTCACCCGCTCCTCGAAAAGCCTTATAGGACAAGGGATTACAAGATCCCAAGAAACACCGCAACTAGCCGTATTTGGCCCTGATTAGTGGCACGTGCCACTAATTTGGCGGCTCACTATGGCACGTACGTGGCACGGCAAAAGGGCAGGACCTTAACGCACGTTGTCATTTCGCCACTTCTGGAATCACTACTGCCCGTGGATGATGGAGGCATGACAACCAGAACCCACAGCGCAGTCGCCGAAATCCCGGCCGCGAATCCAACAGAAGCTGAGTCCCACTTCTCAAGGCTGTTGACACTCGAGACCGATTGCTGGGACGTTCACGAGGCCATCACCACTGGCAAGCAGGACTTCGTGCTTCTGCAGACGTCAGCATCACCAGAGTCATTCGCAACCGAGCACATCCCCGGCGCTATCCACCTTCATCACTCGTTGATTAACGAGCAGACGTTGGGTGCGTGGCCACATGACACGCTGTTCGTCGTGTACTGCGCCGGGCCGCACTGCAACGGTGCCGATCGCGGCGCTGCGAACGTGGCAATGCTCGGTCGTCGAGTCAAGAAGATGATCGGTGGCAAAACGGGGTGGCTCGACGAAGGCTTCAGTTTCGTCGCGTCGTGATCGCGTCAACGTCCGTCCGGCGTGCCACTAAGCCGTGAGTCACTCTCGACCGTTCGAGAGTGCTTACATGCCGTAGTGGAACCGACGGAGAGATTTTGAGGGCACTGCGATGCTCCAGGATGCGATCTTCGCGCGACGGGACTGGCTCGGGGCTCCGGGTAACGAGGACATCGCGATCGCCTTCCTGCGGGCCACCTTCCGCGGGTGGATATTTGCGCGCGAACACCAGACCTACCAGCTCCACGAGGTCAACCCACTGGTCTGGCCGGTTCCGGCTGGGATCGGAATCACGGCGGCGGCCAGTTGGGACTAGACGGTTCAGATCGCCCTCGAGAGTGGCGTGCTGACGTCGGCTCCTGAGTCCGGCACCTACCGCAACGACCTAGCCGAGACTGCGCTCGCCGAAATCGAGGCCGACGCGACGGGTGCGAACTTCGTCATGGACACGGCCAAGATCACAGTTGACGGTTGCTAGATCGCCAACACGGTGTCGGATGCCGGCCGCAGCCGTCCTAGCGCCAATAGGCTCGGTCCGATGCAAACTCGACGAACGGGTTTCGCACGATATGAGGAGAACTAGATGGCCACGACCGTGATGGTGAACGAAGAGGAGCGGACGAAAATTCACGCATCCCAGTTCTCGCTGGCATGTGGTGGGCTAGGTCTCGTCTTTGCTGGGATCGGCTGCTTCCTGTCACCGGGTACGCCCAGTGGCCCTGGATATCTTCTGGGAGCGTTGGGTTTCATGCTCATCGCGGTGGCGATCATCGCGCATGTTGAGCACCTGTCGCGGCGTCTCGGCCGTCCCGCGGTGGTGTTCGCGATTGTGTCGGCGGTGCTTCTCGCAGTGGACAACGTTCCGATGGCCCTGGAGCCGTCTCGCACCGCAGATTCTGGATGGATCGACTACTGGAACTACGTGTTGGCTGCGGCCGCGCTGTGTGCGGCGGCGAGCGTGGCGTTGGCAGCGATGCGCAAGGAAGCTCGCCTCGTGGCTCACCTCGCGCAGGGTAATTCTGGCGCGTATGCAGCAGAGGACTTCCACACCACAGTGCACGCATCGTTTTTTAGCCTGGTCACGGGCGCCCTCGGATTCCTCTTGATGGCGATCGGTTCGTTGATTCTTATCGGCGGTGGTGGGCCCGCCGCCCGCCTTGGGTGGATCTTGCAGACGATCAGTTGGGTGCTCATCGCGGTCGCGATCATCGCCCACCTGGGGCACCTGTCGCGGTCGGTGGGCCGACTAGCTCTGGTGCTGGCCGTCATCGGCTTGATCTTGAATGCCCTTGCCACCCTCCCCGCGTGCATCGATCCCTCCGGTGCTGGTCCGATTGGTCCGGAAGTCCAGTGGATCGCATGGGGCATTGCAGATATCTTGGGCGGGATCAGTGCTGCTCTCGTGGCGGTAAGCAGGCGGGCGCAAGACGCAGGTCGCGCGGTCGCATAAGCGATGTCGTACTTCGGGCCGGCGTCGGCGGCGTGCACATGTTCACGTCATCGGCGCCGGTTCCTTTGTGTCTGATCGCTCTGAGCCGGGGAGTTCATTGCTAGTCGGCTCGGGCGGTATGCCGTCGACGGCCGGGCCCACGTGATCGACGAGCCAGTCCAGCAGGGGCGACTCGCCCGCCACTACTTGCGGATTCTCGTGAGCGCACCCCTGCTGCTCACCCACGCCGGGGTGCCGTACTCGCGCGAGACCGACAATGTTCGGTGCCGCAACAGTTCGCGCTGCGGATGATCCTCGGGGATGCCACGCGGGCGCGTCTTCATGATCTCGCCGCCGACGACGAGCCCGGCCTTCGTCGCCACCGCTAGGGCCTTCTCGAGTTCGCCGCCCATCGCGGAGTCGACCGCGTCGCGATAGCGCTGGATCTGCTTACCCTCGGGGGAGTACCACCCGCCAGTGAGCATGCGGCCGATCGCCCGATCTGGACGTACCAGCCCAGGCCGGTCTTCGCCCCCCCCCAACCGACGGAGAGATGTAGAACGTTGGGCGAGGTGAAGGTCGGAACGCTCCAGAGTTTTGGATGCCCCTATGCCACGCCACCAACCACCGAGTCCTTCACCGAAGTGTGGTCCGGTACCTATCACTAGCCGCGGCAGGACGGCCCGCCCCCACCCAAGACGGGGGTGGGCCGTCCTTCGTCATTCAGAACACGTGCGCTTGTCACGGGGGCGGCGGGTCAAGAGAACGCGGGGGGAACGTCGATCGAGCCAGTCGATCAGGAACTCCAAGCAGACCCAGATTCATGACCGGAGGGGCGTTGCTGCCGTTTGCGCTCGGCTGACTCGCTGCCGCCCGTCGCATCACCGCGGCGCAATGAGCGATCCTGACCCATACGCGCCTGTACCTCCGCTTAAGTCGCACCCGCCAACGCTGCCAACGATTGGCCTTGTGGCGCAGGTCGTGGAAGCGTAAATCTGAGCGGGCCATGCGTGAAAGGTTGAAGTTGGCCTTCGACGAAAGTGGAACTCGGATTCACCCACTTACCCGGCTAGTCGCGGGCCTATCCCCCCGGAAAGCAACGGAGCCCACCACGCCCCTAGGCCTGACCCCAACAGCCTCGGTTGAACTATGAATGGCGCAGCCGAACACTGCCAGTCAGACTGATGGCATGCGTTGTTTAGTTACGGGTGCCACGGGTTACATCGGCGGACGACTCGTACCGGAACTTCTCGAACAGGGACATGACGTTCGGGTACTTGCCCGGCACCCAGAGCGGCTCGCAGACCGCCCGTGGATTGACAAGGTCGAGGTTGTGTCTGGTGATGCACAAGATGTCGGCAGTCTCAACGAAGCCTTAGCCGACACGGACGTCGCGTATTACCTCATGCACTCACTGCTGAGTGGTCAGGACTTCCACAACGTCGAACTGAACATCGCACGAAAGTTTTCGCGGGCTGCCAAGGCTCAGGGCGTGAAACGCATCGTCTATCTCGGCGCGCTGCAGCCCGATATTCCCGAGCGAAAACTCAGCGAGCACTTCCGAAGCCGCGGACAGGTAGGAGACCTCCTGCGTCAGGGCGATGCGAGCGTCATTGAATTTCGCGCTGCGATGGTAATCGGAAGCGGGTCAGCAAGTTTCGAGATGGTTCGTTACCTAACCGAACGGCTACCCGTCATGGTCACACCAGCGTGGGTACGCACGCGGACTCAACCAATCGCCGTCCGCGACATTTTGTACTACCTCTCCCGAGCACCGATGATTCCAGGAGACGTCAGCCGAGTGTTCGAGCTCGGTGGACCGGACGTCACGACTTATCAGGGAATGATTGATGGGTACGCAGATGTGTCCGGATTCAAGCGGCCAAAAATCATTCCAGTCAGGGTGTTGAGCCCCGGCCTATCGAGTCTGTGGGTCGGCTTGATGACACCGGTGCCGCCATCAATGGCTCGGCCCCTGGTCGAAAGTTTGTCGATGGAAGCGGTATGTCATGAGCACGACATCGCCGAATATATTCCCGATCCACCCGACGGCCTGACTACCTATCAACGTTCGCTCGAACTCGCACTGGCCCGTGTACGCAACTCTGATGTTCAGACGGCGTGGTCAAGCTCAAGTTTGCCGGGTGCGCCAAGCGACCCTCTGCCCAGCGATCCGGACTGGACCGGCGGTTCGCTGAAAGTCGACGAACGCGAAACTTTCGTTGACGCCACGCCTGAGGTGCTGTGGAACGTGATCGAAGGCCTCGGTGGTGAGAATGGCTACTACTCGCCGACCGTCCTGTGGAAAGTGCGCGGGTTGCTCGATCAATTAGTCGGTGGAGTTGGTTTGGTTCGGGGGCGGCGCGACAACAACAAGTTGCGCATCGGCGACCCATTGGATTTCTGGCGAGTCGAAGAACGGATTCCCAATCAGTTGCTACGCCTGCGCGCGGAAATGCGGCTGCCTGGGTTGGCATGGCTCGAGCTGTCCATCCGCCAGGTGGAATCAACGACAGGTCCACCAAAGACGTTCTACGTGCAGAAGGCACTGTTCAAACCCCGCGGGGTTCCCGGCGAGGCCTACTGGCGCGCAATGATCCCCTTCCACGGACTTATCTTCGGATCGATGCTCAAGAACATTCGCGAACGCGCGGAATCACACCCTGACGAGCCACTAGACCGCAGTGTTGCACCCCCAGCCCGGAAGGTCTGGAGGACCCTGAAACGGTGAGGCTGGCTCACCACGACATCGCGGCAGCACGGTTCACGTTGAGTGCCAACTTCCATACATCGACAGTCACATCGACAGTCACATCGACAGTCACGGCGATCAGTCACGGGGATCAGCGACGGGGATCAACTCGGCGAAGATGACCGTCGCCGCCTCGGCCGGAAGCCGCCTCGTCGATATGACGTCAGCGTGACTAGCCGCAACGAAAGATCATGTGCCGCTTGCGCTCACACGAACATGACGAGGGAACCAACCGCTCCTCCCCCGAGGATGAGGAACGCTGGGTTGATCCGAGTGCGTAGGGCTACGACGGCGATATAGATGGACAAGACGGCGAGCTCAACGAGCTTCCAGCCCTGCACTTGACTCACCTGCGCTGAAACCAGTGCGAACACACCCGCAACGATGAGGCCACTGGTTACTGGCGCGAGACCCAACTGAATGGCGGACTTCCATTGCGTCCCACGCCATTGCTGCCAGAAGGATTCGGCAACGAACACGAGGATCGACGTCGGCAACACAAATCCGACCCCTGCTGCGATGGCTCCACCAATGCCATCCACAAAGAACCCAATACCTGCCACATACATCGTGGACGGGCCGGGGGCTAGCTTTCCCAACGTGTATAGGTGGACGAACGCGGCCTGCGTTATCCAGTGATGACGATCAACCACGTCCCTTTCCACTTGAGCCAGGATCGAATCACCACCTCCGACGGCAAGAAGAGAGAGGCCGGCAAAGGTTAAGAAGAGCCCGACGATGTCGCTCACGCCGCACGCCTTCGTGCCATATAGAGATAGCCGAGGACTGTCGGAAGGCCGAAGATCAGCAAGGCTGCCAGCACATTCAGGTGAAGAATCGCTACCGCAACGAAGGCCGCCCCTGCAATGAGGATGGGAACAAATCCGCCCAAGCTACTTCGGACGATGCTGACCGATCCACCAGCAGCCAACCCGACCGCTGCGGCGCCGAAGCCCACGATGATGTTGGAGAACGCAGGTGAGTAGGTCAATCGACTGATCAACTCACCCATCAGGCAATTCGCCGCGATCGCCGGCGAGATTATCGCCACGAACGCGAGTGCCGCGCCAGAAGCACCTCCGAGTCGCTTTGCCAAAAGCACGATCAAGTTGACCGCATTGGGACCAGGCATAACGCGAGCCATTTCCACCGACACGAAAAATTCCTCGCCACTGACCCACGCCTTGTCATGGACGAAGACTTTCTCGATGAAGCCGGTCATCGCCCCACCAAAGCAGGTCGTACCAATGACAAGCACGGCCCAAAAAAGCTCAGCCTGGCTAGGCGGTGCCTGCAGGGCCGAACCAGAATCACGTGGAGCTGTCGGTTCCATGGCTCCAGATTCGTTCACCTTGCGTGGACCGCGGCTCATCAGCCGGATGGGGACCACCACATGGTGCCTCATGCAAAGATGTCAAAGACGGCTGGGTTAAGGCGTCAACGCTGGCGGCCCGATGTCAGACTGCGGCCACTCACCAGAGCATCGAGTACGTGGCGGCAGCCAGGACCACGGCCCAGAGTCCGTCCGCCAGGGCGACGAACCATCGGCCTGGGGTCATACCGCGAAGTCACACCCGTCTGATCCGATACGACCGTGCTTCGCCTACGCAGTGAAAGCCCTGTGCCCCAACGTATTTGAGGTGCAACGACCTTCCTATCTCGATGGGCCATCAGGCACTACGCCTCGTCCGTAACAGCAGTTGGACAACGTTGGGGCCGGTCGCGTTATCGCTTAGCGCGTTATCGCTTAGCGCGTTATCGCTTGGCGCGGTCAGGCGCCGAGTCCCCAGTCCGCGCCACGACAGGACGGCGTGAGAGTCACCGATGTGATTGCAATGCAGGCTGACGCGATGAGACCCCAGGTCCGCGTCTTGATTCACTCAACCAAAATCACACTTGTAGCCAAGAGATCTCGGCTTCTAAACCGAGCTGGGGCCGATGCCGTTCACATGGGTCTCCATCTCCTGGCTCAACGAAAGACCAGTGGAAGAAGGGCAAGGAGAACAAGGGCGAGGTCGTGACCTCTAACACATGATCGGTTGCCGCCTCTCGCCGCAAGCTAGGGATTCTCGCGGCGCCCGCCAACCGGTGCACTTCCCATCAGCAGGAGCTCACATGTCATTGACCATCAACAACTTCCAGCCGCGAGTCATCGCCGATAGCGTCGCCCGCTCTCGAGTGTTCGATGTGCTGCTCGTCGCTGCTGGCTCCTTGTTCATCGGAGTCGCGGCGCAGGTGAGCATCCACCTTCCTGGCAACCCGGTGCCCATTACTGGCCAGACGTTCGCGGTGCTCCTCGTCGCTGCTGGCACCGGACTGCTGCGCGGAGTCGCCTCGACCGTGCTCTACGCAGCGCTCGGACTTGTTGGCGTGCCGTGGTTCGCCGACGCATCGTCGGGGTTCGTGTCCGCAACGTTCGGCTACATCCTGGGCTTCATCGCCGCAGCTGCCCTCGTCGGCTGGCTGGCTCAGCGCGGCTGGACTCGCGCTCCCTGGCGCACAGCCCTAGCCATGGTGGTCGGCGACTTGGCCATCTACGCAATCGGTGTGCCGTGGCTCAAGGCCTCTATCGGGCTTACCTGGGCAAAGGCCGTCAGCCTCGGCCTGACCCCATTCCTGGTGGGCGACTTACTCAAAGCCGTCCTCGCAGCTGGTCTGTTCACTGGAGCATGGGCGCTGGTCAACAGATCTCGCCAGCCACGCGGATAAGCGACCTCTCTACGACCCGCTGCCGGTCAGGACGTGAACGAGATGGTGGCATCCATCGAGACGGCAGTACCGAACGCATGCTTTCGCGAACCGCTCCAGGAACCCGAGCCGCTGGCGTTCTCGTACATCTTGGTGCCACCAATCACGGTCAGACTCGACACGAACGTGGCATCGGAGGTATCCGCACTGGCCACTGTGTTGCCGACCATCGTAAAACCAAGAGTGGACCCGTCGGCCATGGTGATCGTCATCAAACCGACGAAGGGCCCATTGCCCGACACGTAATCGACCAACACATTCATGTCGATGGTGGCGCTCTGGCCGTCGAATGTGGTGGGGCCGCCCTCTAGGACGGAGCCATACAAAGCCTCACCGTGTGGACCGACCGCGGTCGTGTGCTTTTCCGTCGACGTAATGCTGCTGGAGAAGGTCACCTCATGGGTAGAACCCGTGGGCGCCAACGACATGCTCGGGGCCACTAACGTAGAGAGGGAGGGCGACGGCGCGGTTGAGCTGGCACATCCGGTGAGGAGCAGAGCGCCCATGAGCGGCGTAGCGATGAAGATCGTGACACGGTTCATAGCGTTCAGATCCATCCAGTTGTTGGGATGCGGGGCAAGAAGTGTCAGCCTCAAACCTGCGAGCCGAGTGTGACACAACACAGCAGCAGTGCGAGCGCGCTAACGTTGTGCGGTGATCTCACTGCGTGCTCCTGCGAACGCCTTAGGCGTATCCGTTATCTCTGCCGCTGCACGCGCCGTTGTGGCTACCGAGGGAGGCAACGGGGAGGCCGCCGCGTTGGTGCTGCAGATGGCGGCGGAGGACGCGCGACAGCGGGCCACCGTCGGACGCGCCGAAGCGGAACTCGAGCTGACAACCAGGATCGACGGCACGGAAGTAGTGGTAATCCTGCGAGATCGTGGTGAGCCAATGAGCGGCCCTGCGCGCATGCTCGCTCCCCTAATAGACCTGGGTTTGTTGACCTCCGCTGAGGGCTCTATCGACGACGGTGGCAACGTCACCGAGATGCGTTTCGCACGCCCGGCACATGCGGAGATTCTCGACAGCGGCAACCTCGAGCTGGTCGCCGATGATGCTGCCCTAAGCGATGAGCCAGTGAGTCTGCGTTCGCTCGAGGTGGGCGACGCCGCCGCGCTCACACGCGCTATCTATCGCTGCTACGGCTGGACCTACCCGCACCCCGATCTCTACTACCCCGAACGGATCGCTGCGGGCATCACTTCGGGCCGACGCATCGGTGAGGTTGCCGTCACCGCTGATGGCGAGATCGCCGCACATTGGGGAGCCCTTTTCCTCACGCCCACGATCGTTGAATCCGGGCTGGCCCTCACCGACCCACGGTTCCGGCGTCGCGGGCTTGCCAAAGAACTCGATCAACGCGTGGACGCGCGCCTCGTCACAAGTGCGGCAACTGCCTGCGTGATGAACCCTGTTCTCACGCATACGGCCACTCAGGCCCTGGTACTTGAAATGGGCAATGTGTTCGTCGGCACCTATCTCAGTTACGGCATGCCCGTCGACCAGGTAGGTATCACGTCTGGGGTTTTGCGCGAACGACGATCGCTGCCGCTGGCTTACCGCACAGTGAAACCCCTCACCCCGGCCACCGTGTGGGTGCCGTCGCCGTATGAATCGTTCGTCCATGCAGTGATCGACGGCACCGACTGGCCTCGTGATTTCGGGATGGCCCAGCGCGCGCCCAAGGTGGCGACCGAGACCGTTTTGGCCACCAAACTCGACTCGTTCAATCGTCGTGGCGAGATCGAAGTGAGAGTGCTCGGGCAAGACCTCGTTGACGCAGTCGATGCCGCGCTCCTAGCACTTCGGGGATCAGGGGCGGAGGTCGTCCACGTGTTCCTTCCGGTGAACGACCCAGCATTGCCGACTCTCGGGGAAGGCCTGACCGAACTCGGCCTTGCCTTCGGCGCAATAATCCCCGAGTTCACCGCGCAAGGGGATGCGCTAGTCCTTCAGTGGCTAGCCGACCCTGCGGTCGACACCAGTACCTGGCACTACATCAACGACGAGGTCGAGGTATTCATCACCTCAATCCTGCGCCAAGTGCGCGATCTCAGCGAACACACCATGCGTTCCCGACGACGCGCTGCGCACCGCGCCGAGCTCTTCGCCAACCTCGACCCGTGACGCAGGGTGGGCGCCAAGTAGTGGTCGGGTGACGAAGCGGCGCTCGACGCTGACGCGCGGTACTCACCTGTGGTTGAGGAACCTGAAGTAGAACGCCCCAAACACCAGAACAATGCCAACGTTCACGGCTAGCCGCGGCCAGAAATGGTCCCTGAAGAACAGCACATCAACCAAGACCACGACGCCCACCATCGCCAGGGCGTAAAGAACCACGAGCGTTTGTCTCCCCATCCCGCATTCGTAGCATGCTCGGACGCATATGGAGAGGCGGGCGACGATTACGGTGCAACGTTTAGCTGTGCCAATTGGCTGCAGCCGCTAGGGCGAGCCCACAATCTCGAGTACCGCAGTCTCAATCTGCTGCGTCGACGCTGTGCCGCCCAGGTCCATCGGCAGCGGCCCCACGCGAAGGACCTCGTCGAGGGCTTGGGTCAAGCGTCGAGCCGCCTCATGCTCACCAAGGAATTCCAGCATCAAGGCACCTGTATACATTTGGGCCGAGGGGTTTGCGATGCCCTTGCCAGCGATGTCGGGAGCCGATCCATGCACCGGTTCGAACATCGATGGAAACTTCCGCTCGGGGTTGAGGTTGGCACTAGCAGCCAGGCCAATCGACCCCACACAAGCGGCAGCAACATCGGACAGGATGTCGCCGAAGAGGTTCGAAGCGACGATGACGTCAAACTTGTGAGGGTGCGATACCAAGGCTGCGGCGAGGGCGTCGACAAGCACACTAGTGAGAGTCACATTCGGGTGCTGGGCAAGAACTTGCGCCACGACCTCATCCCAGAATGGCATCGAGTGCAGGATGCCATTTGACTTGGTGGCCGACGTGACCAAGCCGCGGCGGGTGGTCGCGAGATTCGCTGCGTAGTGGGCAACCCGTTCAATACCGTGCCGCGTGAATACCGCCTCTTGCAGCGCGAACTCGCCGGGCGTGCCCCGCCCAAATCGTCCGCCGATCTCTGAATACTCACCCTCAGTGTTTTCGCGAACAATCACTAGGTCGATCGGGGCCGAACTCCGCAGCAATCCCGGCACTCCGGGAATCGAGCGCACGGGGCGTAGGTTGACATACTGATCGAAGTTTCGGCGGATCGGGATGAGTAGACCCCATAGCGTGACGTCGTCGGGAATATCAGGTGCTCCGACGGCCCCGAAGAATATGGCGTCGTATCGGCTCAGGATGTCGATACCGTCGGCCGGCATCATCGCGCCGTGCCGCCTGTAGTAATCGGACCCCCATGGATATTCCTGCCAGGTGATGGAGAAATTTTCGTCGGCGGCGATTGCGTCAATCACCCGCACGGCGGGTCCAACGACCTCTACGCCGATGCCATCTCCTGGGATCACAGCAATGGAGTACTTCCGTGGAGAGCTCATCTCAGCTGGCATGTGTTCCTTCGTCGACTGCGACGAGTACTACTGGCGCCTCGACCTCGACTATCTGGACTTCGACACCCGCTCGTCCCGTTCGAGGTTCCGGCCACGGACTCCACGCGCAAGGACGACAGCGGCCCGAAGAACCCGCGCAACGCCGCCTACTCCTCGGCGGAGCGCCGGCTGCGCGACGCGCACCGCGACGAGTTCAACCGCTACCACCAGGAGGAGACCGAGAAGCTCGGGTGGCCCGGCATTGTCGTGAGACGGGTGACCCGTGGCCGTCGCGTTCCCTGGCGAGACCTGCACCGCCGAGAGCGCGTGACCTGCGCGGTCTGTAACGAGTTCGCCCCGGCCCCCACCGTGACAGAAAGGGCCGGGGCGATCCCCGAAGGGTCCGCCGAAGCGAACGTCACCAGCCTACCGGCTTCGACGGAGAGTCGTAACCCCCGTCGTTGTCGATGGACGTCAAACCGAACCAGGCATGGAACGGGGTGTCACGGGTGGATGCGCCACGGCGCACCCGCCACCCGTCCGCCTCCGCCTGCTCGGGGTACTTCTCCACGAAGCCCAGGTGGCACTTCGCGCAGAGAGCGTTGATGTTCGAGAGCCGGTGATGCGTCTGGCCTTTCGTCCCACCCATGCCTCGCGGCTGGCGATGGGACATGTGGAGGCCTTGAGCCTGCGTCTCGTCCGCTGAAGGCTGAACCGTGACCGTGACCGATCTAGCCGCTAGACCACACTCCCCGAAGGAGCACCCGATGTCCACGACGCTCGCCATCACGAACGCCGAACCGTGCCGTGAGCGTCATGCCCCCACCGACTCGGGCTATGTCAGGACCGACGGATAGCTGGCAGCCGGCCGGGCCGATCGCTGGCTACTCGCTGCGCACCCCGAGTGTGTCGGCACTCGCGGTATGCGATGTGGGTTCTGCGCGAGGACGCGCGTCGTCGACTGAACTTGAGTCGAGAAACGCGTCGATCAAGCGGGGCAAGGCAGTTTTCCCCAGGATCGATAGTGCCGCGATAATAGTTGTCCCCATTGGGGTTTCGGGGTTTACAACTGTCAGTAGCCCATGCCATAATAAGACACATGTACGATGGTCGAGTTACCCTGCGAACCCAGCTAGCCGACGCTGTTGCCACAGCAGCCGCTACTGCTGCATTGATCGCGGAACTCACTGCAGCAGGTGGCTTCGATGAGTGCGCCGATGTCGCCGTTCCTGATCTGATCGCTTCTCTGGTTCAGGTGGGTGACACGATCGCTGCAGTCACCTCGGTGGCAGTGCATCGCGTTGATCGGTGTGGCGTCCTACGCGGCCAAGGATTCGCCTCGACGAAATCGTGGCTGGGATCAGCGTTGCGCTGGGATCGACGCCACTGCGCGTCATCACTGCGAACTGCGCGATTGTTGGGGACCTCGTTTACCGCGACCCGTGATGCATGGCTACGCGGCGACATTCAAGCCGAGCATGCCACCGTGATCGTCAACGGTCTCGACAAGATCGTCACAGCAGTTGAGCCCGCACTGCAGAACCAAGCCCGCAGTGAATCTGAAGCCGTGCTCCTGCACATCTCCACCGACTACAACGTCGAATACACCACCGCTGCGCTCAAACGGATCAGGTCTGCCGTTGATCCTGACGGGGCTCGAGCAGCAGCGGTGGAAGCCAACGGGAAACAATGGTGCCGCCTGACCCCCGTCGCTGACGGCTGGCTCCTCGCGGGTTGGCTCGACCACCTCACCGGCGCAGCACTCGCCACCGTCCTGGACGGGCGACGAAACACCAAGTACCACACCGGCCAACACCACGACCAACACGACAGTGCTGAACACGGCAGTGCTGAACACGACAGCGACAGTGCTGGTGCGCCAGGTGACGACTTGCCCTACGACGATGCAGATGCAGCCAGACGGATCAACCACCAGAACGCACTCATCCTCAGCGAGATCGCCCACGAACTCCTTGAGGGTGGACACGCAGGCACCATCGGCGGGGAACGACCCCACGTCGAACTCATCATCACCCTGGCC
>Ga0194051_1000194_pt1 | contig 35171 bp, 27 predicted proteins | sample SepL2320m_MetaG_FD_161275 | JGI IMG/M metagenome (GOLD analysis project Ga0194051, IMG submission 161275) | Anoxic zone freshwater microbial communities from boreal shield lake in IISD Experimental Lakes Area, Ontario, Canada - Sep2016-L239-20m | ecosystem: Environmental > Aquatic > Freshwater >... | reverse complement strand
TGCCTGCCAACAAATAGCCTCTGCTCTAAGCCCAACTTCTGTGGTGGTCTCGATCGTGGCCGGGGTTTCCACCGCAAATCTGGCCGCACTGTTGGGCACGCGGAATATCATTCGTGTGATGCCCAACACGCCATGCCTTGTGGGCAAGGGCGTGTCGGTAGTCTGCCACACACCACAGGTGCCAATTGTCGACGTCGATCGCGTTCTTGCTTTGCTAGGCTCGGTGGGATTTGTCCACGCAGTGGAAGAATCCCTGATGGACGCCGTCACTGGGTTATCGGGTTCGGGCCCTGGATTTCTTGCACTCATGGTCGAGGCATTTGTAGAAGGAGGAGTGAGAGCCGGACTCCCGCCACACTTAGCGCTCGCGCTGGCTGTGGAAACTCTCGTTGGAACCGGTGCACTGTTGGAACAAACAGGCGAGCAGCCAGCACAAATCCGGGAACGCGTTTCCAGTCCGGGTGGCACGACCCTCGCCGGACTGTCCGTACTAGAACAATACGGAGTTCGCACCGCCCTGATTGAAGCGGTTATTGCAGCAGCCAATCGCGCTCGCGAACTCGGCCAATAATCCATCGTGCAGCGCTCACTGACAATGACAGCCAATGTGCTTCTTGAATCGGCACAGTCTTCGTAGACGCTGTGCAGGTGGGCCCAGCAATGGCATGCTAACGCCGTTTGGCCAATTTCTTGGTCGCTTTCTTAACCGACTTTTTGCCGGACAGCTTGGTTTTTACCGTACTGCTCCCAACGGTACCTTTGGAAGATTTGGCTTTGCTAAATGCAAGATCCCATCCGCTGGCATATTGACTGCTGGTTCCAACACGAATAACGGACATCTCATAACTCCTTTAAAATGTGTCTGCTGATTTCTGTCTTCAGCTTTTCAAAATCAAAAAATCATAGCGTATCGACAGTTGTTCCAGCTAGCCTCTGCCGCTGCCGTACGAATCTCTTCCATTCGCTGTCACGAATCAAACTCTTTGCCAACTGGACGATGCGCACTGACGGCAGCATTATTTCTCAGTTGAAACAATCTCCAGCGACACGCAACCGTAACCAGCGGGCAACGGTATTCTGCCGTGCGGATGCCCCTGTTTGCCTAGGGTTAGGCTCGTGGGAGCATTTTTTTTGGAAGCAACTTCGATTGCATCCCTCGGCTTCAACGTGAGTACATTGCGCTCGCAGAGCAGGGGCGTGATGTCGCACTCCCAGCGTGGTGAATTGGCCAGTATCGCAGGCAAATGTGTGTTGTTGAGCGACAACTCACCTGCCATGGTGTCAGTAAAAACAAGGAAAACTCGAGCCTGTGCGCACATCTCCGTCGGCCGGCCAAATCGACGCACCCACAGTGCACTCGCTTCTCCCTCGATCGGCGATTCCCAAGCACCGCCCAAACGAATGATGTGTTTTTCCATAAACTGCCTTGCTTTTGGAGGGGGCGGGGGCCCTCGCAAACCTACGCGCCCTGTCCAACTGCCCTCAAAAGTCTGAGCCTGCTGCACAGTTAATCAGAGTCGCTATAATCTGGCCGTTCTAAAAACAACTTGCAACGACCGTGCCGAGCGGTACGCCAAGTCTAAACTCTACTGTCATGCAACGACCATAAATAAATAGAAAGATTTTGAACATGGGAAATGCGCTCGAATTCACTGATGACAACTTTCAACAGGAGGTTCTCGACTCACCGGTACCAGTCCTGGTGGACTTCTGGGCACCGTGGTGCGGTCCGTGCCGCATGATCGGACCAACCATTGAAGAACTGGCCGCTGAGAATGCTGGTACTTTTCGGATTGGCAAAGTCAACGTCGATAACAACAGCAAGGTTGCGATGGCCTACAACGTCTCAAGCATTCCGGCCATCATGATTTTTAAATCAGGGCAGTTGGTGCAACAGTTTATGGGCGTTCAGCAAAAATCAAAATTGCAACAAGCACTCGATGAAGCAAAGTCAGCCTAAATATTACCTGTGTGAGACTTAGCTTTGGATCAACCTCGATTAACCTTATGAGTGGCTGATACACGGAGCAGTCATTGTCGCCGAACGTGCCAATGGCTGCTCTGAGTTTTTGCTACGTCCCAGACGGTCGATCAGGCCGTCATCGACAAACCCCGCCAGTTCCCGGTGCAAACTGGGCTGTCGTAATTTTTCTACCGCCTTAGCTTCGATCTGACGAACCCTCTCTCGGGTTACGCTAAAGATTGTGCCTACCTCTTCGAGCGTATACGTGTAACCATCGGCAAGCCCAAATCGCAGCCTGATAATTTCTCGCTCGCGGTACGAAAGGCTTTCGAGTACCCGTCCGATTGAAGATCGTAGCGACTGCTGATTCATCCCTTTGAGAGGATCGATCTCACGATAATCCTTGACACAATCTCCGTAGCCACCGTCATCACTTTCGCCAAGCGGTTGATCGAGAGAGACAGGTTGCCGGGACATCCGCCAGACGCAGGTCGTTTCCTCAACTGACAATCCCATCAATCCAGCTAGATCATCGACCGTTGCCTCGCGGCCGTGCTGCTGGAGGAAGTGTTTAGATGCATTCCGCAACTTGGTCATGGTGTCGATCATGTGTACGGGTACGCGGATCGTGCGGCTTTGATCGGCTATTGCCCGCGTGATTGCCTGCCGAATCCACCATGTCGCATAGGTTGAGAATTTAAACCCACGAGCGTGCTCAAACTTATCTACAGCCCGCATCAAGCCGGAGTTGCCTTCTTGAATAAGATCGAGAAACGAGAGGCCGCGATTTCGATAGCGTTTGGCTATCGAGACCACCAGTCGCAGGTTACCAACAGCCAGTTCCCGCTTAGCGGCATCGTAGCGATGCTGCAAATCCTTCAGGTTCACCAGTCGCTTGCGGAGGGTTTGCCGACTTTCACAAGTGGAAAGCAACAGATGTCGCTGCTCGCGTTCGAGTATTTCACTCGCGCGGCGAACGCTATCGGGTGCACTCATCATCTCTTCGTCGATGCCATCAATTAATCGACCGATCACTCGCAGTTGCTTGAGCAACGGATACAGACGCTGAATGCGCAAGTGCATTTCTTCAACTAATCGCACTGCTTTGTTGCGCTGTCGCACTAATCTCTGCCACGCTTTGCGTCGCACTGCTATGGGTGTGCAACGCGATGTGGCGATGCGGAAGAGTAGTTTCTTCTCGTCTGCAATTCGGTGGAGGGTTTCAAGATTTGGACCGATTCGCTTGAGCAATCGCTTCTTTTCGCTCGTGTTGGTGACTGAGACTTCAATGGTACGGTCAAGCCGGACTGTTCCAGCCTGAATTTTTTCAAGGAGTTGCACAGCGCCTGTAAGTATGAAGTCATTGGCGAGCATTGTGTTGCGAAATTTCCTACGCCATAGTTCGATCTGCTGAGCACTCGATACTTCGCAGGCGCGGGTGAGCAATGGATTGCCGCCCATCTGCGCCAGATACAGGCGTACGTGATCGTCAATGGCAGCCACTTGCTTGCGACCTACGACTGGTTTGATAATGGCCTTGACAGAGATCGTTTTTTTCTCGGCTGCGCGATTTCCAATCATTCCTTTGTGGGTAGGTTCTTTGCGAATAGTTTTTTGCATGGCAACCGCAGGGTTCGCGAGAATGGGGCTCATGAAACAGACCTTTTCTGTACAGGGCGGGAAATGGCTCGGCACTGCGGCCGACTTCTAGTCCCTTAGAGCAGGGCATTTTCGGTGCCGGAACCTGTCGCGATTGGGCAAGCTTTTCTATAAATGCTGCTAATCAGGCCTGGCAATGCATCTCTGGGGCCCCGTTCCGGTCTATGAACCATACGCAACGCGTTGCTTTTGGGCGACACGCCGACAGCCAAAGGTCGACCGAATGCAACGCCATTTCATGCTGCATTCAAGATCGTTGGTCAGATCGCTCGAAAGAGATCTCGTCACGCGCCGGGGTATGAGCGTTATAATCAGCCTTTGTTTCTTGCTGGGTTTCTGTTCCTTGCTGTCGCAGCGCTCACCATCTCAGTGGGGTTGTGGCTGCTCATCATGGTGAATGATGAACATTGCTATTTTAGGTTTTGTAGGCGTTGTTCTGCTGTGCGGCTTGGTAGCCTTTGGAGTAGGTCATAAAAACTGGAGTTGGGGCACGATAGTGGCCGGGGTGTTAGTGCTGCTATCGGCCACAGGCTATCTCTACTTGGTGGCAAGAGTTGCCCAACGAGAAAATGTCTGGCGAAAAATAATCACAGACTATCAAACCAAGATTGTAAAAGTTCGCGACGCAATGGTTCCCGGCGCAAATGGGATCCTCGTAGCGGATGAAAAAGAAAGATCATTGGCGGCACTCACTCTCCAGCGTGCCCGATGGCGACGGGCGCTTGAGCGAGTGAACACGTGGCGAGACAGGCATTGGGACAACGTGCGTTTTAAACCGCCGACCAATGATGCGCCAGGCCAGATTATCATCGCTTTTGAAACTGATACTGCGACCGCGGCTCCTATTAATGCCGGTGCGGAACTGTCTATCTTCGATGCCACACCCATCGAGGAGGGCGGGGTTTTTCTCGGCGTTTTTCGAGTCCGAGAAATTGAACCGAGTGCGACAGAAAAAACCCACACGCTCATCATCGAGGCTGCAGCCGAGCCAACCGATGCCGACAAAACGAAGTGGTCGAAGGATTATGCCGCAGTAAGCCTCTATGAGAATTTACCTGTGGACCGTTGGCTCGCCTACTACCAAACAAAGGCGGACCCCGACTTCGACCTCCAGGGAGCCTATGACGCAGCAACCACCGACGGCAGTTTCAGCAAGGACCGAAGCTTGCTGCTGCAGCCAAATCCGAACAAGATCGATGCTGAAAAAATACTCAAAGATCTTGAGTCTGACTTAGAATATTTTAAGAAACACGAGGGCGAGATTCTTGAAGATGAATGGCGAGCGTTGGCTGATGCCAGAGAAACGACGCCCCTTCCGCTTGGCTCCTACTGGGCGACCGTTGAATTTAAGGAGCCACACGAATTTCCTCCTCTTGCAGGCCAGCCAAACGCAGACCCGATGCAATATGAGAGTGGCGACACGATTGAACTTGATCTTGAGACTGCTGTTTTGCTTGGAGATTCCACCGTCACGATTAAGCGTGTCGTGTTTCGTCGCGCGCTGTCGGATGCCTTTACGTCGCTGCGTGGGGGCGACATTCCCCTTGATAAGGTTGCCGACAACAAGCCAGGCAATGGCGTGCAGGCCGACGGCATGATTTTCATCCGCAAACGATTGCGAAAAGAAATTGATGCGTTAGAGCAGGCAACGAATCAATTGATCCGTGCAAAAACAAACACGGACGATCAATCCACTCTTTTTAAAAAAGAGCGGGTGCGACTTGAAAAAGACCTTGCTTCTTGGCAGAAAGACATTGCTACCGCAGCCGATGTTGAGCGTCTATTTAAGAAGCAAGTGGGCATTGCTTCCGGAGAACTTGAAGCCGCCCAACGGTCTGTTGTGCGGTTTGGCAAGGAGCTTGATCGTGTGACTGCCTTGCTGGCAGGACAGGTTAACCGCCAAGCACCCGCACCCCTTCGGCCGACAGCGCCCAGCGAGAAAACAACCTCGAAATAAAAGTTTTTTGCTGCAACGCCCGGCCTAGACCCAAGCAATCGCTAGCGGCATAGCGATTGCTTGGGTCTATCGGTTATCATTCCCATCGGTATTTTTAGCTTTTCCTTTTTTTTCACTGCACCATCCATGCCTAGCTCCGTAGCCCACCCCAATACAAAGTCCCAACTTAAGAAGGCCGTTCACCATCATCGACTCGCGAGCAAACGCGGCTTACTTGAGCGCATGTTTACTTTATGGTTTCGCGGATTTGTCTACAACCAAATCTGGGAGGATCCCCGCGTCGATGCCAAAGCGCTTGAATTGGGTCCGGAATCAAGCTTGCTGACTATCTCCAGCGGTGGCTGCAACGTGCTCAACTATCTTGTTTATCGCCCCAAGAGAATTGTGGCGGTCGATCTCAATGCCAATCACATGTGTTTAACACGGCTCAAACTGGCCGCGATCAAACATCTACCCGACTACGAGTCTTTCTATAACTTTTTTGGTTACGGACAACACAGGGACAATGTAGCCAATTACCATCGGTATCTGCGGGACCATCTCGATCCTCAAACAAAAAAGTTTTGGGAGACGAGCGACTGGCCCAGTTTATCCCTCCGTTCGAAGCGAATTGACTACTTTAGACGCGGTCTGTATGACCAGGCAAAATTAGGCCAGTTTTTTCGGATTGTGCATGGCATTGCGCGGGCTACCCGGCGGGATCCGTCGCGTTTATTGGCGGCCCGCACTGTAGCCGAGCAGGAGCAGATTTTTGACAACGTATTTGGGCCGCTCTTTCAAAACTGGCTCGTGCGCTGGATGGGCCGGCAACCTGTGGCCGTTTACAGCCTTGGGATCCCGCCGAGCCAGCATGCCGTCATGCTGGCTGAATCTGGCGGCAGCGGCAGCAAACTCTTTGACATGTATAAGGATCGTGTGCGTCGGTTAGCCTGCGGCTTTCCGCTGGATGAAAACTACTTTGCCTGGCAGGCATTTGGCAGACGCTACGATCACCAACAGCGCAAGGCGGTGCCTGATTATTTGAAGCTAGAAAACTACGAAACGATTAAATCTGGCGTAGACCGCGTCGAGACGCACGTTGCATCCCTTTCTGACTATTTGCAAACGGAAAAATACGGTGGTCTCAATGGTTTTGTGCTTCTCGATAGCCAAGACTGGATGCCTCCACATGTTATTGAAGAGTTGTGGACCCACATCGCAAGAGTCGGGGGACCGAATACTCGGGTAATCTTCCGCACAGCGGGCGAGAAATCACCGGTAGAAGCGGCTCTTTCACCAGAAATACATGGCCGTTTTTCCTACAATCAAACGCGGTCGCAAGCACTTCATCAGGAAGATCGTTCGGCAATCTATGGAATGTTTCACCTTTATGAAATGAACTCCTAATCGGTTTTAAAATGAAAGAGCCGGTTAGTGATTCTCCATTGTCTGCATCGAGCACTCGTTCTTCGTCGAATAATCTCGGGAACGTTGCCGCTGACCAAGCGGTTGCCATGGACCGAATGTACCGAGTCACTCGGCACATCTATGATCTGACCCGTCGCTACTATTTGCTTGGACGAGACCGCCTCCTTGATAAGGTAATCACCTCCCCGACAACAGCAACGCTTGAGGTTGGCTGCGGCACGGCCCGCAACTTGATTAAGCTCGCGGGCCGCCAGCATTCGGGGCTGCTCTACGGCCTCGACGCTTCTCATGAGATGCTGGAAACAGCAGCGGCAAACTCAATCCGGGCCTGTACAAAACGCATTGGGCAGGAGCAGATTGTACTGCGGCAAGGCTTGGCCGAGCAGCTCGATGCTCAACGCATGTTCGGTCGCAGTGCGCCGTTTGATACGATTCTTTTTTCTTACTGTCTATCGATGATTCCCACGTGGCCAGGTGCAATCGACGCTGCGTTGGCAAACGTGCGCACCGGCGGTGTCATTCTGATTGTTGACTTCTGGGATCAGAAGGATCTGCCGGCCTTCTTTGCTACCGGACTCAAACGCTGGCTCTCACTCTTTCACGTGCATTACAGGCCTGAGGTGCACGAGGCTCTTGTAGAGGTGGGGAAATCGGGCCGCGGCGAAGTGTCTTTTGAGTCCGTGGCTCGTCGCTATGCCTACATTGCAACAATTCGAAAGACCTAAGATCGCCCACGCACGCTGCAACCGACTGTTATGGCATTAAAAATACAATGCCGGTGACTGTGGCTGCCTCGAGTGCCATACCTCTCGCGCTGATCGGCACGGCCGGGCATGTCCACGGAGCACAATTGCCTGGCCGATAATAGCCCACCGGATAGATGCATTCCCACGGTAATTCCACGCCCATTTTGTAGGGCAACACGGGGATTGTCACAAAAAAATGTGCTGCCGATACGAACGGATCCGCTAGCCAGCCACGCGAGTGGCCATACCGCTCCAGATTCCAGTCCTCAAAATAGAGCGGCTTGTGACAGTATCCAGCGGCCTTCCACGTAAACATCGTTGTTGAAAATTGACGTGGCTGAAAAAGCTCGCCTTCCAGCCGGCACTCGCACGGATAGTCGTTACCTGACTGGCCGCCAATCTTGATGTCGAGGTCAATGCCAGAAATCTTATCGTCGCGTAACTTCTGGATTGCTTCAAGACAGTCTGTGGATTCCTCACTGCATGCTTGCGAATCGTCTTGGGCTTGAGCCGACACGGGAATGACTAACACAAGAAAAAAAATACTGAATGCCAGCAGAGACCAGTGTTTTCTAATCCGCCATTTTGTGCTCAGCGCTGTAGTTTGGTGATTCTTGGGTAATAACGATGTCATGTGGATGGCTTTCCCGTACGGCGGCAGCAGAAACCTGGATGAAACGAGCATCGCGCCGCAGTTCATCAATCGTCCGCGTGCCGCAGTAACCCATGCCAGCCCGCAGGCCGCCCACAAGTTGATAAACGAACACGCTGAGAGGACCTTTGAAGGGCACACGCCCCTCAACTCCCTCTGGAACCAACTTATCACCGCGTCCTGTTATTCTCTGCCGGTAGCGTTCGCTTGAACCCTGAACCATCGCCCCTAGCGATCCCATTCCACGGTAGGCCTTGAATGTCCGGCCCTGATAGAGCACGGTCTGTCCGGGGCTTTCCGTAACGCCAGCTAATAATCCACCAACCATACAGGCGTGGGCTCCAGCTGCGATCGCTTTGGTGATGTCTCCTGAGTAGCGAATACCTCCGTCTGCGATAACCGGCACGCCGGCGCTGGCCGCCTCTGTCGCTGCTTCCCAGACCGCCGTGATCTGAGGAACACCAACGCCAGAGATGACCCGCGTAGTACAGATCGACCCGGGACCTATCCCAACTTTGATTCCATCTGCGCCAGCTTTGATCAAATCGTGACATCCCTCCCGGGTTGCCACGTTACCCGCGATGACCTGAATCTCCCAGCGTTTCTTGATTGCCGAGACTGTGTCGATCACGTTCGACGAGTGGCCGTGGGCACTGTCGACAATTAAGACGTCAACACCCTTAGAAATGAGGCTTTCCGCACGCTCGTAATCGAATACACCAATGGCTGCTCCGACCCGCAGGCGTCCTTGCCTATCTTTACAGGCATCCGGGAACCGCTTCATCATGTCGATGTCCTTGATCGTAATCAGGCCTGTCAGCAAACCGTTGCCATCAACCAACAGCAGCTTTTCAACCTTGTTGGCCATTAAAATCTTCTCGGCTTCATCGAGCGTGACAGTACCGGTGGCCGTTACAAGACCCGAGCTCGTCATGATGTCAGCGATGGGAGTCTCGCCACTTTCAAGAAATCGCAGGTCGCGGCGGGTGATAATGCCAACGAGTCGCCGCCCTTCGGTGGTGATGGGCACACCGGAGATATTGTATTGGTCCATCACATCCCGCGCCCGAGCCACAGTCGCGACTGGCGGCAGAGTGACCGGATCAGCGATGATGCCATTTGCGCTGCGTTTGACCTTGTCGACTTCCTCGGCCTGTCGCTCGATCGATAGATTTTTGTGAATCACCCCCAAGCCGCCCTCCTGCGCAAGGGCGATCGCCATCTCGCTTTCAGTGACGGTATCCATTGGAGAACTCACGATCGGGATATTCAGTCGGATCCCACGCGTCAGATAGGTACTGACGTCCACCTCCGCCGGTACAACGCTCGAGTACCTCGGTACTAACAGAACATCGTCAAAGGTGATCCCGGTTGCGACGATTTTTCCGTCCATAACGTGCTGCCCTCCTCAAGTAAATTGGGGAAGTATGGGGTGCAAGGGGACGAAAGGGCAACGACTCTGCGTTGGCGACGGAATATTCGGGAATGGAAGCCACAATCCTGCCGCACGACAGCAAAGCGTGTCCTAGGTTTAAGAGAGTCCAACGGTCTTAGTCCACTTCAAGAAAAACGCAGCTTCGCTGCGACTTGTCACTCAGCCTTTTCACACACTGTTCATTTCCACCTACTATGCGATTTCTCGACGACTATCTCGACGCCCACCAAAGCCCACAACTTTCAAATGCACCGGAGGGGGCAATTGCGCACCCCAACCGTGCCGCGCTCGAAACCCACCTTGCCCGCCGTCGCTATGGGCGTTTTATGCTCACCGAAGCGGTTCGCCCAAGCTGGCAACTTGAGGTTATCCCACAGGCAGGCTATCGCCATGACACTTATGTCGATCCGCGCAGTGGCTCCTGCCTCCCGGCCCTGATTGCTTCAGTTTCCAGTGAAAAACTTTTTGAGACATTTCTTTGTCTGCTTGAGCCGCTTGGAACCAGCTGCGACATCGTTCTAGAAACGTCTCACGAGCGCAAAACCCTGCCGCGCAAAGACTTCACCAGAGATGGGATCGAGCGGCTTGTTTTAGAAAGTATCCTCTGGGACTTCGAAGATCTGCTCCTCAACGACGGTTGCACAGGTATCGCCGTTATGCATTCCGAGTTGCAGATGGAAGTTCAACTCGATGAGCATAAATTGCTCATTGTATACGCCCCATCTCGTGCCCCATTTGAGCGGATTCTGCAAGAACAAGGCGTTGATCGCCACGATCGCATGCGTTTTATCTCGCAGGGCGAACATCTACACACCTCTCATACCAAGTACGCTCGTCGCTTCGCTGAGCTGACCGGTCGTTTCGGCGCCTGCTGACGGGAAGTGGGCCGGTCGGGCTCACCCGATCAGTAACACTCTCGCGACACCCGCGGCAACTCACCACCAGGTCGCTCGTACAGGGCAAGACCACCAGATTCTCTCGCTGGCAGTGGTGCCGTTGAAGGGGCAGCGTCAGCACGCTACCAACTACCACAGTGGCTGCTGGCCGACTGATGTGTGCTGGTGAAAAGGTGCCAGTTTGCGAAGCACCGCTGAATCACCTATTCTTTTTTCACCGGGTAACTTTCACCGCATCAGCCCTACACCGTATCGACAGACATAAGACATATCACGGAACCACACCTCATGCGCATCATTGCTAAACCAACCATCCATTGCCTCATGCTCTTGGCTATGCTTTTGTCTTTTTCAGAGCCACTCCAGGCTTGGGAGCCAAACGCAAAAGCCTTGGAAACTGTCATCGATTCCGGGGAGTTTGCTGACTATTTCGCGAACCTCTCAGCGTGGCTCGTGCAAAAAGCGCCCGTCGATCCTGCAAAAATATCCGCGACTGCACTGGATACGATTCTGCAGGATCCAGCGATTGCCCTTGCGCTTGCGCAGCGACAGTTCATCGCCAAAGCAGAACCTTCTAAATTAGGGGCTTTCGCCAATGCCGATGCCGCGAATAAGACGTTCCTGAAATGGCTGCTGAAGAATCCGAATGCCTTACAACTTTATCTGCTCGGAGCCACGCCGCTCTCGATTCCCGTTCGAGAGGATAACAGCTATGGTCTGTCGACTCGTGTCCTAGAAAATTGGCGAACCATCTTTGACGCTGCTCCTGAGTCGCGCGATGGCATCTATCTGCGGTTGGCTATCGCCACATCGCTGCGCCCTGCGGGCACCGGTTCGCCCGGTTCTGGTCAGGCAAAAGTTCACAGCACTCCGCTGGTGCGTTATCAGTATTTTCAAACCGCCCATGCAAATAAGGAGCTCTTTCCTAGCTTTAACAATCTGACTGTTTGGGAAATGCAATTTGTCACCTGCTCGGGCGCTTCCGAGACTGACCTGAGTTGGGGAAGAGAAATGGTGAACACATGGCGGCCAGATCTGCGCGCCGGTGAGAGGGTCGTTGAAACCACGTCTCTCGTTTGGCGTAGAAACTCACCCATCTCTCATGTTGATTACAAGACGCTCCTAGACGGTGGAGGAAAATGTGGTCCTCGATCGTCGTGGTCTGTGTTTATTTGTCAGGCGTTTGGCATTCCGGCTATCGGCGTGGGGCAGCCGAGGCATGCGTGCGTGGCTTACAAGTCTCTCAGTGGCTGGCAGGTGGCCTATGGCATGGGCTGGGACGCATCCCGCCTTGAAGGCATGGGCGGCCGAGAGTTTCTGGCCTCTGTTGCGTCACGGGAACGGTCGGCGAATTTCTCGCAGGTTGAGCAGTTGCGTTGGCTGGCTGCTGCGTTGCCTACAAAGGAACACTCTTCAGCCGTCTTGGCCATTGCCAAGACCCTTGCCACCACACCGCCGATAACGGAAAAAGACTTAAAGTCTTCGGAGAAAGCCGACGAGATGGATGCTGATCCAAGTGGCCCGGCAGTTTCAAAAACTGGTACTGCGAGCACGCCCACTGCCAAGCCGACTGAGCCGGTCGTGGTGCCACCGGGCGCTATTCACGTGGAAGGGACGAGCTACTTTGAAACTGGTGGCATCACCGTTTGGGGAGGAGAACCGCAAGTAACGGTCCTCGATTCCTACAACGGCGGCAAGCAACTGCTCTTTCAGCAAGGTATGGCGTCGTGCTGGGTGGGATACAAGGTCGACATCCCTGAGACGGGCATCTACCAGATGGAGGCAACAGTCGCGACCGTCAACAGCGGACAGGGCATGTACGTTCGCTCCTTTGGGGCCATGGCTCCCGTCAAAGAAGCCACTGCTTCTGCCGTCTGGAAAGGGGACACCAAAGGACTGGGGCCTCAGATGGCCGTGGATAACAATCCGAGCACGCGTTGGGCAGTAAACTTCGGCGTTGATCAAGCTTGGATCGAACTCGATCTTGGCAAACCCACTCCTATTAGCACTGTGATGATCGACGAGCGCGCCTACGAAAAGGTAAAAAAGTTTGTCCTCGAATACAAAGTCGATAACGAGTGGAAAACGATCCTCGAGGGCACCACAATCGGCAACAGCTATGCCGCCGATTTCCCCGAGGTAACCGCCCAGCATGTGCGACTGAGCACCTTGGACTGCAGCGGTAATACCGGGGGACCGACTTTCTGGGAAGTCAGTGTGGGTACGGTCCAAGACGGTCACGGCTGGATCAGCCTGCCCTGGACGGCCGGTGTGTGGCAAACAACCAAGCCGATCGACATCCGGCTCATAAAGGGGGCCCAAACGGTATGGCTTTTTACGCCCTACCAAAGAGGTGTTGGATTGAAATCCTTTGATCTAAAGATAAAAAAATAGTACGGCAAAACAACTTCCGATCTGCCAATTTTTATAAGCAGTGCAATGATGGCGAAAAAATATTTTTCTTCACTTTGTTCCACTGCCAGAAGCACGGTCACGTTTTGCACTTTCTTTATTTTGACGGCCTGCGTCGTGGTGAACATTGCGTGGGGTGATCTCCATGCCGCGGAACCGTTGCCGCTCACCGCTCAACTATTGCCCGATAGCTTCGACGCCTTTGTGAGCAAGCTATCGCCACTGATCGTGGCCCAGCGGGCAATGAATCCCAAGCATTACCGGCAGATCGAACCATCGCTCTACTACTTTTTAAAACTCCATGAGGCCAAACTAAAAACTCTGCCGCTGGATCGCCAAATCGACGCGCTTGTGAAAATAGCCGAATTCATCGACTGCAAGCGCGAGTCTGTGGGCCATGAGGTTGTGATCGGGGCAGGGCACGCACTGATCGGCCTCTTGGATCCCGCCCGCGGTCTTGAGCCGAAGGAGATCACCACAATCGCCACAGGCTATGGCGCCACAACCGACATCTTTAAGCAAGATCAAAAAGGTCAATCCATTCGTCAGATCGCCCATGCGTTTTTGGCGGCCGTGGCCGACGCTGCTGCCAGCGGCGATCCAACCACGATTGTTGTTCTCGGCCACGGCGCACCGGAGGAGATACAGAGTTACTCAATTCCTTTTGGCACGCTAGCCGATGCACTCATTGCTGGCGCCGTTCGAACCGATCGCATTGAACCGAAAGCAGTTGACTTGTGTTCGATCGTTTTGATTTGTGACGATTGCTACAGTGCCGACTTTCTGATCAATCTGGCCGGCGCGATTGAAGTTCGTTGCCGGCAGCGGGAGTTACGGCTGATCTCGCTACCATTTTTGATCGCCGGCACCAATCGCGATCGTGTTGGCCATGCCGACGTTGGTGAAAAGTTTGTGCCGCACTTTTGGCGCGAGGTCATCGAGCTTTTCTACGTCCGGCAGCCACGCCCTAAGCAGGTCACGCTCCGCGATTTCTTCGAGAATGTCGACAATCGAATGTACAGCTACGGGCGAACACCAATTGTGAAGGGGTCGGGGGTTGTTGGTTACCGAGTTGTGGACGCCGAACTCTTTCAAGACCCCGTCATCTTTGTGCCGCTCAGCGAAGAAGATCTCGTGACTATTCGCACAATTCTCGACCTCAACGAGAATGAACCACTGCTGCGGCTTTTTGACATCGGCTAAGAATTACAACACGGGTATCTGAAAGTTTCTGCCCATCGCAATGACCGAGCAATCCTGCAACGACGACTGGCCTGCAACGACGACTTGTCACATGCCACAACACACACTCTATGTCGCAATGTTGCTGCTGGCGTTTTCTCCATCGTTAATGGCTCAGTATCCCGAGTGGAAGCACTCCGGGGCAGTCACAATCCTGACAACACCTGACGGAGCAGCCCTGCCCGCAGAGGCCGTTGTGGAGAATTTTCCGCTCCTTGTGCCACTGCATAAAGATTGGTTCGACTTTACGGAAGCAGCTGCTGACGGGGCCGACATCCGTTTTTCGACCGGCAATTCTGCAGAGACAGCCCAGCAGTTGTCCTATCAGATTGAGGCGTGGGACGACGCCAGTGGTTCGGCGAGCATCTGGGTGCGCGTGCCGCGAATCGAAGGCAATGCGCGGCAGACAATCCGCATGCACTGGGGAAAAACGGACGCCAAAAGTGAATCGAATGGCAAGGCTGTTTTTAATCAGTCGAATGGTTATCTGAGCGTCTGGCACATGGGTACGCCGGTGATCGATACGGTTGGCACGATCGACTCCACAGACGAAGGCACGACAGCCACCGCAGGCATCGTCGGGCCTGCTCGGCATCTGGCGGGCAGGCAGGGCATTTACGGTGGCGATGCGATCACGGCCTATCCCACCGGCACCGGACCGATGACAACGGAAGCATGGTTTCGCGCAGAGACGCCAAACTCGACTGTGCTGGCTTGGGGCAAAGAGCAGCGGCCCGGCAAAGTGATGATGAATTTTCTTAGCCCACCACGAGTCGCGATTCAGTGTTATTTTGCCGACGTCGAAGCCAAAAGTGCGTTGGCCATCAATGAGTGGTATCAGGTCGTTCATACCTACAAAGAGAAGGATTCACGCGTGTATATCAATGGGCGCCTCGACGGTGCCTCGTCGCCGGTCCTCGATATCCCCAAGACATCTAGCCTGTGGATTGGTGGCTGGTACAAAAACTATACATTTATCGGCGACGTTGACGAAGTGCGGGTATCGAATGTTGTTCGTTCAGCGGACTGGATACGACTGCAGTACGAAAATCAGAAGCCGCTGCAAACGCTCGTTGGTCCAATCGTCCTGCCAGGGAACACGTTCTCTGTTTCGCACAATCGGCTTAAGGTTTTGGAGGGTAAAAGTGTCACGGTCAGTGCGCAGGCTGGAGGTGCTGAAAAACTTTTTTGGACGCTCACACGCAATGGTCGCGACACCGTTGTGGCGACCGACAGACTCCTGTTTCAGTTTGATGCTGGTCGCGTGATGGGCGATCATTTGGCCACCCTGCATTTCAGTGCTGTTTACCCGAGCGGCGTGAAGACAAAAGACATCCCGATCACAGTCACCGAAGACATTCCGGAGCCTATTTTTACGCTCAAAGCCCCCGCCACTTGGAACGGTCGCACCGCGATTGAAGTGCTACCGATCGTAACGAACGCTCGTGCCATGCAGGCCAAGGGTGCAGGCGAATTGAAGATTACGTGGGGCGTCTGTGGTATGGCAGTGATCCAGCAACAGGAAAACGATGCGGCTGGCAGCAAGCTCCTTCTCAAGCGTGCACTGAACAGCGGACAGTTGGCTGTTACAGCCATCGTCAGTAATGGCGGCGCTTCGGCCACACAAACCGTGACCATCGACGTAAAGGAACCGACTCGCGACGCTTGGATCGCATTTTCACCAGCCAAGGATGAGATGCCGCAAGACAATCAGTTTTACGCTCGTGACGACTCAAACATAGGCCATCTCCATTGCAATGGCACGCTTAACACCCCGGCAGAATTCGTCTTTATCAAAGTCTATGCTGATCATGAATCATTTCTCATCGAACGGGCAAAGCTTGGTGAGAATAAGTCCTATGCGTTTACCGTGAAACTCAAGCCAGGCCTCGTACAATATAAGGTGGAGTTTGGGTCGACATTGAGTGGCACCGACACAGTGCTGCACACCGCAAGCAATCTGGTCTGCGGTGATGCATTCATCATTCAAGGGCAATCCAATGCACTCGCAACAGATACGGGCGAGGAGTCTCCGCCATTCACCAGCAATTGGATTCGCAGCTATGGCCGTCCGCAAGCGCACGCGAACGCTTCCACCAACTTGTGGTGCAATCCGGTGTGGAAAGCCAAACAAAACGAACAGGCAGAACTTGGCTACTGGGGAATGGAGCTAGCCAAGAGACTCGTTGAGAGCCGAAAGATACCGATCTTCATCATCAACGGGGCTGTCGGTGGGACGCGCATCGATCAGCACCAGCGATCCGATACCAACGCCATCGACCTCAATACAATCTACGGACGGACGCTGTGGCGTGTGCAGCAGGCCCGTCTCACTCACGGCATCCGCGGAATTCTCTGGCACCAAGGGGAAAACAATCAGGGCGCCGCATCCCCCACTGGCGATTACGATTGGAAGTCGTACCAAGATTCCTTTCTGCAATTATCGGCGGCGTGGAAGGATGATTTTCCTAACCTGCAACACTTCTACGTCTTTCAAATCTGGCCCAACGCCTGCAGCATGGCAGGCAACAGCGGAGCAGGCGACATGGTGCGCGAGGTGCAGCGAACGCTGCCTCGGCTCTATTCACACCTGAGCGTCATGTCGACGCTCGGGATCAAGCCGCCCGGCCCCTGTCATTTTCCCTTAACTGGCTGGGCTGAATACGCACGTCTGATTCAACCGCTGATTGAGCGAGATGCTGACGGGAAAACATTTCTCCACTCCATCACTCCCCCCAATCTGCAGCGAGCTTTTTTTACGAGCGCCACGAAAAACGTTATTGCACTAGAATTTGATCAGCCTGTGCTCTGGTCTGAAAAACTCATCACTCAATTTTATCCCGACGGAGAGAAGGAACAAATTGCGACAGGGAGTGTGCAGGGAAACGTACTCACTCTGACGTTAAAGACGGCTTCTGAAGCGCAGAACATAACCTACCTGAAGGAGAGTGCCTGGAGCCCCGAACTATTGTTAGTCGGGGTCAACGGCATTGCAGCGTTGACGTTTTGTAATGTGCCAATCCTGTCAGCTAATCTGGCTCCTGAATAATCTCTTTCTATACAGCACAATGCGATGCTTGAAAAGAATTCCTGCAGGAGGTCCGAAATGCGTTGGGTACAAAAAGATATTTTGCTTTCTCTAGCAGTGACGGTAGGCCTTGCTGGCTTTCCGTACCCAACCGTTGGACATTCTGCGGCAGCGCAGCCAGCCAACGCACCACAGGATCTCACGGAGAATAGAGAGGTCGACCGTGCATTCACGTACAATCTCGGGGCAACAGGATTGCGGGGGTGGATTTACTCCAAGCCGACCACTCACTTTGACGGCTTGCAGGGACGAACGACAGCAGCGAGCCGACAGATTCTGATCACGCATGTTGGCGCAGGTTCGCCGGCCGAAGGCACGATCAGAGTGGATGATGTCATTCTCGGTGCCGGTGGCCAGCTATTTACATTTGACGCGCGCAAGAGCATGGCGCTGGCCATTCAAGAGGCAGAAAAAGAAGTCAATCAGGGCCGAATGAAATTGACGCTCTGGCGAGCGGGGACGGTTGCAGAGGCCACGATTAGGCTCGCGGTTCTCGGTCACTACGCCGATACTGCACCGTACGAATGTGAGAAATCAAACCGGATTTTTGCCGCTGCGTGCGCTGTGCTGGAGACAGAACCACTACCGGAGAATTGGTGCGGAGCAGTGAGCGGCCTAGCTCTTTTAGCCGCCGGCAATCCAGACACACTGCCTCGCGTGCAGAAGTTTGCCCGCACGATCGGCCCTACCACACTGAAGCTTGAACTGAGGGACGGAATGGTAATTTGGGACTGGGCCTACAAAAATCTATTTCTGAGTGAGTACTTCATGATCACAGGCGATCAGGAAGTACTCCACGCGATAAGAGAATACACCGTCTCCCTCGCCAAGGGTCAGGGTCTGTACGGAACGTTCGGTCATGGCATTGCGCCACCCACAGCCGACGGCACTCTCCACGGATCGATCCCGCCCTATGGGCCGGTGAATGCGGCTGGTCTTGTGGGAAATGTGGCAATCGTAATCGGCAGCAAGTGTGGAGTGAGTGATCCAGAAATTGAGCCGGCGATCGCACGCGCCTCAAAGTTTTTTGGCTATTTTGTTGATAAGGGATCGATTCCTTACGGCGAGCACGAGCCGTGGCCCTTTCATGAAAATAACGGCAAGAATGCCATGGCAGCAATGTTATTTGCCATGCAAGAAAATCGACCTGCTGAAACGCAGTTTTTTTCCAAGATGGTAACCGCCAGCTATCGCAACCGTGAATGCGGGCACACCGGTCAGGGGTTTAGTTATCTGTGGGGCGCTTTGGGAGCCAACACCGGCGGGCCTGCAGCCGTCGCCGCTTTTTTCAAGGAAGCCGCGTGGCATTTCGACTTGGTGCGACGTTGCGATGGATCCTTTACCTACGATGGCGGTGAACAATACGGAGCGGGTAAAACCGACGACAACACCTACTATGGAAAAAGCAGCTACTACGGTCTTAGCCCGACGGCCTCATATGTTCTCACCTATGCACTTCCTCTAAAAAAACTCTACATCACCGGCCGCAATGCGAAGCAGTCTAATTGGTTGAGTCAAAAGGATATCTCGTCGGCAATCCTCTCTGGCCGCTTCGATTCGGATTGCAAGCAACGAGAGCCCGCCGAACTCGTTACTGCTTTTTCCGATTGGTCACCAATCGTGCGCGGCTGGGCGGCAGAGGAATTAGCCAGACGTCCTGAGGCCAAGGAGATGGTGCCACAGTTAATTGCCTTAGCGGAAAGTGCGGACCCCCACGTTTGTCAGGGTGCCTGCGAAGCATTAGGGGCAATAAAAGCCCCTAATGCATTGCCTGCGCTGACCCGCCTGCTTGCCCACCAAGATCGCTGGCTGCGTTTTAAGGCTGCAAAAGCTCTGAAGGAGATGGGGGCTGAGGCACGGCCAAGCATACCCGACATTCTCAAGGCTGTCGTTCAAACCGCCGAGCCGATTCAGCCGATCAATTGGGCTGATCCGGTCCAACTGACTCACGGCCAGTTGGCTGCTGCACTCTTTCAAGGATCCCTGACAGGAAATCTTAAGGCCATTGATCCGGGATTGCTCTATCCAGCGATTCGAGTTGTATCTGAAAACGCTGACGGCATGGCGCGGGCCACGTTACGAAACTATTTTGAAAATCATCTCAGCGCTAACGACGTACAGGCGCTCGGTCAAGAGATTCTGGCTGCCGTTAAAACCCCGAGCCCGGCAGATCGCATGTTTGCCAATGAGATCCGGATGGGAGGATTTAAAGCCTTGGCAAAATACCATTTCAAGGAAGGCATTGAGGCCGGAGTCACATTAGCAAAAACTCAGGGAGGCCATGGCAGTGAACGCCGAACGGGCGAAATCATGAAAGAGCTTGTGGGATATGGAACAGCGGCCCGCGACGTGCTTCCAGAACTAAAAGAACTTATTGTTCAATTCAACAGACAGTGCAAAAACCGTGAATTCCCAGACGATTGCAACCAGATGCGAATCACTTCCATCGAAGACGCAATACAATCGATTGAGGCCGCAACGACTCAGCCTAATCTCCGGAGTATTACGTTTACCCAATCCACAACAGGTCAACTGCCATAATGCGATCCACCGGTTTTTTTACTTTTGTAGTCAGCGTGTTCTGCATTTTTCTTCACAGCGAAACACCGCAGATTGCACTGTCAAACCCTGGGGCTGACGTGGCGTTCCCCAGTGAAAAAACCGATCAATGGCACGGCCACACACGACACCTCTTCACGTTCGAAGGCTCAAGTGCCTGGGTGGTTGAGCCCAAGAAACCTCTGCCGGAAAACCCGTGGTCGTGGTGCATGATGTTTCCTGATGCCTTCACTGTTCGCTGTGCTGCTCCGCAGCTCCTTGAAGCGGGTTTCCACCACGCTTTTATCGATGTCGGGAATACTTTTGGGTCTCCGGATGCCATCAAGCGTTTGTCCGGATTCCATGCCGAATTGGTGCGCCGTGGATTGGCTCCCAAAGCGGCACTCATCGGGATCAGCCGCGGTGGTCTCTATGCCCATCGCTTTGCGGCCGAGCACCCTCACAAAGTCAGCGTGATCTATGGAGATGCCGCAGTCTGTGATTTTAAAAGCTGGCCGGGCGGAAAGGGCAAAGGGGTTGGTAGCAGCAACGACTGGAGAGAGTGCCTGAAGGCTTATGCCTTCGTAGATGAGGCAGCGGCACTGGCTTACGCCGGCAATCCCATCGATTCCCTAGCACCACTAGCAGCAGCAGCGATCCCGCTCATCCATGTTGTCGGCGACGCTGATAACGTCGTGCCACCAGCAGAAAACGCTTTACTGATAGCCGATCGCTATCAGGCACTCGGCGGCACAATCACAATCATTCATAAGCCCGGTGTCGGCCACCATCCCCACGGATTGGATGATCCCACACCTGTTGTCGAATATATCCTGCGACACTTATGACTATGACTTGTAACACTCTCGCCGAATGTCGGGAACAATGCCCTCGGGTGTTTCGTCACTGGCGATATCAAACCACTCTGGCTTGAAATCAATCCGCGCCTGCTTCTCTGGGTTGGCCAGCGCAATATTGCTAACCAACGCAATCACAGCGTCGGCAATTGCCACTTCCGGCTTGCAACGCGGCTGATTCTCTGGAGCCGGATTACGGATGCACCACGCCCAGTGCTCCATCTCCTCTGTGTAGCCGCGGGATGGAGGGGCCGCGTCTGCACCTCCCTTGCCGCTAGCAGCATAACCGCCTCCGCCGCCTCCGCTTTCGGTGGTATCGAGTGTGGGAGCACCGTCCTTAGCTTTTGCCACTGTTACACGAGTGTCTTTTGCGGCTCCCTTATAAAGCATGACATCCTGCTCGCGTTCGAGTACGAGCGTACCCTTTGTGCCCATAACCACCTCGCCGTATTCCCCAAAACCATTCCCGTTGATTGAGGAGTAGGTCACAACAATTTTTTTGTTTTTATCCTCGTCGTATCCAGGTGCTGGATACTCATACATGCAATAGACGTGATCTTCAATCTGCCTATCGGCCGGAAAAATACTGCGATTGCCAACTGCCGTCACGGTGAGTGGCTTCACTTTAGTGCCGTTGTCGTGCATTGCCGACACAAAAATGCCGGCCGCATCAAGTTGGTGGCTGCCGAGTTCTGCCATCAAACCGCCCCCAGTGCGATTCCAGAGACGCCAGCGAATGAGTTCCTCCATAGCCGATCGCGACGATCCATCGGGTAGGGTCGGCTGTTTGTAACCGAATGCAGTGGGGTCAAGAGTTGCGTCAGAAAGTTGCGCTTCGAGTTGAGCAATTTTCTTTTCGAGGCCATCCATATCGGCAGGCTTGGCATTGTCCAAGTCTTTCTTCCAACCAGCGAGTCGCTTGACGAGCGACTCATCGCCCGGAAGAGAGGGCTTCCAGCTGTCGTTGCCGGGAAGGTTACCGCGGTGCCACTGTGCACGAATGGAGTGCAGATCGCCAAGCAATTTTGCCTTGCCAATCGTGAATACTGCATTGTCGTAGAGAATGCTGTAATGGCGCTGATGCCCTGTGGCAAGAATTTTTCCGGTTTCGCGCGATACGCGACCCATCTCCTTGCATTCGTGAACGCTATGACCCATTAGTTTTTCGGTCAGCACATGCTTGCCAGCTCGCATGGCTTTGATGCTTGCCTCGGCATGGAGATGCAGAGGGAGGGCAATGATCACGGCCTCGACGTTTTTGTCAGCCAGCAGCTCCTCGTAGGCTCTGTACACTTTGACTTCCTGACGGGCTGCATCCTCGCTCGACCATTTGTACTTCGCTATCAATCCGGGACGGGCAGCGAGCGCACTGGGGCTAGAAACATCACCGTGGAAAGCGCGAAATACGTTGTAGGGGCGAATATCAGCAATGGCGACGACCTGCAGGTAGTCGGGGGTATGCGCACCGAGGAGAACGCTCCCCTCGTCCCCTGTCCCAAGCACGCCAACACGCAGTGGATTGCCTACGCTTTTCCCGTATCCAAAATAGAGCGACCCCAGCCCGGCTCCTGCCGCTAACCCTGCCGCCAGCGTGCCGGTAAGAAAGTCGCGTCGCGTGACGCTGATCGCATCGGAAAAGTTTGCATTACCGATCAACTTTTGGGCTTCATTTAGATTCATTCATGCACCTCGCTTTTGTGGCACCACGGATACCAAGCAGAAAAATAATAATCGAACCCACTCCACCCGCCTGTGGGGAGTGCTGCAATGACAAGGAGCGCCGATAGCTCTACCCACTGATCGTATGTCGACTGTGCACCGATCACCCAGAAGGGCTGTGCGGCAATCACACTGAGCAAAAAGAAAACGCCTCCCATGGCATTGAATTTCGTCAGGATGCCAAGTGTCAAGCAAAGACCAATCGTCAGCAACGACCAGCTGACAAATCGATCGGTTTTCCAGAGAGAATTTTTCCCGACTGCAGTCGCCACTCGCAACTTTTCGGCAGCGGAGCATGAGGCATCCCACTCAATGACCAACTTTTGGCCGATCGCCGCTGCGTCTTTCATCCAGCCGGAGGACTGCGCTGCGAGTTCACGACGTTTTTTTGCTATTCGCTCTCGAATAAAAGGGATTTCGGTTGCACCACTACCTTGCTCCATTGCAACCAATCGCTGACGCTGCAAGCGGTAATCGGCCAGATCCTCGGCGAGGGGCGCGACGTAGTCGTTCAGTTCCTGTGTGGCGACTGCAAGGAGCGCATCAGCCTCAGCCTGCCGGGCAGCATCTAGCACAACGAGTGCCGATCTTTCATTGAGCAGTTTTTTCCAGCCTGCTACAACGCTTTCTTGCCAAGCGGCCGCTGCTACTTGTGCTGAATCAGTACCGCTGGCATCCAGTGTGCCAGACCAATCACCGATCTCCGGCAGTCCATCCCGCAGAAAATTAGCAAAGGGACCAACAGCCACTTTCCGAAATCCCGCACTCGACCAAGCAGGATCTCGCAGATGACTGGAACCTTCTAAAAAGAAATGCAGGCCAATAACAATTCTCAGAAATGCCAGAGCCGCTACGGCAATAAAAGACAATCGCATTGGCTTCACCAGAGTGTGACTGCAGGTACAGTTAAGGAACAGTTGGGGAACAGATTGGACGGAAACAAATAGCACTCTAACGTAACAAAATTATACGCTCTAGCTGTGGTCTTGTCAGCCCTTGATCTTGACAGTTTCCTCTCAATTCTACGAAAAGATAAATATGCAGATCGTTCTTTGCTATCCCGTTGCGGCAAAACATATCGCCCAGATTCAGGAGATTGTGCCGACGGCCACGCTTATCGATGCCGGGCAGGAGCGTGTTGCCGAAGAATTACTGAATGCTGATGTTTTTTGCGGACATCCTAAGGTAGCAGTGCCCTGGGACGCTGTCGCTACGTGCGGGCGTTTGCGCTGGATTCAGTCGTCGGCGGCAGGACTCGACCACTGCCTCGTACCATCCATCATTGAATCGGACATTCTTGTAACGAGTGCCTCCGGTGTTCTTGCCGATCAGGTAGCTGAACATGCGCTAGGCCTTGCGATTGCCTGTACGCGGCGGTTGCCATTATTTATTGCACAGCAGAAAAATAAGGAGTTTGTGCGTCGTCCTACCGGCGACCTGACGGGGGCAACTGTCGGCATTGTGGGCCTCGGTGGGGTGGGCCGCAGACTCGTGGAAGTGCTTGAGCCATTTCGAGTGCGCATTCTCGCCACCGATTATTTCCCGGTTCACAAGCCGCCGGCTGTAGCATTTCTCGGTGGTCCAGACACGCTGTCCACGGTACTGGAGCAGGCCGACATTCTTTTCCTTTGCGTGCCACTGACAGCACGCACGAAAGGAATGATCGATGCTCGCAGGATTGCAGGGATGAAGCAGGGGGCCATTCTCGTCAATGTCGCGCGTGGTCAACTCGTGGAGGAAGTCGCGCTGGCCGATGCGCTGCACAGCGGCCATCTCGCAGCCGCCGCCCTCGATGTGACGCCTGCCGAACCGCTCCCGATCGAAAGTCGCCTCTGGACTTCGCCGAATATCCTCATCACTCCGCACGTTGCGGGGCAATCCGCTCACCGAATTGATGCAATGACTGACTTTTTCTGCCAAAATCTAAGTCGGTACCTGCTGGGAACGAATCTCCGCAATGCCGTCGACAAGCGGCTGGGTTTTCCAGAGCCGCAGAATCTAAAATAAGTTGCTGTAAGCTGTAAATAGTCCCTCCACGAGATCCACAACATTTTATGACGACAACTATCTACCAGGAAGGACGCCCGACAATCTCCGTCTCGGGAGAAGTAGGCGGCCGCTGTCCTGAGGAACTCTTGTCGCGTTACAGTGAGATTCTTGAGGCTGGTCGCCTCAACTGGACTGAATATCACAACCTCACTCGCCGCCTAGGGGCCGGTGGACAGGGCGTCGTATTCCTAACCACGCGACGCGGCACAGATAGTTTTTCGCTGCCAGTCGCACTCAAGATTTTTTCACCTGAACGCTATGAATCAGAAGCGCTCTATGACGACGCCATGACCAGGATCGCCAAGGTGGCCTCGCGAGTCGCCCAGATTCAACAAGACAATCTGCTCGATGTGCAAAACTTCGTTGAGCAACGCCGCATTCGCTTGATGGAGATGGAGTGGATCGACGGGTACGATCTGTCTCGCCTGCTTGCACCCAGCCTGCTGGATCAAACCAAATTGAGCGTCAGTCCAGAACGCTGGGCCTATCTTAACAACGTTATCGTGACGGCTGGACCACAGCAGTCACGACTCAAGCCTGGTGTTGCCATCGCAATTGTGCGTGAATGCTTGGCGGCACTGGCCGCGTTGCACCGCGAGGAAATCGTTCACGGCGACATCAAAAGCTCTAACATCATGGTGAAGCGCACCGGCAACGCAAAGATTATCGACATCGGCTCGGCGCTGGCGCTCGATGACATTCCACCCAACCGTACGTGCACACCGGCCTATGCAGCCCCGGAAGTGCTGGAAGGGCTTGAGAATACGCCGCGTTCGGATCTCGCCAGCCTGGGCTATGTACTGGTGGAAATGCTTTCCGGCCAGCCGCCGTTTGCTGGGCTTCACACCTTTCGGGATTTACTCGAGGCAAAACGGTCGCTCGTCCACCGCTTGCCGCAACTATTGCCGTCAGAGGTGACCTGCAACGAACTGTTGATGAATTTCTGTCGCGGTCTGATTGCGGCCGATCCATTACGACGATTCCCAAGCGCGGAAGATGCCGATCTCTTGAAAGGCGGCGCCGCCAGTTTTCATCGCCAGCTCATCGTGGGGGGGCTAGCGAGCGAATATGAAAACGAGATCCGTGCCTGGCTCGAGAATCTAGAGTGATCGCAAACTCAGAGGTGCCCTGGCAAGAAGGCTTATCGTTTGTGAAAGTTCAATGAATCAATCCTCGCTCAATTCTCGCTCAACCGTCGCTCAACCGTCGATAGATCGTTCGAATAAGGGCAGTCGTGAACTGAGGAGCCAGTCTCTTCAGCCGCCAGAGCCATCGTGCCCGTAGGCCTAGCACCACATAGCGACGGTTGGAATTGGCGCACCGCAGCACCCGCTTTGCAATGCTCTGCGAGGACCACCGCGTTGACTGCATGCGACGCCGCGCTTCACGCGTTTGAATAGCTGCCGAAAAATGCCACGTCTCCAGCAGTCCGGATTGGAAGAAACCCGGACAAACGACCGTCACACCAGGACAACGCCGATTGCACTCAGCGGCAATCGACTCCGAGAGCGCAATGACACCAGCCTTACTGGCAGAATAGGCTGCCAGTGATGGCAAACCGACTACGCCTGAGATCGAAGCTATGTTGATAATATGAGAACGCAGGGGATGCAGTCGAAGCCACGGTAGAAAAACCTCGCACCCCAGCGCTGTGCCGATTAAGTTTGTATCGATCACTCGTCGCCACTGCTCTATCGGCAAACTACCCACTTCGCCGGTTGCTCCGACACCGGCGCAGTTGACGAGCATTTCAAGCAACGGCCACTCCGCACGCAGCCGATCGTGTAAATTCTGCCAACTTTTAACATCCCGCACATCGAAAGCCGCAACCAGGCCACTGCCACCGCAGGCCTGCACGGCTGCCAGCACCTCGGTGAGACGTGAGCCTGATTCAACGGGCAAGTCGACCAACGCTAGCCGCCAACCGGCAGCGGCAAGTTCTAGGGCGATAGCGCGGCCCAAGCCGCTCCCAGCCCCCGTTACCACAGCCGAGCCGTGCAATCGTTGGCGGCTGAATATCACGACTTGGGGTCACAGTGTCATCAAAAGGTGAACCGCTGGAAAAAAGCGAGGGTGACGGGACTCGAACCCGCGGCCTCCAACGTGACAGGCTGGCGCTCTAACCAACTGAGCTACACCCCCGTATACCACCAGAATCTTACGCTGTTGGCTTACTAGAAGCCCCAGCGAAACTTCGGTGGTGACGGGTGCTTTCACCTCGCAGCTTCGCAGTATATCTGTTTTTTCCCCTTCACAAAGAGCGCTTCCAAAAGAAGGGTCAGAGAAGGGCCGGATCTTTGCGCATGACTTTTTGGCGATTGTGGCTATTTTTACTAAAAAATGCCGCGGCTCGGATCGAAGCCTCTGCGTTTAGCAACCTCAAAGTCTTGCTGAGCCTGCTCTTTGAGGCCAATTGCCGTGCAGGCGAGAGCGCGGTGGTGAAACATTACAGCCAAACCGTGGTCGAGCAATCGTACGCGGCGGGCCAGTTCGACTGGTTGCAGGCGATCAGCGAGCAAGCCGAGTTGTCTGCGGAACCGTTGCATGGCATCAATGGCACGATTGAGCTCATCGATTGCATCCCGATGCCGCCCCATGAGGTGCAGAATAAAACCGCGGGTATCGAGAAGCTCTGCTGAGTCGGCGTCGCCCGCGACGATTGCCGCGTTAATGTCATCCAACGCTGCTGGTAGATCACGACCCACTAAGGCTCGGATGTAAGCCCGGTGGTTGAGTGCGTCAGGATCGCCGCGCGCAGCCAGTTCGACAACCTTTCCGGCGTCGATTAAGGCGGCATTGGCGTTATCCAGAACGACATGCACCAACGCTCGCACTCGCAGTGGTGCTGTGGCCATCGGAGCGATGACCGCAGCACGATTGGCATCCAAGAGCGCACTGGCAGCGTCGCGATCCTCGAGCCGTAGCATGGCCAGCCGACAGAGGAGGTTCTGTTCGTCACCGTGCCAATCTAAAGCTCGATTGATGTCCATGATTGCCCCGGCCAGATCGTTTTGTGCCTCACACAGATCCGCACGATCCAGCGACCATTCAACAACGGCTGCTCGGATGATCGGCAAAGCTTGCGGAATCACAATCGCCGGCAACAACCCAGCAGCGATAATAAGGAGCAACAAAGCCCGCTTCCGTGAGCCAACTCTGGCCGTTTGGGCGGACGGCTTGCCGGTGGACAGCGACTTTGGGTCAGCAGCCACAAGATTGCCTAGTTCTACCTCAAATTGCGGTGGAATTGGGAAGCCGTTGCGGTCGTATCGCATACACTCTCCTCTGTGGCCTTTGCAGCCAATGCATCGACGCAGATCTCAACTAAACTATGATTATGATAGATCCTTCATCGGATCGTCAACAAACAGCACTCTTTTTCAAGCCCTCTGTATTCAACACTCGAGACAGCTAAGACTCCTTGACTGCGAGGAGTACAATCGTATCTCTAATATCCGGAGACCATCCCATGCCGCTTTTTGAAATCGAAACCAGTGCTCATATTATTATCTCTTGGGCGGCTGACGATCAGGCGGCCGCAGCCGTTGTAGAAGAAGCTTATCCGGGGGAGCACGTTGTACGACTCACGCGTCGGCCACGCGACACGTGGGTGATCTCGAAGTCGGCTCTCGGCCTCACAGACTCGCGAGACAATCCCTGCAATACAGCACGGGAATGCCTTTCCAAGGCCTCGGGAGACAAGGTTCACGCCATTCGTCTCTACATGCATGAAACCGGCGACGACCTAGACCGAGCACGCAAGGTGATCGAGTCTAACATGGTCATGGGCTGGTAAACCGGCCGCTCGAGAGGCACGTTAGAGAGGCGAAAGAGGCTGCCGGCACCGGTGGAAAAAACTCCGCCGTCCAACCAGCGTCTTGAAAAAATTTCGGCACGGATGTGCTTTTACTCTCTGACGGTGTTCGGCACCGGCACTTGATAGCCTGCCGTTCGCACTGCAGATGGGCTTGCCTGTGAATCATCGACAAGAATTGCACGGCTGGGTCGGTAGCTGGACGTACCGCCAGGACGGTATCCAGGATCAGGCCGCCGCACAGGCGGAGCCACGGGGGAAAAAACCGGTGGTGCAATGCCTTGAGCCGCAGGAATAGCTTCTGTCGGTGCAACGGGCGTCTGCAGGACCGGAGTGGCCGGATTCACCGCTGGAAAGGCAGCAGAATTCTGCGAAGCAATCGGATTGGACTGCCCATCGGCAAAACGGCTCCCCGCGCTGGAATAACGGGAATTGCTTGGCACGGATTCGGGCGCTGGATCAGCGGCACCGCTGACGCTTGGTGTTTGGGTAAATGAAGCTGCGCCACGCGAGTCGGCAACTCGGTTCGGCACAGGCTCGTAGCCGGCTGTTGCCGGAAAGGCACCGCCTGCTTTTTCACCGGCACCACTGGCCCCGCCAAAACTATTCAATGGAGTTGTGCTCGGACTGCTATTTTCTAAACGAACTGCTGATCTCGAGCCTGGAAATGCTGGCGCTGGCACCGCTGCCTGCATCGGTGGAAATTTATCCTCAGCTGATGGACTCTCTTGCGGCAAAGCTGCATACGGTCCAACCTGTGGTGCGATAGCTGAACCGGCTGGGCCGTTGGTATCTGCTGGCGATTGCTTGGGAGGGACCGGCGTTGATCCGTAGGTCACGGACGTTTGCTCGACCCCAATCGCTGCCACCGCTGAAGTTGATACCGTCGGCTGACCAGTTGCCGAGTTCTTGATTGAATCGGTAACAGCATAGCTACTGGGCGTCGTTGTGGTTGGGTAAGGAGTCGCCGATTCTGATGGTTTTTCAAGCTTGTTCTTGAATGGTGGCGCTGCGGTGAGCTTCGCAGCATCGGCTGAATTAGATCCACCAAACATCGACCATGATGGGGCGGAAAATGACGAACTACCTTTGCAGCCAGCAATGATAGAGATCGCGCAGATCAACGTGCCACCGACCATTGACCGAAAGATGTTTGATTTCTTTTCAGATTGAACGCTCATGCCAATGACTCCCAGCGACAGCTTTTGCCCACACAAAATCGCAGGCGTGCCCGAGGAATAGGACATCCGCAGACGCGGAGTCAACGGCATCCTGGCGTCCACCCTTGCTCCACCGCAAGAAACAGTTGGTCCGTACCGAACAACGAATAGGCAGGGCAAGGCAAGCAAAGCTGGGGCGATGGGTAAAGCTGCTGTGCTGGGCAGCTATTTTTTAATCGCGTTGAACCGTTTGGAAACGGCATCCCAATCAATGACGTTGTAAAAAGCCGTCACGTAGTCCGCGCGGCGATTTTGGTAGTGCAAGTAGTATGCGTGCTCCCAAACGTCAAGTCCCAGCAGCGGTGCATTGCCATGCATCGTTGGGCTATCTTGATTGGCAGTGCTTTCAACTACCAGTTTGCCCTTGGGATCAACCGACAGCCAAGCCCAACCGCTACCAAACCGTCCCATGGCAGACTTTGTGAACTCTTCCTTCCATTTATCAAAACCACCAAACACGGTGCGGACCGCTTCGGCCAGATGGCCGGCTGGCTCACCGCCCTTACCCTTGCCGATGGTTTCCCAAAAGAGTGAGTGGTTAGCATGTCCACCACCGTTGTTTCGCACAACCGTCCGGATTCCTTCAGGAACTTTTTCTAAATCAGCGATCAGTTTTTCCACGGGAAGATCGCCAAGGGCGTTGCCTTCCAAGGCCTTATTTAGATTCGCGACATAGGCAGCATGGTGCTTGTCGTGATGAATCTCCATTGTGCGAGCGTCTATTGAGGGCTCAAGCGCATCAAAGGCGTAGGGAAGGGCGGGCAGAGTGTAAGCCATAAAATGTGTCTCCTAAATCTATGCGAGGCCAGAACGGTGCCGAACGAACTGCCCGGATGTTACCGCAGAAGCGTGCAATGAGCAAATGATCGGGACAGTTACTCGTTCCGATAGCAGCGATTATCGGGGGAGAGATGGGACGCGATGACTCTACCGAAACTGCCGCTAGTGTGCATTGGCCGACCCTGCGACCGGCAGTTTATATTTAGGCACCCAGCACGCCGAAAATCCCTCCGGAGCGGATCGATTGACCGGTCGGCAGAATGCCACCTCGATCCGCGCGGGTTGCCCACGGGCCCGTCCTTACCCCCCCGAATGGATTCGTTGTCCCCATGTCGCTTGCAGGCAACCAACGCCGAGACCAACGGCGGCGATTGGTCGTAAGTTGGAACCGCTTATCATCCACGGCGGCCAACGGATCCACTGCGGAAGTGTGGCAGATTGCAGACTATTCTCCAGAGGCCCTTCCTGAACGGCAACCGGCACTCGCCATGCTTTTGCCCACAAGCCTGGGCGGCATGGCACTGGTGAGTGGCGGAATTCTCAGCCTTATCAGCGTCTCCATTGGGATCGGCTGGTGCGAGCCCGTCTTCAACGCTTCCTTGTTTTCGACCGCTGAAGGTCGTTTTTCTGCTGGAATTGCTGCTGCGAAGGCGTGCTTTGATCCCCATTCTCTGTTTTCGCTCACAGGGTGGTTGGGGCAAATGGCTCTGGTTGTCGCGGCAATCGTTTCGCTAGTCGTGCGGCTGATGAGACGCCATCGTTGCGATGACTATCATGGTCGTTATCGCGCGTGGGGCTGGCTGGCAGCGCTGTATCTGCTGACGGCCTGTGCCGGCCACGTGCCAATAGGCACGCTCGTTGGGAGCATTCTTTCCGATGCCACCGGGGTCACGCTTGGCCCGCAGGGGCAAGGCTGGTGGTTTCTGCTGTCATCGCTCACATTCGCAGCGGTGTCGTTGTGGGCGATCATGCCCCTCCACGAACGGTTGGGAACAGTCGTCTGGTTGAGCCTCTGCCTAGCCGCTTGGGCGGTAGCCGCTGCCTGCACGTGGAGCGGCAGAAGCAGTGGGATTCTATCCTTGACCGGCCATGCGGCCTGGGCGCTGGGCAGTGCACTGGCTGCAATCGCCATGTTCGCAGCTGCCCGCTCGGTGATTCGTGAGGTCCGTGGGAGTTCGCGTTCCGGCGAAATACAGACTGCAGAAAAGCCGCTCAAACAGCAAGCACTCGCAGCACAGTCGCCCCGTTCTCAGCCGAATGATGTTGGTGCTTTAGTGGAATCTGCCACAGCGGAAAATGACGACCCCGATCGCAACGACCAAACTGCCTATGTCGATGGCTCCGAGCAGGAGAGCGATTTGGGCATGCGACACCTCTCGAAGGCCGAGCGCAAGCGGCTCAAGAAAATGGCGCGCATAAAAACCGCTGCCTGACGCAAGCCCGCTCGGTCTTAGGCCCGGTGGTTAGCCCATGCGCTCGTCTGGCTTAAAACTCACAGCGCAGTGCCCCGCAGATCTTCACTTCGGGCTGTCCTTCCGAACTGTCCTTTGACGTTGCGCCACCAATCGCCGATAGTGCTGATCTTGAAAGCCTGCATTCTTTGCACAGTCCCTGCCCAGCACCCTGAGCCACTTTCTACACCATGCAAGTTCGCACCCGCTTTGCCCCGAGTCCGACAGGCTACCTGCACATTGGTGGCGTTCGGACGGCACTGTTTAACTGGCTCTTTGCACGCAAGCACGGCGGCGCGTTTATTCTTCGCATCGACGACACTGACGTGGCCCGCAATCTCGATGAGGCGCTCGACCCGATTCTCTCGGGACTGAAGTGGTTGGGCATCGATTGGGATGAAGGGCCGGGCGTGGGTGGCCCGCATGCGCCCTATTTTCAGTCGCAACGTGCCGATCGGCATCAGGCTGCTGTTGAGCAACTCCTCGGCGCGGGCCATGCCTATCGCGATTACGCACTTCCTGAAGAACTCGACTGCGAGCGCAAGGCTGCACAGGCGGCTGGCAAACCGTTTCTCTACAGTCGCCGATTTGCCGCCTTTACGGATGCCGATGCTGCTCGGTTTACAGCCGAGAACAGACCGAGCGTGGTGCGACTCAAAATGCCCCGTGAAGGCGCGCTTGTCATCGACGATGCCGTGCGGGGTCGTGTGGAATTCGCTTGGAATCTCGAACAGGACCATGTTATCCAACGCGCAAATGGCTCCTGCCTCTATCACCTAGCCAGCGTTGTAGACGACAACGACTACGAAATCACGCACGTTATCCGGGCTGAGGAGCATCTCTCAAATACACCGCGCCAGGCCTTCATTGCACTGTCGCTGGGCTATTCCCTGCCAGCCTACGCACATCTGCCATTGGTTGCCGAGCCAGGCAGTCGCACCAAGCTCAGCAAGCGAAAGCTGGAGCAGTATTTAAAGAATGCGGATTTCAAACAGATTTCTGAACACGGCAAAAAGATCGCCCAGCGGCTCAGCTTGGCACCAGAAGGCGACACCTTTAATCCGGTGATCGTCGACTTCTACCGCGCGGTTGGCTACCTGCCGTGGGCCATCGACAATTATCTTGCTCTGCTCGGCTGGTCGTACGACGACAAGACAGAGTTTTTCAGTAGGGCACAACTGGTTGAAGGCTTCAGCCTTGAGCGAATCAATTCTTCGCCAGCAAGCTTTGACCCTAAAAAACTCTGGGCTGTGCAAGACCACTACATGCTCTCGCTTTCCACTGATGAAAAGCTATCAATGATGCTGCCTTTTTTGGTGAGCGCGCAACTGCTTCCAGAGTCACCCTCGCCTGACTCAATCGCCACGGTTCGAAAGGTGATCGAGGCTTCGGGCGATCGGCTCAAGGTTGCTGGCGACATCCTCGCATACGCCGACTTCTTTCTCCTCAACGAACCACCTCTAGACGAAGCGGCGGTCAAACAGCGACTCGCAAAGCCTGGCGTGCAGAAATTGCTCACTCTTTTCTCTGCTGCAATCGCTGAACTCGATTTATTTGAGCCCGGCCCGCTCGAGGAGGCGCTTAAGCTCGTGGTGACCAATGCGGGCGTGAAAGCCGGTGATCTGGTGCATGCGGTGCGCATTGCCGTTACCGGCAAACCGGTTGGCCCTGGGCTGTATGATTGCTTGACGATTATCGGTCGCGATCAAGCACTGGCCCGAATCGAACGCGTGCTGCCCCTGTGCGGGTAAATATAAGGCTAGACACCGGCATTCGTGAGCCGATATACCTGTGCCTCCCTTAAAATTTGCAACCACTTGTTTGGAGAGAAGTTCTCGCTATGCCGCTACTTGTTGTTGGAAGCGTTGCGCTGGATTGTGTTGAAACCCCGACTGATAAACGCGATGACGTTCTCGGTGGCTCCGCCGTTTTTTTTTCCTATGCGGCAAGTTTTTTCTCGCACGTGCGCATGATTGGTGCTGTTGGTGAAGACTGGCCGCAGCAGCACACCGCGTTACTGAATCGCAGAGGAATCGATACCTCCGGCATTCAAGCTATTGCTGGCGAAAAGACGTTCCGCTGGCGTGGCCGCTACCTTCCAAACATGAACGATCGTGAAACGATTGAGGTTCATTTGAATGTGCTTGAAAAGTTTCAGCCCCAGCTCAATGAAACCCACCGCAATTGCCGCTTTCTATTCCTCGGTAACGCGTCGCCGAAGGTGCAACTGCAGGTGCTCGATCAGGCCAAGGGAGCCGAACTAACCGTCGCCGACACCATGGACCTATGGATCAATATTCAGCGCGATGACCTTGGAGAACTCTTGCGGCGGGTTGACGGACTTGTGCTCAATGATTCAGAGGCAAAACTACTGGCGGGAGATGAAAATCTGGTGCGCGCTGGTCATGCCGTGCGGGCAATGGGTCCAAAATTTGTGGTTATTAAGAAGGGAGAGCATGGGGCAATGTTTTTTAGCGAGCATGAAATGTATGTCATGCCCGCCTACCCCACCGCGCTGGTTCTCGATCCCACCGGTGCCGGCGACAGCTTCGCTGGCGGAATGATGGGGCATTTAGCGGCACTGGGCCGGTTTGACGCACCGGCCCTTAAGGAAGCCTTGGCCTACGGAGTCGTCACAGCCAGTTTTACCGTTGAGGATTTCAGCCTTGATCGACTGGAAGGCATAAGCCGCCACGATCTCGATCAAAGACTGGCTGTTTACCGGAAGATGCTGGCTTTTTAAGGCAGCCGCTGTTTTTAAAAAAACCGCTTGCCAGCTGGCAAATAATCCGATACTATACTTGCGTTCAGTATTCGTTTCTGCGGGAAGTCGTTCGATTTATGGTGGCTGTGCAAACCACCCCGACGACGAACCGGGAAACTATAGGAGGCACATCTCATGGTTATGGTAGCTACAGTCGCAACGATAGGAGTGAGTGGACGGATGGCAAAGTCAAACAAAGATTCCGCACCAAAGGAATCAAAGCAGCCTGATGCTAAGGCTGGTCGCCGCAGCAAGCCGGCTGGCCTGTCTTTTATGGACGCGAATCCGCTGCTGAAAAATACGCTAGCCCAGATTGAAAAAGAGTTTGGCGAGGGCTCCATCATGCCCCTTGGGGCAGATTGCCAAATGCAGATTGAAGGCATTTCCACCGGTAGCCTATCGGTTGATTTAGCTCTGGGCGGAAAAGGCTTCCCCCGCGGACGCATTATCGAGGTCTTCGGCCCAGAATCATCTGGCAAGACTACGCTTGCGCTGCATGCCATCGCCGCTGCTCAACAGGCT